>Ga0247770_1000021_pt1 | contig 120491 bp, 92 predicted proteins | sample UWRJL136409B6_FD_179943 | JGI IMG/M metagenome (GOLD analysis project Ga0247770, IMG submission 179943) | Plant litter microbial communities from Arlington Agricultural Research Station in Wisconsin, United States - UWRJ-L136-409B-6 | ecosystem: Environmental > Terrestrial > Plant litter >...
GCTGCTGGGGGGGTGAGGGGGCGGGGGAGAACGCGTCCCGGTTGGATTATCGCCCGGTTGATGTACCTCCCGGTTGATGTCACCTCCTGGTTGGATCGGCGCCCCATGATCGTACCGCCCGGTTGAAACCGGGGGCTACGAAGGCACAAAGTCCGCCTTCGCGGACTGCGGCCGAGGCATTGGTGGGGGTGGGTGAGGTTTGCGCGACGGCAGGTTGCGGGCGAATGAATTAGCTGCAACAACGGCGCGAAGTCCGCCTTCGCGGACTGCTCCGTCGGCTTTTTCGCGTGAGGCGGATGATCGTGCGGGCCCTGAGGAGCAGCAAACCCGGGCGTTCCGCTCTCTTCCCCCGGAACGGGGGAGGACGGACCGCCCGAAGCGGTCAGGGGGGGCCGCCTCGGCCGGCGTCACGCACCGCATCCCTGCACCGCACACCCGCCTGTAATCCTTCCGTAAATCGACGGCTTCCATCCCGTCATCCCGCTTGCCCGATCCGCATCCGCCGATGTAGCCTGCATCTATCGTCCAATCCTGATCTCCTCGACGAATCCCCCTCCGATGTCCCATCTCCCGATCTTCCGCGCGAGACCGCGCCGGTGCGCGTCCGCCATCGCCCTCGCGCTTCTCCTCGCATCTCCCCTGGCTTCGCAGCAGGCGGCGGGGGACAGCGGGCGCGTCGTCGAGAGCGGGACGTTCGTGCTGCACAAGTTCGAGCAGGCGGTGGGGACGGAGAGGTACGTGGTGCGGCAGCGCGGCGACACGCTGGTGATGGCCACGGACTTCAAGTTCACGGATCGCGGGACGGAGGTGCCGCTCAACGCCTCCTTCCGCGCGCGACGCGACCTGACGCCGCTCGCCTTCGAGATCAGGGGGAGCAGCGCGCGCGGGGTGGAGGTGGATGCGTCGGTGGCGGTGGACGGGGCGACGGCGCGGGTGCGGGAGGGGACGGCGTCGCGGGAGATGAGTGTGCCGGGGCGCTTCTTCACGATGGCGGGCTACGCGCCGGTGTCGATGCAGATGATGTTCGTGCGCTGGGCGGCCGCGCATCCCGGCGCTGACTCGGTGCCGCTGCTGCCGAGCGGGGCGCTGACGCTGGAGCGGCGCGGGACCGACACGGTGGCGGTGGCGGAGGGGCGGCGGGTGGCGCTCACGCGCTGGGCCGTCGGCGGGCTGCAGTGGGGGCGCGAGGCGGTGTGGACGGACGCGGGCGGGACGCTGGTGGCGCTGGTGGGGATCGACGCGGAGTTCGACCACTTCGAGGCGGTCCGCCAGGGGTACGAGCCCGCGCTGGGCGCCTTCATCGCCCGCGCGGCGGCGGACGGGATGGCGGCGCTGGCGGAGATCGGCCGGCGCATCGGCCCGGAGACGGAGGGGACGCTGGCGCTGGTCGGCGCCACGCTGATCGACGGGACGGGGCGCGCCTCCGTCCCCGACGCCGTCGTCGTGGTGCGCGACGGGCGGATCGTGGCGGCGGGGCCCCGGGCGAGCGTGGCGGTGCCGGCGGGGGCGCGCGTGGTGGACGTGGCGGGGAAGTACCTCCTCCCCGGGCTGTGGGACATGCACGCGCACTTCCAGCAGGTGGAGTGGGGGCCGGTGTACCTGGCGGCCGGCGTGACCACGGTGCGCGACGTGGGGAACGAGCTCTCGTTCATCACCGCCGTCCGCGACGCGGTGGCGGCCGGGCGGGGGCTGGGGCCGCGCCTCCTGCTGGCGGGGATCGTGGACGGGGACGGGCCGCGCGCGCTGGGCGTGGTGCGCGCCAACACGCCGGAGGAGGCGCGGACGGTGGTCCGGCGCTACCGGGACGCGGGATTCCAGTCGATCAAGATCTACAGCTCCGTGAAGCCCGAGGTGGTCGCCGCCCTGGCCGCCGAGGCGCACCGCCTGGGGATGCGCATCGGCGGGCACGTGCCACAGGGGATGACGGCGGTGCAGATGGTGGAGATGGGGGTGGACGAGATCACCCACGCGCAGTTCCTCCCGCAGGTGCTGCGCGCGGGCGGCCAGCCGAACGGCGCCCCCGGCACCCTCCCGCCCCCGCTCGCCCTCGATTCTCCGCAGGCGCGGGCGGCGCTGGCGCTCTTCCGCGAACGAGGGACGGTCTTCGATCCCACCCTTGCGCTCTACGGCCAGCTCCTCCGCCCCGCCGGCGGCCCCATCGAGAGCGCCGACCCCGGCGCGGCCAGGCTGCCGCTGGAGCTGCGGCGCGGCGTGGAGGGATCGGGATCGTCGCCGGAGGACCAGCCGCGGGCGGCGGCGCTGCTGGGGCAGCTGCGGGAATCGGTGGCGGCGCTGCACCGCGCGGGCCTCACGATCGTGGCCGGATCGGACCAGGGGCTGGTCCCCGGCCACACCCTGCACGCCGAGCTGGAGGCCTACGTCCGCGCCGGGATGACGCCCATGCAGGCGCTCCAGTCCGCCACCCTGGTCCCCGCGCGGGTGATGGGGATGGAGCGCGAGCTGGGCACGCTGGAGCCCGGCAAGCGCGCCGACCTGATCGTCGTCGACGCCGACCCGCTGGCCAGCATCTCCAACATCCGCCGCGTCTCCGCCGTCCTGACCGCCGGCCGCCTCTACGACACCGCGCCGCTCTGGAGGAGCGTGGGGTTCACGCCGTAGCGGAAATCGTCGTCCCGGATGACGGAACGAGAGCGCCGCCGGTCTCCACGACCCGCGGCGCTCTCGTTCACGTCTCGCGCGGAAACCGCCGGCCGCACCCGATGCCGGCTGGCCGGGTTCCAGGCAATGGCGAGAAACCGAGAAAATCCCTTTTCGGGCTCACGGCCGCGCAAGCTCTCCGGACCCGGATCAGCCGTGCGCGGTCACCGCATCCGCGATCCGCGCGTCGTGCGTCCGCTCTCCTCCTGCGGGTGGAGCGGCGTCTGCCCCGTCACGGGCGCGAAGCATCCCACCATGAAGAGCACCACCAGGATCAAGATCAGCAGCAGGAACAGCTTCAATCCGATCCCGCTCCCCTGATTCCCTCCAGGAGTCGGCGCGGTCGGCTGGCGCGGCGTCGCCGGGCCGACCGCCGTGGGCGGAGCGAGCGACGGGACGGGGGGCACGGCCGGGCGGGAGCGGGGCGGCGGCTGCGTACGGAGCCCGGGCTGCGGCTGGGGCGGCGCTGGGGCGGAGGTTGCCGTCCTGGTGGCAGCCTGGTAGAACGTTCCCCACTTGTCGCGGGGCTGGAGAAACCCTGCCCACGGATCGGAGGCCTGCGCGGAAGGAGCGGGCGCGGAAGCGCTGGTGGGATGCGAGTAGCCGGGCGGCAGGATGAGTCCACCGTGCGGCGCGGGCGCCGGCCCGGACGGAGCGGGAGGCGTCCCCAGGAAGTCGTCGGGAAGGAGGATCTTGGGCCCGGCGGGGGCGGCGGGCCTCCGGGACGTCGCCAGGAAGTCGTCCGGGAGAAGGATCGTCTGTCCCGCGGGCCCGGCCGGGGTCGGCGGGGTGTTCAGGAAATCGTCGGGGAGGCCTCCTCCCGGCGAGGCGGGAGCCCCGCGCGATCCGGCGGAGCCGATCCTCCCGATCACCTGCTCCAGCGGCGGGAGGCGCTCCACCTGCCCCTCGCGGCAGTAGCCCACCAGGCAGTCCGTGAGCATCCGCACCTCGCCCGTCATGTAGCGCAGCATCCCGAACGCCGGCGACTGGTCGGGGTCCACGAAGTCGCTGTCGGCGAAGAGGAGGCGCTTCTCGTAGTGGGGGTTCCAGAGCCTCGGGTTCTGCGCGTACGCCAGGATGGAGAGATAGATGACCAGCTCCGAGAAGTGGTCCACCTTTTCGCTGGCGGTGCCCAGCGCGGCGCGGCGCGGGTGCTGGTAGTGGCTGATGCCGATGATCTGGTCGGGGTAGCCGCGCAGCGTGGGGACGAACAGGCTGTCGTAGTCGATCAGCCGCATCCTGGGCCCCGCGCCCCCGTTCTGGACGACGATGTTCTCGTCCTGCAGGTCCCCGTGCGAGATCTCCCTGTCGTGCAGCGCCGCCACCATCTCCCCGAACGAGTCGGCCACGGCGCGCAGCCCGGGCGCGTCGCCCAGGTGCTGCGCCACGTAGTCGCGAAGCCGGGGGCCTTCGGCCCACTCCATCCAGAGGACGGGGTAGCGCTGGCCCTTCACCAGGATGGCGTTCTCGAGGTACTCGAACTCCACGAAGAACGGGAGCCCCTGCTTGTTCAGGTACTCGCCGATGCGGCGGTAGCGCTCCCGCGCGTCCCCCACGTCGGCGGTCCAGCAGCGCAGCGCGAAGGTGCCCCGGCCGGACTTGACCGGGTACACGCGCGAGTAGCCGCCGCTGTACGCGATCAGCCCGCCGTTCGCCATCGTCTGGGGCTGGGCGGCCACGAGCCGCGGCTCCTGCCCGAACCTCGACAGGTTCTGGACGGAGAGGTTGTAGTCGCCGTTGGTCGGGTAGATCTTGCCAGTCGTCATTCAACACCTGCGCGATGATTTTCCAAACCGGAGCGCCGCCTTCCGTACGCTCTCACTGCGGCGCGCGCGCGTATCCCCGGATCTCGATCTGGAACCACAGGACGCGGTCGCTGTCCCTCTTCTGTTGCACCAGAGGAAAGCGTTCTCCCGCACTGGCGAATCCGACGACGAGATCGTCCTCCAGTCCAATCTTCTTCCGGATGCGGGCGCCGACGCCGCCGATCACCACGTCACCCCCGTTCGCGGTGGCGTACTGCTTCCCCTGGTACCGGCTCACCACCCAGGCCGTGTCCCGCACCAGCAGCCACCCACTCGCTGGCGTAGCCGTCGCTTTCAACGGGGCGGAGCGCACCTCGAACACCACCGGCGCGTCTTCGCTGTCGGCACGGCGAAGGACTCTGGCGGGGAGGAGATCGATCGTCCGCGGGACGGGCAGCGACTGCGAGGGCGCCTGCCCTGCCGCGGCTTCCGTCGTTCCGGACGCGGGCGTGGGGTCCTCCGGCCCCCGAGCGGACACCGGCCAGAACACCACGCCCCAGCCGATCAGCGCGAGGATCCAGCCGGCAAGCGCGAACGAGGTGCGCCGGTCCGGCTTCCTCGCGCGCAGCGAACCCAGGTGCCCGCCGATACGGGCGAGCCCTCCCCGCCTGCGCTTTTGCGTGACCGCGATCGCCACCCGCGGGTAGAGAGGCGCCGACGATCCCTCGCCCGGCGTGGACTGCTGCGCTCCGCCGGCGCCCTCCACTCCTTCGCCGCCGTCTTCGCGCGGATGACCACGCTCGTCCGCGCCGCCCGCGGCCGTGACGGTGCCCGGAGGCTCCAGGGCAGCTCCTGGCGGAAGCTCGGCCTCCGGGTCGACCCACGGCTGTGGAGGATCGGGCTCCGTCTGTCCTGGCTCCGTGAGCTCGCCAGCCCCGGGTGTCGCCTCCCGCGGTGCCGCGGATGCCGCGACGTCCCGAACGACCGGCGGCGGCCCGGGTGCCGGGGGAACGGGATACAGGCCGCTCGACACGGCGATCTTCCCTTCCGGTTCGGCCGGAGCGGGAGACGGCGCCCGCGGGGTGCCCAGCGCGGACGGGGAGTAGGCGGGCGGAGTTTCCAGCCGCGGGAGGAGCGGGGCTCCGCCGAATGCCTCGCGGCCGCCGAACGCGACGACCAGGAGCGTCACGTCGTCGTCTTCCAGGGCCGGAAGCCGCTCGAGCTCCTCCCGCGCCGCCCGCGCCCTCTCCACCCGCGCCGCGAAGTCCGCCTCGACGTCCGCCACTCCCGCATCGCCCAGCAGGCCCAGCACGGCGGCGCGGAAGCCGTCCTCCGGGATGGAGAGGAGCCACTTGGCCAGCGCGTCCGTGGCGAGGACCAGGAGATCGCCCTCGGAGGCCTCGCCCCATGCGTGTCGGGGGTTGGTCTGGCGCGAGGAGCCGGCGACGCTCAGGAACGCCTCGGGGTGGTTGTCGAACTGGTCCGCGCTGGAGACGGGCTCCGCCTTCCAGCGGCCGTCCAGCCGGTGGAAGAGGCAGCTGTCGCCGATGACGAGCGCGTCCCACCTCCACTTCCCGTCCGCCCCCGGCGTGATCTCCACTCCCACGAAGGTGGAGGTGGCCGGGTCCTTCCGGTTCAGCCGGTTCTCCAGCAGGTGGGGCGTGGGGGAGGTGCGCGTCAGCTCCACCACCTGGGCCCGCCACTCCTCGCGGAGGGGCCCCAGCCAGCGCTCCCACCCCTCCCACCCCGGCGCCAGCGGGGGATCTCCCGGGCGTGGGGCGCAGAACCGCTCGGCCAGCAGCCACGCCCACTCGCGGGCGAAGAACGAGCGTGTCGCGCCGTCGGCGATGGCCACGCGGAGCGGGTCCGCGCCGGCCCACCACGCGTCCTGGCAGTCCCGCGGGGTCTCGCGGCCCTTGTGCGCCTGCCGGGCCGCGAAGTGGAGGAGGTCGGTCCGCGCGGCTGCGTTCTCCACGGGGGCGGTCTCCACGGCGCCGCTCCTGTCGGCCTTGCGGCCGAACGGCGGACGCCAGCTCACCGGAGCCCGGACGAGCCGAAGGTGAGAAGCTTGATCAGGCTCTCGGGGGTGGCGTTGAAGACGAAGCCCCGCGCGCCCGGCTGCGGGTTGAAGCCCACCTTCGCCGCCTCGGCCAGCAGCGAGTCGGGAAGCGGGCTGGAGATCTCGAACAGGAAGCGCGCGTAGTCGTCGGCCAGCGCGGAGCCGGAGCTGGGGAGCGCCGTCTCGGCCGCCTGCTTGTTGTCCGAGATGTGGACGTTGAAGAGGAGGAGGTTGCCATCGCTGGTCTGCAGCGACATCAGGGTGCGGGCCTGGGCCTCGGCCGCCTTTTTGTCGTTCGGCACGCCGTCGGTGATGTTGATGACGATCGGGGGGAACGAGTCGGGGTGGCTGGGGAGCCAGGCGCTGCTCAGGACGCGGTGGGCCTCGGTGAAGGCCTCGGCCATGGGAGTGCCGTTCTCGGCCACCGGGTCCACCCAGATGGGCATGTTGAAGTCCACCTCCACCAGCCCGCCGGCGCCGTCGGACTCCTTCTTCCTGATCCTGTCCACCCGCTTGGGATTGGCGGCCAGGTCGTCGATCATCCCGTTCGCCACCGGCCCCACCTGCGCGCCGTATCCCACCACCCCCATCATGCACCGGGGCTTGATGGTGGACCCCGACTGGCTGGCCTCCTGGATCTCGTAGATCAGCCGGTTGACGGCGAGCGCCGCGTGCTCCGCCTTGGCCCTGCCGTCCGTGGCGGCGTCGGACATGGAGCCCGACTGGTCGATGAGGATCAGGATGACGCCGGGGTTGTCGGTGCCGATCTTTTTCTCGTATGCCATTGTCCACGTCTCCAGGAGAAGGGTGAGAACCAGCTGTGGGCGCGTGCGGCGGGGACGGAGCACGCGCGGGATTCCGCGCCGGGCGCTCCAGGCCGAAACAGCCGCGACGGGGTGCGCGCTCACGATGCGGCCGATCCGCGCCTCCGCGGTCGGGGCCGCGGCCGGAACCCGGGGTCCAGCCGTCTTCCCGCGGCCCGGCACGGCCCTCCACCGGGGCACGTGCGACGAGAGCGCTCCCGACCGATTCGACGGACGAGGCGCTCTCGTTTTCTCCATCCACCGATCGAGATCCCACCGAACGACGATCGCACGGCCAGGGATCGAAACGAGAGCGCCCCGACCGATAGCCGGGGCGCTCTCGTTTCTCCATCCGCCGACGTCCACCGATCGGGATCCTACCGCACCACGATCGTTCCCGTCATCGAGGGGTGCGGGTCGCAGTGGTACGGGTTGGTGCCGGCGGTCGGGAAGGCGACTTCGTGGGTGGCGAAGCGGGCCATCGTTCCCGAATCCCAGCCGTCTCCCGCGTCCGCCGTGCTGGAGTGGCCGGACGGGCCGCAGTTGACGAAGCGCACCGTGGTCCCGGGCGCCACCTCCAGCCGCGCGGGGGCGAAGGAGAAGTCCTGGATGCGCACCGTGTTGGCCGGGAGCGTCCCGGAGCACAGGTCCTCGCCGCCGGTGTCGACGAGTCCCGTGCGCTCGGAGAAGCAGCCGCCCAGCGAGAGCGCCAGCACCGTGGCGGCGAAGGCGGCGGTGGCCGCGCAGGCGTAGGAGTAGAGGGTTCGCATGCTCATCATTTGACCACCACCGTTCCCTTCATGAAGGGGTGGGGAGTGCAGGTGTAGTCGTAGGTCCCGGGCTGCGTGAAGGTGTGGCGCCACGTCTGCCCGCTCCCGATCAGGCCGGAGTCGAAGCTCCTGTCGGCGGCGGTGACGGTGTGGGCGAGGGGGTCGTTGTTGGTCCACTCCACCGTGGTCCCCGCCTCGATCTCGATGCGCCCCGGCACGAACGCCAGGTTGCGCATCCCCGCCTTCACCACGCGCCCGTTGGCCGCCGCGGCGCCGGCCGCGGACGCCGCCGACGCGGGGGGCGGAGGGGGCGCGGGAGCCGCCGCCGCGCCGCCACGGCTGCCGAACCAGCGGGAGAGGGTGAGCGGGATGGTGAACTCGAAGCCGTAGCGCACCACGTCGTCGCCCACCGACAGCCCCTGCAGCGTGTAGGTGTTGGTGTTCGTCGCCTGGATGGAGAGCGTGTGCGGCGTGGTGGGGATGGCCAGGTGCACCCCCGCGCTCCACGCCATCTTCTCCTCCTCGCGAAGCTCCGTCAGCTGCGACACGTCCGCGGCGAGGGCGAAGAAGCGCGAGACGCGGAATGTGGCGCCGCCGCCCACGGCGAAGCGGCGCTCGCCCGCGCTGTCGGCGTCGGCCAGGACGCGGCCGGCGGCCACCAGGCGCAGCGGGCCCTGCCGGCGCGCCACGGTCACCTCTCCGTCCACGCCCTTCGACGCGAGGTTGTAGGCCACCTGCCCCACCAGGTCCGCCGGCGCGCCGCGGTCCTGCTGGACCAGCGCGTGGCGGAGGAAGAACTCCCACTCGTTGGGGTAGCCCGGCGCGAGGGTGGAGTTGGTGGAGTAGTGGAAGCCCGCCAGGGTGCGCATGGGCAGCCCGGCCGCCATGGTGAAGGTGGGGAAGTTGGTCACCTTCCGGAGCGGCGCGTCGCTGGCGATGAAGCGGTGCATGAAGTTGAAGTACAGCTGCCCGCCCGTCCCCACCCATCCCCCGGAGAAGTTGGGCGGGCGGTCGAGCAGCGACTGGGCATGGGCCCGGGGCGCGAGCGCGGCCGCCGCGATGCAGGCGGCGCACAGCGCGCGGACGAATCTCGGCACGGGAGTCTAGGGGTACGGTGTGAATTCAGGCGATGGGGACGGGTGCCCAGTGCCCAGGATCAAGTGCCCAGGAACTGCCGATCTGCGATCTTCGTCTCGGTTCCTGGGCACCGGGCACCGGGCACTTCCGTTCTACTGGACCGTGATCGTCCCCTTCATCCCCATCGCCATGTGGGGCATGCAGAAGATCTCGTAGGTGCCGGGCTTCACGCCCGCGAAGGAGATGGTGTAGACGCCGTTCGGCTCGGTGACCAGGGCGCCCCAGAGCGGCTGGATCTGGCCGGGCATGGCGGCCGCCAGCGCCTTCTCGGCGTCGTCGGGGACCTTGGCGGGGTCCAGCGACACGTTGTGCGGGCCGCCGGAGACGTTCACGAAGCGGATCTGGTCTCCGGCGCGGATCGTCAGGTTCTCGGGGACGAAGCGGGCGTGGTTGCCCTCCATCACCATCCGCACCTCGTGCGTGGCGGGCGGGGTGGCGGCCTCCAGGCCGGTGCGGGCTCCCACGGCGGCCACGGCCAGCGCGCCGGCGGCCATCGCCATCGTCATCATCGTCTTGCGCATCGTTCTGCTCCTGCGTGGGTGAGTGGATCGGTGGATGTGGGGCGGCCGCGCGTCTAGCGCACGACCACCTGGCCGGTCATCCCGCTGTGGCGGGTGCACTGGTAGCTGAAGGTGCCGGCGGCCGGGAACGTCCGGGTGGCGCTCCCCGCGCGGGTGTCCGGGATGTTGCCGCCCGTGGGCGCGGCGCCGCTGAAGGTGACGTTGTGCGTGGCGCCGCTGATGTTCCACGTCACCGATCCGCCCGCCGCGATGGTCACGGTCTGCGGGGAGAAGCTCTCGCCCGGCGTGCTCACCGTAGCCGTCGACGGGTTGTCCGGCGGCGGGGGAGGAGGCGGCGCGGTGGTGGTGACGGTGATGGTCGCCGTCGCCGTGCGCGTGGTGCCGCCGGAGGCCAGCGTGGCGGTGATGGTGGCGGTGCCGGCGGCGACGCCCGTGACGACGCCCGCCGCGCTCACCGTCGCGATCGATGCGCTGGAGGTGGAGAACTGCGGCGCGCCCAGGCCCGCCATGGCGCTGCCCAGCTGGTCGCGCGGGGTGGCGGTCAGCGTCAGCGTGCTCCCCACCTGCACCGATCCCGTGCTGGGGCTCAGCGTCAGCGAGGTGAAGACGGGGTTCGTGGGGGTGGTCGTCTGCGCTTTTACCTCCACGGTGCCGGTCTCGTCGTGGCGGCTGCAGCGGTAGCCGTAGACGCCGGCCGTGGCGAAGGTGCGGCTCACGGTCGATCCTTCCTCCGTGCGCGGGATGCTCCCGCCCGCCGGCGCGTTGCCGGTGAAGGTGACCGTATGGTCGTCGTCCGCCATCGTCCACGTGACGGTGCCGCCGACTGCGATGGTGACGCTGCTGGGCGAGAATCCGCCGCGAAGCGCCTGCACCGACGCCGTCGTCGGGAGCGCGGGCGCGGTGACCGTGAGCGACGCCGTCGCCGTGCGCGTGACGCCGCCGGAGGTGAGGGACGCGGTGATGGTGGCCGCCCCCGCGCTCACGCCCCGCACCAGCCCCGCCGCGCTCACCGTGGCGATGCCGGCGATGCTGGTGGTGAAGGTGGCCGCGGGAAGCCCGGCCATGGCGGCGCCGTTCTGGTCGCGCGGCGTCGCCGTCAGCTGCAGCGTGCCGTCGACGGCGACCGCGCCGGCGTCGGGGGAGATGGAGAGCGTGGTGAAGGTGGCCGTCGGGGGCGGGGGCGGGGTGGTGGGGCTCACGGTGAGCGCGGCCGTCGCGGTGTCGGTGAGGCCCTCGGCGGTGAGGATGGCGCGGATGGTCACGGCGCCCGCCGCCACGCCCGTCACCAGCCCGCCCGCGTTCACCGTCGCCCGCGACGCGTCGGACGATTCGAAGCGCGGCGCCGCGAGCCCGCTGACCGCGGCGCCGGACGCATCCACCGGCGTGGCGGTGACCTGGAACGAGCCGCCCACCGTCACCGTCCCGCTGGCGGGCGATACGGTGAGGTTGGCGAAGCGCGCGCCGCCTCCGCCTCCCCCTCCGCCCGGATCCGTGGGACTGCCGGGCGATGATGCGCCGCCGCCGCCGCATGCCGCCAATCCCGCCGCCCATGCGATGGTCACGTACCGCCGTGCCCGCATCCTGCCCTCCTGCCTTTGCGCGAGGCGCACGGCACCGCCCGGGGTGGTCGGGCGGTGCGCGGACGCCTCCGAGTTTGTCGATCGAGGCACCTCAGGGGCAGGACCGATACCGCATGTGGACGGGAGGCGACGAAGGAATCCAAGCCTAAGTGGATGGGATAGTTACCCTTAAATCTAAAGCGGCTTCAAATCTGATTTCGATAAACTTGTGTGTCTCGCCACGCTACACCGTGTTGCGACCGGGTACACGATGACTCGCCGCGATACACCGATCCATTTCGCCACACCGACACCGGCCACCCTCGACGATGCCGCCGCCGCGTGCGGTTGAAGCCTCGCCTGCGCCACCCTTTCCCTCGCATCGAATCCTGCGGCGAGGCTTTCCGTGGTTCTGGCCGGAGGGTTCACACTCCGGCGCCACGCATGCTCCGCTCACTGCACCCCGTGCACTGGTTCACCCTCCGGCGCCGCGCCCTCCGCCGCGCCCATGATGGTCGCCGCCGCTCCACCCGCGTCGGCTACCCGATCCCCCGCCCTTGTCCCATCCCGCTCCGCCGGTTAAAAACATCGGGTCCTGGAATCCGTCGTCCGGCGCCCGTTCCCCGCCCGCGAGAGCCCCAGCCGAATGAGCACCGTCCCGCCTCCGCCGTCCGACGAGGCACGCATCGCCGCCTCGCTCGACAACTGGAAGCGCAAGCTGCTGGACCTGAGCAAGCGGAACCGCGCGCTCAACTTCCGCATGACCCGGGTCTCCACCGTCGCCATCGTCGACGAGCAGCCGGCCGAGGTCTTCCGCCGCCTGTACCTGCAAGAGAAGCCGATGCGCTTCCGCGCCGCCGCCGAGGACCCGGCGCCGCCAGCGACATCGGGATCGACGGTATCCGCGCCCGCGTCATCGACGGAAGCGCAGCCTGTATCCGCATCGCCCATCGTCGAATCGACGGACGACACGCTTCCCGCGCCGACGATCATCGCGAGCGCGCCGAATCAGGCCGTCGCGGATACGTCGGCGGCGGGATCGTCATCTCCCGATGCTGGAATTGCGGCAGCCGGGACGACGGCGGCGGATGGGGATGGATCGACGGTCATCGGGGGATCGTCATCCGCCGACGCGGTAGGTGCCTCGGCGGAAGCGGTCGCGGAGGATGCGGATCGTGGGGTTGCCTCCGGTGGATCGATCGCGGGAGATGCGGGATCGTCGACGGCGATGGTTGGATCTCCATCTGCCGATGACGTGGCTGCGGTGGCGACGGGCGGATCTCCATCTGCCGATGATGTAGATGCGGTGGCGATGGGTGGATCTCCATCTGCCGATGACGCAGTTGCTGCGGCGGGGGATGCGGGATCGGCGGCGGGGGCGGGAGATGCGGCGCGGGGCGCGACGCCGGCGAGCGGGAACGTGTACGACGCGATGGAGGAGGATGCGGCGGCGCAGGCGTTCGCGCCCTACGAAGCGGCGGCGCTCACCGAAAAGCATCGCGACGACACGCTGCAGACCACCGCCCCGGCCGAGCTGCTCGATCGCTCGCTGCGGCGCATCGACGAGCAGGCGCGCGAGACGGTGGCGGAGCAGGGCGTCAACACGCTCTTCCTGGCGCTGGGGATGCTGCACTACCGCGAGAAGGGCGAGAGCGAGACCCATCGCGCGCCGCTCGTGCTCCTTCCCGTGCAGCTGGCGCGCAAGTCCGCCGCAACCGGCTACACCGTCGCCGCCGCCGAGGACGACCCCATCGTCAACCCCGCCCTCGCCGAGTACCTGCGCCGCGACCACGGCGTGGTCCTCCCCGACCTCCCCGACCCCAGCGCCATCACCGACGACTACGACCTCCAGTCCTTCCTCGCCGCCGCCACCGACGCGGTGGCGAAGCAGGACGGGTGGAAGGTGACGACCGAGATCTACCTGGGCCTGTTCGCCTTCCAGAAGTTCGCGATGTACAGGGACCTGGAGGCCAACGGCGGCGGATTCGCCGCGCACCGCCTGATCCGCCAGCTCGTCACCCGCCAGGGCGACGCGCTGATCGGCCTCCCCGACGACGTCCGCGCCCTCCATCTCGACGACACCTTCCCGCCCGAGTCCAGCGCCCAGGTGGTGGACGCCGACAGCAGCCAGCTGCGCGCCATCGTGGCCGTCTCGCTGGGGCACGACCTGGTGCTGGAGGGGCCGCCGGGGACGGGAAAGTCGCAGACCATCACCAACCTCATCGCCCAGGCCCTCGCCGCCGGCCAGTCCGTCCTCTTCGTGGCCGAGAAGATGGCCGCGCTCTCCGTGGTCCACGCCCGCCTGGTGCGCGCCGGCCTGGGCGACTTCTGCCTGGAGCTCCATTCGACCAAGGCCAGCAAGCGCGCCGTCATCAAGGAGATCGCCCGCTCGCTCGACGCCTCGCTCCAGCGCCCCAGGGCCGCCGAGGACGCCGCCGCGCGCCTCCCCGCCGTCCGCGGCGCGCTGACCGCGTACGCCGACGCCGTCCACACCCCGTTCGGCGCCGCCGGCTTCACCCCCTACCGCGGCTTCGGCGAGCTGATGGCCCTCCGCGACGCCCCGCGCGTCCGGCTCACGGCTCCCATCGACGGCGTCACGCGGGAGATGATGGAAGAGGCCGCGCGGTCGCTGGAGGAGCTGGGCCGCGCCGTCGCCGGCGTGGGCGACCCCGCGCGCCACCCCTGGCGCGACTCCACCCGCACCCTGTGGACCGAGGACGAGTTGGAGGAGGCGCGCGACCTCCTGGCCGCCCTCCGCGCCGCGCTGGCCGACGTCGCCCGCCACGGCGCCGAGGTCTCCGCCGCCTTCGGCCTCCCCCCCGTCCGCACCCTGGGCGACGTCCGCACCGCCCTCCAGGTGGCCGAGGTGATGCGCCGCTCCCCCGGCGCGCCCGTCTCCGTCCTCACCAGCGACGCCTGGAACGCCCCGCCCCGCGAGGCCCAGGAGCTGATCGACCACGGCCGCCGCCTGGCCGCCCTCCGCGAGCACGTCGGGCAGCGATTCACCGATCAGGTATTGCAGCAGGACCACGCCGCCGACATCGCCTTCCTCCTGGAGCGCGAGGGAAGCGTCCTCCGCTGGGCCAACGCCCTCAACGGCCGCCACCGCGAGATCAAGCAGCGCTGGACCGCCTATCGCCTCCCCTCCTACGGCGCGTCGCTGGTGGAGCAGGCGCAGGAGATGAAGCGCGTGGACGAGCTGCGCCGCGCGCGCGAGTGGCTGGCGCAGCGCGAGGGCGTGGGACGAAGCCTGTTCGGCGCGCTCTGGTTCGGCGAGGCGAGCGACTGGGAGGCGCTGGAGGGCTACGTCCGCTGGGTGGTGGAGTTCCGCGGGATCGCCGTCGCGCATCGCCTGGACGCGAAGGCCGCGCAGGTGGCCGCCGCCGCCGCGCCCGACGTCTCGCTCGCCGCCGCCTTCCGCGACGCCGCCGAGCGCGCGGCCGGCGCCGTCACCCTCCTCCGCGACCTCGCCGGCTTCCCCGCCGACTGGCTGGCCGGCGCCCCGCTGGACGAGATCGGCGCCCGCGCGGCGGAGCTGGAGAGCGGCCTCGCCCTCGCCCCGCGCTGGGCCGCGTTCGAGCCCGCGCGGCGCCGCGTGGCGGACGGCCTCGCCGGGGAGCTGCTGGCCCCGGCGCTGAGCGGCGTGATCCCGTTCGCGGACCTGCCGCGCGCCTTCCGCCGCGCCTTCCACCAGAAGTGGGTGACCGCCGCCGTCCAGGAGCGCCCCGCCCTCCGCGAGTTCGCCACCCTGACGCACGAGCAGCGGGTCGAGGAGTTCCGCACGCTGGACGAGCAGGTGCTCCGCGAGAACCGCGACGCCTTGGTCGCCCGCCTCCGCGAGGTGGTGCAGAAGCGGCTGCGCGAGGACGAGGCGAAGGCCGCCATGCCCTTCCTGCAGCGGGAGATGGCCCGCGAGCGCCGCCACGCCCCTCTCCGGCGGACGCTCCAGCAGTCCGGCGCCGCCATCCGCGCCATCAAGCCGTGCTTCATGATGAGCCCGCTCACCGTGGCGCAACTGCTGGACGGCGGCCGCCCCTCCTTCGACCTGGTGATCTTCGACGAGGCCAGCCAGCTCCCCTCCGAGGACGCCGTGGGCGCCATCGTCCGCGGCTCGCGCCTGGTGGTCGTGGGCGATCCCAAGCAGCTCCCGCCCACCAACTTCTTCTCGGTGATGGCGGGCGAGGAGGTGCGGCTGGCGGACGACGGCTCGCCGCTCTTCGAGGACACGGAGAGCGTGCTGGAGGAGTTCCTGGGCGCCGGCGTGCCCAGGACGCGCCTGCGCTGGCACTACCGCAGCACGCACGAGTCGCTGATCACCTTCTCCAACGTCTCCTTCTACGACGCCGACCTGCACACCTTCCCCAGCGTGGAGACGGACAGCCACGCGCTGGGCCTGGTCTTCCGCCATGTGCCGGACGGCGTCTACGAGGGCAAGGGACTGAACCCGGTGGAGGCGCGCGCCGTGGCGGACGAGGTGGTGCGCCACGCGCTCGAGACGCCGGAGCTGTCGCTGGGCGTGGGCACCTTCAACCTCCGCCAGCAGCTCGCCATCCAGGACGAGCTGGAGGCCCGCCGCCGCGCCGATCCCGCCCTGGAGCCGTTCTTCTCGCGCGAGCGGCCGGAGCCCTTCTTCGTCAAGAACCTGGAGAACATCCAGGGCGACGAGCGCGACGTCATCCTCCTGAGCGTCACCTACGCGAAGGGGCGCGACGGGCGGCTGCGGAACAACTTCGGGCCGATCAACGGCGAGAACGGCTGGCGGCGGCTGAACGTGCTCACCACCCGCGCCCGGCAGCGGATGGTGGTCTTCTCGTCGATGAAGGGCGACGACATCATCCCCGCCGGCGCCACCTCGCGCGGCCCCGCCCTCCTGCGCGACTTCCTCCTCTACGCCGAGCGAGGCCGGCTGGACGCCCCCGCCGCCGCCCCCGCGGCGGAAGCCGATTCCCTCTTCGAGGCGGAGGTCGCCGCCGAGCTGGCGCGGCGCGGGCTGCGCCTGCAGCCGCAGGTGGGCGTCGCCGGCTACCGCATCGACCTGGCGGTGCTGGACGACGAGGTGGAGGGGCGATACGTCTGCGGCATCGAGTGCGACGGCGTCGCCTACCACGCCTCCGAGACCGCGCGCGACCGCGACCGGCTGCGTCAGCAGGTGCTGGAGGCGCGCGGCTGGGAGATCCACCGCCTCTGGTCCGTCGACTGGTTCAAGGACCGCGACGGCCAGATCGAGCGCCTCCTCGCCCTGGTCGAGGCCTCCCGCCTCCGCACCCGGGCCCACGCCGCCGCCGAAACCCAGGCCGAAGCCGACGCCGCCGCCCGAGCCGCCGCCGCTTCGATCACCGAACCCCCAGCCGCGCCGGCCACCGATCCCGCGCCCGAGTCTGAATCGGAATCGGGATTGGCATCGGAGACGAGATCGGTGGATGCACCGCCCGTGGACCCGCCCGCTCCCGCGCCGCTCGCCGCCGTCCAGCCGGCCGATGCCGCGCCGTCCGAAGCGCCGACGATCGAAGCCGCGCCGACCGAATCTCCCGCGCGCTCCGAGCCCGCCGCGCCGCCGGAGGGCCCGCTCTCCGCGCAGCCGTACCGCAAGGCGGACGATTCGCCGCGCCACGAGGGAAGCGAGCTGGGCACCGCCTCCCCCGAGCTGATCCTGCGCGCCATCGACGAAGTCCTCGCCGCCGAGGCGCCGGTCCACATGGAGGACATGGTCGACCGCATCGCCTCCATGTGGGGGCTGAGCCGCCTTGGAACGCGCGTGATGGGGCGGGTGGACTACGCGCTGAACACCGCCGAGGGACAGGGAAGGCTGGAGCGGCGCGGCGAGTTCCTGTGGCTCCCGGGCGGCGCCTTCGCCGTGCGCACCCGCGCCGGCACCGGCATCCCCGCCGAGCGCATCCCGCCCGAGGAGTACCGCGAGGCCGCCGTCCAGGTGCTCCGCGCCACCGGCCCCATCCCCCGCAAGGAGCTGACGAACCGCGTCCGCGCCCTGCTGGGCTTCAGCCGCACCGGCCCGCGTCTGGAAGAATCCATCAGCGCCGCCCTCGACACCCTCCTCGCCGACGGCACCGCCGGCGAAGCCAGCACCGGCATCGCCCTGCGTGAGTAGTCCTCGCCAGTACCGACCAACGGAAGAGCGGGACGCGGATCATCATCGATCTGCATCCCGCTCTCCGTTGTCATCGCTTCGACTCTGTTCAGCCGCTCTTGAAGCTACTCAGCGAACCGGGCACTGAACTCGGCTTCCATCTCCTCCTGGCTGATCGTCGGCTCCGAATCTGCCGATTCGATGCCGCGCTCGATCTTCTCCAGCACAGAGACGTGATAGCGGATCGCCTCGTACGTGAGGTCATTGGGCGAGTCGTAAAGCATCTCGATCACCCTCGCATTTGGATTGGTGTCCAGGTCTGGTAGGAGCCACTTCTTGAAGTGCTCTTTGACCTCTTCGTGAGTGCGCACCTCGCCGTTGCGGACGGCCTCTTCCGAGATCTTGAGATTCTCCACCACGAAAAACTCATACATGATCTCGTCGAAAGTGATGTCGTCCGGCATTTCACGAAGAAACGCCGCCACCTCTTCCTTGGCCGTCATCGGCGTCCCGATTGAGTCCATCTGGTGAGCCGAACCCCCCCGTGACACCTAATCGAACGTCTTCCGATCCAAGATCTTCTCCGGGGGGAAGTTCCGGCGGAAGTGGGTCACCATCCATATCTCGACCGTCTCCTCGTCGATCAACTCGTAAACGACACGGTAATCCTGGACGATGATCTGGCGAACGGTTGGCGGCTTGAACTCGGGGACGGTCTTTCCACTGTAGGGAAAATCCAGCAGCCGCTCCGTCGCGCTTATGATCCGCTTTGCCACTGCCTTTGCTGCCTTTGGCGACTTCGCGGCAAGATCGATCACGATCTCTTCCAGATCGAGAGCCGCGTAGATGGGCCAGACTAGTCGTCGGTAAGCCACTGTCCCAGGCGTTCCTTCACCTCTTCGTGGGTGTAGACGTCGCCGTCCGCAAGCGCCTGCCGGGCCAGTTTGGCCTTCTTGAGTACGAAGATCGAATGCTGGATCTCGTCCAGGGTGATCGCGTCCGGGAGACGCTGGAGCATCTCGATGACCTCTTCCTTGGCCGTAACCGTCGCCGTGGTGCTCATTGCGGGCTCGCGCGCGGGTTGATCGTCGCTCATGTTTACTCTACTCACTTTCGTGGGCGAGGGTCAAGGCTCCGCCAGAAAGCCGCCACCGGACGGACGCTTTCAGCGCGCGCTGCACGAAAGGCGCGACATGCCGCCGGGGAAGTGGTGGCTGCCGCCCTCGGTGGTGAGCATCACCGTGCCGTCGTCGCCCAGGGAGACGGCCTCGCCCTGCGCCTCGCCCAGGATGGAGAGGTCGGTGGTGTAGGCGGGGCCGCGGCCGGCCAGCAGCTCCGGCGTGCGGTACAGCGCCAGCGTGGAGTAGGTGCGGATGGCCACCCACTGCCCGTCCGGCGACGCGCTGGCGCCCGTCACGCGGTCGCCGACCTGGTCGGGGCGGGGCGCCAGGCGGTGGAGGAACTCCAGCCGGGCGTCGCCCTTGTCCTGCAGCGGCCAGCGGTACAGCTCCACGGGGCCCTGGTTGCCCTTGGTCACCAGGTACACCGCGCCGTCGGGGAGGACGAAGATCGCCTCCGCGTCCGGGCTCCCCTCCGGGAAGCGCGCCTTGAAGCGCTCGGCATCCTTCGTCTCCCGCTCGGCCAGATCCGGCTCGGGGACGCGGTAGATGGAGATCTCGCGGCGGTTGCCGTTGTTCCCCGTGTCGGCCAGGTACAGGCAGTCGCCGCCGCCCGGGCAGGGGCCGATGGCCATGTCCTCCCAGTCGCCGTTCTCCGCGTCCTTCACCGTCACCGACGCCACCCGGTTCCCGGCCAGGTCCACGCCGTAGACCGCCGGATCGCCGCCCGAATCGTTGTGCGTCCAGAACACCCCGCGGTGCCTGCGGCTGGCCGCCAGCCCGCTGGACTCGCCCACGGGCGGCGGAAGGGGCGTCTCCTTGGTCAGCACCCGGCACGCCCGCGCCCCCGTCGAGTCCCGACCCGCCGCCTCCGTCTGCCTGGCGCCCGCCTCCTCCCCGCATCCCGAGAGCGCGAGCACGGCCGCCAGGGCGACCGGCGCCAGCCGCCGCGCCCGCCGGTCGCGCGGGATCGGGAGGGCGGCGCGGAGAGGGTCGGACGCGGGGGAGATCGGGATCATCGGGGAATCCTGCCGGGGTTCGAAAGCGAGCGTCACAGCCCGGTGGTGATGATCGGCACGCGGTCCGGGTCGGGCGGCGGGAGGCGCGGATCGCGCGGCGCCGTCTCCGGGCGCTGGTAGTAGGTGCCGTCCGAGCCCAGCTCCCAGGCGTCCGCGTCGTCCAGCTGCGCCTTCAGGATGGCGTCCAGCTCCGCCCGCTGCGCCGGGGCGCGGATGGGGACCACCACCTCCACGCGCCGGCTCAGGTTGCGCGTGCGCCAGTCCGCCGAGCCGATGTAGTGCTCCGGGCTTCCCCCGTTGGCGAAGCGCCAGATCCGCCCGTGCTCCAGGTACCGCCCCAGCACGCTGACCACGCGGATGTTCTCCGACAGCCCCGCCACCCCCGGCCGCAGCGAGCAGATCCCCCGCACGATCAGCTCGATCCGGACCCCCGCCCGGCTGGCGCGATAGAGCGCGGCGATGATCTCGCGGTCCGCCAGCCCGTTGAACTTGGCGGCCAGGTGCCCCTCGCGGCCGGCGCGCGCGTGCTCCGCCTCGCGCTCCAGCATCTCCAGGAAGCGCCGCCGCATGTTCTGCGGGGCCACCAGGAGGTGGCGGAACCTGGGCTCTCCCGTCCCGCCGGTGAGGACGTTGAAGAGGTCGTTCACCTCCTCGCCCAGCCCGGGGTCGGCGGAGAGGAGGCCCAGGTCGGTGTACGCCCCCGCCGTGGCCGCGTTCAGGTTGCCGGTGCCGATGTAGACGTAGCGCCCCACCGCCCCCTCCTCGCGGCGGACCACCAGCGCCACCTTCGCGTGGATCTTGAGCCCCGGGATCCCGTAGACCACGTGGATCCCGGAGGAGCGCAGGTACCGCGCCCACTCCACGTTGCGCTCCTCGTCGAAGCGCGCGGTGAGCTCCACCAGCGCCACCACCTGCTTCCCCGAGGCGCTCGCCCGCCGGAGCGCCTCCACGATCCGCGACTTCCGGTTGGTCCGGTACAGCGCCAGCTTCACCGCCACCACCTGCGGATCGTCCGCCGCCTCCAGCACGAAGCGCTCGACCGTGGACTCGAAGGAGTCGCGGGGAAAGCGCACCAGCACCTCGCGCCGCCGCAGCACGGTGGCGATGGGCACCTCGGGATCGAGGGGGTCGACGGGAGACTCGGGCGGGTAGTGCAGCCCCTTCCCCTCCAGCGACGCCAGCTCGCGCAGCCCCCGGAGGTCGATCAGCCGCTCGATCTGGTAGACGTCCTCGTCCCCCAGCGACGCCGCCTGCTCGGGGGCCTCGTACTGCAGCTCGCGGAGGAGGAGGGCGCGCAGCCGGCCGGGCATGCAGTCCTCCACCTCCACCCGCACCACGGGGCGGAAGCGGCGGCGGCGCACCTCCTCCTCCACCGCCTGCAGGAGGTCGGCGCGGTTGCGCTCCAGCTGCAGCTCGGCGCTGCGGGTGACGCGGAAGGTGCAGGCCGTGTCCACCTCCAGCCCCGGATAGAGCCGGTGCAGGTTGGCGGTGATCACCAGCTCCAGGGGGAGGAAGCGCCGCCCCCCCTCCAGCGCCACGAAGCGCGGGAGGCCGTCCGGGAGCTCCACCACCCCCAGCCGCTCGCCCCCGGTCAGCGGCTCGCGGAGGATGGCCACCAGCGCGGGGCGCTGGTTGCGGATGTGGGGGAAGGGGTGCCCCGGGCCGGCGGCCAGCGGGGTCAGCAGCGAGTGGGCCTCGCGGTCGTACCACTCGCGCATCCACCCCCGCTCGGAGCGCGACAGGCTCTTGAGCGTGGCGATCTCGATCCCCTCCGCCTCCAGCGCGGGGAGGAGGACGTCGAAGAGGACGCGGTAGGCGCGCTCGGTGAGCTGCCGCGCGCGCGCGCCGATGGCGTCCAGCTGCTCGCGCGGCGTGGCCCCGTCCAGCGTCCGCTTCTCCTCGCCCGCGGAGGCCTGACGCTTGAAGTTGGCCACGCGGACGCGGAAGAACTCGTCCAGGTTGCCGCCGAAGATGGAAAGGAAGCGCGCCCGCTCCAGGAGCGGCACCCGCTCGTCCGCCGCCATCTCCAGCACGCGCCGGTTGAAGGCCAGGACGGAGAGCTCCATGTTCAGCAGCGACCCCGCCGGGAGGTCGTCCGGGCCGATCTCGGCGTCCGGCTCGGGCGGCCGGGGGGCGGAGCGGAGGACGGCGCGCGCGGCCGACTCCCCCTCCGTCGGCGGGGCGGCCGGGAGGCCGGCGCGCGCCAGCACGTGCAGCGCGGCCAGGGTGGACGCGTCGCGGAGCGCGGGGGAGCCGAGGGAGGCCATCAGCTCGCCCAGCGACGTCTCCACCATCGACTCCGGCGCGGTGGGCGCGGCGTCCTCCAGCCCCTCGGCCAGCCACACCTCCGTCGCGGGGCGGCGGGGCGATCCGGGGCCCGTCCCCAGGAGCCGGAGCCGCCCCTCGCCCCCCTCGAAGCTGGCGCGCAGCACGCGCCGCGCGGCGTCCACCCCGCTCCCGCGCCCGTTGGGCACGGTCAGCCGCCCGCCCTCGCGCAGCAGGGCGATCCGGCCGTCGCGCCAGGGGACCACGGCCACGCGGCGGGCGGTGCGCACCGCCTCGGCCAGCCAGTCGGCCTCGGCCTCCCGGAGCGCCTCGCGCCAGTGGTCCAGCGGGTCGCCGGTCATCAGCCGCAGGCCGTACTCCGCCTCCAGCGCGCGGAGGGAGCCGCGGGCCGCGTCGGCGTCGTCGTCCAGCCGGACCTCCACCTCCAGCCGCTCGGCGGAGAGGTCGCCCTCGCGGATGGTGCGCGCGGCGCACTCGATCCGCATCCCCACCGAGCGCCCCTCCATGGCCAGCGTGGCGGCGCGGAGGCGGCGGCGCGTCTCCACCTCCATCCACGGCACCAGGCGCGACGGGTCGGTCATCGACCGCACCAGCTGCGCGGGCTCGGAGAGGCCGGCGAAGAGCTCGCGCGGGTCGCCGGCGGCCACCGTCACCTCCGCGCGGCGCGGCGGGCCGTCGCGCGGGTCCACCACCTCCACGTAGAGCGTCTGCTCTCCCGAGGCGTGCAGGCGGAGGCGGACCAGGGCGCCGCGGAGCCCCAGCTCGCACTCTTCCGTGTCGTAGAAGACGTCGCGGAAGCTCTCGCCCTCGGCCTCGCCCCCCAGGAGCGGCTCGGGGAGGTCGCCCTCGGCCAGGGCGTCGAGCGCGGCGGCGTCGGGCGCCTGGAAGCGCACCACCAGCGCGTCCAGCCGCGCGCCGAAGAGCCGCAGCGAGCGGCGCCAGCGGGAGGACCCCGAGGACATGGGCGTCAGAAGGGAAACCCGAAGTCGAAGTAGAGGACGCCCCGCTCGCCCCGCGCGTACGAGACCGAAAGGGTGCGGCCCAGCGTGTGGAAGAAGACGCCGCCGCCGAGCGCCGAGTGCCATCCCCCTTCCGATTCGCCGTCGAACCACACCCGCCCCGCGTCGGCCAGCGCGAAGACGCCCAGGTCTCCGCGGGTGACCAGCCTGGCGCGGGTGAGCACCTGGCGCACCTCCGCGCTCCCGAAGGCGGAGAGGTCGCCCGCGAAGCGCTCGGACGAGTGGCCGCGCAGGGAGCCGCCTCCGCCCAGGAAGGCCGCGTACTGCACGGGGAAGTCGCCCCACACCCGCTCGCCCCCCGCGCGGAGCGCCAGCGTGGGCCCGCGGCCCCCGGCGGAGAGGTAGGCGGTCGCCACCGCGCTGGCCTCCGCGAACGCTTCCGCGTCGGCCCAGGCGAGCGGATACGCGCCCGCGTTCGCCTCCAGCGTGTAGCCGCGCCGCGCGAACGCGGCGCTGTCCCGCGCGTCGACCAGGAAGCCCACGCGCGGTCCGACGATCCCGTACGAGCGCGTCCCCGGCGGTCCGACCAGGCTGGCCGGCGTCCCGGTCTCCGTCTCCGGGTCGGTCCAGCGGGCCGTCCCGCCCACGAAGACCTGGCTCCGCGGGGTCAGCCCCCAGACGAAGGTGGGCTCGAGGAGGATCTGCCGCTCCCAGAGCCGCGTGGCGTCGCTGTCCAGCTTCGGCGACTGGTTGCCGAAGCCGTGGAAGCGCGTGGCCTGCATGTTGGAGGCGCGCGCCTCCACCTCCAGCCGGTCGCGCGAGCCCACGTAGCGGAAGTCGCCGCTGTACTCCACGGCGAAGCGCGTCTCCAGCGGCGCCCAGAGCACCGCCGCGTCCTGGTGGCTGGCGTAGGGAAAGCGCCGGAAGCCGTGCCGCGTCCGGTTGGGGCCGATCCCGATCACCGGGCCCACGTGCTTGCGCCAGTCCACCACGGGGGAGGCCAGGGAGGAGGAGAGCCCCCAGTCGCGGAGCGGGGTGCGCCCGCCGCCCCGCACGAACTCCGGGTCCGTCCACCGCCGCAGGTCGATCTTGGTCCCGGAGCGAGGGACGATCCGCGTCCCCGCCGCCCCGTCGCGGTCGTAGAACGCCGTCTTCCGCCCGCTGCGCGTCTCGTCGCGCATCTCGTCCATCCCCTCCCCGCCGATCACCCGGACGACGATCCGCTCCTCCTCGCCGGAGCCGAAGACGCGCGCGCGGTCCGCCCCGCCGTGGAGGAAGATGCGCACCTCGCGCGTCTCCTCGGGGACGAAGCGGCGGCGGAAGTACTCGCCGCCGCTGGCCCCGCGGAGCGCCACCTCCACCGCGCCGCCGGGAAGGCGCTCGATCTCCGCCACGTCCTCCGCGTCCTTGCCGTTCACCTCCGGCTCGCGCATCAGGACCTCGTAGAACTCCGCCGTCACCTGCGGAAGGAGGTCGCGGCGCGAGCGGAGGTGCGTGCGGAGCTGCTCCCCCTCCAGCCGCACGTACTCCGCCGGGAGCCGGGCCAGCGCGGTCTCGATGGCCGCGTCCGAGAGCCGCGCCCGCAGGTCGAGCGCGACGGAGTCCCAGGTGACGCGGTGGAGGTCGGCCAGGAGCCAGCGGTCCAGGTCCTGGGCGGTCAGGAGGAGCCCGGGAAGGGTCCCGCGGTACGTGTCGCGGAAGGGGATGGCGTTGGTGACCACGGAGCGGGCCAGCGACGGGAGGAAGCCGTCGTAGTCCACCATCGCGTAGTCGCGGTCGGTGGCGATCGCCCGCCAGGTGCTCACGCCGCCCGCGTCGAAGCGCGCCCAGCGGTACTGGTCCTGGTGGCGGTCCCAGTCGTTCAGGAACAGGTCCACCAGCCGCGCCCGCAGGAAGTCGCGGCTGTCGAAGCGCTGCGCGGCCGAGGCGCGCAGCCCCCGGAAGAACGCGTCCGCGTCGCTCTCGATCACCGCCGCCCGCGCCATCACGGGGTCGCCCGTGCGCCCCTCGTCCGGCCGCTCCTCGATGGTTCCCAGCACGCCGGCGAACTCCGCGCGGAACTCGCCCAGCCGCGGGTCGTCGGGAAGGACGACGAGGCGGCGGCGGGGATGGAGGATCCCGGCCGCCTCCTCGATGGCGGCCGCCACCACCGGCGCGGCGGGGACCAGCGAGGAGACCTGGTCGTCCAGGACGTCCTCCACGATCGTCCCCTTGATGTCCGGCGGCGCGTTCCGTCCCGGGTCCTTGTTGACGGAGCGGAAGCCGTACTCGCGCCCGTCCGCCCCGCGGAAGCGAAGCCCCAGCGTCTGCGCGCCGCCGCCCTTCTCCGTGGGCGTCAGCCCGCCGGCGAAGGTGCCCAGGTCCAGCACCTCCACGGTGACGGGCGCGGTCCACAGGTCGCGGTAGTCGCGCCCCAGGAGCCAGCGCCCGAAGTCGCTGGTGCGGTACTCGGGGCCGGCGGTGGCGGTGGCGGTCTGCGCGGCGAGCGGCGCCGCCGCCAGGAGGGCGGCGGCGCCGGCGGCCACGGTGGGGCGCGTCAGTCGAAAGCTCATCCCGGTTCGTCCGCGGGCCAGAGCGAGAAAGGAGACGGCGGCGAGGGCGGGGCCGGGGCGGGCGCGGGCGCCGGCATCGGCGTCGACGCCGGAGCGGGAGCCGGCTGCTCGGCGGCGCCGGGAACGACGGGGACGGCGCGATCGATGCGGCGCGTCTCCAGCCACGCCGAGTAGTCCTCCGTGGCCTCGCCCTTGTCGTCCACCACCTGCACGGAGAGGCGCACGCGCCCGTCGGTGAGGATGGTGAGGCGCATGTAGCCGCTGGCGCGCCGGGTGTACAGCGTTCCCGTGATGGCCCGCACCGCCGTGGTGTGGTTGTAGATCCCCGCCCCGCTCACCAGCTGGAAGCGGGCCTGGGTGCGGCGGAACACCTGCAGGTTGTGCTCGTGCCCCGCCGCGTACACCAGCGGCGGGTTGGGCGCGAAGGCCCGCTCCAGCGCCGTCCGCATGGCCCGGTACTCGCGCCCCGAGACGTCCTGCCGCGCGAAGACGCCGCTGAGCCGCGCCCACGGGTGGAAGGGGAAGAGGTAGGTGGGCCAGTCGAAGTAGCCGCCGTGCTCGCCGCCCGAGACCAGCGGGTGGTGAGCGACGACCACCGTACGCCGCGTCCCCGCCGTCGCCAGGGTGACGCGCAGCGAGTCGACGATCTCGCTCTCCGTGGCCGCGCCGCAGGGGGCGCCGGGGCCGTACGGCTTGAGCGGGGGCGCGCCCTGCAGCCACCACTCCGTGTCCAGCGCCACCAGCCGCAGGTAGTCGCCGAAGTCGATGGTCACCGGCCCCGGGCACCCCATCGAGGGGACCAGGCGCACGATGTTTCGCCCGTTGGCGTCCACGAAGCGGCTCTGGCGCATGATGTAGCGCCACCCGTCCGGGCTTCCCGCGTCCCAGTCGTGGTTGCCGGGAACCATGATCCCGCGCGTCCCCGTCTCCAGGAGCGGCGCCATCTGGTCGCGGAGGATGCGCTCGCCCTCCGCGCGCTCCACCGAGGAGCTGTCGGCCAGCCCGTGCGGGTACACGTTGTCGCCCAGGAAGACCACGAAGGTCCGTTTGGGGTCCCACGAGATCTCGCGGCGGAGCGCCTTCAGCACCGGCTCCTCGCCGTTGGGCGCGGGGAGCCCCGCGTCGCCGATCAGCACCAGGTTCATGGCGATGGAGTCCTCCGGGACTCCCTCGATCGTCTTCCCCACCCCCAGGAAGCTCCGCCCGCACGCGGACGGGGCCACCGCCAGCGCGACGGCGAGCACGGCAATCGCCAGCCGCCTCGCCGCGCGCACACTTCCGGATCCGCTCATCGTCCTCTTCAGTCCTCTACCCCGTCAGTCCTCTACCCCGATCGGAAAACACCGTCCGGAAACACCGTCGCGCCGGGGTCACCCCCGGCGGTCCGCCTCGCCGTCGTCCCTGCCGTCCTTGCCGTTCTTGCCGCCCTTCCCGCCGCCGCCGCCCCCGCGCTTCTTGCGGCGCGTGCGGAAGGGGAAGTACTCGGCCGCGTCCACCTGCACCGACCAGCGCTCGTCCAGCGCGCCCAGCAGGTCCGGGGGGGTGGTGCCGCTCTTCAGCCGCACGAGGTATTCCAGCGTGTGCAGCCCCTCGCCGCGCGGGACCACGTCCACCAGCCGCCAGTCGCGCGCCAGGTCGGCCAGCGCCTCCTGCACCGTCACCCGGGCGATGTCGGGCTCGCCGGAGTGCACCAGCAGCACCCCGTCGGTCTTCATGTCGCCCTCGTGGTGCAGCATCCGCCGGCGGATCTCCCGCTGCGACGCCGGCTGCTCGGCCACCAGCATGTCCGGGTTCCCCACCGCCAGCACCCCCGTGCGCCCGAAGGAGCCGGAGTAGATGCTCCCGATGTTGTACTTCCACACCGTGAGGACCACGAAGTTGAACGCCATGCTCATCACCAGCGCCACGTCCAGCGCCTGCACGCCGGCCGAGAGGCCGATGCCGATGACCAGGAAGATGTAGACGGCGTCGCGCGGGTCCTTGAGGGTGTTGCGGAAGCGCACCGCCGCCACGATCCCGGCCAGCGAGAAGGCCAGCGCCAGCGAGTTCTTCACCACCAGCGCGATCCCCGCCACCACGATGGGGAGGATGATGACCGAGGCCACCAGCGCCGGGTCGTAGCGGAAGCGCTTGGTGATCATGTACACCCACGCCACCGGCGTGGTCAGCGAGAGCGCGCCCACGATCACCAGCAGGGTGGTGAGCGCCCGCTTGAGCGCCTCCTCCAGCGAGAGCCGCGCGCCGATGCTGTCGCCGATCACCGGCCCGGCCAGGCTCCCGCCCTCGTCCATCGACATCACCGTGGGCGCCACGAAGGCGTCGCGCACCGTGGGGACGAAGTAGATCATCAGCCCCATGATGGCGATCAGCGCCACGTAGTACAGGAGCAGGCGCAGGTAGGGGACGGTGCGCCCCTCCATGATCCGCTCCATCATGCTCCGCTTCTTCCGCCCGGGAAGGGTGGGGCGCACGTGGTGCTTCCCCGTGGTGGGCGGGGGCGCCGGCTGCTGCCCCGCCGGCGGCGTGGGCCGCACCAGCAGGGTCTCCGACGACGGTTCGTCCGGGCTGGAGGGGCGCCGGACGTTCAGGTGGTCTGCCATCGGCTCGGGTTCTTGGATCGGTGTGGGTGGCCGGGGGGCGCCGGGCGCTCCGCGCGGCCGCACGCGTGTCCCAAGCAGGAAGCACGCCGCGGGGGAGGTGCGAAGGTGCGACGGCGCGGCGGATCGGCTTCCGCGCCGCCGCTCATCGGCGGCAATGCCGGTTCCCTGGACGGAATGTGCGGAGCCGGCGCCGAAAGGCTACCGGGAGAGGAAAGCCCGCGTCCCGCCGTGGAACCCTCGGCCGAGATGAGTATCGAAACTTTCTGGAGAGGCACCCTTCGGTCTTTCCTCTCCCCAAGATGCGCGTCCGCCGGTGCGTCCACGCCTTCAGGCACCCGAAAACCACGTCATCGGGAGGATCGGCGCGGAAGCCGGCCCCCGCTCCACATCCTCCCGATGACGCAGTTCGCGGGGCCGGGCGATCCACCGGATCCCGACCATGGGCGAGACCGATTGCGAAAACCCGGTGCGCATCCCGGTACAAGATGCGGGTCGCGCGGCGGTTCCCCAAGGGTCTCGGCCCGGGAGACGGGGATCCGCTGGATCGGGAGCGAAGACGACCGGCCCGGGCTGCGGTGCCCGGGCCGGTCGTGTCGATCCCCATCTCGCGATCCCGATCCCCGTCCGGCGGAGATCAGGCGGTCGCGGACTTCTTGCGGCCGCGGCCGTTGCCGGCGCCTTCCGCGGCGGCCTTGGGCGTCTTCGCCGTCTTGGCGGCGCGGGCGCGGGGGGCCGGCTCGGGGGCGGGGGCCGGCTTCGGCGCCTCCACCTTTTCCGCCTTGCGGCGGGCGCGGCCCTGCTCGCGGGTCTCCTCCAGCTCCACCAGGAACTTCTCGGAGGCCGTGGCGAAGGCGCCCTGCTTGCGCAGCTCCGTCAGCAGCACGCCGGTGAACTCCTGCACCGCGCGGCGCAGCGAGCTGTCCGACGCGTAGCCGCAGGTGTAGGCCACCGAGAGCACCGTCTGGCCGGGATCGTCCAGGAGCTCGCAGGCCAGCAGCACGCGCATCCACGCCAGGATGCGGCGTGGCGGCGGAAGGTCCGCCTGCTCGGCCCACCGCAGCAGGGTGCGCTCGGAGAGGCGCAGCGAGGCGGCCAGGTCGCGGCCGTGGCCGCCCTCGGCCACCACCTCGGCGGCGGCCATCAGCAGCGTGCGGGCGCGGCCGGAGAGCGTCGCCGGGAGCGAGCGCTCCAGCAGGCTCTGCAGCGGCCGCCCCTGCGCGGAGCGGAGGCGGCGGGAGATGGCCTCGAGGGTGTCCTCCTCCTCCAGCGCGATCACCTCCTTGACGCCCCACTCGCCCAGCGTGCGCAGGTCGCGCGAGCGGCCCTTGCGCACCTCCAGCGCGGCGATCACGGTGGCGGTGGGGAACTCCCACAGCATGGAGCGCAGCTCGGGCGCCAGCTCCGCCTCGGTGCCGTAGCTGTGCGTGTAGGGATCGACCACCACCAGCGCGGCCGGCGGCGACTCCTTGAGCGACGTGCGCAGCTCGTCCCAGCCGTTGACGAACTGGCTCTTGAACCGCTGGTTGCCGATCTTGCGCAGCCTCTCCTTGAACACCGCGTCGGAGTGGAGCACGATCAGCGGCCGGGCGACGGCTTGCATCGTTGTGCCTCTTTGTCTTACCGGGATGATCCTCGGCCCGCGTCTCCGCTGGCCGCTCGCGTCATACGCGAGACGTACACAGGATAGCGTCTCCAGCGTAAGATGTCCAGCCTTTTCGCTGCATCCCCCTCCCGCCGCGAATCCGAACGGCTTTCGTTTCACGCCATCCACCCACCATTTTGTCCACTCCCGCCTTCCGATTCCCTCCATCGCCGCTCCTCCGCCACAATCCGTCCGCTCACGACGGCACGGCGGTCCTCAGGAGACGCCGGGTGAGGAGCCGTCGCACACGCGGTAACAGATGAAGCGGTGCGCTTGCAGGAGATACGACGATCGCATTATGCTTCCCGTCCGCGCGGTGGCGGGTTCCGATCCCCAGGGCCCACGAGCCGCCGCGCGCCTTCGCCGACCGACTTCCCGCGTGGACAATCGTCCGCCGACGTCGTGCGGCCTTCCTGCGTTCCGGCACCCCCCGCCCCGGAGTCCTCCCCGATGCGCGACAGCTCCGCGTCCCCCGTCTGCATCCACGCGCTTTTCGAGATCCAGGCCGCCGCCACCCCGCAAGCCGCCGCCCTCCGCTTCCGCGGCGAGACGGTCGCCTACGCGGAGCTCGACGCCCGCGCCAACCGCGTCGCGCACCACCTGCGCGCGCTGGGCGTGGGCCCGGACGTGAGCGTGGGCGTCCTCCTCCCGCGCACGCCGGAGCTGGTCGCCGCGCTGCTGGGCGTGCTGAAGGCGGGCGGCGCCTACGTCCCGCTCGACCCCGCGTACCCGCTCGAGCGCGTGGCCTACATGCTGGCGGACACGCGCGTCCCCGTGCTGGTGACGGACTCGGAGCGCGCGGCGCTGGCGGAGGGCTACGCGGGGCGCGTCGTGCGGATCGACGCCGACGCGGGGGAGATCGCGAGCCGGCCGTCGACGGCGCCGATGGCCGACGTGGATCCGGGGAACCTGGCGTACGTCATCTACACCTCCGGATCGACCGGGCGGCCCAAGGGGGTGCAGATCGAGCACCGCAGCACCGCCGCCGTCCTGGGGTGGCTCCGCCGCACCCTCTCGGACGAGGAGCGCTCCGCCGTCCTCGCATCGACCTCCGTCTGCTTCGACGTCTCGGTCGCGGAGATCTTCGGCACGCTCTGCTGGGGCGGGACCCTCGTCCTCGTGGACAACGCGCTCTCGCTCATCGGCCTGGAGGAGCCCGTCGTCACCGCGTGCATGGTCCCCTCCGCCGCCGCCGAGCTGGAGCGGATGGGCGCCATCCCGCCCTGCGTGCGCGTCCTGGCGCTGGGCGGCGAGCCCGTGCGTCCCGAGCTGGGCCGCCGCCTCCACGAGCTCGGCCACCTCCGCCGCGTCCTCAATCTCTATGGGCCGACGGAGGATACGACCTACTCCACCTGCAAGGAGATCGAGCCGGACCGCGCGGGGGGGATGACGGTCGGCTGGCCGGTGGACGGGACCACGGTGCGGGTGCTGGACGAGGATCTGGATCCGGTGGCGGACGGGGAGACGGGGGAGGTGTGGATGTCCGGCGCCGGGCTGGCGCGCGGCTACCTGGGCGCGCCGGCGATGACGGCCGAGCGCTTCCGCCCCGATCCGCACGCCGGCGTCCCCGGCGCCCGGATGTACCGCACGGGGGACCTCGGGCGATTCCTCGCCGGCGGCGAGCTGGAGTGCCTGGGGCGCATCGACCACCAGGTGAAGGTGCGCGGCTACCGCGTGGAGCCGGGCGAGGTGGAGACCGTCCTCCTCGGCCACCCCGCCGTCGCCCGCGCCGCCGTGGCGCCCTGGAGCGACCGCGGCGACACGCGCCTGGCCGCCTACGTGGTCCCCGCCGGCGAGGCGTCCGCCGGGGAGCTGCGGGAGTGGACGCGCGGGCGGCTCCCCGAGTACATGGTCCCGCACGCCGTCGTCTTCCTCCCCGAACTTCCGCACACCCCCAGCGGCAAGGTCGACCGCCTCGCCCTCCCGACCCCCGACCCCGCGCGCGACGCCTCCGCCGGCTCCGTCGCGCCGCGCACGCCCACGGAGACCGCGCTGGCGGAGATCTGGGCGGAGGTGCTGGGCGCGGAGAGCGTCGGCATCCACGACGACTTCTTCGCGCTGGGCGGCCACTCGCTCCGCGCCGCGCAGATCGCCGCGCGCGTGCGCCAGCGGATGGGCGCGGAGCTTCCGCTGACCGCCCTCTTCGCCATGCCCACCGTGGAGGAGCTGGCCAGGCGGATCGAGGCCACGACGCAGACGGCGGAGCGGACGTTCCCGCGCGCGGACCGGAGCCGGCCGATCCCGCTCTCCTATCCGCAGGAGGCCATCTGGTTCTTCGAGGCGCTCTCCCCGGGGATGCGCTCGTACAACTTCCAGGCGACGGTGCGCGTCCACGGCGAGCTGCGCATCGACGTGCTGGAGCGCGCGCTGGGGGAGATCGTCCGCCGCCACGAGATCTTCCGCACCACCTTCCCCGCCGTGGACGGCGCCCCCGTGCAGGTGATCCACGATCCCTGGCCCGTCCATCTTCCCGTCGAGAGCCTCGAACCGATCCCCGCCGACGAGCGCGAGGAGGCGCTGCGGCAGCGGCTCGCCGAGGAGTTCCGCCGCCCGTTCGACCTGTCGCAGCTTCCCCTGGTGCGCTGGTCGCTCTTCCGGCTGGCGGAGGACGAGCACGTCTTCCTGGTCGTGGAGCAGCACCTGGTGCACGACGGCTGGTCGTTCGGCGTCTTCCTCCGCGAGATGGTGGCGCTCTACACCGCCTTCGCGCGGGGCGAGCCGTCACCGCTCCCGGCGCCGTCCATCCAGTATGCCGACTTCGCCGCGTGGCAGCGCGGGTGGATGGACACGCCCGAGGCGCGCGAGCAACTGGAGTGGTGGCGCCGGTGGCTGGAGGGTGTCCCCCCGGTGCTTGAGCTTCCGTCCGACCGCCCGCGCCCGGCGGCGATGAGCTTCCGGGGGAGCGGCCTCCGCCTGCGCCTCCGCCCCGACCTCTTCGAGCGCGCCGACGCCTTCAGCCGCGCGCGCGGCGTCACGCTGTACATGACGCTGCTGGCCGCCTTCCAGGCGCTCCTCCACCGCTACACCGGCGAAACCGACTTCTGCGTCGGCAGCGGCGTGGCCGACCGGCGGACGCGCGAGGCGGAGGAGCTGATCGGGATGGTGGTCAACACCCTCCCCCTCCGCGCCGACGTGGGCGGCGACCCCACCTTCGGCGCGCTGGTGGACCGCGTCCGCGACGCCGCCATGGGCGCCTACGCCCGCCAGGACGTCCCCTTCGCGGAGATCGTCAACGCCGTGCACCCCGAGCGGTCGCGCGGCCACCTTCCCGTCTTCCAGACCGCCTTCTCCTTCCACCACGCGCCGTACCCGGAGATGCGCCTCCCCGGCGCGACCATCGAGGTCGCCGAGGGGCTGGGGAACGAGTCCGCCAAGTTCGACCTCAACATCGTCGTCATCCCCCGCGCGCAGCAGGGCTCGGGCGACGAGGTGGTGATGATCTGGGAGTGGGCCGAGGACCTCTTCGACCGCGAGACCATCCGCAGGATGGTGGCGCACTTCGAGGAGATCCTGGCCGGCGCGCTGCGGGATCCCTCGGTCCCCGTCTCCCGCCTGCGGATGGTGCCGGACGAGGAGGCGCGCGCCGTGGCCGCCTGGGGCGCCGCCCCCGCCCCCTACCCGCGCGACGCCACCGTCCACGCCCTCTTCGCCGAGCAGGCGCGCCGCGCCCCCCACGCCGTCGCCGTCACCCACGGCGCGCGGCGGATGACGTACGCGGAGCTGGACGCTTCGAGCGCGCGCGTCGCCCGACGGCTGCGGGAGATCGGCGTCGCCCCGGAATCCCCCGTGGCGGTGGCGATGGATCGGTCGCCGGAGATGATGGCCGCCTTCCTGGGGACGCTCCGCGCGGGCGCCGCCTATCTCCCCATCGACCCCGCCTACCCCGCCGATCGCCTCGCCTTCATGCTGGAGGATTCGGGCGCCGCCGCCCTGATCGTCTCGGCCGAGGTCCCGGAGCCGCTCCGCGCCTTCGCCGGCCCCATCCTCTCCCTCGCCGGTCTCGCGTCGTTCGACGATCGGGAGATGGAGGAGGATGGGCCGGCGGAGGATGGGCGGGAGACGGCGTTCGCGGAATCGGCGGCGTGCGTGATCTACACCTCCGGATCCACCGGCCGGCCCAAGGGCGTGGTGGTGCCGCACCGGGGGATCGTCCGCCTCGTCCGCGGCGGCGGCGCCACGCAGGTGACGGCGGACGACGTGGTGGCGCAGGGCTCCACCGTCTCCTTCGACGCGGCGCTCTGGGAGGTGTGGAGCGCCCTCCTGAACGGCGCCCGCCTGGCCGTCCTGGACCGCGAGGAGATGCTCTCGCCCCCCACCCTCGCCGCCCGGCTCCGGGAGGAGGGGGTGACGGCGCTCTTCCTCACCACCGCGCTCTTCAACCAGCACTCCGCCGAGGCGCCGGACGCGCTCTCCGGCCTCCGCCTCCTGGTCACCGGCGGCGAATCCGCCGACCCGGCCGCGTTCCGGCGCGTGCTGGCGATGGGGAACGATGCGCCGCGCGTCCTCGTGAACGCCTACGGCCCCACGGAGGGCACGACGTACTCCACCGAGCACGCCGCCGCCTCCCCCGACGTCGCCTCCCCCGACGTCGCCTCCGCCGAGGTCGCCGCCGCCGACGTCGTCGCGGTGCCGATCGGCCGCCCGGTGCCCAACACCCGCGTCCACGTCCTCGACACGGAGATGCACCCCGTCCCCGCCGGCGTCCCCGGCGAGATGTACGTGGGCGGCGACGGCGTGGCGCGCGGCTACCATGCCCGCCCCGCGCTCACCGCCGAGCGCTTCGTCCCCGATCCCTTCCCGCACCAGCCGGGCGCGCGCCTCTACCGCACCGGCGACCGCGTCCGCTGGCGGGCGGACGGATCGCTGGAGTTCATGGGGCGCGTGGACGACCAGGTGAAGGTGCGCGGCTTCCGCGTGGAGCCGGGAGAGATCGAGGCCGCCCTCCGCGCCCACCCCGCCGTGGCCGAGGCCGCCGTCGCCGCGCGCCCCGACGCGGAGGGCGTGCTCTCCCTGGCCGCCTACGTCGTCCCGCGCGAGTCCGGCGCCCCGGAAGCCGCCGACCTGCGCGCCTTCCTCTCGACGCGCCTCCCGCCGTACATGCTCCCCTCCGCCTACGCGGTGCTGGACGCGCTTCCGCTGACGCCCTCGGGAAAGGTGGACCGCCGCCGCCTTCCCGACCCCGGCGCCGCCCGCGCCACGGACGCCCCGGCCGGGCCGGAGACCGCCACGGAGGCCGCGCTCCTGGACATCTGGCGCGAGGTGCTGGAGCTGGAGCGCGTGGGCGCCGAGGACAACTTCTTCGACCTGGGCGGCCACTCGCTGCGGGCCACGCGCATCGTCTCGCGGGTGGAGGCGCGGCTGGGCGTGCGGATCCCGGTCGGCTCCATCTTCGACCACCCCACCGTGCGCGGCCTGGCGCGGCTGGTGGACGAGCGCGCCCCCGCCGCCCCCGGCGGCGACGACCTGCTCGCCTGGATCGAGGGCCTCTCCGACGAGGAAGCCGAGCGCCTCCTCGCCGACGGCCGCTGACCCCGCGTCCGCCACGAGGAGGCGTCCACGGCGGGCGGATTGGAAGATCCGTCGCCGCGGTGATTCAAAAGAGCCGCTTCTGTCGTTAGATTGGCGGCTTCTCCAGTGGCATTCGCGCGTCGACCGGGTCGTGTGCGCCGGATTTTCGTCGCAGTCCGCCGGGCGACGGGCCCGGCGAGACCTACGATCTGGCCGATTTTTCCCGCCGCCCTCGCAAGTGCACGGGGAGACGCGTACTTTCCGCGCCTCGATCCGTACGACGTGCTCACCGGTGGCCGGTGAGGTGCTGCGGAGGCGGGAGCGGCCCCGGAAGCCCGGCCGTCGCGATCGCCGATCCCCCGCTCCACGGCGGCGGATCGGGATCGCCCCGGATCCAGCGGAGACGACAACCTTTCGACAAGATAGATCGGCGGAGATGGCGACGAACGAGGCGGGGACGAAGACGGTCGGCGTGGTGGGAGCCGGCGTGATGGGCGTGGGCGTCGCGCAGAACCTGGCGCAGACCGGGCACCGCGTGGTCCTCCTGGACGTCTCGGAAGGCGTCCTGGCCCGCGCGCGGGCGGAGATCGAGAAGAACGTCCGCTTCCACGGGATGTTCAGCAAGACCAAGGGGGGCCCGTCCGCGGCCGAGGTGCTCGGGAAGATCACCTTCACCACCGACTACGCCCCCTTCGCCGAAGCCGACTTCGTGGTGGAGAACGCCACGGAGAAGTGGGAGATCAAGAATCCCATCTACCCCGTGCTCGACGAGGTCTGCCCGCCGCACGCCTGCTTCGCCGCCAACACCTCCGCGTACTCCATCACCCGCATCGCCTCGCTCACCAGGCGGCCGCAGCAGGTGCTGGGGATGCACTTCATGAACCCGGTGCCGCTGAAGCCCACGGTGGAGGTGATCCGCGGCTTCCACACCACGCAGGAGACCATCGACACCGCGCAGGCGCTCCTGGCGGCGATGGGGAAGGAGGGGATCGTCGTCAACGACATGCCCGGCTTCGTCTCCAACCGCGTGCTGATGCTCACCATCAACGAGGCCGCCTGGCTCATCCAGGACGGTGTCGCCCCGGTGGAGGACGTGGACCGCATCTTCGTCACCTGCTTCGGCCACAAGATGGGGCCGCTGGCCACGGGCGACCTGATCGGCCTGGACACCATCCTGTACTCCATCGAAGTGCTGTACGAGAGCTACGCCGACAGCAAGTACCGCCCCTGCCCCCTGCTGAAGAAGATGGTGGACGCCGGGCTGCACGGGCGGAAGAGCGGCCGCGGCTTCTACGACTACGGCGCCCCCGCGGCGTCCTGATCCTCCGACCATCCCGAGCGAACGCTGGAGACCGATAGATGACCGAGCAGGAGATCCGCGAGAAGGTCCGCGAGTTCGTGGGCAGGCACGTCCGCGGGCAGGGGCTGCAGGACGGCGAGGACATCTTCGCCACGGGGTTCGTCAACTCCATGTTCGCCATGCAGCTGGTGCAGTTCGTCGAGGGCACCTTCGGCATCGCCTGCGAGAGCGACGACCTGGACCTGGACAACTTCCGCTCCATCGACGCGCTCACCGCGTTCGTGCTGCGGAAGCAGTCCGTCGCCGCGTGAGATGACGGACCTCGCCCTTCCCCCGTCCGTCGGCGCCGCGCCGGAGGCCGCGCTGCGGATGGAGCTGGGCCCCGCGCAGGAGGCCGCCCGCGCCGCCTTCGCCGCGTTCGCCGACCGGGAGATCCTCCCCCACGCCGGCGAGTGGGACCGCGCGTCCGCCACCCCGCGCGCCGTCATCGACCGGATGGCGGCGGAGGGGTACCTGGGCGCCGTGATCCCCCGCGAGCACGGCGGCGCGGGGATGGACTGGGTCACCTTCGGCCTGCTGAACGAGGAGCTGGGGCGCGCCTGCTCGTCCATCCGCTCGCTGGTCACCGTGCACAGCATGGCCAGCTGGGCCGTGCTCCGCTGGGGAAGCCGCGCGCAGAAGGAGCACTGGCTCCCGCGCCTGGCCAGCGGGGAGACGATCGGCGCCTTCGCCCTCAGCGAGCCCGAGGTCGGCAGCGACGCCAGCGCCGTGGAGACGACCGCGACGGCCGACGGCGACCACTACGTCCTCCACGGGACCAAGAAGTGGACCACCTACGGCCAGGTCGCCGGCCTCTTCCTGGTCTTCGCCAAGACCGAGGGGAAGCCGGTCGCCTTCCTGGTGGAGCGCGGGACCCCGGGCTTCGACGTCCGGCCGCTGGCCGGGATCACCGGCACCCGCGCCTCCATGCTGGCCGAGCTGCGCTTCGACGGCGCCCGCGTCCCCAAGGAGAGCCGCGTCGCCGGCCCCGGCTTCGGGCTGGCGGTGGCGATGTCGGTGCTGGAGATCGGCCGCTACAGCGTGGCCTGCGGATGCGCGGGGATCGCGCGCGCCTGCCTGGACGCCTCGCTGGCCTACGCGGCGACGCGCGTCCAGTACGGCGTCCCCATCGGCGAGCACCAGCTGGTGCAGCGGATGCTGGCCAACATGGCCGCGGAGTGGCGGGCCGCGCACTGGCTCTGCCTGCGCGCCGGCTGGCTCCGCGACGCGGGCGACCCGGCGGCGGGGCCGGAGACCTTCGTGGCCAAGTACTTCGCCTCCACCGCCGCCACCCGCGCCGCCCTGGACGCCGTGCAGATCCACGGCGCCAACGGCTGCAGCGAGGAGTACCCCGTGGAGCGATTCCTCCGCGACTCGCGGGTGATGGAGATCATCGAGGGAAGCACCCAGATCCAGCAGATGACCATCGCCCGGGACGAGCTGCGCGCCCACGCCCGCCCGGCCCACCGGTAGAGCGCCGGGAGCGCTCGATCGGCCGCGACGATGCCGGACCATGCGTTCGCACTTTCGCACTTTCGCACTTCCGTACGTACCCACGCAGGACCTCAACCCCGAACCGGAGCAGTGTCATGGCTGAAGACCGCGAAGATACCACGATCTACAAGGTGGTCCTGAACCACGAGGAGCAGTACTCCATCTGGCCGGCCGACCGCGAGAACGCGCTGGGCTGGAACGACGCCGGCTTCCAGGGCCCCAAGGCCGAGTGCCTGGCCTACATCGAGAAGGTGTGGACCGACATGCGCCCGCTCTCGCTTCGCAAGAAGATGGAAGAGGCCGCCCAGAACCAGAGCTCCTGAGCGGACGATGAGCAAACCCGGCGGGCTCAACTCCTGGGTGATGATCCCGAAGCCGTCGCCCCAGGCGCGGCTTCGGCTCTTCTGCTTCCCGTACTCGGGGGGCGGCGCGTCCGTGTTCTATCCGTGGGCGCGCCTCCTTCCGCCCGAGGTGGAGGTGTGCGCGGTGCAGCTCCCCGGCCGCGAGGGGCGCCTGATGGAGCCGCCCATCTCCGACCTGATGGTGCTGGTGGACCGCTTCCACGACGCGCTCCTCCCGTACTTCGACCGCCCGTTCGCCTTCTTCGGCCACAGCAACGGCGGGCTGATGGTGTTCGAGCTGGCGCGCCGGCTGCGGCGCGAAGGGCGTGAGGGTCCCGTGCACCTGTACGTGGGCGGCCGCCCCGCCCCGCAGCTCCGGCTGGAGGAGGAGATGATCCACGCGCTTCCGCACGCGGAGTTCCTGGACACCCTCCGCCGCTTCAAGGGCACGCCGGACGAGATCCTCGCCAACGAGGAGATCATGCAGCTGATCTCCCCCACCCTCCGCGCCGACTTCTCCCTGGGCGAGACGTACGCCTACCGCGAGGAGCCGCCGCTGGACATCCCGATCTCCGCGTACGGGGGCCGGACCGACGAGGAGGTGGAGGAGGAGCAGGTGGCCGCCTGGCGGGTCCAGACCACCGGCGCCTTCCGCCTGGTGATGTTCCCCGGCGACCACTTCTTCCTGAACGGCGACCGTGAGGCGGTGCTGGCCGAGCTCTCCCGCGAGCTCCGCGCCGACCTCCTCCGGCCGGGCGCGGCGCGTGTCTGACGCCTGGGCGCCGCCCCCCGCGGAGCCCCGCCTCGCCGACGGCGAGGTGCACGTCTGGCGCGCCACCCTCGCCCGCTCCCCGGCGGAGGTGGCGCGCCTCTCCGCCCTCCTGGACGGCGACGAGCGCTCGCGTGCCGGGCGCTTTCGCTTTCCCGTGCACCGCGACCGCTTCGTGGCCGGCCGCGGCGTCCAGCGCGAGATCCTGGCGCGCTACCTGGGCGCCGCTCCCGCCGCGCTCCGCTGGCGGCACGCCTCGCACGGCAAGCCCGAGCTGGACGGCGCCGAGGCGGCCAGCGGCCTCCGCTTCAACGTCTCCAACGCCGAGGACGGCCTGCTGGTGGCCGTCGCCCGCGGCCGCGAGCTGGGCGTGGACCTGGAGCCGCTCCGCCCCATGCCCGACGGCCGGGACATCGCCCGCCGCTTCTTCTCCGCCCCGGAGATCGAGGTGTTCGACGCCATCCCGGACGAGGGGCGCGACCTGGCGTTCTTCACCTGCTGGACGCGCAAGGAGGCGTTCATCAAGGCGGTGGGCGAGGGGCTCTCCATGCCGCTCGACCGCTTCGACGTCACGCTCGCCCCGGGCGAGCCCGCCCGCCTCCTCCGCACCCGCGGCGGAGACCCCGGCGAGGCGGAGCGGTGGACCCTGCGCGAGCTGGACGCCGGCCCGGAGTGGGTGGCCGCCCTCGCCGTCGAGGGTCGCGGCTGGGCCCTCCGCCTCTTCGACTGGGACGCGCGCTGACCCGTTCCGGGCGCCGCTTCCCCTCTTCCGCATCCCAGGCCGAAACCAGAACGGGGCCGAGCAGATGCTCAGCCCCGCCGTGCCTGCCGCCGCGCGTCCCGGAGGTCCTCGGGGGGCGCGTCGTCGTGCGCCCGCGCCCTCGCCTGCTGCCGCACCTCCTCCAGCTCGTCCAGGAAGATGCGCGACGCCCGCGAGAACGCCCCCTCCTTGCGGAGCGTGGTGGGGATGGTCCCCAGGAAGTCCTGCATCGCCCGCCGCAGGCTGCTGTCCGACGAGTAGCCGCAGGCGTACGCCACGCTCAGCACCGTGCGCCCCGGATCGTCCAGGAGCGACGCGGCCAGCAGGATCCGCATCCACGCCATCAGCCGCCGCGGCGGCGGGAGCCCCGCCCGCTCCGACCAGCGCAGCACCGTCCGCTCCGAGAGGTGGAGGGTGCGCGCCAGGTCGCGCCCGCGCCCGCCCATCGACACCACCTCCGCCGCCGTCATCAGCAGCGTCCGCGCGCGCCCCGAGACGGTGGACGGAAGACAGCGCTGGAGCAGGTTCTGCAGCGGGCGCCCCTGGGCGCCCCGCAGGCGTCGGGTGATGGCCTCCTGCGTGTCCTCCTCGTCCAGCGAGATGATGTCCGTGACCCCCCACTCCCCCAGCGTGCGCAGGTCGTGCGACCGCCCCGGGTAGATCTCCATGGCCGCCACCACGGTGGCCGAGGGGAACTCCCAGAGCAGCGCCCGCAGCTCCGGCGCCAGCTGCGGCCCGTCGCGCGACGAGGTGTCGTACGGGTCCACGATCAGCAGCGTGGCGGGCGGCGCCTCGCAGACGGCGGCGCGCAGGGCGTCCCAATCGGGAAGGAAGCTGCAGCGGAAGCTCTTCCCCTCAACGCGCCGCACGCGCTCCCGAAACGCACCATCCGGGTGCATCACCATTAGTGGACGGGGGAGCTGAGCCATGCGTGTCGTGAATTACATGGTGGCAGGGCGCAGAAGAATGGGCGCCGCGTCGTGCTGAAGCTTACACTATTCACACGCGCCGGACAACGGCGCCGTACCTTCAGCAGTCAGCACTCCCCCAAACATTCCTGGAACGTATGAAAGCCGCCCGGTTCTTCCTGGCCTGCGCCGCCGTTTCCCTCCTCGCGGCCTGCAGCGCCAACCCCGTCGCCCCCAGCCGCGACGACGCGCCCACCGACGGGGTAGCGCCTCCCAGCACCCGCAGCAACGACGGTGCGACCGCGACCTGCGCCGGTACCGTCCAACTCGTGACGAAGGCCGATGGCTCCGTCGGTGTCGAGTGCGTGGTGGAGAGCAAACAGTCTGGCTCTGGCGGCTGACGTACAACGCGCCGGCGCGATCAACGGATCGCGCCGGCGTTGTTTAGATCCCAAGCTGCGGGCGTCTGAATTTCAGGCGCCCGCAGTTGCCGTTGCCGTCAGGAGCTCTACAAGCTGATCGGCGAAGGCCTGGGTAGAGCGGGAAACCTGGGCCCGCTCGGTCTTGGCGTGCTCCACGCGTCGACCACTCCGAACAGCATCGAGCACCGACTCGGCCTCGATCGCCACCTTGGCCTGACCACGCTGCTGCGCAACCTCAAGCGCGTGCTCAGCAGCCTGCTCCGCCCGATCCCACTCCCCGAGATTCGAGGCTCCCATCGCGAGTTCCAGGAAACTGTCGCTGATGCGGCCCTCGTAGATGGAATCCTTCGACATCCGCACGGTTTCCGTGAAGTAACGGCGGAAAGTCGCCCGATCACCGATACCTCCGGCCGCGCGCGCGATATGTGCCCGGACCGCGATCTTCGTTCCCGGATCGTTCTCGAACCGGCCCTCCAACGAGAGGAAGATGGGCATCACCTGCGAGAAGTAGCCCTGGTTCATCCAGTAGTACGCCAAGTCATGCGCGAGCACGGGGAGGCGGGGATGATCCGGGCCGTAGGCGCGCGACGCCATCCGCGCGTACTCCTCGGCCTGGGCGTTGCGGCCGGTTTCGGTAGCGATCACGAACAGGTCGTGCGCGGCCATGCCCTGGATGGGGGTGAGGCCCTTGCGGCGCGCGGCGCGGAGCGCCTTGATGTGCATCCGGTGCGCGCCGGGGAAGTTGCCGCGCAGCAGGAGCATGTTGCCCAGCGCGATGTAGGCGCGCGCGTACGACTCCCAGTCGCCCGTCTGGCGGCCGATCATGATGGCGTGGCGGAACCACGTCTCGGCGCGGGCCTGCTCGCCGCGGCGGCGCGAGATCTGGCCCACCGCGAGGGCGATGGTGGCGTCACGCGGCGCGGAGAGAGCGGCGGCCTGGGTGTAGGCGAGCGCCGTGGCCTCGTGCCCGGCGGCTTCCGCCCACTCGGAGATCCCGCGGCAGGCGTCGGCGATGGTCTCGCCGGCGGTGGCCTCGGGAGCGCCCATCATCCGGCCGATCTCCACCAGCGAGTCCGCGATCTCGGCGGGGACGTCGGCGGTGAGGAGCTCGGCGAGGCGCCGGCGGCTGGCCTCGGGGGCGAAGAGCGCGGCGCGCTCGCCCGGCTCGGCGGTGGCCCAGAACATCACGTTGCGGTACGACTGCCACAGGAGGAGGCCGCTCTCGCCGCCGACCTCGCGGAGGATCTCCATCCCCTCCAGCGTCTCGGCCGAGCCGCGCGTCAGCGGCGGCGGGGTGCGCCAGCGCCGCGGGGGGCGAGCCTGGGTGGTCTTGCGGGTGGCCTTCATTTATGTCTCCTTGTGGGTCACTGGATGCGTAGTTATGCGCTTTCTGTATACTATATGCGAGACCAGCCGGAAACGCCAGCATTTTCTTGCGCGCTGCTCCACCCTCCGGTAGCAGGATAGGCGCCTAATCCGCCACATCCTCGCAGCATCCGGCCGGCTGCACCAATCTGGTTCAGATCGACGCCGAATCCGCCTTCGTCCCTCTGCGGCCAGTCCATACCCCGATCTACTTCCGCGGGTTTCGTGCCGGTCTGTTCACCTTGGGCTCCCGACCGCTCCCGGTGGGACGCCGGGAGCGTTTTCGCGCGGGAAACTCGAACGCGAGGCGCCCGTCGCGCAGCTCCACGAGCACGCTTCCGCCTCCCTCCAGCCGCCCGAAGAGCAGCTCGTCGCCCAGGGGGCGGAGGATCTCCTCCTGGACCAGGCGCGCCAGGGGGCGGGCGCCGTTCAGCGGGTCCAGGCCGCGCTCGGCGAGCCAGGAGCGCGCGGGGGCAGACAGCTCCAGGGTGACGCCCCGCGCGGCCAGCCGGACGCCCACCTCGGCCAGGCTCTTCTCCACGATCCGCTCCATCACGGGGAGGGAGAGCGGGGCGAAGGGAATGCGGGCGTCCAGCCGGTTGCGGAACTCCGGGGGAAAGGTGCGCTCGAAGGCGCGCTCGTCCTCGGCGCCCACGTCGCCGGGGGCGAAGCCGGCGCGGCGGCGCGACATCTCCTCGGCGCCCACGTTGCTGGTCATCACCAGGACCACGTTCCGGAAATCGGCCCGCTTGCCGTTGTTGTCGGTCAGCGTGCCGTAGTCCATCACCTGGAGGAGGAGGTTGAAGACGTCGGCGTGCGCCTTCTCGATCTCGTCCAGGAGGAGGACGGCGTGCGGGGTGCGGGCGACGGCGTCGGTGAGGAGGCCGGCCTGCTCGAAGCCCACGTAGCCCGGGGGGGCGCCGATCAGCCGCGAGACGGCGTGGCGCTCCATGTACTCGCTCATGTCGAAGCGAATCAGCTCGATCCCCAGCACCTCGGCCAGGGAGCGCGCCACCTCGGTCTTCCCCACGCCGGTGGGGCCGGTGAAGAGGTAGCTGCCGATGGGCTTGCGCGGGTCGCGCAGCCCCGCGCGGGCCAGGCGGATGGCCGCGGCCACCTGCTCCACCGCGCGGTCCTGCCCGAAGACGCGCCGCTTGAGCTCGGCCTCCAGCGTCCGCAGCCGCTCGCGGTCGGAGGAGGCGACGGTGCGGGGGGGGATCTGCGCCATGCTGGCCAGGATCCGCTCCACGACCTCGGCCTCCACGACCGGCCACGCGTCGTCCTCGTAGTCGCCGGTGGCCAGGCGGACGTCGGCGCCGGCCTCGTCCATCACGTCGATGGCCTTGTCGGGGAGGTGGCGGTCGTGCAGGTAGCGCGCGGAGAGCTCGGCGGCGGCGCGCACGGCCTCGGGGGCGTAGCGGACGCGGTGGAACTCCTCGTAGCGGGGGCGCAGGCCATCCAGGATCCCCACCGTCTCCTCCACGCTGGGCTCCAGCACCTCCACCTTCTGGAAGCGGCGGGCGAGGGCGCGGTCCTTTTCGAAGTGGCTGCGCAGCTCCTCCCAGGTGGTGGACCCGATGCAGCGGAGGCCGGCGGCCAGGGCGGGCTTCAGCAGGTTGGACGCGTCCATGCTCCCGCCGGAGGTGCTCCCCGCGCCGACCAGGGTGTGGATCTCGTCGATGAAGAGCACGGCGCCGGGGCGCGCCTCCAGGGCGTGGAGGACGCCCTTGAGGCGCTCCTCGAAGTCGCCGCGGTAGCGGGTGCCGGCCAGGAGCGCGCCCATGTCCAGCGCGAAGATCTCGGCGTCGCGCAGCGCGGGGGGGACGTCGCCGCGGTGGACGGCCAGCGCCAGCCCCTCGGCGAGCGCGGTCTTTCCCACGCCGGGGTCGCCGACGAAGAGCGGGTTGTTCTTGCGGCGCCTCGCCAGGACGTGGATGGCGCGGCGGATCTCCTTGTCGCGCCCGATCAGCGGGTCGATGCGCCCCTCGGCGGCCTGGCGGTTCAGGCTGGCGGTGTAGAGGCGGAGCGCTTCGTCCGGCTCGGCGGGTCCATCCTCGTCGTCGTCCATCCTCTCGCCGCCGGCGCCGACCTCCGCGCGGCGGGGGGCGCCGGTGGGGGCCGCCTGGCCGGGCGGGGTGGAGGCGGCGCGCATCATCCCCAGGCGGTCGACGCCTTCCTCCTCCAGGAAGTGCACGGCGAAGGAGTCCTGCTCACCGTAGAGGGCGATCAGCACGTTGACGCCGGTGACCTCGTCGCGGCCGGAGCGCAGCACCTGCAGCGCGGCCTCCTGCAGGACGCGGCGGAAGGCGAGCGTGGGCTCGGCCTCGTCCAGCTCGCGGCTGCCGCCGGCTCCGACCTCGTCGGTCAGGAAGCGCTCGAGGCGGCGCTTGAGCCGGTCGAGGTTGGCGCCGGCCGTCCGGACGGCGGCGGCGCTGGCCTCGTCGTGGAGGAGCGCGAAGAGGAGGTGCTCCAGCCCGGCGTAGGCGTGCCCGCGGCGGGCGGCCTCGAGGACGGCCAGGTGGAGGCTGATCTCCAATTCGGGGCGGAGCATCGGGTTCGACACGGTGCGAGAGTGCGTGAGTGCGAAAGTGCGATTGGTGGCGTCGCTATTCGTCGGGCTCCATCGACATCTGGAGCGGGTAGCCCTGGTCGCGCGCGGCGTCGATGACGATGGTCATCCGCGTCTCGGCTTCGTCGCGCGTGTAGACGCCGGCGACGCCGATGCCGGCGTGGTGCACCTGGAGCATGATGCGCGTCGCTTCGGTGACGGTCTTGTCGAAGTACGTCATCAGGATCTCGATGACGAACTCCATCGCCGTGTAGTCGTCGTTGTGCAGGAGCACGCGGTACATCGGCGGGCGGCGCGTCTTCGGGCGCTCGCGGATGGCGACGCCTTCCTCGCGCTCCGGGTCCGCGTCCTGCCGGCCGCCGGCGCTCCGGATCTCCATCCTCCCGATCCGTGCCGCCCCGGCGAGCGGAGGCGCGCGATCGATCACGGCCGGCGGCATCAGAGCGGGGCGGCGGCGGGCTCGGCCTGGGCGGCGCGGGCGCGCTCCACCTCCCAGAAGTGGTCCTCGGCCCAGCGGCAGAGGGCGCTGAGCGGCTCCACCAGCGTCTCGCCCAGCGGGGAGAGCGAGTATTCCACCCGCGGCGGGACGACGGGGTAGACCTTGCGCTCCACCAGCCCGTCGTGCTCCAGCCCCCGCAGCGTCTGCGTGAGCATCTTCTGCGACACGCCGCCCACGGCGCGCTGCAACTCGCCGAAGCGGCGCGTTCCCCGCGCCAGCACGTAGATGACGATCACGGCCCACTTGTCGGCCACCAGGTCCAGCACCCTGCGCGAGCCGCACGTCTCGCTGCAGACGTCTCCCCGTTCGTCCATGGTTACCAATCGGTGGGTATGGTCCGCTCTGGTGCTTACTTGCCGATGCGACTGCGTCAGTATAACCGTATACCGCGCGGCGGCGGAAGGGTTCTCGCCCCGGGCCGGGGCCGGATGATCCGGATCCCCCCCCGAAACCCCAGTGCGGAGAGCTTCCATGATCCTGGTGACCGGCGCCACGGGCAAGGTGGGCGGCGAGGTGGTGAGGCAGCTGCACGCGAAGGGCGTACCCGTGCGGGCGTTCGTGCGCTCGGCGGAGAAGGCGCGCTCGCTCCTGCCGGCGGGGGTGAAGCTGGCGGAGGGCGACCTCTCGGACGCGGGGTCGCTGGAGCGCGCGCTGGCCGGCGCGGAGAAGCTGTTCCTGCTCAGCGCGCCGGATCCGCGCCAGACGGAGTGGGACGTGGCGGCGATCGAGGCGGCGAAGCGCGCGGGTGTCCGGTACGTGGTGAAGCTCTCGGCGATCGGCGCGTCGGAGGATGCGCCGGTGATGCTGGCGCGGTGGCACTGGGCGGCGGAGGAGGCGCTGAAGGCGTCCGGGCTGCCGTACACCATCCTGCAGCCCACCTTCTTCATGCACAACCTGCTCATGTTCGCGGACTCGGTGCGCGCGAGCGGGGCCATCCACGCGCCGGTGCGCGGGCGGGCGGCGTACGTGCACGTGGGCGACATCGCGGCGGTGGCGGTGGCGGCGCTCACCGGGGCGGGGCACGAGGGGAAGACGTACGTGGTCACCGGGTCGGAGGCGCTCTCGTATCCGGAGATGGCGGAGAAGATCGGCGCGGCGGCGGGGAAGCCGGTCACCTACGTGGAGGTGCCGAAGGAGCCGGTGCGCGACGGGATGGTGGCGGCGGGGATGCCGGCGTGGTTCGCGGACGACATGATCGCCCTCTACGACGTCCTCAACGCCGGCCACGCGGAGACGCCGACGGACGTGGTGGCGACGGTGGCCGGGAAGGAGCCCATCCGCTTCGACCACTTCGCGCGCGAGTACGCCGCCGCGTTCGGCGGAGCGCCGGCGGAAGCGGTGGCGGCGGATTGAGGTAGATCGACCACGGGAGAGGGGATCGTCGATCCGGATCGTCATCCCCTGCGCTTCTCCGATCCGTTCGCGGGGATTCGGATCGGCCGATGATGTGGATCACACCCGATCCGCTCGATCTGCGGCCGTTGTGTCCGAGGCGGTGTCGCCGCTGCCGCGCCCAAGCCTCGCTGCTGCCTCGGCTAGATTCTCACGGCCCTGCCGTCACTCGTGCAGCGTCGGCTCTCCGCGGCCGGGCCTCAGAATGACAGCTTAACGGCTGCGGATCTCACGGATTAGTGTAAGTCGACAACAAAGCGGCCTCGCTCGATGATCGGGCGAGGCCGCTTTTCCGTATCCGCCTTCCGCTCAGCTCGGGGGGAGCGGGGGCGGGGTGGCGGGGAAGAGGGCGGAGAGCTCGGCGACGTCGCCGGCGGGGGTCCACGCGGCCATCCCCTGCTTCCAGACCAGCGATTCGCGCGTCATGGCGCCGGCGGCGACGTGCTGGCGGAGGATCTCCATGGTGTGCGGGCCGCTCTGCGCGCCGTTCAGGGCGACGAAGAAGGCGGCGCCGGCCCCGGGGAGCGGCGGGGGCGTGGCGCCGGCGGCGGGGGCGGCGCCTCCGCCCATCGCGTTCGCCATCTGCTGCGCCATGGCGAAGCCCATCCCCATTCCCATCCCGGCGCCGGCGGTGCCGCCGGGGTTCTGGGCGGCGTCGCGGATGGCCTCGGCGGTCTGGTACTGGGTGTAGGCGTTGAGGTTGCCGATGACGCCCATGCTGCTGCGCTTGTCCAGCGCCTTCACCACCTCGTCGGGGAGGGAGACGTTCTCCACCACGAAGCGGGTGAGCTCCAGCCCCAGCTCGGCCAGGTCGGGGGCCATGCGGGTGCGCACCAGCTCGCCCAGCTCGTCGTAGCTGGCGGCCAGGTCCAGCGCGGGGATCTTCCCCTCGCCCAGGACGTCGCTGAAGCGCGAGGAGACCAGGGAGCGCAGCTGCTCGTCGACGCCCTCGGTGGTGAAGCGCTGGCTGGTGCCGGCGATCTGGGCGATGAACTTGGCAGGCTCGCCCACGCGCAGCACGTACGAGCCGAACGCCTTGAGCCGCACGGGGCCGAACTCGGGGTCGCGCAGCATCACCGGGTTCTTGGTGCCCCACTTCTGGCCGGTGAACAGCTTGGTGGAGACGAAGTAGACCTCGGCCTTGAAGGGCGACTCGAAGCCGTACTTCCAGCCGCGCAGGGTGGAGAGGACGGGGAGGTTCTCGGTGCGCAGCTCGAAGCGGCCGGGGGCGAAGACGTCGGCGATCTGCCCCTGGTCGACGAAGACGGCGGCTTGGCCGGGACGCACGATGAGCTGCGCGCCGTTCTTGATCTCGTTGTCGTGGCGCTCGAACCGGTACACCAGGGTGTCGCCGGTCTCGTCCAGCCATTCGACGATGTCGATCAGCTCGGTCTTGATGAAGTCCCAGAGAGCCATCGTTGTTCTCTGCGTGGGGGGAGTGGGTGGTGCGGCGTGGCACACAATCTATCGCGCCGCCGCGCCCGGTTCGCAAGCATCGCCGCGCGAGACGGCGTCCGCGCGGGGCGCCCGATCCGGGGCGGGCGGTGTGTACGCGCGGAGCGGCGGGTAAGTTTCTGGGGGTGATGGGGATGCGATGGATGGGGATGGATGCGGGAGATGGATGGGGCGCGCGTCCCCGGCGGCCCCCTCACCCGTCGCCATCGTGAGCGTGACGATACTGCTGTCACGCTCACGATAGGCGCCGACCTCTCCCACAGGGGGAGAGGTGAACACCCTGGCGCTTCGCGCTTTCGTGAGCGATGGCGTTCATCCGCTTCGACTACCTTCGCGATCGCGACGGTGGATTGCCGGAAACGACGAGCGCCCGGTGCGTGGGCCGGGCGCTCGAGGGCAGCGACGTCGCGGGATCAGGGGATCCGCGGCGTCACCGGGTGGGAGCGGGGCGGCTGGTGCCGCCGTCGGCGACGTACTTGAAGCGGCCGTCGGGCTGGCGCTGCCAGATGCTCAGGTACTTGGTGTAGCGCTTTCCGTTGGGGCCGCTGGAGACGGCGAGGCCGACGGTGTAGCCCAGGTCTCCGCTCTCCGCGACGCCGCCCAGGACGGGGCCCCACTCCAGCGTGGCGCCGGCGGCGACGGCATCGGCGAAGGTGGCGCGGATCTCGTCCGGGCCGTACTCGGGGCCGCCCATCACCAGCCCCGTGGGCGCGGCGAAGGCGGCGAAGGCAACCTGGACGTTCTCGGCGGCGGCGAGGGCGGCGAAGTCTCGGTCGGCCTGGAGGACGGCGGCGAGCGAGGCGGCCGCGTCGGCATGATGGGCGGCGCCGGCGAGGCCGTTGTCGCTGGGGGTGCCGAAGCCGGCGGGGACGGGCCGTGCGGCTTCGGGGTTCAGCGCGGGGACGTGCGCGGCCAGCTTCCACGCGCCGTCCGCGTCCTTGCGCCAGAAGGAGATCAGCCGCGCGTGCATCGTGTCGCCCTGCGCGGTGACGGCGCGGCCGAAGCCGAGGGTGTAGCCGGCGGTGCCGTCCGCGGAGACGTCGGCGCGGACGGGCTCCCAGGTGAGGGAGGTGAAGAACGGGGCGCCGCGGAAGTACGCCTGGACGGCGTCGCGCCCCCGCACCACGTCGGAGCGCACCGGGAGGAAGACGCCGTCTTCGGCGAAGCCCGAGGCGTATCCGTCCGCCAGGCCGCGCGCGCGGGCGGCCCCGGCGAGGGCGCGGTCGGCGGCGAGGAGCGACTCGCGCTCGGCCTTGAGATCGACGCGGCGGCCGTGGGAGTGCGCTGCGGCGGCCTGCGCGCCCGCCGCCGTGCCGGTCGATATGCCTGCAATCACCATCATCGCGATCAGGGCGATCTTCATCGTTCCACCTCGGTTGGCGATTCCGTTCGGAGGCGGATCGGGTCGGGCGATCCGCGGCGGAAGGGATGCGTCGGAGGCGGCGCGCGCGGAAGGGTCGTGCAGCGAAGTGCGGCGGATGGGCGGCGAAGCGCGGGGCTCGCGCGGGGAACGGCGGCGGTCCCCGCGGGAATCGTCAGGCGCGACGATCCGCGGCGGGAGCGCGGACCGGTTCATCGTAGCAGTCTGGAGACCTGGACCGAACCGCTACACCTATCGTAGCGGACGGGGCTCGTGAATTGCCCCCTCCGCCCGCTCGCCGCGACGACGAGGAGCGGATCCGCCCACGTGCGTCGCCTGCCGGTCCGCGAAAGAGCGCATCGGGACATCACGCGTCAGGGGGAGTGAAGAGATGGGGAACGAGCAGGGTGGACGTGGACGGCGGGCGATCGCGGCGGCGCTCGCGATGCTGGCCGTCGCGGGATGCCAGCCGATGCGGGGCGGGATGGCCGGGATGCCGGCCGCGGCGGCGGCCGATCCGACGATGGCCCGCGCCGACCAGGACATGCGCGCGGTGCTGGCGCAGCTGATGGCGCTGGGCGCCCAGCCGGTGGAGACCCTCACCCCCGAGCAGGCGCGCCGGCAGCCGACGCCCGCCGATGCCGTGAAGGCGGTGCTCCAGCAGATGGGACGCAGCACCGCGCCGGAGCCGGTCGGCAACGTCCAGGACCGGACCATCCCCGGCCCCGGCGGCGCCATCCCGGTGCGGATCTACACTCCGGCCGGGAGCGGCCCCTTCCCCGTGATCGTCTACTACCACGGCGGCGGGTGGGTGATCGCCGCCATCGACACCTACGATTCCTCGGCGCGCGCGCTCGCCAACGCGGCGGGCGCCATCGTGATGTCGGTGGAGTACCGCAAGGGGACGGAGAACCGTTTCCCGGCCGCGCACGACGATGCGTTCGCCGCCTACCAGTGGGCGCTCGGGAACGCGGCGTCCATCGGCGGCGACCCGATGCGCGTGGCGACCGCCGGGGAGAGCGCCGGCGGCAACCTGGCCATGGCCACCGCGATGACGGCGCGCGAGCGGAACGTGAAGCTCCCCGTCCACGTCCTCGCCGTCTATCCGATCGCCGACGGGGACACCGAATCGCCGTCGTACGCGGAGAACGCGAACGCCAGGCCGCTCAGCCGCGCGGGGATGCAGTGGTTCTTCCGCCACTACCCGCGCACGGCCGCCGACCTGCGCGACCCGCGGATCTCGCTCGTCCGCGCCGACCTGCGCGGGATGCCCGCGACGACCATCATCCTGGCCGAGATCGACCCGCTGCGCTCCGACGGGATGGAGCTGGCCGAGCGCCTTCGCGCCGCGGGAGTCCGCGTCAACCTGCACCAGCACGCGGGAGTGACGCACGAATTCTTCGGGATGGGCGCCGTGGTGGACGACGCCCGGACGGCGGTCCGCGAAGCCGCCACGGGCCTGCGCCAGGGGTTCGGAAGGTAGCCAGGAAGCCGCTCCAGGCCGGAGAGATGGGCCCACGGAGGACGTGCGTGGCACCGCCGGCGTGCAGGCGCGCCACGCAGTCCGCCGCCTCGATGCAGGCGAAGGGCGGAGGTGGGCGGCGAAGTGCGCGGATGGAGACGCCGCGCCCGGACGTGCGGGCGCGGCGTTTTATCGATCCACCTCGGCTGCGTTACGCGGCCGCTTCGCTGCGGGCCTTCACGATCTGGAGGATGTTGCCCTGGATCTGGCGCATCACCAGGTCGGTCCAGAACGACGCGTAGAAGTTGAAGGTGGTGGAGAGGCGGTGCGTGCTGCGCAGGTGCAGGATCACCTCGTCCGGCCCCACCGGCTCGATCTCGTAGGTGCCGTCCAGCACGTCGAAGAACTCGCCGCCCACGGTGACGTGCTGGTCGAAGGTGGAAGCGGGGATGGACGCCGGGTCCGCGTGGATGCCGAACGACAGCAGGCGCCGCGGCTCCCAGTCCGTCACGGTCTCCACGAACACCACCCCGCGCTCGAAGCTGGCGTGGCGCACGCCGCCCACCCCCTCGCGCGACAGCGTGGCCTCCACCGGCCGCGGAAAGCCCATCCGGTGCACGAAGCTGGTCCCGTACTGCCCCGCGTCGATGGGCGGAACGCGGATGATCTGGCTCCACACCTCGTCCGCGCCGGCGCGGATCCGCACCTGGTTCTCCACCACGCGCTGCTGCATGGCCAGCGGGAGCGCGTTCTCCCCCGGCGCGGCGAGGTACGGGAGAAGGAGGACCGCGCCCACCCCCGCCGCGTTCAGCCGCCCGTTCCTCCCCCACCTGCGCGCGCCCATCCCCAGCACCCCGCCCAGGCTGGCCATGGGCAGGTAGACGGGCACCATCATCACGATGCAGATGGCGCCCTCCAGGTTCAGCGCCATCAGCGACGCCAGCGAGACCGCCGCGGTGACCCACGGCATCAGCAGCGCCTCGACCCAGCTCGTGGTGCGGGCCACGTACGTGGTCAGGAAGCCGACCACCGCCGGCACCATGAAGATGAAGCTGAACGTCATCACCCCCAGCAGCTCGCTCCCCCCGGGGCGCTCGAAGGTGACGCGCGCCAGGATCCCGTACAGCACGCCGACCAGGACCGCGAACCCCAGTACGAGAAGCGTGTTTTTCCGATCGATCATCGGCCGATCTTTCCGAAAGCGGGTGAAAGAGGTAGTCGAGCGGTTGGGGAACGGGCGATTGAAATCGCGGCAACCACGGCGCAAAGTCCGCCTCCGCGGACTCCGAGCCCTCTACATCGGTGCGTCAGAAAGGGATCGGCGTGGGTGGCTCGTGTGGGGGGGGTTCGCTGGCTGTCCCCTGTACCCTGTACCCTGTCCCCTTCGGTCAGAACGTCGCGCCGAGGAGAGACTGCAGCCGCTCGCGGCGCGACCGGGAGAGGCGGAGCCGCGTGCCGTCCCGCATGATGACGACGTACTCGCCGTGGAAGAGGGGCTGCATCTCCCTGACGCTCGACAGGTTGACGATGGTGGAGCGGTGGATGCGGAAGAAGCGGCGTGGGTCCAGGCGCCGCTCCAGGTCGGAGATGGGCTCGCGGAGGACGTGCGTGGCGCCGCCGGCGTGCAGGCGCACCACGTAGTCCGCCGCCTCGATCCAGTCGATGCTCGCCGTCTCCAGGAAAGTGATGCGCCCGCTGCTCTTGAGGACGATCCGGTCTGCGTATCCCCCTGGCGGCGCATCTCCCGCGGCCGGCGGAGGCGGGGCGGGCGACGGCGTTGGCGACGGCGATTCGTCGCCGCCGGGGGCGAGGAGGGTGGCGAGGCGCGAGGCGAGCTCGCGGACGCGGCGGTCGCCGATGCGGGCGCGGGCGCGGTCCAGGGCGCGGTGGAAGCGCTCGTCGTCGAAGGGCTTGAGGAGGTAGTCGGCGGCGTTGGCGTCGAAGGCGCGGACGGCGTGCTCGTCGTAGGCGGTGACGAAGACGACGGCGGGGGCGCGATCGGGCCCCAGCGCGCGCAGGACGCCGAACCCGTCCATCTCCGGCATCCGCACGTCCAGGAAGACCAGGTCCGGCGCGGCGTCGCGGATCACCTCGACGGCCTCCGCGCCGTTGCCGGCCTCGCCCACGATCTCCACGCCGGGGACGGGCTCCAGGAGGACGCGCAGCCCTTTGCGCGCCCACGGCTCGTCGTCCACCAGCACCACGCGCAGCGATTCAGGCATCCGCGGGCGGCGCCAGGTGGAAGGGGACGGTGACGGTGGCCAGCGCGCCGCCGTCCGCGCCGCCGGACAGCTCGAAGCGGTGGCGGTCGCCGTACAGGTGCCGCAGCCGCTCGCGCGTGTTGGCCAGGCCGATGCCGCGGCGGCCGCTGGCGGCGGGGCCGGGGCCGTCGTCGCCCACGCGCAGGGTGAGCATCCCGTCGTCGCGCGAGGCCTCCACGCGGACGCGGCCGGCGGCGGCCCGCGCCTCCACGCCGTGGCGGATGGCGTTCTCCACCAGCGGCTGCAGGATCAGGTGCGGGACCATGGCGTCCAGCGGGGTGCCGGGCGCCACCTCCACCGTGGCGCGCAGCCGGTCGGCGAAGCGGATCCCCTCCACCTCCAGGTAGCGGCGGACGAAGTCCAGCTCCTCGCCCAGCGGCACCTCCTGCGCGTCGCGGTGCTTGAGCGCCAGCCGCAGCAGGTCGCCGAGCCCGACCAGCATCCGGATGGCCGCCTGGTCCTCCTTCGCCCGGATCAGCGAGGCGACGGAGTTCAGGGTGTTGAAGAGGAAGTGCGGGTGGATCTGCATCTCCAGCGCCTGCAGCCGCGCCTGGAGAAGCTGGCGCTCCAGCTCGGCGGCGCGGGTGCCGCGGTGCACGGCCAGGTGGTGGTAGCGCACCGCGTGGGCGATGCCGGCCACCGCGGCGTAGCTGAAGACGTTGATGAACAGCTTGCCCACGAAGCGCGCCGGCAGCCCCGTCTGCAGGCCGCCCAGGAGCGGCGCGAACGCCGCGTCCGCCAGCACGTCCAGCACGGCGAAGCCCAACGCGAACCCCGCGTGCAGCGCCAGGTTGCGGCCGCGCATCCCCCGCTCCAGCGGAAAGCGCCACGCCAGCCAGAACATGGGCGGGGTGAAGACCGCCCACACCAGCATGCTCTCGAACGTCCACGCCACGTCCAGCGGCGTGGGGCGCGGCCGGCCGTCGTAGACGCTCCCCAGCCACCCCTGCGTGACGGCGAAGACGCCCACCGCCGCCCACGCCGCGGCGATCAGCCCTGCCGCGCCGCGCGTCAGGCGCACGTCGGGCGATGCGGCGCGGTCGAGCACGGCCGGCTCGGCTTCGGGCGGGGAGATGGTCATCGGTGGGGATCGGGAGACGCGGATCGACGCGCGGAGTCGCGCACCGAAGGTGTAACGCGGCGGGGCGATGCGGCGCAAGAACGGCGGCTGCAACGGGGGATCGAGGCGGTTCGACGGGCTGTGTCGCATGCCTCGGCGGGCGCCCTCTCCCCGGCCCTCTCCCCCAAAAAACCCTGGGGGAGAGGGAGAACGGCGGGATCTCGCGATTCGACGGGCGGTCTACAATGCCGCGGCGGCCCCCCTCCCCCACCCTCCCCCCGCTGCGCGGTGTGCTGCGCGGTGGGAGGGAGCTGTATCTCGCGCACAGCCTGCTTCGGCGCGGGGGAGAACGGGAACGATACGACGCACGAAGCCTCGCCGCTCGGTCTCCGATGTCGCGGAGATCGCTGGCGAGGCTTCCCGTGGTTCTAGCGGGTCACGCACCCGCGAGGGGCCGGGCGGCGTGCTCGACGGCGTTCGCGCGCGCCCGCCACACGGCGCACCCGTCGCGCCGGCGCCTGCCGTGCCGAAACGGCGGCGTCGATTACCTCACCGGCGCGGCGACCGCATGATCGGGGGCGTGGTGCCGGTGAGCTCGTCCAGGCGGCGGCGGGCCTGCGTGTTCTGGGGGTTCTTCTGCAGCGACATGCGGTAGCGGGCGATGGCCTTGTCGCGCTCTCCGGCGGCGCGGTACAGCTCGCCGAGCTGGAAGTCGACGCCGGCGGAGTTGGGGAAGAGCTCGCCGCCCATCTCCAGCAGCAGGATGGCGTCCGCCCGCTTCCCCTGCGCGTTCAGCCGCCGCGCCACGTCGCTGACGGTGGCCTCGCTGAAGTCCCATCGCCCGAGCAGCGACTCCTCCTGGCGCAGCTGGCGGTAGCGCGCCACGGCCGCGGCGCCGCCTCCGCTGTCCGCGGCGGCGATCAGCACGCGGTCGAGCGTGGTCGGCACGGGGAGGCCGCGGTGGCAGGTGACGCAGCCGACGCCCACGCCGCGCCGGTCCGGGACGCGCGGAAGGTGCTCGCCGTTGATGGCGCGCGTCATCGTCACCATCGCCCGCGCCTTGTTCTTCTCCGGCTTGGCGTCGGAGGCGAAGTTCAGCTCGTCGTTCCCCTCGGCGCGCGGGGCGTGGCAGTACCGGCAGCTCACCCCCAGCGAGGCCGACCAGCCGCGCATGATCTGGATCAGCGAGTCGCGGGGGATGTCCTGCGGGAGCACCTTCAGGTTCTGGGGGCGCTGCTCGTTCTGCGCCGCCGCGGGGCCGGCGAGGGCGAGGGCGAGCAGGGCGGAGGCGAGCGCGGCCGTACGGAGGCGGAGGGGACGCATCGTCGTTTCGCGGATCGGGTGGATCGACATCGGCGCGGGAGCGAGGGAGGACGATGCAACCCGGGTTCCACCGCCGCCGGCTCGCCGGGTCGGATCGAGCGTCGGCGGCGCGGATGGCCAGGCGCGGGGACGGAGGATCGGCGGGATAAACGGATCGGTTGCAAAAACTTGCCGAACCTGTAGCTTCCATGTGGATCAGTTCGTATCACCACTCCCGAGCCGTCCTCTCGGCCCGCCGTCACCACCGAACCCCGAGTGCCGGTCTCCCGACGGCGCGCCGCGCTCGACGAACCGGCGGCGGCACGTCGCGGGGAGTCGACGCCCCGCAAAACCGGGGCGGGGTTCCATCCGTAGCACCGCCGGGCGCACCGTCCCGGCATCATTCGACCAGATCTCGGGCGTGCGGATTCTATCGATCTTCAGGGGGATGGCGGACGTGGACCAGGGGATGAGCGAAGACGGGCCGGCGTGTCCGGAGTGCGGCAACGCCAGCGCGGCCGGCGCGGCGCGGTGCGCGGCGTGCGGGGCCAGCCTGGCGGCGCGCGCGCACGCGGCGCCCGTGACGGCCTCGGCCTCGCCCGCGCGGGAGACGGAGGCGCACGAGGCCGACGACTTCGACGACCGCAAGTCGAAGCGCGCGGGGCCCCGCTGCCCCAACTGCGGGGCGCACATGGAGCGCGGATCGGCGGAGATCAGCCAGAAGATGCTGGACGTGATCTTCACCACGCTCAGCGCCCACTCGCTCTTCTTCCACCCCCTCGACGGCAAGCGCCGAGAGATCCTCAAGGCCGGCCAGCGCCGCCGCGCCATGCTTTGTCCGATCTGCGGGGGGTTCTGGATGCGGTGAGGGAAGTGCGAAGGTGCGAGAGTGCGAAAGTGCGGGTCGATTCCGAGAGATTCGGTGATGTGGATCGGGAGATTGGGTCGCCCGGTTGATGGTACCGCCCGGTTGAACGTAACCGCCCGGTTGAAACCGGGGGCTACAAAGGCACAAAGTCCGCCTTCGCGCAATACCGTTCATCTAAGTACCAGGATGACCGCCGGCATCACCTTGGTGGATTTCTCAGTCCGTCGCCGGACCGGGTACCGGCTCTGCTTTCGCTTCACTCCGCGCTTGACGCTCCGCAGGCGCCGGGGACCCACGTCTACCTCCAGGATCTCGGCGAGCACGGTGTCGTGCAGCTCGCTCCAGTCCCGGGGGGGAAAAAGCCGCGAAACGCGGCAGAGTTCGGCGGACCACGTTCACCGTGTGAGTGAAGGAGATCCGATCCGGGTCCCGCCCGCCTCGCAGAGCCGCCTCGTGCATCAGTCCGCGCAGAGCGAAGTGGGCCAGCAAGATCCCATAGACCTCCTGCTTCACGAACTCGGGCTTCTGGCTGCGCAGCACCGTGCGCGCCCCGCGCATGTGAGTCTTGAACTCGTCGAGCGTGGTTTCGAACTCCCAGCGCTCATGGTAGAGCTCCGCCAGCTCGGCCGCGGGAGCCGCCTCCCAGTCCAGGATCGAGGTCACCAGGCGGATCCTCTCTTCCTTGCCCAGGACTTCGTACTCGATCACCCGCACGGGGATTCCCTCGCCCTGCGGCTTTCCCTTGTTCCACTTCGGATAGAAGCGGCTCAGGTACGAGCCGTCGGGCAGCATCTCCTCCACGGGAAAGCGGATCTTCTCCCGCACCCGCCACACCAGATCCGCCCCGGTCTCCACCGTCTCCTTCCAGAGCGCATATCCGGGAAAGTAGCGGTCGGCCAAGCAGAGCATTCCCGGCTTCAGGTGCGGAACCACCTCTTTCGCCAGCGTGATCTCCCCCTTGGCGTAGCTGCCGATCGCCACGCTGAAGAGCACGTGCGTGCCCACCTCCACCAGTCCAACCCCACGCAGGCGCGGGTATGCGCTCTCCCCGCCCGAGGGCGACTCCGGCCGTGCGAACGCATTCCGGTTCGCCTCCGTGTCCGGTACTTCCATCGTGAAGCCGTCCAGCGCCACCGTCCGCCACTGCCGGTAGAACGCGCCCTGCGTCTCGGGCGTGGCGATCGGCTTCACCAGCTTCTCGAACAGCCGCCGCACTGGCTCCGCACCCAGCCGGCTCCGCGCCTGCGAGATCGCCGGCTTTCCCGCGGTCTTCATCTCGTGCTCCGGGCCCAGGCTCGCCTTCAGCCCCTCTTGCAGCACCCGCAGCACCTCACGCGTGTCCTGCGGACGGTACAGCCCGAGCGCGATCACGTAGTAGATCATCAGGTGCGCCGGCAACGAGCGCTCTCGCTGGCTTTCCCGGCCCGTCTCCTTCAGCACCGCCCGGATCTCTTCCAGCGGGAAGCGCGTCGTCAGAGCTCCGATGTTCATCAGGTCTGTCAGCCGGTCTGCCTCCTGCCGGACCTTTCTCGTGCGTGCCATCGGGCCTCCTCATGAGAGTGGAAGCCCAATGATAGCAACAAAAGTGACCAAAGTGAATGGTATTGCGCCTTCGCGGACTGCGGCTCGGGCATCATCGCGTCAGGCGGGGGGTGTTGCGGGTGGAGAGATCGGAAGCCGCCGCTCTCGTCCCTTGGGGCGAGGCGGCGGTTCGTCGTTCGGCGGGATGCGCGGTTGCGCGATCTTCCCGGCGGGCTACGGCTTTCGCGTCAACGCGACGGCGGCGCGCTGCTGGAAGAGGGTGAAGCGCGGCGAGGCGCCGCTCACGGGCTCGGCGAACTCGATGAGGATGCCGGCGTGGGCGTACATGAACGTCGCCGGGCCGATGGGGGTGAGCGGAAACGGGTCCTGCCCCGTAGTCTGCGCCGTCAGGCCGGCTTCGGCGCGGCGGACGGTGATGGTGAGGCCGTACTCGTCGGCGGCGTAGACGCCTTCGAACGACGCGGTTGCCTCCGTCGGGAGACGGATGGGCGTGAACGACGGCAGGGGGGCGGGGGTGCCGTAGAGGACGTCCCAGACCATCCGGAAGATCCGGTTCTGCGGATAGTTGTGGCCGTTGAGGGTGAGGGCGACGGCCAGGCTGTCCCGCGGCACGTACCCCACCAGCGCGGTGAACGCCCCCACCGATCCGTCGTGCGCGTACCCGGTCCGGTCCACAGCCCGCAAGGTGAACGGGCTCATCCCCTTCCCGTGCGGGATCCCGCCGTCCGACATCCCCGTGGTCATCTCCCGCACCCCCGCCTCGCTCACCAGCTCGCCCCGGAACAGCGCCGAGACGAAGCGCGTCAGCTCCGCCGTGGTGGAGACGATGCCGCCCGCGCCCGCCGCGTTCTCCAGCGCGTCTTCCGGCTGCCGCCGCCACCGGCCGTCGTCGAAGTAGTAGGAGTGCGCCTCGTTGGCCGCCGCGTCCACCGCGCCGCCGAAGCGCGTCCGCCGCAGCCCGATCCTCCCCGCGATCCGCCGCTGGAGCTGCTCCGCGTACGTGGAGCCGGTCACCTCCTCCACGATGAAGCCCAGGAGCGCGTAGTTGCTGTTGCTGTACCGCCACCGCGTCCCGGGAGCGAAGCGGCTGGGGACCGCGGCGATGCGCGCGAGCAGCTCCGCGCGGCCCAGCGGCGTCAGCGGGTCCATCCCGGCGGTGTAGTCCGCCACCCCGCTGGTGTGGCCCAGCAGGTGCCGGATGGTGATGGAGTCCGCGTTGGCCACCCGCGGAAAGAAGCGCGACAGCGGCGTGTCCAGGCTCAGCCGCCCCTCGTCCACCAGCTGGTAGATCATCACCGCCGTGAACGGTTTGGTGACGGAGCCGATCCGGAACATCGTCTCCCCGTCGGAGGCCACCGGCCCGCCCGCCGTGCTGTCGCGGAATCCCAGCGCCCGCTGGTAGATCACCCGCCCACCCTCCCGGACGGTCACGGCGCCCATCATCCGCCCGTTCGCCTCCAGCACGTCGAACAGGCTGTCCATCCTCGCCCGGTCGAAGCGCGCCTGCGCCGCCGTGGATTCCGGCCCCAGCGCCGCCAGGACGACGCATGAAACGCCGACCATCGACGGAAGCCGCATCTGTATCTCCCTGGATCCGGGCGGGAAAATGATGGAGCGGAGGATTGGCTGCTGGAATTCTAGCAATCAGCTAAATTTTTAGCAACGATCTTCGCGCGGGCGATCCACCGTGACGTCTCGGCCGCCGTCACCGGTGGATCTCCATCTCCCGATCGATCGGTCGGTCAGCGGCTGGCGGGGTCTTCGCCGTCGGCGGGGCGGGCGTCTTCGCGGAGGAGGGTTTCGAAGACGCGGGGGCGGGGGGGGGGGGGGATGGGGGTCTGGCCGTGCACGTGGACGAACTCCACGAAGGCGCGCTGGAAGTTGTACTGCGGGAAGCAGTGCGCGCAGACGTCCAGGTGCGCGCGGATGAGCCCCGCGCGCTCGTCGGAGATCTCGCCGTCGATGAACTCCCAGAGCTGCGCGATCACGTGGTCGCAGGGGATGATCTCGGGCGTGCTCACGGGCGCTTCTCCGGCCGCACGTAGCCCATCTCCAGCGCGTAGGCGTACAGCGCCTGCTGCAGCAGACGGCGGCCGCGGTACAGGCGGCTCTTGACCGTCCCCACGGGCAGGCTCAGCATCTCGCGCGCTTCGTCATAGGAGAATCCCTCCAGGTCCACCAGCACCACGGCCTCGCGGTACGGCTCGGGAAGCCGGTCCACCTCCCGCAGCACGTCCGCGTCCACGAACGAGTCGAAGAAGGCGCGCTCCGGGTCGGCGTTCATGGCCTCCCACACGCCGGCGGTGGCGGCCAGCGCCTCCACCTCGGGGTCGACGTCGACGGGGATCTCCACCGCCCTCCCCCGCCGCTCCCGCGAGCGCAGGAAGACGTTCCTGCAGATGGTAAAGAGCCAGGCGCGCGCGTTGGTTCCCGGCTGGAAGCCCTCCCACGCCCGATAGGCGCGCAAGTACGTCTCCTGCACCAGGTCGCCGGCCTCGTCGTCGTCGCCGGCGGCCAGGCGCAGCGCGAAGCGGTGCACGGCCTCCATGTGGGGCAGCGCCTCTTCCACGAACCCCCGCTTCGCCAGCTCCCCCGCCACGCGCCCTCCCTCCCCGGGTCAGTCCTCGCCGCGCCCGCCGTCCTCAATTCATCCCTCCGCCCCCCGTTCCGCAAGCCCACCCGCCGAGGAGTCCGGATTTTCGGAACGGAAGGGGACAGGGGACAGGTTACAGGGGACAGCCTGCTACGGCCGATCGCGATCCTCCGGCTGCGCCCCAGCCCTCGCGCACCCGATGCCGTTGGTCGCTCACGCCCGCCCGCATCACGTCAGCATCGCCTGATACGCATCCCAACCCCTTGCCGGTCCGGAGCTTGCCGAAACGATCGATCGACGGCGCGGGGACGAGCTCCCGCACGCTCGCACTTCGCACTCTCGCACCGGGGTTCCTGATGATCCGCTACGGGCCGGCCGGCTTCCAGTACAAGGATTGGGAGGGGATCGTCTACCCGATTCCGAAGCCGAAGGGCTTCGACCAGCTGGCGTACATCGCGGAGTACTTCGACACCTGTGAGATCAACTCCACCTTCTACGGCCCCGCGCGGCCCAGCACCGCCGAGAGCTGGGTGCGGCGGACGGCGCACAACCCGGACTTCCGCTTCACGGCCAAGCTGCACCAGCGCTTCACGCACCAGCGCACGAAGGCGTGGACCACGGACGAGGTGGACGAGGTGCGCGCGGGGTTCGACCCGATGATGGAGGCGGGGAAGCTGGGGGCGGTGCTGCTGCAGTTCCCGTGGAGCTTCCGGCGGACGGACGAGAACCGCGAGTGGCTGGCCGACGTGGTGGGGACCTTCGCGCGGTATCCGCTGGTGCTGGAGGTGCGGCACTCGTCGTGGAACATCCCGCAGTTCTTCGCGCAGCTGGCCGAGCGGGGGATCGGCTTCGTGAACATCGACCAGCCGCTCTTCTCCAACTCCATCAAGCCGACTTCCATCTCCACGGCGCCGGTGGGATACGTGCGCGTCCACGGCCGCAACTACAAGGACTGGTTCCGCGAGAACGCCGGCCGCGACGCGCGCTACGACTACCTCTATCCCCCCGACGAGATGCGCCCCTGGGCCGAGCGCACGAAGGAGATCGCCGCCGAGCCGCCGACCGAGGACGTGTACGTGGTGACCAACAACCACTTCCGCGGCAAGGCCGTCGCCAACGCGCTGATGCTGCAGGCCATGGTCGAGGGCCACAAGGTCCCCGCCCCCGCCGGCGTCGTCGCCGAATACGGCGAAGTCCTGGCCGACTACGCCGAAGCACGGGAGATGGAGATCAGCGGCGGGGCGATGGAAGAAGCGGAGGCGGCGGAGGAAGCGGCCGACACGCCGAAGCCGCGCGCGAGGACGTCGGCCGCGAAGACGCCCGTCACGCCGAAGAGCAAGCCGGCGACGAAGGCGACGACGCCGAAGCGGGCGGCGCGGAAGAAGCCGGCGTAGGGGCGGGCGGTTTCGCATGCCGCGGCGGGCCCCCTCTCCCCCGCCCCCTCCCCCCAAAACCCCTGGGGAGAGGGAGAATGGCGGATCGGGGCGATTCGACTGACGGTCTACAATGCCTCGGCGCGGGGGAGAACTACGAACGACACCGCGCACGAAGCCTCGCCGCTCGATCTCCGACGCTGCGCAGATCCATGACGAGGCTTCCCGTCGTTTTAGCGGGTGTGTTCACGCACCCGCGCGAGCCCAGGTAACTGCCCCAAAACCCGCGCCGCGCAAGCAGTTCTCCCCCCTCTCCCGTTATCGGGAGAGGGGGGCCGGGGGGGTGAGGGCAGCCGCGGGCGCGCACCTCAATCCATCGCCCACACCAAACCCCAACAACGACCGAAGCGCCCGACGGATCCGCCGCGCGCCTCATCCATCCTCCATCCGTCCCGCATCGTGCAATCTTACGCCGGCTGCGGGGCGGCGGCCTTGAGGTACTGGGCGCTCACCCATCCGGTGACGCCGGAGCCCTGCGCGGTGATCCGCTTCCAGCCGTTCTGGTCCTCGTGCCCCTGCACCACCGCGCCGTGCGCCAGTGGGCCGCCGTGCACCAGCGCGTTCGACGCGCCCGGGCCGCCGCGCACGTTCAGCGACGGCGCGGTCACGGTGAACATGCTTCCCGCCGGAGCGGGCGCCGGGGTCTGCTGGGGGACGGGGTTGCCGGGGACCGACGCCACGATGCTCGCGAGCAGCACCTTCTCCAGCTTGCTCGCGTACCCCGCGATGCGCTCCGCCTGGTCGGTGCCGTTGATGATGCGGCGCGCGTTCACGTAGTCGCACTTCGCGTCGTTGATGTAGTCCGACAGCTTCTTCCCCGTGAAGGCGCCCTTCCGCATCCCGTACGACAGGATCTTGTAGGCCACCGTCGGGTCCAGCGCCAGCCGCGGCTCGTACAGCAGCCGGTTGCCCAGCGCCTGGCCCATGCTGCGGTAGTTGTAGTCCCACGTCAGCTGCACGTAGCCGCGGCCGTAGTAGGCGTTCGTGTACGTCTTCCCGTCCGACGGATCGGTCACGGTCACCGGGTTGCCGTAGCTGTGGCCCTTTCCCTTGCCGTACTCCTCGATGGCCTTCCACGTGTCCGCGCACTCGTGCTTGACGGTGGCCAGCATGTACGCCAGCCAGCGGACGTCGGTGATCTGCATGTCGCCCTCGGCCGCGGCCAGCAGGGCGTTGATGCCGTCCGTCTTGCTCTGGCTGGGAGCGCCGAACGCCGCCGTGTAGGCATCGATGAACTTCTCGCGGTCGATCTGCATCGGAGGAGCTGCCTTTCAGGGGGGAGAGTCCGAGGAGGGGCCTGCGATGGGATGCGGCTCGACGCGCGCAACGGGCGTCAGCGCCCACTGCAAGCTAATGCAGCCGCGCCGTTTCCGCCACGATCCGGACGACGACTGCGGCCGACCATCGTTCGATGGGCTGCGGCGAGTGGCCGGTGGATACGGATCGCTCCATCCGCCCCGCGAATCCAGCGCCGGATCGATGGCGACGGGCAAGTGGTCATGGCGGAGCGACGCGGATTGGAATGGCGGCGAGGCCAATCGGCCGGTGATACTGCATGGCCAATCACCTCCACAAGGATGCCCTGATGACCGTGCTCCGACGCCGCCGCCTCCTGCTCTCCGGCCTCGCCGCCGCCGCCCTGCTGTCCGTCCCGGCGCTCGCGCAGCAGGCCGCGCCGCGGGACGGACAGCACGATTTCGACTTCGAGATCGGCACCTGGAACACCCGGCTGTCGCGGCTCCAGGATCCGCTGACCGGCTCCACCACCTGGGTCGAGTACACCGGCACCACCGTGGTGCGCAGGGTGTGGGACGGCCGCGCCAACCTGGTGGAGCTGGTGGTCGAAGGCCCGGCCGGCCGCATCGAGGGGCTCAACCTGCGGCTGTACAATCCCCAGTCCCGCCAGTGGAGCCTCGACTTCGCCGGCGCCCGCGGCGGCGCGCTGACCCCGCCGTCCGTCGGCGAGTTCCGGGACGGGCGCGGCGAGTTCTACTCGCACGAGGACTTCAACGGCCGGATGATCCTCGTCCGCTTCGTCATCCAGGTGGTCGATCGGGATACCGCGCGCTTCGAGCAATCCTTTTCGGACGACGGCGGCAAGAGCTGGGAGGTGAACTGGATCGCGGTCGACACCCGCGTGAAGGATGGCGCACTGCCGTCACGCTGACTGCACCGACGACGTTGTTAGGAATGGGGATCCAGCGGACATTCATCCCGGAGTGGCCCGTTCCCCATCGCCGCGCCGTCCCGGGTGCCCATGACCGCTTCGTTTCGCCCGCACGCATGAGCTCCCCCGCCAGCCCGCAGCTCCTCGCCCTGCTGCCGCTCGACCGGCGCCTCGGCATCCCCCTCCATCGGCAGATCTACGACGGGCTGCGGCGCGCCATCCTGGACGGGATGCTGCGCGCGGGGCAGCGCGTGCCCTCCACCCGCGACCTGGCGGCGGGGCTGGAGGTGTCGCGCTTTCCCGTGCTGACGGCGTACGAGCAGCTGCTGCACGAGGGCTACCTGGAGGGGCGCGTGGGATCGGGGACCTTCGTGCGCGCCGCCATCCCGGACGACGCGCTGCGGGCCGCCCTCGCCCGCCCGGCCCGCGGCGTCCGCGCCGCGCCGCCCGCGACCGAGCCCGGGCCGCGCGACGAGGGCGGGCTCCGCCCCTTTCGCGTGAGCCTCCCCGCCCTGGACGAGTTCCCGCACGCGCTCTGGTCGCGGCTGGTCGCCCGCCACGCGCGGCGGCTGGCGCCGGAGCACATGGCCTACGGCGACCCGGCGGGGCTGGGCGTGCTGCGCTCCGCCGTCGCCGAGCACCTCCGCACCGCCCGCGCGGTGCGCTGCGACGCCGGGCAGGTGCTCGTCGTCTCCGGCTCGCAGGCCGCGCTTCGCCTGTGCGCGTCGGTGCTCCTGGGCAGCGGCGATCTCGTCGCGGTGGAGGAGCCGGGGTACCCGGGCGCCCGCGACGCGCTGCGCACCAGCGGCGCCGAGCTCGCCCCCGTGCCGGTGGACGGCGAGGGGATGGACCTGGCCGCGCTCCGCGCCCTCGGGCCCCGCGTGCGCGCCGCCTACGTCACGCCCTCGCACCAGTACCCGCTGGGCGTGCCGATGTCGGCCGCGCGGCGGCTGGAGCTGCTGGAGTGGGCGGAGCGCCAGGGCGCCTGGCTGCTGGAGGACGACTACGACAGCGAGTACCGCTACGTCAGCCGCCCGCTCGGCGCGCTGCAGGGGATGAGCACCACCGGGCGGGTGGTCTACATCGGCACCTTCAGCAAGGTGCTCTTCCCGGCCGTCCGCGTGGGCTACCTGGTGGTGCCGCCGGCGCTCCGGGCCGCCTTCGTGGACGCCCGCGAGGCGCTCGACATCTTCTCGCCCACCCTCTACCAGCTCGCGCTGGCGGACTTCCTGGCCGAGGGGCACTTCGCCCGGCACCTCCGGCGGATGCGCGCCGTCTACCTGCGGCGGCGGCAGGCGCTGCTCGACGGGATCGCGGCGCACTGCGGCGGGATGCTGGCGGTGCACAACGCGGACGCCGGCCTCCACGTCGCCACGCTGCTCCCGGACGGCGTCGACGACCTGGAGGTGGCGCGCCGGATGGCCGCGCGTGGGCTGGCGGCCATCCCCCTCTCCACCTGCTACGCCCGGGAGCCGCGCCGGAGCGGCCTCCTCCTCGGCTTCGGCGGCTCCGACGAACGGACCCTGGCCGCGGCGACCCGTACGCTCGGGGAGGTCCTCCGCGGGACGTGAGCGACGCGGGTGCGGGTCGATCCCCAACCTCGCGCGAAGCCTCGCCGCTCGATCCCGATTCCGCGGAGATCGAAGGCGAGGCTTCCCGTGTTCCCGCGGGCTGCTCACGCGACGGCCGGGACCGGCACGCACGCGCGGCGGATGATCCGGGCCCCTGGATCCGCGTCCTCTTCCAGCCTCTATCGTGGCGCATAGAGCGCTATGCGGGCCTGTCGGGAGATGCGAACCTGCTTCCGCGGCGGATGGGATGGGGGAAAATCCGATCTTTCCAGATCGGTCAGGGATCACGTTTCGGACTTCTCAATAATTTGCACAATTGAGAAATAACCGAATGCCGAAGATGGTTTTATCCTGCTTGATCTGATTGCGAATGCAGGCTGAGCGCGGGCCTAACACGACATATGGTAGCAGATGAAACGAATTGTTTGACGTCGATTGTTTTCTGTCGTATAATCCCGGCCTCGAATCCAAGACGCCGTCTCCCCGACGTCGTGATCTGCCTTTCCGCCGTCCCTGACGGGCCAGCGGACGAACATCCTTGCAGCCGTCCCGCCACAGGGCGCCCCGGACGGGGCGCGACGCGGGCGGCGGCCCCCGATCCACAGCAGCACCCAACCGCTCCTCACGGCCCGATCGGGCCGGGGCGCGGACGGTTCCACCACCCTCATCCCTTCCGGAGAGCTCCGGTGCACACATCAGCAGCAACGCTTCGGCGCGTACTGGCGCTCGCGTGCGCCGTCCTCGCGGGCGGGTGCCGCGGCGCGGGCGGCGACGCCATCGTCATCGGCACCGCGGGGCCGTTCCAGGAGGCGTACGCCACCATGGTGCGCCACGCGGTGGAGATGGCCGTGCACGAGGCCAACGCCCGCGGCGGCGTGGACGGCCGGCGGCTGGAGGTGCTGGCCCAGGACGACGGCGGCGACGGCGTGAAGGCCGGCGCCATCGCCCGCCAGTTCGTCGACAACCCGGGCGTGGTGGCGGTGGTGGGCCACGCCAACTCCGGCGGGATGGTGGGCGCGGCCTCGGAGTACGACGGCTCGCTGGCCGCCGTGGTCCCCAGCGCCACCTCGCCCGAGATCACCGGCATCTCCCCCTGGGTCTTCCGCGTCACCGTCAACGACTCGGTCAACGGCGCCAACCTGGCCCGCTTCGCCGCGCGGATGGGGAAGAAGCGCGTCGTGGTCCTCTACGAGAACAACGTCTACGGCCGCGACCTGGCCCGCGCCTTCCTGGCCGCGTACCCGGGAAAGCCCATCGGCGTCGACCCCATCGCGGGCGACGGGAGCAAGGTGGAGCCGTTCATCTCCTATTACCGCCAGGTCGCCCCCGACCTGATCTTCGTGGCGGGCACCGAGCAGTCGGGCCGCGCCCTTCTCCGCGAGTCGCTGCGCCAGGGGTTCCGGACGCAGTGGCTGGCGGGCGACGGCTGGCCCGGGCTGGCCGCCGACACCGCCGCCGCCGAGGGAGCGCTGATCGCCACCCCCGTGCGGCTGGACGACCGCCCCGAGGCGCGCCGCTTCGCCGAGGCCTTCCAGCAGCGCTACGGCGTCCTCCCCGACGCCAACGCCGCCATGGCCTACGACGCCGCCACCCTGGTGATCCAGGGGATCGGCGAGGCCGGGGCCGACCGCAAGGGGGTGCGTGACTGGCTGGCCCGGGTGCGCGGCGACCGCGCCTTCCGCGGCGTGACCGGCGAGATCCGCTTCCGCCCCGACGGCGACCCCGAGCGCGGCGGCTTCGTGATGACCCGGGTCCGGCGCGGCGCGCTGGTCCCGCTGGAAGGAGGAGCCGAATGAGCCAGGTGGTCTCGCGCCAGCGCATCCGCACCCGGCTCCTGGCCGGCTTCGGCGGGCTGCTGGTGCTCATGCTCGCCGCCGGCGCGGTGGGATGGAGCTCCCTGCGCCTGCTGTCCACGCACATCCGCACCGCCAACCGCGGCGTGGAGCAGGACTCCCGCCTCTCCACCGTGCTGGCCACCAGCGTGGCGCGGGAGATGACCGTGGCCGCGCGCTACATCGAGAAGGGCGACGGCGACGCGGCCGCCGCCTTCGACTCGCTCCGCTGGCACACCCACGCCACCCACCGCCAGCTCCGCAAGCGCGAGCTCAACGCCGACGACAAGGCGCGGCTGGTGGGGATCGACCAGGCGCTCTCCGAAGCCGAGGTGCGCTACGTGGTGGCGCGCCGGCTGATGGAGCTGGGGCGCGTGGACGAGGCCCGCGCGCACACCGACAGCGCCCGCGCCATCGAGGCCTCCATGCTGGTGGACCTGGACGGGCTGGGCGACGCCAAGGCGCGCCGCCTGGCCGAGTCGGGCGCCGGGCTGGAGGCCTCCGCCAACCGCTCGGCGCTCCTCCTGGTGGCGCTCCTCCTGGTGGCGGTGGTGCTGGGCGTGGTGGTGGTCGTCCGCGTGATCGCCTCCATCTCCCGCCCGCTGGGCGACCTGGCGCACCACGCCGGCCGCCTCTCCGAGGGCGACCTGACGGCGCGCACCGCCGGGCACTTCCCCGGCGAGCTGGAGATCCTGGCCTCGGCCATGAACCGCACCAGCGAGTCGCTGGCGCGCATCGGCGTGGGGGCGGCGGGGGCGGCGGACAGCATCACCCGCTCCGCCGACGACCTCTCCGCCACCTCCGAGCAGCTGGCCGCGGCCGTGGGCGAGGTCACCCGCTCCATCACCCAGGTCTCCGACGGCGCCGCCGACCAGGTGTCGCAGCTGCGCCGGGTGGACGACGCCCTCCGCGCCATGCTCTCCCGCGCCGAGGCCATGGTGGCCGAGGCGCGCGCCGTCTCCGGCCACGCCGCCGCCATCGGCGACGTGGCGCGCGAGCGGCGCGAGGAGACGGCCAGCACGCTGGCCACGCTGCTCAAGATCAAGTCGGCGGTGCAGGGCGCGGCCGCCGAGACCACGGCGCTCCACTCCGCCGTGGCCGACATCGCGGGCTTCGTGAAGACGGTCAACGACATCGCCGAGCAGACCAACCTCCTGGGGCTCAACGCGGCCATCGAGGCGGCGCGCGCCGGGAGCGAGGGGAACGGCTTCGCGGTGGTGGCGGGCGAGGTGCGCAAGCTGGCCGGCCAGGCGCGCGCGGGCGCCGCGAACATCGCCGAGATCACCCGCACCATCACGCAGCGGGTGGACGCGGCGGCCCGGACCATGGGCGCCGGCGCCGAGCACGTGGACGAGATCGAGCGCGTGGCCCACCAGATCGACGCCGCCCTGGCGACCATCCTCGACGCCGCCGAGCGCACCCGCGTCGCCGCCGAGAGCGTGACCGTCGCGGCCGAGGACAACGCCGCCGCCGCGGTGGAGGCGGCGCACGACGTGGCCGCCGTGGCCGAGACCGCCGAGGTGCACGCCGAGACCGCCGGCGGCGTCCGCGCCGCCACCGCCCAGCAGGAGAGCGCCTGCCTCCTGGTGGCCGACGCCACCCACCGCCTGATCGGGAGCGCGGCCGAGCTGCGCTCCCTGGTCGGCGGCCTGCGCGTGGGCGAGGTGGCGGAGGAGCCGGAGGATACGGATCGCCCCATCGCCATCGCCTTCACCGCGATCCGCCAGGACGACGACCTGGGCCGCCGCCGTCGCCGACGCCGGTCCGAGGACGTCGAGGTGCTCGCGGGGGATTGATCGCGATCTCCCTCCACCGGACGGAGACGGATCGAGCGGGAGATGACGATGCGACGGAGTCGGCGGAGGAAGAGCACGATCTCCTCCGCCGACTCCGTTTCCGCGTCCGGGACGAACGGACCTGGGGCGCGTCCGCCGGCCCCGTGGGCCCCCGCCCTGGCGCCTGGGGGCGCCGGGTCCCTCCCCCAAAACCCCCTGGGGGAGGGACCCGGCCAGCCATCTTCAGCGCGGGCCGCAGGTTCGGCGTGGCAGTGATGGAGGAGATGTCGACATCGCCCGCCGCGAGCGAGATACGGCTCCCTCCCACCGCGCAGCACACCGCGCAGCGGGGAGGGCGCGGGGAGGCGGCCCGCCGCGGCATGCGACGCGATCCGCCGAACCGCGCCCAACCGTCGTCGCCGTTCCCGGATGACGCGAATCTCCGAACGACGCGAACGCCCGCCGGACCTTCCGGCGGGCGATCGCGTATACTGCTGGCTTCCGTTCGTCCGAGGCGCTACTGTCAAGCCGTCGCAGGCAATCCGCGCGGAAACCCGAACACCCTCCCGATGCACCTCCGAAGCTTCCGCGGCGCCATCGGCGCCGCCTCCGCCGCGCTCGTGGCGCTCGCGCCCGCGGCCGTGACGGCGCAGCAGCGCCAGGTGGAATACAGCATCAGCTATCCCAACGCCGTCCACCACGAGGCGCAGGTCACCGCCGTCTTCCGCGGCGTCCCCGCCGGGCGCCCGCTGGAGGTGCGGATGAGCCGCTCCTCCCCCGGCCGCTACGCGCTCCACGAGTTCGCCAAGAACGTCTACGACGTGAAGGCGGTCGACGGCCGGAACCGCCCGCTCACCATCACGCGGCCCAACCCGCACCAGTGGGACGTCGCCGGGCACGACGGCACCGTGCGCGTCACCTACACCCTGTACGCCGACCGCGTGGACGGGACGTACAGCGCGTTCGACGCGAGCCACGCCCACATGAACATGCCCGCCACGTTCATGTGGGCGCGGGGGATGGCGGACGCGCCCATCCGCGCCACCTTCGCGCGCCCCGCCGGGTGGCGCGTGGCCACCCAGCTGGCCCCCACGGCCGACTCGGCGACGTTCACCGCGCCCAACCTGCAGTACTTCATGGACTCGCCCACCGAGGTGTCGCCGTTCAGCGTGCGCACCTGGGAGGTCGCGCGCCCCGGCGGCGGCCGGCAGACCGTCCGCCTGACCGTGCACCACACGGGGAGCGAGGCGCAGGTGGACACCTTCGCCGAGATGGCGAAAAAGGTGGTGGCCGAGCAGATCGCCATGTGGGGCGAGGCGCCGCGCTACGACTTCGGCACCTACACCTTCCTGGCGGACTACCTCCCCTGGGGCGGCGGCGACGGGATGGAGCACCGCAACTCCACCGTCATCACCAGCACCCGCCCCCTGGCCGGCGAGGGCGCGCGCGGCAACCTGGGGACGCTCTCGCACGAGTTCTTCCACTCGTGGAACGTGGAGCGGCTGCGCCCCCGCGCCCTGGAGCCGTTCGACTTCGAGCGCGAGAACATGTCGGGCGAGCTGTGGTTCGCCGAGGGCTTCACCAGCTACTACGACGACCTGTTCATCCGCCGCGCCGGGCTCTACACCGACCAGGAGTACGCGGAAGGCCTCGCCGGCACCGTCTCCGCCGTCGTCAACGCGCCGGGGCGGCGCTTCTTCTCGCCGGTGGAGATGAGCATGCAGGCGCCCTTCGTGGACGCCGCCAGCTCCATCGACCCGCAGAACCGGCAGAACACCTATCTTTCTTACTACACCTGGGGCGCCGGCATCGGGCTGGGGCTGGACCTGACGCTGCGCACGCGCTTTCCGGGAAAGACGCTGGACGACTACATGCGCGCCCTCTGGCGCGAGCACGGCCGCGAGCAGACGGCCGCGGCCGCGCCGGCGAAGCCCTACGCGCTGGCCGACCTGCGCCGCGTCCTGGGCGAGGTGACGGGCGACCGGGCCTTCGCGGACGACTTCTTCCGGCGCTACGTGGAGGGCCGCCAGGTGGTCGATTACGAGCGGCTGCTGGGCGCGGCCGGGTTCCTGCTGCGGAAGGCCGCTCCCGGCCAGCCCTGGATGGGCGCCCCGCTGCAGGAGAACGAGGGCTCCGTCCTGGTGGCCGGCGGACCCGTGGTGGGCGGATCGCTCTACGAGGCGGGGATCGACCGGCTGGACCGCATCGTCTCGGTGGAGGGGGTGGCGACGGCGCCGGATTCGCTGATGGCCGTCGTCCGGCGGCACCGCGTGGGAGAGACGGTGCGGATGGAGGTGGAGGGGCGCGGCGGCCGGCGCACCGTCCCCGTGGTGCTGCGGGAGAACCCCGCGATGGAAGTGGTGACCTACGAATCGGCGGGCCGCCCCGTGACCGACGCCATGCGCGCGTTCCGGCGGGCGTGGCTGGCGTCCCGGGTGGAGGAGTGAGCGGAACGATGAGCATCCCCAGTGGGGCCGTGGGCCCCCGGACCCTCCTGGCGAGCGTGGCGATGGCGATCATCCTCTCCGGCGCGTGCAAGGGCGCCGGCGGCGCGGACAGCGGGGCGGAGCCCGCCGCGCGCGCGCCCATCGAGACACCGCGGCAGGTGCGCAGCTTCCCGCACGACCCGCAGGCCTTCACGCAGGGCCTGGTCTTCCACCAGGGCGCCCTCTACGAGAGCACCGGCCGCTACGGCTCGTCCGACCTGCGGCGCGTGGAGCTGGAGACCGGCCGCGTCCTGCAGAAGGTGGCGCTCGAGGACCAGTACTTCGCGGAGGGGCTCGCGCTGCTGAACGGCAAGCTGTACCAGCTCACCTGGCGCGAGGGGGTGGGCTTCGTCTACGGGCTGGACATGGCGAAGCAGGGGACCTTCCCCTTCACGGGCGAGGGATGGGGGATCACCTCCGACGGCACCTCGCTGATCGTGAGCGACGGATCCAACGTCCTCCGCTTCCTCGACCCCGCCACCTACCAGGAGCAGCGCACCCTCTCCGTGCAGGACGGCGACGAGTACGTGCACCAGCTGAACGAGCTGGAGTGGGTGCGGGGGGAGATCTGGGCCAACGTGTGGCACGACAACCGCATCGCCCGCATCGACCCGGCGTCCGGCAAGGTGAAGGCATGGGTGGACCTGGGGCAGATCATCCCCACCCCGCGCCCCAGCGACGGCGAGGCGGTGCCCAACGGGATCGCCTACGACGAGGCCACCGGACGGCTGTTCGTGACGGGCAAGCTGTGGCCGCAGCTGTTCGAGATTACCGTGGCGGGGCTGGGCGGCGCCGCCGGGACGGACACGGCCGCCGCGCCCTGAAACTTCGCCCTCGCGGCGGGCGTACCACCCCGCGAGCAAACCGTCCGACCCCGAACCGTCAGGCCCGCAATGACGCTCATCCTTCGCTACCTCGTCAAGACGGTCCTCCTGGGCGCCGTAGTCAAGCTCCTGGGCCGCTTCTTCCCCGTCCTCCTCCGTCTCTTCCGCCTCTGGCGGTAGGGTCGTCGAACGGCGGCACATATTTGCTCCACGGCCGGGCACTCGCGAAAGCGGGCGCCCGGCCGTGTTGCGTTCCGGAACGTGCGTGGGTGCGTGGGTGCGACAACGGGATCGCCTGAGCCGAGGATCGGCTTCCGCGCGCGGCGCCAGCCCTGGTGGGGCCCCCTCCCTGGCGCCTGGGGGCGCCTGTCCCTCCCCCAAAAACCCTTGGGGGACGGACGTGGACAGCCGTCCATCGTTCATGCCGCGGATTGGCAGTGGGGGAACTTCGCTCCGGTTCGATGGGCGGCGGAGCATGCCTGTGCGGAGGCTCGCACGGCGATTCGCCCAACGCGGGGAAGCCGAGGCAGCAGTCCGCGAAGGCGGACTTGGTGCCTTTGTAGCCCCCGGTTTCAACCGGGCGGACGAAACAAGACGCCCACGCCACCCTCCGCCACCCGCACCGCCCCATAGGCCGCGAGTCCGCGAAGGCGGACTTCGCGCCGTTGTTGCCGCGAATTCATTCGCCCCCTACGTTGCGATTTCGCGCCCGAGCGGCGCTCGGATCGGAATCATTACGGGGGGCGGCGTGGGAAAGCACAAGAAGAAGGAAAACGAGTTCGACCGCGAGCAGCTGGTCCGCTGCGCCGAGGCGGTGGGCGTGCCGGCGACGATGCGCCACATCTTCCTCTGCGCCGAGCCCAGCAAGCCCAAGTGCTGCGATACGGAGCGCGGGCTGGAGGCGTGGGAGTACCTCAAGAAGCGCCTGAAGCAGCTGGGCCTTTCCGAGCAGGGCGGCGTCTTCCGCACCAAGGCCAACTGCCTGCGCGTCTGCGAGGGCGGCCCCATCGCCGTGGTCTACCCGGAGGGCGCGTGGTACGGGCGGTGCGACCCGCCGGTGCTGGAGCGCATCATCCAGGAGCACCTGGTGGGCGGGCGCCCCGTGGAAGAGTACCTGATCCTCCGGCGCCCGCTGGAGCCCCTCTCCATCTCCCCCCTCGACTGAAGACGCGCCGGCGGATGTCCAACCAGCCCACCCTGCGCACCGAGCGCCTGGTCCTGCGCCCCTTCGCCCCGTCCGACGCCGACGAGGTGCACGCGATCCTGCAGGAAAAGGAGATCGCGTCCAACACGCTGCACATCCCCCATCCCTACCCGGAGGGGATGGCGGCCGAGTGGATCACCGCGCACCCCTCCAAGTGGGCGCGCGGCGACGGCGCCATCTTCGCGGGCACCCTCCCGGACGACGGGCGGATCGTGCTGGCGGTGGGGATCGAGGTGGAGCCGCCGCACCGGCGGGCGGAGCTGGGCTACTGGGTGGCCCGGCCCTTCTGGAACCAGGGATACGCCACCGAGGCCGCGCGCGCCGTGATGGCGTTCGGCTTCGCGGAGCTGGGGCTGCACCGCGTGCAGGCCAACCACTACTCGCGGAACCCCTCCTCCGGCGCCGTGCTGCGCAAGCTGGGGATGCGCCACGAGGGCCGCCTCCGCCAGCACACCTACAAGTGGGGCGTCTTCGAGGACATCGAGCTCTACGGCATCCTCAAGGACGAGATGAAGGGCGTGCGGGTGACGCTGGAGAGCGTGGACGGCGTGCGGGTGGGATAACGGAAGGTTACAGGGGACAGGGGACAGGTTACAGCCAGCGGGTCCGCGCGGGGGATCGGCGCCGTCGGGAGGCGCATCGATTCGCGCGAGGACGTCGCGCCCATCATCGGCGGAACGTCGAGCGCCGATGAACGGCTCCCTGCCCGCCCTCGCGAAGAACCCCGCCCGCTGTCCCCTGTAACCTGTCCCCTGTCCCCTTCTTTTAGCCGAGCCGCGGCCGCTCCTCGGCCCCGCGGGCAATCTGCCGGTCGAAGTCGCGCACCTCGGCCAGGCTCTGCACCTCGGCGCGGGTGGCGCCCAGCTCCTGCTCCAGCAGCGCGATCCGCCGCTCCAGCATCGTGATCCCCTCGGTGCCCTGCCGCACCTGCATGTACTTGGTGAACGCCTCCACGATCGGCTTGATCGCGATCCTCGCCGTGATCCCCGCCACGGGGACGAAGACGACGAGGAAGATGGCGAGTATGGCGATGATGTCTTCGTCCATGGCGAGCGCGTCGGTAGGGGTGAGGATGCGAGACGGGTGACGGATCAGAGGCCCGAGGCGGCGCGGGCGGGCGGCGCGGGGACGGCGGTGCCGCCGAGGCGCGCGCGGAGGATCTCCACGAAGCGCTCGGCCACGGAGCTCCACGAGAAGTCGGCCGCGGTGCGGCGGGCGGCGGCGCGGGAGAAGGCGGCCAGCGCCTCGCGGTCGGCGCGGTAGCGGAGGACGGCGGCGGCGAAGGCGGCGGCGTCCTGCGTGGGGACCAGGTGCCCGTTCTCGCCCTCGGCCACCACGTCGCTGATCCCCTCCAGGTCGGCGGCGATCACCGGCATCCCGCACAGCCCCGCCTCCAGCATCACCACGCCGAACCCCTCGATGTCGCCGGGGACGTGCACGTTGGGCATCACGAACAGGTCGCCGCCCCGGTACAGCGTCCGCAGCATCTCCTCGGGCACCTTCCCCAGCAGCCGCGCCCGCCCCCCCAGCCCGTTCCGGTCGATGGCCGCCTGGATCTGCGGCGTCATCGGCCCCTCGCCGGTCACCAGGTAGTACACGTCCTCCGGGAGCCGCGGCATCACCGCGTCGGCGAACCACTGGAAGCCCTTCCGCTCCTGGTGGCGGCCCACGCTCACCAGGAGCAGCGCCTCGTCGGGAATCGTCTCCGGCGACTCGCCGAGGGCCTTCAGCAGCTCGCGGCGGGCGGCGGCGCGGTCGCGCGGGGGCGAGAAGAGCTCCGTGTCCACGCCGCAGGGAATGACGTGCGACTTCTCCCGCGCCAGCCCCCGCGAGATGCACTCCTCCGCCGTGGCGCGGGAGATGGGGAACGCGAGATCCAGCGCGCGGAAGACCTTCGGCACGAGCCACTGGTAGCCCGGCGTGGGGAGCGTGACGTCGCGCCCCACGGGGATGGCGGCCATCAGCGCGCCGTGCTTCGACACGCGGCCGCGGAGGACGGTGGAGAGCGACGCCGTCACCATCGACGAGAAGAGCACCACGTCGATCTCCTCCTCCGCCACCACGCGGGGGATGGAGCGCACCAGGCCGGCCATGTAGCCGGGCATGCGGTACGGGGTGGCCTTCCAGGAGGTTTCCAGGACGAGAGACGAGAGCCGCACCTCGGGGTGGGCCTCCAGCGCGGCGTGCAGCCCGGTGGCCACCCGCTGCATCCCGCCCACGTTGGAGACCGGGTCGCCCCGGAGCGGAAACGAGTGGGAAACGTAGAGGATTCGCAAGGCTCTCGCGTGCGTCGGTTCCGATGGGCGCGGGGCGCGGGATCGATGGGTAAGCGCCGAAAGTACAGCGGGTTGCGTCCGCTCGCCACCCTTCTGGGAACCGAAGGGGACAGGGGACAGGGTACAGGGGACAGCCATCGGGGATCGGAGGGCGTCCGAAATCGTCTTCCGCGCGATCCGGCGCTGCTCCCGCGAAGACGCCGCCTGCTGTCCCCTGTAACCTGTCCCCTTCGGTTCTCCCCTTCAGCCGACCGGCTCCACCTCCACGGCGTTGTCGTAGAACACCGCGCCGCCGCCCATGTCCGTCAGCCGCTGCGAGGTGGTGTCGTTCACCGTGCGGCCGCCTTCGGACCGCCGCGCCCAGCGGACGCCGTAGGAGACGGCGACGCCCGGGCGCACGTCCTCCGTCACCACGGCGTGGGCGGTGAAGTCGCCGCGCTCGTTCCAGGCGCGGACGCGAGCGCCGTCGGCGATGCCGCGCGAGCCCGCTTCGTTGGGGTGGAGGAGGAGCTTCGCCTCGGTCCCCGCCGCCTTCTCCAGCGCGGGGATGTTCACGAAGGTGGAGTTCATGAACGGGTGCTCCGGCGGCGAGAGGAGCACCAGGGGGAAGCGCGCGTCCGCCGTCGCCGCGTCGCCGGTGCCCTCGGCGGGCGGGATGTACGTGGGGAGCGGATCGAGGCCCAGGCGCTCCAGCTCGGGAGCCAGGATCTGGATCTTTCCCGTGGGCGTGTTCGGCCGGGGATCGGCGTAGGGGCGCCAGCCTTCGGGGACGTTCATCCGCATCCACCCGTCCTCCATCAGCCGCTCCAGCGTGACGCCCTCCATCCGCGGGTGCGGCGAGCTGAGCGCCTGTCGGATCAGGTCGAGGTCCGTGTCCCGAAGCTCCGGGTCGTCCAGCCCCATCCGCGCGGCGATGCGGCGGAAGATCTCGCTGTTGGGGAGCGACTGGCCCACGGGGTCGATGGCCGGGCGGTTGAGCGTGACGTAGAAGTGGCCGTACGCCAGGTGCACGTCCCAGTGCTCCAGCTGCGTGGTGGCCGGGAGCACCCAGTCCGCGTAGTCGGCCGTGTCCGTCTGGAAGTGCTCCAGGACCACGGTGAACAGGTCCTCGCGCTTCATCCCCTCGCGCACCTTGCGGAGGTCGGGCGCGACGGCGCCGGGGTTGGAGTTGTAGACCACCAGCGCCTTCACCGGCGGCCCGCCGACGCCCGCGTCCGGGAGGGTGAGCGCGTCACCCAGCTGCACCATGTTGATGGTGCGCGTGCCGGGCGGGACCCACTCCGGCTTCTCCAGCGCGGGGCCGTTCATCTTGAAGGCGCCACTGGTGGAGAGGGTGGCGCCGCCGCCCAGGTCGCGCCAGGCGCCGGTCACGGCGGGAAGGAGGGAGATGGCGCGCACGGCCATCCCCCCGCCCGCGTGCCGCTGCAGCCCGTAGTTCAGGCGGATGAACGACGGCCGCACCGTGGCGTACGCCCCCGCCAGCTCCTCGATCTCCCCCTCGCCCAGCCCCGTCACCGCCGACGTGCGCGCGGGATCCCACTCGGCCAGCGCGCGGTCGCGCAGCGCCTCCCAGCCCACGGTGTGCGCGGCCAGGTAGTCGAGATCGGCCAGCCCGTCGCGGAAGGCCACGTGCATCATCCCCAGCGCCAGCGCGGCGTCGGTGCCGGGGCGGATGGGGAGCCAGCGGTCGCACTGGGCGGCGGTGCGGGTGCGGATGGGGTCGATGGCGATGATGCTGGCGCCCCGCTCCCGCGCGCGGCGGAGCGCCGGCCACAGGTGCGGGTTGGACGTCAGCGTGTTGGTGCCCCACAACAGGATGAAGCGCGCGTGCTCGGCCTCCTCGGGGCTGGGCCCCAGGCGGTCGCCGTACGTCACCTTCCACCCCTCGCTCCCCGCCGCCGAGCAGATGGTGCGCGCCAGCAGCGACGCGCCGATGCGGTGGAAGAAGCGCCGGTCCATCGACCCGCCCTGCACCATCCCCATCGTCCCCGCGTAGCTGTAGGGGAGGATGGCCTGCGGCCCGTCCGGCCCCGAGCGGATGGCGTTCAGCCGCGCGGCGATGTCGTCCAGCGCCTCGTCCCACGTCGCCGGCTCGAAGCGCCCCTCGCCCTTCGGCCCCACGCGGCGGAGCGGGACGGTGAGCCGATCCTGGTGGTAGGTGCGCTCGACGTACCGGTTGACCTTGGTGCAGAGAAAGCCCTGCGTCACCGGGTGATTGGGATCGCCCTGCACGCGCACGGCGCGGCCGCCCTCCACGTGCACCAGCATGGCGCAGGTGTCCGGGCAGTCGTGCGGGCACGCGCCGCGGACGATGCCGTCGCGGACGAGCGGGAGCGATGGGGTGGCCACGATCGGGTTCGCGCGGGGAGCGGGGATGGAGATCGCTCCGAATCTACCCGCGACCCCGGCGGCGCGGAAGGATCGCGATCGACGCGGATCAAGGATCGACGATGGACGAACGGATGATCGGGAGATACGAACATCCGCCGGACGCTCGGCTCCCAGGCCCCGCCTCGGATCGAACGATCGGTTGCTCTCAAGCAGTCATCCAGAGGCCCGGCCACGTTGACCTTGCTCCGGCGCGAGTGACGGCAGGGCCGTGGGATCCAGCCGAAGAACGAGCGAGGCCAGGGGCGCGGCAGCGTCGAGATCGCCTCGGCCGCAACCATCGCGGTTCCGCGCGAAGCGGATCCCGAGAGGGATAGCCAGCGGTGCATTTCCGCAACGAGATCGAGTTCATCGGCCATGGATCCTTCGGTCTGCAAGCATTTGCCCGTTCATCGATTACGGTCTGGCCGGCCTCGGGATGGCACCGGTTGGGACTGGCTGAAATGCACGATCCTTCTCGCGATCTGGCATGAGATCATTCGGGTGGCGGGTTCAATCCGATGGTCGTCGTCCTTTCTCGTCGCCCAACCGGGTTTCGTCACCAAGGCGCGCACGGATTGGGCTGAACGGGCTTCACACTCTGCTGGATGAAGATCGGATGCAATCATCAAGGCTCCTGGTGTGTCATGCCGATTCAGAATGGAAAGAGATGTCCGAACGCGCTTTCACAACGGCGTATAAAGTCGTATTGTGTGTGCACGCGCAGGCTGAGACGAATCCCCGAGCCGGGAGCGGCCCATGAAGAAGCTGAAGCTGGAGCTCAACGAGCTGCACGTCGAATCGTTCGCCGTGCAGCGGCAGGACGAGGTTCGCGGCACCGTGGCGGGGCAGAACGAGCCGCCCTACACGGAGAGCTGCGGCGGAACCTGCGTGAACTCGTGCGTGAGCTGCGTGAACACCTGCTACAACACCTGCCAGGCGAGCTGTTGGGACACCTGCCAGACGTGCAACACCTGCGAGCGCCACTGCACCGCGTTCCCGCTCTGCTGACGAAATCGGGGATCGACGCGAAAAACGGAGAGGCTGGGCAACCTCTGGATGACTGCTTAACTGCAACTGCTTCAACGGCAACGGCTGATGCCGGATCCCACGTCGGTCGTGCAGGCGAGCCTCGCGACCTCGCGTGAAGGCCTGCCGGTCGACCTCCACCGGAACGGGGGAGGCGGCGGCTCTCGGGCCGCCGGAGAGGGCGCGGGGCCGCGGACGCGCGCAGACGCCTGCTCCCACGCCAGGAACACGAGATCGCCCCCGCCGGATGCGTGGTCCGGCGGGGGCGATCGGGCTCGCTCGGGCGATGGTGCTCGAGCGATTCCCCGTCAGCGGCGGAAGCCGGAGATGGGGACGTTGATGCCGACGGCGAGGCGGAAGGCCTCGTAGTCGTCCACGTTGGTCCAGCGGCCTTCGGCGAAGGGTCGCACCGTGGTGCCGCCCACGCGGCCGCCCTCGATGCCTGCCAGGAGGTTGAGCCCCACCTCCGTGTCCGTGTCGTCGTCCAGGTCCAGCTCGTCGAAGTCGCGGCTCAGGAAGCCCGCGCCCACGCCGAAGTAGACCCCGCCCAGCGACGGCGGACGCACCACCGCGTCCAGGTTCAGCTGCCAGTCGCTCGGCGAGTCCTCGAAGAACACGTCGGCGCTGGGGACGATGGCCAGCCCGCGGACCAGGGGGATGCGCACCTGCGCCCCCGCCGTCCCCACGTCCTCCTCGAAGTCGTACCCGCCGCGGACGCCGAACTCCACCGGCCCCGCGCCGCGGCGCCAGTCGCGTCCGCGGTCGTGGTCGCGGTCCCGGTCGCGCTCGCAGATGGTGACGCGCCCCGACCGGCGGCAGCGCTCGCGCTGGGCGCTCAGCTCGCCCGCCGCGAACAGCGCGAGCACGGCCAAGCCCACACAGATCCTCTTCATCGGCAATCCCCTCCACGTTGAAAACCCGCCGTGCCGCGCGAGCGCCGGACTTCGGCGCCGCGCGGGCAGCAACGGGTGAGATGCGCGTCCCGGGGCCAGGGTTGCAGCGGCCCCGGGACCGCGCGCGTGGAGGGACGTTCCGCTGCTACGGCGCGCCCGCCGCCGGAAGGACGAAGCGGTTGTTGGACCGGTCCGGATCGATCAGCACCAGCTCCGGATCCACGATCACCTCCGTGGGCCGCTGGCGGGTGACGATCTCCACCACCTGCCGACGGGCGCGCGAGGAGAGGCGCGTGCGCACGTCGCCCACGGCCACGTCCACCGGCATCCACGCGGCGCCCGTCCGCAGCACCGTCACGCGCGTCCGCCAGCGGCTCCCGTCGCGCCGGGTCGTGGCGCTGCCCACCCCGTAGTCCAGCCCGTCCGTGCGCTCGATCCACTGGCCGAAGAACCAGTCCAGGTCCTCGTTGGCCACGCGCTCGGCCACGCGCTGGAAGTCGGCGCCGGTGACGTGGCTGAGGCGGTGCTGGCGGTAGAACTCGCGCAGGATCTCGCGGAACGTCTCGTCGCCCACGTACTCGCGGAGCATCCGGAAGACGGCGCCGGCCTTGGTGTACGTCATGGAGGTGTAGATCCGCGGCGACCGGTACTCCGCGCCGGGGAGGCCCACCGGCTGCACGGAATCCATCCGCTCCATCCGCTCCAGCACCGCCATGCTCGACCCGTAGACGATGCGGGCCACGGAGTCCGCCACCTGGGCGGAGGTGAGCGAGGGCGCGGAGGCGCGGAGGGCGGCGCTCTCCTTCTCCTCCATGTACCAGTCCTCCATGAACGAGGTGAACCCCTCGTCCATCCATCCCTCGCGCGGCTCGTTGTTGGCCAAGATGCCGTGCAGGTACTGGTGCACCACCTCGTGCACGATCAGCCCCTCGCCCGGCGAGCCGTTCATCACCATCATGGGGAACTCGGTGCCGCCGCTCTCGATGCGGTGCAGGTTGGTGAGCTGCGGCCACGGGTAGCGCCCGAACATCCCCTGCACCCAGCTGAGCGCGTCGTAGGTGCGGCGCGTGACGTTCCCCGCCCACCCGGTGTCGGAGGGGAGGAGGAGGACGTGGATGGGGGCCAGGCCGCTGGCGCGGGTGTTGTCGTCGCGGAGCTCCAGGCGCGTGACCCCCTCGTGCCGGAACGCCGGATCGGCCGCCCAGCCGAAGTGGTGGACGCTGTCCGCCACCAGCCGCACGCGCTTGCGGCCCTGCGCGGCGGCCCCGTCGAGGAGGCCCAGCGCCTCCGCCTGACCGGCGCGGTAGTAGCCGCGCTCGAAGTCACTCACCGGATATCCCGGCTCGCCCTCGACGGCCACGCCCGTGTGGCCGATCACCTGGTCGCCGGCCACGTCCAGCGTGACGTCGTAGCGGCCGAACTCGCCGTAGAACTCGCCCTGCGGAAGGAGCGGCTGATAGGCCCATCCCGTCTGGTCGTAGACGGCGATGCGCGGATACCACTGCGCGAAGTCGAAGTGGCGGCCGGCGCGCCCCTGGCGGCGGGGGAGCGTCGAAAGGCGCGCGTCCCAGTCCATCAGCAGCGTCGCCGAAGCGCCCGGCGCCAGGGGAGACGGGAGGGGGATGGCGACCACGGTGGAGTCCGGCGCGCCGGGATAGACGGGGCGCACCTCGCGGCCGTCCACGCGCACCGAGGTGAAGCGCTCGTACGCGTGCTGCGCCGGCCCCAGGTCCTGGAAGCGGCGGTTGCCGAACTGCAGCTCGCGGCGGGCCCAGGCGCTGTTGGGGCGGAATGCGTTGAGGTGCTGGTGCAGGTAGAGCGTGTCCAGCCGCGCCGGCGAGCGGTTGGTGTAGCGCAGCCGGGCGCGGCCGCGCAGCACGTCGGCGCCTTCGTCCAGCCGCGCCTCGATGCGGTAGTCGACGCCCTGCGCGAAGCGCGGGGGGGCCGCCTGCGCGTGCAGACCGGCGTGCGCGGCCAGCGCCGCGGCCGCGGCGAGCGCGAGAGTGGGTTTCATGCCTGTCTCCGTTGGGGTTCGCCGCCCAAAGTGCGGCGCGCGAAAGACGGATGCAAGGCGCGGGCGAGGGGGAGTGGCGGAGACGGGATGGCGGGTACGGCGGCGTGAGATTTCGCCTTCGGGGGGATCCGGCGGGCGGAGGTGCGCGGGGCCACCGAGGTCGTTCGTCCGACCGTGGGCGGCGGGTGAAGGAAAGAAGTCGCAAACTGCTGTCACGGAACGTAGTTCGTCCCGCTCGGGCGGGGGGCACTTCCGCTGGACGCGGGGCGTTCAACATATTGCTTCCACAGGCGATTCCACGCGCGGCTCCTCTCGCACACCGCCACGAGGCAGGCGTGCTGGAACCCCCCGTACCCATCCCTTTCGTTCCCTCGCGTGCGGATCCGGCCCTGGACCCGCGCGAGCACTCCCGGTCCACCCATCCCTTCAGGAGCTCGCATGAAGACAGGCATCAAACGTCTCGCCGCCGCATCCCTCGCCCTGCTGCTGGCGGCGTGCTCGGGCGACGTGCAGGAGCAGCTGACGGCGCCGGACGGCATCCGCGCCCACCACGTGGCGTCCGCCACCATCATCTGCGCCCCCTGGTCGCTGCAGGTGGGCCAGAGCGGCAGCTGCTGGGTGAACGCCTACGACGCGAACGGAAACCCCGTCAACCACACCGCGCTGTGGTCGTCGGGGAACTCGTCGGTGCTGCAGGTGGGGCTGTACGGCAGCACGTACGCCGTCAGCCCGGGGACCGCGTTCGTCTACGCGAACATCGACGGCTTCCAGACGTGGACCACGGTGGAGGTGGTGGCCCCGCCCCCGCCGCTCCCGCCGCTCACGGTCACCATCGACGGCCCCACCTCCATCACCCGCCTGGGGACGTACACCTGGACGGGGTACGCCACCAACAAGCAGAGCGGCGAGACGGTGAGCTACAGCTGGGAGTCCAGCACCAACGGCGGCGCCAGCTGGACGCAGGTGGGCACCAGCCAGTACTACTCGCGCGCGCTGGCGTCGGGCGACCCGTCGTTCCAGCTGCGGCTCACCATCACCTCGACCGCCAACCGCAGCCCGGCGTCCACCAGCACCACCAAGTCGGTGAGCGTGTCGAACCCGCTCCTTCCGCCCCTCCTCAGCGTCACCGTGTCGGGGCCGGACTACATCACCTCGGCGGGGACGTACAGCTGGACGGCGTATCCCACCGGCGGCACGTCTCCGTACTCGTACGTGTGGGAGAAGAGCACGGACGGCGGCTACACCTGGAGCACGCTGCTCTCCACCCAGTACACGTATCCCATCTACAGCCAGACGGCCACGATGACCATCGCGTGCGGCGCGGGCACGCTCCGCTACCGCGCCAAGGTCACCTCCAGCGACGGGCAGGTGCAGTACGGCTACCGCAACAGCTACGTGACCTGCTGAGCCTCGATCCCGGTCGATCGCTCAGGCGATCGACAGAAAGGGCCCGGCGGAGAGCGATCTCCGCCGGGCCCTTCGCCGTCACCATCAGCCTTCGATCTCGCCCGATCCCCCCGATCCGGGGCTACTCGACCTGACGGATGCGTTGCGAGAAGTCGGGAGCGTTGGCGTACTTCTCGGCGCGGGCGTTGATGTGGAAGCGCTCGCGGGCTTCTTCGAAGGGGAGGTCGGTGTCGATCAGGCCGATGTCGTAGGCCAGGCGGTCCGAGTAGCCGGGGAGGAGCACCTTGTAGCTGAACGGCACCTTCTCCGGCGCGACGCGGTTGACGTGCCGCGCCAGGTTGGTGGTGCAGGTGTTGGTGAGCGTGTTGTAGAACTCCGGCCTGGCGCGCAGCTCGTTGGCGCGGGTGAGCATGTCCACCAGCATGGACCGGATCTGCGCCTGCTCGGCGCGGATGGGATACAGGTGGACGGGGTCCTTGCGATGGTTGGCGCGCAGGCCGATGACGTCGCGCTCGTCGGCCACCACGTAGGTGATCTCGAAGCGCTTCAGCAGCCCCTTGAGCGGCGAGTAGCTCTCCCCCTTCTCCTTGCGCACCTCCACCGACACGGCCAGGTAGCGCCCGTCGCGGAACCCGAACGACACCAGCGTGTGCGCCGGCCCCCGCCAGTCCCTGGCGAACGGCTCCACCACGAACCAGGCGCTCTCCAGCTCGCGCAGGTCGTACGCGCGGTCCTCGTGGCGGACGACGAACTGGTCCGCCGTCACGTAGAGGTTGTTGCGGACGTTGCGCACGCGCACGCTGTCGCCGCGGAACTCGGCCGCGGGGAGGACGGCGTTGTCGGGGGTCCAGTCGCGGTCGTTGGACGGACGGACCGCCGTCCATCCCCCCGCCAGCGGAAGGAGGAGGGCGGCGGCCGCGTACCGCTTCCGGATTCGCTTCGGCAGCTTCATTCGCTTCGGGAGATCAGTAGCTGTAGCGCTGGCCGCCGCGGGCGCGGAGGATCTGCTGCGTCTCGTCGTTCAGCAGCACCCACAGGCTGTACCCGCCGGTAAGCGTGCCGACGGGGAAGCCGGGGAGGTGGAGCACGCTCAGGATGATGGTGAGGATGCGCGCCCACGGCTTGTAGTTCAGCAGCCCCCACCCCGCCAGGAGCGAGGGAAGGGAGAGGAGGGCGAAGAAGGCGGCGAGGAGCCCCATGACGCCGCCGGCCAGGAGCCCCTCCCCCCCGCCGGTGAACAGCCCGATGATCGTTCCGAGCCCGCCCAGCAGCAACGCGCCGAGCACGCCCATCAGGCCGAACGCCAGGTGGATCCATCCGACGATCTTCAGGTGCTGGTGCATCTGTACTTCCTCCATTTTGAGATTTCAGGAACGGACGATCACTATCCGCCCGCTTCAGCCGAGGTCCGGCCGGGCGGGCGCCGCGGGCGTCCGGATCAGGCGCACCGCCCAGACGCAGAGCGCGGCGCAGAAGAGGGTGACGATCGCGAAGAACGGATCCCTCGCCAGCAGAGGCGACTCGGCCGCCACCCTCCAGACGTGCGCCAGGACGATCAATCCGAAGATCACGCCGGTGGTCAGGACGTACGCTCGCATGGCGGCCTCTCTCCTCAACGTCACGATGGGTGGATGAAGACGATCCCGATCCCGCTCACCAGCTGCCGCTGGCGCCCCGCCCGGACGACGTCCCGCCGCCCCCGCCTCCGCCCGACGATCCCCCGCCCGACCACGAGCTTCCGCCGGACGATCCCCCGCCCCACGACGACGAGGACGCCGAGCGCGTGGGCTCGGAGCGGACCAGCCGCGGGAGGGTGACGGTGTGCTCGTCGTGGTACCCGCAGTGGCGGCAGTCGTGGGAGATCTCCTGCAGGCCCGAGGAGCTGTAGGTGGCCGCCTCGATGGTCCGCGTGCTCTTGCTCAGCGCGCGGCGGCTGCAGGCGCCGCACTGGCTGTATCCGGTCAGCCACGCCGCGTGGGGGACGATCTCGTGGTGGTTGCAGGTGCCGCAGCGCCACACGTCGTAGTCCACCGAGCCGATCCGCTCCTCCAGCCGCTGGCCGGAGTCCAGGTGCTCGTCGTCGGCCGACTCGTCCAGCCGCTGCATGTCGACCTTGCAGGTGGGGCACTTCCGCTTGCGGTAGCGGGCGCCCGCCATCCCGCCCACGATCAGCACCCCCATCACGCCCACCCCGAGCGCCGTCAGCCCGAACCCGGTCCCCGGCCCGGCGCCGGAGCCGCCCGGATCGACGTAGGACGGCGTGTACGCGGGCTGCGGCGCGGCGGGCGCGGTGGAGAAGGGGTCCACCTCCGGCTGCGCCGTCCCCGCCGCCGGCGCGGAGGCGGCGCGCGGCTCGGCGTACCAGGCGGCGATCTCGCCGGCGGCGGCCAGGATCCCGGCGGCGTAGTCCTCCTGCCGGAACTCGGGCACCATGCGCGTCTCGATGACGTCCTTCGCGCGGTCCTCCCAGTACGGCGCGCCGTCTCCCAGCTCGATCTTCACCTTGCGGTCGCGGACGGCCACCAGGAGGAGCGTGCCGTCGTTCTCCGGGCGGTCGCCCACGCGCCAGGCGTTGAAGATGCCGGTCGCCAGCGTTTCGATGGTGGTGCCGGGGGCGGCGTGGTCGCCGATGGACTCGATGGTGACCACGCGCACGTCGCCGCCCGAGTTCCGGACGGGTGCCAGGAGCACGCGGAGGCTGTCCTCCTGCCTGCGGGTGAGGACGCCGGCCAGGTCGGTCACCGGAGCGCCGGTGTTCTCCGGGTACGACTGCGCGGCGAGCGGCGCGGCGGCCAGCACGAGCGCGAGCAGGGAGAGCGTCGGCTTCATCGTGGTCGGGTCCTGTGGACGGGCGGAGACCGCGGGGGTGGGGTGGCGGGCGCGAGGGGGGAGGAGCGCGCCCGCCGGAAAGCGGCGATCGATGTATCTGGTTGCGCCGCTTGCGCCTGGTCCGGCGCCGGGGCGCGTCGTACGCGATGCCGCGCGGCGATGTTTCAGCCGGCGGTGCGGGGCGCCTCGGCGTACTCCGCGGCGCCCGCGCGAGGGGCCTCCGCGTAGTCCGCCACCGGATCGTGGGCGCCGCTCGCGAGCGCGGGGGCGCGGCCGGCGCCGCGGAGGGCGATCAGGCGGCGCGTCTCCGGGTTCATCAGCACCCAGAGCGTGTACCACCCCAGCACCGTCCCCAGCGGGATGGCCAGGAGCGCCACGAAGCTCAGCGCCAACAGCGTGATGCGCCCCCACTCCCTCCCCTTCAGCACCCCGATCCCGCCGACCAGCCACGGAAGCCCCGGCGCGGCCATCATAGAGCCGAGGACGAGGAACCACGCGAACACCTCCGGGTCGCCGTCCCACGCGCCCATCCCAGCGCCCATCAGCATGATGCCCACGCCGGTGACGGTGGTGACGGCGCCGAGCCCCAGGTTGATCCAGGTGGCGATCTTGAGATGGGTTTCCATGGCGCGGGGCTCCGAATCCGGGAGGAGAAGCGGAGTGAAGGGACGCGTGGGATGATGAAGATCGGGCGACAAAACGAATCTGCCGCCGGAATCTAGTCCGGCGGCAGGGAGATCACAACGCGGCCGTCGGGCCGATCAGCGGGGGGTGGTGGCCTGGCGGTCGGCTTCGGAGGGGGTGCCGGGGCGGTTCATCCGGCCGGAGCGGGTGAGGCCCTCCCAGCCGCAGTGCGGGCACCAGCGGCGCTGCACGCGGCCCAGGCTGAGCGCGGAGAGGAGGCGCCCCATGGGCCCCATCTGCACCAGCACGGTCTCGCCGTCGCACTCGTTGCACACCCGGTCGGTCGGGAAGATCAGGTAGATCATCGCGAACGCCAGGAGCGCCTTGGCGCCGAAGGCCAGGAAGAAAAAGAAGATCCACGTCATCATCGAGTGCCACCCACCCTCGAGAGTTCCCGCTCTCCGGACTTCCGCCGGACAGGGCAGCGTGCAAGGGACGCTCCACACCGGCGGCGCTTATTCCCCCCACCCGTCCCGTGGTTCCTCCCTCCGCGCCGCCGCCCGGGAACGGCAAACACCTGGACGGCGAGCGGCGGTTTCAGCATCCCTCGCGACGCGCATCGCCAGAGGAAGAACGTGCTGGAGGAAGAAATTCTTTCACCCACGTACGGCTCCGCGCGCGCGACGGATCTCCGTCGGAACGGTGGGGGGAGCGTCGCTTCCGCCTGTCGATTCGCGACAGCGGTCATTCCGAGCGGAGCCCGGCGCGATGAAGCCGCGTCGACGCAATCGCCTGCCGGGCTCCCGAGGAATCTGCTCCGCCCCGCCGACAAGCCCGCTCCGCAACTCCGCGCGCCTGGCCGCGAGCTCGCGCCGCGCAGCGTGCGCTTCCGCTGTAAAAGCGTCGGCGGCGGCATGCCCGTCGGTGCGCCGCGTCACAAGCGGTCACGCGGACGGCGGTGGGCGCACGCTTCGCGGCGCGGGATCGGCGTGGCCGAGGCATCGGGGCGGGACGACGGGGCTCGCCTGGGCCTCGGCCAGATTCCTCGGGAGCCCGGCACGCATCGGTGCGGACGCGGCATCCGCGCATCGGGCTCCGCTCGGAATGACAATCTCGAGCGCGCGCGGTTATGTCGTATCGTATCGCATCACCGCATCTCTATATCTATCTCCCGCACCTCCGCACCTCCGCACCCTCGCACCCCCGCACCCTCGCACCTCAGCACTTTCGCACTCCCCCGCCCTCGCACTCCCCGCCCGGTCGGGTGTATCTTCGCGCCACCTTCTTACCCGAGCGAATCGAACGAGCCGTGAACGTCCTCAACGTACAGAATCTCCACAAGTCCTACGGGTCCCGCGTGGTCTTCGACGGCGTGTCGTTCGCCGTGGACGAGGGCGAGAACGTGGGGTTCATCGGCGTCAACGGGTCGGGGAAGAGCACGCTCTTCCGCATCGTGGGCGGCGAGGAGGGGCCGGAGCAGGGGACGCTGGCGTTCCAGCGCGGGATCCGCGTGGGCTACCTGTCGCAGGAGCCGGAGTTCGCGGAGGGCGACACCATCCTCACCGCCGTCGCCTCGGGGAAGCCGGAGCTGATGGAGGCCATCGGCATCTACCACGAGGTGTCGGAGAAGCTGGCGGCGGGCGAGGGCGATTCGGATCGTCTCCTCGCGCGGCAGGAGCAGGCGGCCGGGAAGATCGACGCGCTGGGCGGGTGGGACTACGAGCACCGCATGGAGTCGCTGCTCACGCGGCTGGGGGTGGAGCACTGGGAGCGCCCCGTGGCCGGCCTCTCGGGCGGCGAGCAGAAGCGCGTGGCGCTGGCCCGCGTCCTCCTGCAGCAGCCCGAGCTCCTCCTGCTGGACGAGCCGACGAACCACCTGGACGCCGACACCGTGGCCTGGCTGGAGGAGGAGCTGGGCGACTACCCGGGGGCGGTGATGCTCATCACCCACGACCGCTACTTCCTGGACCGCGTGGTCACCCGGATGATCGAGGTCAGCAAGGGCGAGCTGACGCCGTACCCGGGGGGCTACACGGAGTACCTGGAGGCCAAGGCGGAGCGGATGGAGCGGATGGCCGCCGAGGAGCACAAGCGCAACCGGCTGATCCAGCAGGAGCTGGAGTGGGTGCGCCGCTCCCCGCCCGCCCGCACGGGAAAGGCGAAGGCGCGCATCGGCCGCGCGGACGCGCTGCTCTCGGAGGCGCGCGAGAAGCGGATGCCCCAGCGCAACGCGGTGGAGATCTCCACCAACGAGGCGCCGCGGCTGGGGCGCACGGTGCTGAACCTGGAGCACGTCACCAAGAGCTACGGCCCGCGCACGCTGATCCGCGACTTCAGCACCATCTTCCAGGGGGGCGAGCGCGTGGGGATCATCGGCCCCAACGGGATCGGGAAGACCACGCTGCTCAAGGTGATCCTGGGGCTGGAACAGCCGGACTCGGGGATGGTGGAGGTGGGGAAGAACACCAAGATCGCCTACTTCGACCAGCGCCGGGAGGACGTCGATCCGGAGAAGAGCGTCTACGAGGCGGCCGCCGCGCAGGACTGGGTGGTGGTGGCCGGCGAGCGCACGCACCTGCGCAGCTACCTGGAGACCTTTCTCTTCCCGCCCGAGCAGCAGCGGCAGAAGGTGTCGTCGCTCTCCGGCGGCGAGCGCAACCGGCTGCTGCTGGCCAAGCTCTTCCTCCAGGACGCCAACCTGCTGATCCTGGACGAGCCCACGAACGATCTCGACCTCGTCACCCTGCAGGTGCTGGAGTCGGTGCTGGCGACGTGGCCGGGGTGCGTGCTGCTGGTGACGCACGACCGCTTCTTCCTGGACAAGGTGGCCACGGGGCTGATCATCTTCGAGGGGAACGGGCAGCTGCGCCGCCACGCCGGCGGCTACGACCTCTACCGCCGCCTCAAGCAGCAGCGCGAGGCCGAGGCCGCCGCCGCGTCCTCCGCCGCCGCCGCGCCGAAGAAGTCCGCCGCCGCCACGAAGCCGGCGGCGGAGGCGAAGGCGCGCAAGCTCTCCTACAAGGAGCAGAAGGAGCTGGAGGGGATGGAGATGGCGATCCTGGAGGCCGAGGGCCGCAAGGAGGAGCTCTCCGTCCGTCTGGCCGACCCCGCCCTCTACGCCTCCTCTCCCGCCGACGAGGTGGCGCGCCTCTCCGCCGAGTACAAGACGGCGGGCGAGCGCGTGGACGCCCTCTACGCCCGCTGGGCCGAGCTGGAGGAGATCGCCGCCGCGGCGAAGTAGGCCGACGTCGTCTCGCACCCCCGGTTGAAACTACGAGAGCGGATCGCCCGCCCCGGCACGGGCGCGTGAACACGCCCGCTAGAACCACGGGAAGCCCTCCGGGCCGGGCAGCGCAGATCCCGCCCTCCGCGCGCGAAGCGTGGAATCGCAGTCCGCGAAGGCGTCGCGAAGGCGGACTTGGTGCCGTTGTAGCCCCCGGTTTCAACCGGGGGACGGTACCCGACGCCGCCCCACCACCTCCCTCGCGCACCACCGTCCCCTCTCACCACCACGATCCCGCCTGACGCACCGATCCCGGTGCCTCGAGTCCGCGAAGGCGGACTTCGCGCCGTCGTTGCCGCGAATTCATTCGCCCGCAACCGCCCGTCGCCGAGAAGCAAAGCGAAGCGGGGGCCCCGTGACAGGGCCCCCGCTTCGCCTTCGTCCTTCGTGGAGCCGCGGCCGCGCGTCAGGCCGGCATGGGCTCGGACGGCGCGGCGGGCGCGGACTCGGCCGGGGCCGGGGCCTCGGAGACGACGGCGCCGCCCTCCTCCACCACCTTGAACGCGGGCACCTTCCGGAAGTGCCGCTCCAGGAGGCGGTCGGCGAAGCGGTTGCTCATCGCCGCGATGGTCAGCGACGGGTTGGCGCCCACGGGGCCGGGCATCACCGAGCCGTCGGCCACGTACATCCCCGGGTGGTTGAACACCTCGCCGTACTCGTCCACCACCCCTTCCCTGTCGTTGCGGCCGATGGGGCAGCCGCCCAGCGGGTGCACGGTGATCACCCGCTTCCCCAGGTACCAGATGGGGTTGTCCACGTACTCGGCCTGCAGGTGGCTCGCCACCCCCTTCATCACGTCGCGCAGACGGCCGAAGTACTCGTCCGACTGGTTGATCTTCCAGCTGCTCTCCAGGCACTCCCCGTCCATGGAGAGGACGCCGTCGGGGACGTCGCGCCCCATTCCCAGCATGGGGACCGAGCACGCCGAGAAGTGGCAGTCGCCCAGGAGGTCCGAGACCTCCTTGCTGATGCTGGTGTCGGGGCGGATCCCCAGGAAGCTGAGCACCCGCTCCACCGCGAAGCGGACCCCGCGCTTCGCGTACCCGGCGCGGTTGGCCGTCTCCAGGATCCAGCTCATGAAGTACGGGTAGCCGGCGTCCTCCAGGTAGAAGCCGCGCCCCGATCCCGGGGGCCCGTCCGCCGCGTCGGCCATCCGCATGGCGCTGGTGATGACCGGGCCGAAGGAGGGGTCGAGGGTGCGCGAGACCTTCTTCCCGTCCACCGTGCGGTGCGCGTTCAGCGCGAAGCTCAGGAAGTCGCCGTTGCCGCAGTAGTGCGACCCCAGCGTGGACGAGAGCCCGGGGAAGAACCCGCGGTTCTTGAGCATCAGGTAGGTGCTCCCGTAGGTCCCCGCCGAGCTGATCAGGACGTCCGAGGTGATGGTGGTGCGCGGGGCCCCCGACGGCGTGGGCGAGTTCAGCTCGTGCTGGACGTAGCGCACCTCGTACCCGCCCCCCTCGCGCGGGAAGTAGTCGCGCACCTCGGCCAGCGTGCGGATCTCCAGCCCGGCGCGCTTGGCCGCCGAGAGGTAGGTGTAGTCGAGGGAGTTCTTGCTCCCGTAGTTGCACCCCGCGTCACACTCGCCGCAGAGGCGGCAGGTGGTGCGGGTGCGGTCGTGCAGGTTGCGGAACTCCTCCACGATGGGCTCGCCGGGGATGGGCGCCTGGCCGTCGTTGTGGAAGGTGACCGCCAGGTTCACCAGGTCCCAGCTGAGCCCCGGGTACTTGGCCTTCAGCGCCGCGGCGGCCTCCTGCATGGCCAGCGTCTTCTGCGTGCCGCTGTACGGCGCATCCCCGAACGGGTACTTCTGCACGTTCATCATCCGCTCCACCAGCGCGTAGTGCGGGTCCAGCTCGGCGCGGTCCACCGACCAGTACTCCCACCCCGCCTTCCCCGGCTCCTCGCGGACGAACCACTTCTCGTCCTTGCGCAGCAGCACGTTGGCGTAGATCAGGCTCCCGCCGCCCAGGCCGGAGGAGATCAGCGAGTCGATGTGGCGGAAGCTCCAGAGGTCGAACATCCCGTGGAGCCCCGCCTTGGGGTCCCAGAAGTTCTTCGCCAGCCCCGCCGGGTCGCGGGGGAAGGAGCCCGGCGGGTACGGCTTCCCGCGCTCCAGGAGGCAGACGTTGAGCCCCTGCTCGGCCAGGCGGTAGGCCATGACCGAGCCGCCGAAGCCGGAGCCGATGACGATGGCGTCGAAATGCTCGCTGCTCATGTTCACTTCCCTTCCGGGGCGGGCGCGGCCGAAACGGGCGCCGCGAGGGTGAGAGGGCCGTCGATCAGCCGCACGCGGGGCGCGGCCGTGGGGTCGTAGTACGGGGCGCCGGGCTCGGCGTCGGGGTGGAAGCGCCACGAGGCGGGGTCGTCCACGCCGTAGGAGTAGACGGTGAGCTCGCCGCTCTCCGGGTCGATCCGCATCCGCACGAAGTTCTTGTACGTCTCCAGGTGCTGCGCGCTGAACGCCTCGTTGTAGTTGACGAAGGGGATCAGGAACGCGCTCATCAGCAGCGCCGCCGCGATCCCGCCCAGCGCGAACATCTCCACCGAGAAGAGCGCCACCTGCTGCCAGCTGTCGCCGTTCATCCCCAGGGTCCCCAGGTTGAAGCGGCCGAACGCCCAGGTGAGCGTCACCGCCAGCACCGCGTGCATGACGCCGTGCACCCCGCCCACCACGCCGCGCATCAGCCCGCGGAGCCTGGGGTACTTGACCAGGAGGTGCGAGCGCTGCACGTCGGGGGCGCAGAAGGCGATCATCCCGAAGACGAAGAGAAGCCCGAACATCAGCACCGAGGGGGCGTGGATGGCCACGTCCCACGCCTCCTTCAGCGCCGTCCAGATCCCCGCGGGGTTCACGGCCATGGCCTGCTCGGACGCCTGGTCCAGGAAGCTTCCCTCGAAGTTGGCCGAGGTCAGGCTGGCGCTCTGGAGGAACCAGGCGGCGACCAGGTAGACGAACCCCATGAAGACGGTGAAGGTGGGGTTCTTGTAGAAGAGGCGGAAGACGCCCCCCAGCTTGATCCCCATCGACCGCATGCAGTCGGGGTAGAGCGGGCCGCGCAGCCACCGCTCGCTCGGCGCCTCCTCGAAGCGGACGCCGGACTTCTTCTGCCCCTTGTTGCGTGCCTTCTCCAGCGAGAGCTCCTCGGGGAGGAGCTGCGTCCCCAGCAGGTACGCGCCGCCGCCGCCGGCCGTGATCTTGTGGCGCCGCGCCTTCCCCTCGGGGCCCTCGTCGGTGTAGCGCGAGTAGTGGTGGAGGTCGCCGGTGAGCGTCAGCGCCAGCTCGGCGCCGGCGGGGACCAGCACCTTCTCCTCGAAGAGCCGCAGGTTGTCGAACGCCTTGGGGTCGGCCAGGGTGTGCACCCACGCCGGCTCGGCGGTGCAGAGGATCACCCGGTCGCCCGGCCGCATCTCCGCCGCCACCTTGCAGAAGTAGTCCATCTGCGGCTGGTCCAGGTCCGACGCCAGCTGCACGTCGATCCCCAGCGCCCACCACCCCCTGGGGAGCTTGAGCGCCCAGTAGCTGCGCGCCTGCCGCGTCTTCCACCCGCCGATCCACCGGTCCTGGCAGAACAAGCGGATGAACGCCGTGAGCCCGTCGTACCAGTCGTGGTTCCCCGGGATGGCGAAGAGGTGCGGCGGGTCGGTCTCCCAGGGGAGCGCCGCCCCGTACGGGCCCGACATGCGGTCGTTGTACTCCTCGGCGCTGGCGGTGGGATAGACCTGGTCGCCCCCCATCACCAGGACGCGGCCGCGGCGGGTGTGCCCGGCCGGGATCGCCCGCTCCGGCCCCGCCGCCGGCACCTCGGCCTCCTCCCCCGCCGCCGGGGCGGGAAGGGAGGGCTGGGCCAGGAGCCACGCCACCGTGTAGGTGGAGTCGAAGCCGTCGCCCAGGTCGGCCACGTAGTCGATCCAGAAGCCGTCCTGCGTCCGGGCGCGGGGGTCGGCGTCGTAGCGGTGCACGCCGTCGCGGTCGGCGGTGGCGGAGCCGGCGGGGCCCTCGTGGTGCTGGTGGAGCGCCGCCTGGACCTCGCGCCGGTCGGCGTAGGCGCCGAAGACGGAGGAGAGGACGGCGCGCAGCCCCGTGGCCGCCAGCTCCCCCGGCGCGAACCACTGCACCATGGAGCGGCGGCGGAACCCCAGGTCCTCCTCCCGCGCGGGGCCGCGCGGGATGGGGTGGTCGCCCACGATCCGGGAGACCGGGATGGCGGTGGCGGCTTCGAGGGGCGGGGCCGCCGGGACGGCGGTCGATGGGTCGATGGACATCGTTTCCTTCCCTTCGGTTTCAGGCCCCGGCGGGCGCCAGGTGCGCGTACTGCTCCCACAGCTCCCCGGCGAAGAACTTCCCGAACTTGGCGAGCGCCTCGGCCTTCGCGCCCACCGAGTCGGCGTCGATGGCGTGCATCCCGCTCACCATCTTGGCAAGCTCCACCACCCCCAGCGTCAGCACCCCGGCGCCCACCACGGGGCCGGTCTTGTCGGTGCCGCGGTGGAGCTGGGTGAAGAGGGTGGTGGTGTCCTTCCACAGGTCGAAGCCGGGGTCGTCCTTGACGATCTTCTTCCCCGCCAGGTAGTAGCTCACCCCCTCGTGGGTGAAGGGAAGCTCGTAGACCATCAGCTTGGTGGCCGGGTCCTCGGCGGGGGAGAAGAGGTTGAAGACCCCCTCGCCGGTGGGGATGGCCGTGCCGAAGGGCGCGAAGTCGATGGTCCCCACCAGCCCGCCCAGGTGCTCCGGGTCGGCGATGAAGCGGTCGATGTCGCGCACGGTGACGGTGGCGTGCATGGCCAGCTCGGTCCCGGCGCTCTTCCCGGCGGCCTTCCCGGCCTGGGGGTCGGTGGGGCCCAGGGCGAAGGCCCCCTTCATGGTCTCGCGGAAGGTGACGCCGGGGCGGGACGGGGTGGTCTGCATCAGGATCTCCGGTCGGAAGGGGAGGCCGGCCTCGGTGCGGGCCGCCAGGTAGCGCTTCGCGTCGGCGTAGCCCATCTCCACCAGCTGCGCGCTGGTGACGCGCCCCGTGTACAGGTCGGGGTCCAGGGGGAGCGGGGTCGCGGGGTGGACCAGGTGCAGCTTCACGGGGGTGGTGCGGCCGAACACCGGCTCGCCCCCCTCGATGCGGCGGTTGATGTCGGCGATGCGCTCGAAGTCGCGGATCAGGCCGCCGTTGGCCGCCATCTCCAGCATCTGCACGTACAGGTTGAGGGGGCCGCCGCGGTACTCGCCGGTGTTCCCCAGGCACCACACCAGCCAGATCTCGTCGGCGCCGCGGCGCACCGCCTCCAGCGGGTTGGCGTCCAGGACGAAGGCCGCGTCCAGGTAGAGCGTCCCGTCGCGCTTCAGCGGGGGGAGGACGCCGGGGAGCGACATGGACGCCACCAGGAGCTCGGCGTCGATCTCGGTGTGCGACACCGAGCGGACCTGCTTGGTGGTGTAGTCCAGGACGTTGAAGGTCCCCTCCACCCCGCGGGCCGCGCGGATCCGGGCAGGGTCGATCCCCAGGTGCGGGAGGGTCTTCCTCAGCATCCCCGCGGTGCTCCCCGCGGCCACGGCCGTCTTCTCGTGGAAGTAGTCGAGCGGGGGGAGGGCGGAGACGGTGTCCCACACGTCCAGCGTGCTCCACCTCCGGCACATCTCGGTGGGGCGGAGGCCGGAGAAGAGCATGGCGGCGTTCAGCGCGCCGCCGGAGGTGGCGTCCACGTGGTGGAAGCAGAGCCCCGCCTCGTCCAGGGCGCGGAGGACGCCGGCCTGGTACGAGAGGCGGATCCCGCCGCCGGAGAGGACCAGCGAGCGGCGCGGGCCGGCATACCCCGCCGGGGGCGCGCCCCACGGGGTGTGCGGCGCGGCCTCGCCCACCAGCGCCGGGACGGGGATCCGGGCGCCGCCGCTCACGCGTGCTCCCTGGCCACGGCGGCCGCTTCCTGGCGCTTCTCGTCCATCACCTCGGTGAACCCCACGAAGATCCGCTCCTGCTCGGTCGTCTGCCGCGCGGCGTCGGCGGATCCGGGGGCGGGGAGCCACTCCTCGCTGTTGGGGAGGTAGATCACGCTCTCCATCCCCTCCGGCGCCTCCGTGGGGGGCGACTCGAAGGAGTTGAACCAGCACTCCACGTGGTCGTCCAGCACCCCGGCGGTCTCGGGGAAGAAGCCGGCGAAGAGCGGCGCGCCGATGTTCAGCGTGCGGAGCGCGTCCGCCTTCGGATGGTCGCCCAGGATCACCCGGGCCGACCCCTTCTTGAAGAGGTGGAAGCCCAGCTTGCCACGGAAGTAGATGTCGCTCTTCATCAGCATCCCGCGGAACGAGCACCAGTTGACCGCGCCGGCGCTGAGCGGGAGCCACGCCTTCTCCGGGCGCTGCACCTCCACCTTCATCACCATCCTCCCCTCCAGGTCGTACCGGGACGAGACGGTGTCGTCGCCGATGACGAAGTCCAGGTTGGCCTGGTGCTTGGGCATCCCCCAGATCCCCTTCCCGCCCTTGACGGAGACCAGGGACGAGACGGGGAGGTCGATGACGTACTGCCCGGTGCCGAACCACTTCATGAAGAGCCCGGCGAGCGGGAGGGGGACGCGCCGGCGGCCGCGGGTGCAGGCGATGCCCACGCTGTACTCCACGTACTTGCCGATGTTGGTGTGGCGGTAGTCGATCACCGTCACCAGGAGAAAGGCCGTCTTCCCCCAGCGCAGCACCTGGATCTCGCTGGCCGGGATCAGCTTCCGCGCGGCGTCGGCGTCGATGGGGAACGCCGCCATCAGCGCGGGGCTCGCCTGCGAGGCCACGGGAAGCTGGAAGGGGATGCCGTCCACCAGCGAGTGGCGGCCGGCCAGGGCCTTGATGCGTCGGGGGATGCCCATGAAAGACTCCGGGACTGCGGTTTGGGGAGGCGCGGGATGGCCGCGCGATCAACGGACGGACGGGGACGGATGGGACGCCGAGGCGCGGGCCGGACGGCGCGCGCCCCGGGTCGATCAGCGGATCAGCGGTCCAGCTCTTCCACGATCTTCGGGAGGACGTCGCGGCCGGCGTCCTTCCCCATGAAGATGTCGAGGTGGGCGTAGCCGGGGATCACGTGCAGGGTGTGGCGGCCGGGGTCGTGGCCGTCGAACCAGGCGTGCGTCTTCACCTGGCTCTCATAGGTGAAGCAGCGGTTCTCCTCCCCGGCGAAGAAGGCGAAGCGCGCCGTGGTCTTCGGCGGCTGGGCCACGAAGCTGGCGGGGAGCTTGTCGGGGTGGTCCATGGGGACCAGGTGCCCGGCCCGCAGCGAGAGGCCGATCTGCTTGAAGAAGGTGAGCGGGACGTTGGAGAACTCGCGCACCAGCCAGTCGTGCGTCTCGGCGTTCAGGTTCTCGTGCCGCCACAGGGTGGGGAAGCCCACGCCGTAGGTGAACGACGACATCCGGCAGACGATGTTGTCGCACTCGTGGTGCGTGAGCTTCACGAACGCCGTGAGCGACTTCTCGAAGAGGTTGCCGGGGTTGAGCCCCCACTGCGGGTTCAGGTACGGCGTCAGCCGCGCCACCACGGGGACGGCCACCCGGTGCTTGATCCCGGCCGCCCACGGCACCACGGGGTGCAGCGAGACGGCGTTGCTCACGATGGTCGTCACCTCCGGCACCAGCCCCGCCACGGCCGACATCATGAACGACGTCGATCCCTGGCAGTGGATGACCGCCTTGACCTCGCTGACCCCCGTCTCCTCCACGATCTTGCGGACGGCGTACGGATGGTCGAAGAGCGCGGCCTGGTCCAGCGACCACCGGTTGGCGGGAAGGTCGATGCTGGCGCGCCAGTTCTCCATCCACACGTCGTAGCCGGCCTCCAGGAGGAGGTCCACCAGGGTGGCCCGCACCGGCGCGCGGAAGATGTTGGCCCGCACCCCGGCCCCGTGCACCAGGAGGACGGGCCCCTTCGTGGGCGCCCCGCCGTTGGTGACGTGGATCAGGTTCAGCTCCATCCCGTCCCCGGCCGTGAAGGGGACGATGCGGTCCGTGGTGGGAGCGGTGGCGATGGCGACGGGCACGGGTAGCCTCCTGCGCGGGCGGGGAGATGGCGTTGGGTGGGAATCGGCGAAACGGTTCGGCGCTGGGAGCGCGCGAAGACCAATCTGAATCCGTATGATATGCTACCGGCGCATGTATCACACCAGTTTAGCGGATCACAGACGCATCACGCAAGTGTTTGCGCGAAATAATGTTGTGTGGGGACTTGCCGGAACATGTTTTTTCGAGTCCGTGGAACGAGCGCCCCAGCTGAGGCATCTCTGCCTCATGTCGCCTATTTTCCATCAACGGCCGAATCGGAGCGGGAGCGGCCAGGGACGAGGTCGCACTCTGTCTCGTTTTCGACGATTCCGAAGCACGGCCTCCGGCGAAACGGAGCGCGATCAGCCGCGGATGCGTCTCCCGACCCTCGCTCGCGCCGGCGACTCCGCGGGCGCCCGGGGCCGGGCGGGCACGGGGCCTGCCCATCGCGCTGTCCCGGCCCGCGCGACATCCCGTCCGCCGTGCCGCGCCAGCGAACCCCCGCGACGATGAAAGCCTTCGCCGAGCTGTACGCCGCGCTGGACGAGACGACCAAGACGGGCGAGAAGGTGGATGCGCTCGCGCGGTACTTCGCGGCGGTGCCGGCGGAGGACGCGGCGTGGGCGGTGCACTTCCTGATCGGGCGGCGGCCCAAGCGGCTGGTGGGCGCGCGCCGGCTGGCGGAGTGGGCGATGGAGGCCACGGGCACGCCCGAGTGGCTCTTCGCCGAGTGCTACGACTCCGTCGGCGACCTGGCGGAGAGCATCTCCCTCCTCCTCCCGCCGTCGGACACGTCGAGCGATCTCCCGCTCCGTGAGTGGGTGGCGCGCCTCATGGGGCTGCGCGGCGAGGACGAGGCGGCGCAGCGCGGCGACGTGATGCGCGCCTGGGCCGAGCTGGACGGAGCGCAGGCGTACGTGTGGAACAAGCTGATCACCGGAAGCTTCCGCGTGGGCGTCTCGCAGAAGCTGGTGGTGCGCGCGCTGGCGCAGGTGAGCGGCGTGGACGAGAACACCATCGCCCACCGGCTGATGGGCGCGTGGGAGCCGGGCCCCGACCTGCTCGCCCGCCTGCTGAGCGCCGAGACGGGGGACGCGGACGTCAGCCGGCCGTATCCGTTCTTCCTGGCCTACGCGCTGGAGGAGGAGCCGGACGCGCTGGGCGAGGCGCGCGAGTGGCAGACGGAATGGAAGTGGGACGGGATCCGCTCGCAGGTCATCCGCCGCGCGGGGTCCACGTTCATCTGGTCGCGCGGCGAGGAGCTGATCACCGAGCGCTTCCCCGAGCTGGCCGCCGCCGCCTCCATGCTCCCCGACGGCACCGTGCTGGACGGCGAGATCATGCCCTGGAGGGACGGCGCGCCGCTCCCCTTCGCGCAGCTGCAGCGGCGCATCGGCCGCAAGGTGCTGGGCCCCAGGATCCTCTCCGAGGTCCCCGTCGTCCTCCTCACCTACGACCTGCTGGAGACCGGCGGCGAGGACGTGCGCCCGCGGCCGCTGGAGTGGCGCCGCGCGCGGCTGGAGGAGCTGCTGGTCCGCACCCCCAGCGCCGGCCGCTTCCTCCCCTCCCCCGTCGTCCCGGCGGACGACTGGGACGCGGTGCGGGAGGCGTACCGCGACGCGCGCGCCCGGCAGGCCGAGGGGCTGATGCTCAAGCGGCTCGACGCGGAGTACGGAGTGGGTCGGCGGAAAGGCTCGTGGTGGAAGTGGAAGGTGGAGCCGTTCACCGTGGACGCCGTGCTGATCTACGCCCAGCGCGGCCACGGCCGGCGCGCGTCGCTGTACACCGACTACACCTTCGCCGTGTGGAGCGGGGAGGAGCTGGTCCCCTTCGCCAAGGCGTACAGCGGGCTGACGGACGCGGAGATCCGCCGCGTCGACTCGTTCGTGCGCCGCAACACGCTCCAGCGCTTCGGCCCCGTGCGCGCGGTGAAGCCGGAGCTGGTGTTCGAGCTGGGGTTCGAGGGGATCCAGCGCTCCCCGCGCCACAAGAGCGGCATCGCCGTCCGCTTCCCCCGCATGCTCCGCTGGCGCGACGACAAGAAGCCCGAGGACGCGGATTCGCTGGAGACGATCCAGGCGCTGCTGGACGCGGCGAGCGGGTGACCGTGCAGGCTATGGGACCAGTCCGAATCCATAGCGCCTGGACCATCCCCCGACCAGCGTCGGCAGCAGATGCAGCGGAGTGGAGCTGTCGTGCTCCAACGCGTCTTCCGCCCGATCGAAGAGGGCGACGGCGAACGACGCATCGTCATGGCGGCAGCGGTAGACGAGTCCGTCGGCATCATCGCCGTGCCGCCAGAGCGCCAGGGCCCAGGCGCGGGAGAGCGTGTAGTCCCCCGACGCGACTTCCGCCGTGGCGCCCATTCTGGCCAGGCTGGGGCCGTGAAGCGCCGCGAGGCGCAGCGTGCGTTTGAGGTGGATGGTCGCGAGCGATCTTCCGGCCAGGTCCCCCAGCGTCACCAGCCGGACGGGCGGTTGGCGGAGAAAGGTTTCCGCAAAGCTGGCTTCCGGGGTGCGGCCGAGGTAGCAGACTCCGAATTCGCCCCGCGGAGCATCAAAGCGGTAGGCGGCGGGCTTTCCCGCCCCGGGGCCGAACCAGATCGGCCCGTGCCCGGAGCGGTGGATGCGATAAAGCGGCGAGCCGGCCACGAGCTCCTCCATCGGCAGCTTGCGGCGGTCCAGATCCGCCGGCGGAAATGGCGCGGTTCGGGAAGCCACCGAGCGTCAGAGAGCGCCGTGCTCGCCGTAGGTGCCGACCGCGTGCAGCACCTCGTCCAGCTTTCCGGAACGCAGCGCGTCGACAACCCTCGTCTCGGGGAGCATCGGGGTTCCGGAGAGAAGAACGGAGAGCCGGGTCCAGGGGCTCTCCACCTGGAACGTGCCCAGCACCTCGGCAAACCCGGGCACCACCGAGTCCTCGGTGAACTGGAACGCCGGGTACAGCTGCTCGCCTCCCATCTCCACCGCCAGCAGCGTCCCGCGCCGGCGGCGGCGATCCACGGCCTGACGCGTGATCCCCAGGTGGCGGGCCACGGTTGCGGGCTTCCACCCGCCGCCTGCCTCCTCCAGCAGCTCCCGCTTCATCTCCGCGCCTCGAGCGTACGCCTCAGCCAGCGGATCGACCTCTTCAACCGTTTCCTGGGCTCCGGACGAAGCGGAGAGAAGCCGGGCAAGCGTGCCGACATCGGTGGGGGCTGCGAGCGAATCCATCAACACGTTGGCGGGCGCGGTGGCCAGCATCCGGGCGAGCAACGGCATCGAGCGGCGCAGGACCGCCTCCGCCAGCGCACGCTTCTCGCCTTCCGGCACGCCGGCGAGGATCTCGTCCAGGCTGGGTTCGTCGAGCGTCGCATGCATGAAGAGCCTCGGAATCAGAAGACCAGGTTGCGTCCGTCAATTTAGTCGATCCGCTGGACAGGAGCAACGTCCATACCTGCTTCATACGAACCGATTGCGCCGGCAGCATCAATCGTACATCATTGATACCGATCTGATTCGTCCCTCCCGTAAGTCCTCCCTCCCATTCAAGCATCATGGCTCTCCCCACCACCATCGACCAAGTCATCGCGCGCCTCGAGGAGATCATCGAGGACTGCACCGCCCGCGGCGACCGCTTGGGATACTTCGCCGCGCTCTACAACCGCGTCACCGAGGCGGTGAAGGCGGGGATCGCCGCGGGCGAGTTCCAGGACGGCGCGCGGATGGAGCGGCTGGACGTGATCTTCGCCAGCCGGTACATCGCCGCGTACGAGGCATACCGGGCGGGGGAGATGCCGAGCCGCTCGTGGCTCAAGGCGTTCAGGGCCGCGGAGGGCGCGGAGCACATCGTCCTGCAGCACCTGCTGATCGGGATGAACGCGCACATCGGGCTGGACCTGGGCGTGGCGGCGGCGCGGGTGGCGCCGGGTGACGAGCTGGCGGCGCTGCGGACGGACTTCGACCGCATCAACACGCTCCTGGCGTCGCTCACGCCGGTGGTGGAGATGGAGATCGACGAATTTTCGCCGCGCTTCGACGAGCTTTCGAAGATCACGCCGAAGCTGGACCTGAAGCTGGTGGGCTTCGCGATGGGCGACGCGCGCGCGGCGGCGTGGAGCTTCGCGCAGGCGCTGGCGCCGCTCGCGCCCCAGCAGCAGGTGGCGCTCATGGCCCGGCGCGACGAGGAGGTCTCGCTCCTGGGCGACGTGATCCTGAACGACGGCCTCGTGATCCGGCTGATCCGCGCGAAGGAGAGCACGGACGTGGCGCGGATCATCCGCGTGCTCGCCGCGGGCGAGTTCAGCTCGTCCGTGCCCGCCATCGCCATCCCGCCGGTCCCGACCACCGCCGCCGTCCCGGCCCCGGTGCCGAGTCCCGCGCCCACGCCATAGCCGCCGCCCGCCACGGGCGACGCACGCGCGAGGGGCCGCGGGATCACACCGCGGCCCCTCGCTTTTTTCATCCCCCCATCTTCACGAAGGGAGATTACGATCATGTTCACCGAATCGGCCGAGCTGTACGACGTCTTCTACTCGGCCAAGGACTACGCGGCCGAGGCGGAGAGCCTCCGCGGCTTCATCGTCGGCGCCGGCGGGCCGGGGGCGGGCGCGCTGCTGGACGTGGCGTGCGGCACGGGCGGCCACACGGGCCCGCTCCGCGCGCGCTACGAGGTGGAGGGGCTGGACCTGGACGAGGGGCTGCTCGCCGTCGCGCGCCGCAAGGAGCCGGAGGTGGCGTTCCACCACGGCGACATGCGCGACTTCGACCTGGGGCGGCGCTTCGACGTGGTGACGTGCCTGTTCAGCTCCATCGGCTACGCGCGGTCGGTGGAGGCGATGCGCGCGGCGGTGGCGAACATGGCGCGCCACCTCCGCCCCGGCGGCGCGCTGGTGATCGAGCCCTGGCTGACGCCGGACGCGTTCACGTCCGGAAACGTCCACCTGCAGACGCACGACGAGCCCGGCCTCAAGCGCGTGCGCATGCACCGCAGCTGGGCGGAGGGCGTGAGCTCGACGATCGAGTTCCACTACCTGATCGGCACGCCGGACGGGATCACGCACCGCCTGGAGCACCACCACCTCGGCCTCTTCACGCGCGAGCAGATGACGGATGCGATGGAGGCGGCGGGCCTGCGCGTCAGCTACGATCGCGAGGGGCTGATCGGGCGCGGGCTGTACGTGGGGGTTCTGGCGGGATGATACAGATGCTTGGCATCGCCAACGAACGTGGTCGGGGAGGTTGATGGGTCATGTCGCATGCCGCGGCGGCCCCCTCCCCGGCGCTCCCCCCACAGGTGGGGAGGGAGCACTGCAACTTCATCGCTGGCGGAGATTTGCGCGAGCCACCAATACCGAATCGTTCTCGGCGGCGGTCGTTGCGGCCGAGGCAGTGTCGCCGCTGCCGCGCCCAAGCCTCGCTCGTGCCTCGGTTAGATCCTACGGCCCTGCCGTCACTGGCGTGGGGAAAGGTTCGCTCGGCCGGGCCTCAGGATGACTGCTGAACGGCGACGGACCAGTCTGGATCTGGCCAAGAACTCAGCACTCGGGACTAAGCACTAAGCACTAAGCACTTTCTGTTTCACGCCTGCGGCGGCTCCCAGCGCAGCTCCCACTCGCAGAACGCGTCGCCCTCCACCGAGCAGCGCACGTGCCGCACGGTGGGCTGCGTGCCTCCGGCCAGCTCGATGGCGCGCAGCAGGCCGCCGGTCTGGCGGCGGCAGAAGACGGGGTCGCCGGGGAAGCCGACCAGGCGCAGGACGGCGCGCCCGGTCCCGAACTCCACCGCCTCCATGTTTCCGGGGCGATAATAGAGCTGGAAGAGGGAGACGGGCTGGCTGATGAACTCCAGCGGATCCTTCTTCAGCAGGATCCCCCGGTACATCTCCACGCCGCCCGACTGGATGGAGAACGCGCCCGAGCGCTCCGGCCAGCGCGGATCGCGCTCGCCCACCGTGGCCTCCACCGCGTCCCACAGCGCGCGCAGAAGCTCGATCGGCACCTCTTCCGTGGAGGTGACGGCGGCCACGCGAGCGCGCTCGTCGCCGCCCAGGCGGTCGAGGACGGAGGCGGCGACGTCGGCGCCGTACTCCGTCTCCACGAAGCGGAGGGTGGAGCGAAGGGTGGAGCCCTTGGCGTGCGGGGCGGTGGCGACGGCGGTCACGGGGCGGCCTCCTGCAGGGCGCGGCGGTCCGGCTTTCCCGACCCCAGGCGCGGGATCTCGGGGAGGAAGACGACGTGACGGGGCACCTTGTACCCCGCCAGCCGCGTCCTCGCGTGGGCGATCACCTCCGTCTCCGAGAGCGCGGCCTCCGTGCGCGCGACCACGAAGGCGCGCCCCACCTCGCCCCAGCGCTCGTCGCGCACGCCCACGACCACCACCTCGGCCACGCCGGGGCAGTCGGCCAGCGCCGCCTCCACCTCGCCGGGAAAGACGTTCTCGCCGCCGGAGATGAACATCTCCTTGCGCCGCCCGCAGATGGTGAACGCGCCGTCCTCGTCGCGCCGCGCCAGGTCTCCCGTGCGCAGCCATCCATCTTCCGCGAACACCTCGGCGGTCCGCTCGGGATTCCGCAGATAGCCGGAGAAGACCTGCGGGCCGCGCAGCAGCAGCTCGCCGGGGTGGCCGGGCGCCGCCTCGCGTCCGTCCTCGCCCTCCAGGCGCATCTCCAGCATCGAGATGGGCCAGCCGACGCTCCCGGGGCGGCGGAGCGCCTCCTCGTCGGAGATGGAGAAGCAGTTGGGGCCGCACTCCGTGAGCCCGTATCCCTCGCGGAAGCGGTAGCCGGCCGCGCGCACGCGATCCGCCAGCGCCCGCGGGCACGGCGCGCCGCCGGAGACGAACGCGCGCAGGGAGGGAAGCGGCTTCCCCCACCGCGGGCTCTCCATCAGCATCAGGAGCATGGTGGGGACGGTGAGCGCCATCGTGATCCCCTCCTCCACGATGGCGTCGAGAAAGCCGTCCGCGTCGAAGGCGTCGAAGAGGACGATGGTGCCGCCGCGGTGCCAGAGCGGCGTGGCGAAGACGTTCCATCCGCCGGTGTGGAAGAACGGCGTGGAGACGGGCGCAACGTCCTTGTGCCCCAGCTCCCACGAGGTCGTGGTGGCGACGGCGTTGAAGAACAGCTGCCGGTGCGGGAGGACGGCGCCCTTGGGCTTCCCCGTGCTCCCCGACGTGTAGAGGATCAGCGCCGCGTCCTCCCCATCGATCTCCACGTCCGGCGCATGCGGCCCGCCGCGCGCCAGCAGCGCCGGCGCCTCGTGATCGAGATCGATCCACCGCGGCCCATCTTCCGAACCGCCCCGCAGCGCATCCTCGGCCCGATCACGGAAGCGCGCCTCGCCCAGGATGAGGGCGGGCGCGGCGTCGGCGATGATGGGGGCCAGCTCGGCGGCGGGGAGGCGCCAGTTGAGCGGGAGGAGCGCGGCGCCGATGCGGCCGCAGGCGTACAGAAGCTCCGCGTGCTCACGCCGGTTCCCCGCCAGGATCCCGACGATGCCGCCCCGGCCGATCCCGTGCGCGCGGAGGAGCGCGGCCCAGCGGTCGGCGCCGGCGTCCAGCTCGGCGTACGTCAGGCGCTGGCCGCGCGAGCGGTCCACCAGCGCCAGCCGGTCCGGCGCCTGCCTGCGCCAGAAGCGGAGCGGATCCGGGTGCTTGGGAAAGTGCGGAGCGCCACTCATCTGCTCGTCACGCCACTTCGGGGGATGGGGATCGATCGATCGGGATCACGGCTTCCGGTGCGCGAGGAAGAAGCGGAGCATCTCGCGCGTGGCGTCGGGGCCCTGCGGATCGGTGTAGGTGCCCTCGGGCGATCCGCCGGACCAGGCGTGGCCCAGGCCGTCGATCACCCACAGCTCGTGATGCTGCCCGTAGCGCCGCACCTCGACCTTACGGCCGCCCTCGGTGCGCTCCTCCACCAGCGCGTCCTTGGCCCCCGCCGCCACGGCGAACTGCGAGGCCAGCTGTCGCCCGTTGATCGGCGCGACAACCGCGTCCGCGGCGCCGTGGATGGCGATCACGGGCATGACGCGCTCGCCCAGCGCCGCGCGGGCCGCGCCCGCCAGCGAATCGGGCTCGGCGGCCCCGGTCTTCATGGCGCCGAGCGCGGCCATGACGTTGGCGGCGGCGCGGTAGGCGGCGCCGGAGTGGGCGCCCGCTGCGGCGTACAGCTCGGGGTAGCTGGCGGCCACGTTCACCGCCATCGCCCCGCCCGCGGAGACGCCGCCCACGTAGACGCGCGCGGAATCGACGGCGTGCTTCGCCATCACCTCGCGGGTGATGGCGGCGATGACGGCCGGCTCGCCGCCGCGGCCCTGGTGCGCGGCATCGTACCACGACCAGCACTTCTGCGCGTGGTTGGCGCTCGGCTGCTCGGGATAGGCCACGAGGACGCCGGAGGCGGCGGCGGCCTGGTTGAAGCGCGAGCCGCGGGCGAAGTCGTCCGGGTCCTGCGTGCACCCGTGCAGCATCACCACCAGCGGCGCGGGCTTCGACGCGTCGAGGCCGGCGGGGACGAAGAGCTTGTAGCGGCGCGAGCCCTCCGCGCCGGAGTACGTGGCCCACTCGAAGGAGCCGCCCGCCTGCGCGGCGGCGTCGGGGATCGCCTGCGTGGTCATCAGCACCGCGATGGTGGTCAGGATGCGCTTCATGTGGCTCCGGTCGATTCAAGCGTGCGTGGCCGGCCCCGGCGGGGCCCCCACCCTGGCGCCTGGGGGCGCCTGTCCCTCCCCCAAAAAACCCTGGGGGAGGGACCCGGCCAGCCGTCTGCGTCGCATGCCGCGGCTTTCGCGTGGCAGCGATGGAGGAGATGCCGCCCCTCGCGCCTTCGACCGCCGCGAGCGAGATACAGCTCTCTCCCACCGCTTGCGGGGGGAGGGCGGGGGAGGGGGGCCGCCGCGGCATTGTAGATCGCCAGTCGAACCTACCCATCCTGCCGTCGCCGTTCTCCCTCTCCCCCGGGGGTTTTCGGGGGATCGGGCCGGGGAGAGGGGGCCCACCGAGGCATGCGAAGGATCCCCTCGAACCGCCCCGAATCTCCCGCCGTCCCCTCCCCTCTGTAACCTGTCCCCTTCCCTTCGTCCTCAGAATCCGAAGAAGTCCACGATGATCTGGCTCGCGTCGGGCGCGCAGGAGTCGGTGTAGCTGCCGGCGATGCTGCCGCCGGGCCAGCGGTGGCCCAGGCCGCTGATGGAGTAGCGCCGCACCACGGTGGCGCCCGTGGCGCTGTCGCGGTAGTCCTGGCGCGTGTAGGAGCGGCAGACGGTGCCGTTCACCGTCGCGTCGGCCGCGTAGTCCACGTTGCCGTTGTCCGCGCCGTCGGAGGCGATGTCCAGCGCCTGCGTCCACTGCTCGGCCGTCTGCGCGGCGTTGACCGGGTTCACGGTGAAGTCCGACGAGCCGTGGAACACCAGCGTGGGGATGACGCGCCGTCCGCCCGCCGCCATCGCGCTCGCGCAGTCGGTGCCGCGTCCGTTGGGCGTGTAGCTGCTCCCGTAGAGCATCGCGTTGGTCCCGCCGACGGTGGTCGTCGCCGCCTTGTACATCGTCCCCGCCACCTCGGCCATCTTCCGCACGCGGTCCGGGTAGGCGCACGCCATCACGCTGGCCATCGAGGCGCCGGCGGAGAACCCCGCCACGCCCACGCGCGTCCCGTCGACCGCGTAGTTGGCCTTCACCCAGTCGATCATCCCCGCGATCACGGCCGGCTCGCCGCTGCCGCGCGCCTGGTTGGAGGTGGAGAACCAGTTCCAGCAGTCCGATCCGTTGTACAGCGTCCCCTGCTCCGGGTAGAGCACCAGGAAGTTGCGCGCCTCGGCCAAGTCGTTCATCCGCGTCCCCGCGGCGAAGTCGTAGCCGTCCTGCATGCAGCCGTGCAGCATCACCATCAGCGGCCGCGCGGTGCCGGTGTAGGTGGACGGCACGTAGACGCGGTAGAAGCGGGCGCCGTACGCGCTGTTGTACGTCCCGTCGATCCACGTCCCGGCCGCCAGCAGGGCGTGCCCGGGCGATTCGGGAGCGGTGACGGCGGCGGTGGGCGCGTCGGGCGCGCAGCCGGCCAGGAGCGCGGCCACCGCGACGGCGGTGATCGGAGAACGGCGCATGGACCCAAGCCTCCGGAGGTGCGTGGACGGATGAACCGCGTGAGCACTGCTTCGGGACTGCCGGTACCGCTTCCCCGATCCGCCGGGGTCACCGCGCTGTCAATCAGTCGCAATCGGTGGATCCGGATCGATCCTCATCCACCACCCGCAGGACCTTCGAGATCAACCGCTTCGATGCACATCGTTCGATGATGAACCACCCCGCCCGCCTGCTTTGACGAAGATCGATCAGATGAATCGCGCGAATCGATGATGCCGAAACCGATGCTTCCGGGTGGATCGTGGCCTCGGCTTCCGTGCGGCTGCCGCAGCGGGCCTCGCTCGCGTCCGGCGCCCGATCCCACGGCCCTGCGGTCGCTTGCGAGATTCCTCGACGGGCGCTCGGCCGGGCCTCGGGATGGCTGCTCAACTGCAACGGAATCAACGGATTCCAATCTTTCGCACCTTCGCACCTTCGCACTTCCCCGACGAACCCGGCGGGGCGCCGGAACCCCGGCACCCCGCCGTCCATCCCGCCGCCTCAGTTGGTGTCGTACCGCCAGCCGAGGAAGACCATCGGGCCGATCCGGGGCATGTTGACCATCTCGACGTGCTTCTGTCCGAAGGCGCACCCGCCCTTCTCGCCGAACGCCCGCGCGGTGGCCGAGCAGCCGAACAGGTTGGCCACGCTCAGGTTGATGCGCGAGCGCAGGCTGGGGAAGCGGTAGCCCACGTTCACGTCCAGCGTGCCGAACGACGGGATCTCGCCGTTGTTGATGCCGGAGACGAAGCGGTAGCCGTTCACGTAGCGGATGGTGAACCCGCCCACCCAGCTCCCCAGGTCGCGCAGGTTGCCGCCCAGCGTCCACTTGGTCACGGGCGCGTTGATCGCCGTGGCCTCGCGCTCACCGGCGACGGCGGTGTTGATCCCGCCGATCTCGTCCACCTTCAGCAGCGAGAGCGTCGCCGTGAAGTCGGCCTTCGGCGAGGCCACCCAGGTGGCGGCGATGTCGCTGCCGTAGATGGTGGCGTTGCCCAGGTTGAAGTAGGTGAGCACCACCTGCGGCCCGCCGTTCTCGTCCACCAGCGCGTCGCCGTCGGCGTCGAAGGCCACCGTCGCGTTGCCGCCCGGGAGGAGCGGGTTCGCGATGGTGGTCAGCGGGCTCATGAAGTCCCTGTACTTGGAGTAGTACGCGGCCACGTCGATGAAGAACTGGCCGGCGAGCCCCTTGTAGCCCAGCTCGTAGGTCTGGTTCTCCTCCGGCACCAGCCCCTTGTACTCGCGCACCAGCGACCCGTCCGACGCCTTGCGCACGGTGATCCCCTCGGCGTTGCCGAAGACGCCCACGAACGGGGCGAAGTTGGGGATGTAGAACGAGGTCTGCAGCGTGGTGGGGCTCTTGAACGCGCGGTTGTAGAAGGCGCGGAAGGTGTGCCCCGCCCACGGCGTCACCAGCACGCCCGCCTTGGGCGAGAACTGCGGGTCGTAGCTCTCGTGGTCGTCGTAGCGCCCCGCCAGCATCACCTTGACCGCCGGGGTGAGCGGTACCTCGGCCTGCGCGTAGGCGCCCCACTGGTCGATCTTCAGGTCCTCGCCGGTCAGGCGGTCGGTGAGCCACTCACGGTCGCTGCTCACCACGTCGTGCCGGTACTGCGCGCCCCAGGTGACCTGCGTCCCCAGGAGCGACGAGACGCGGAAGTTGTTCTGGAACTCGGCGGCGTACAGCTGGCCGTCGCTGGGCCAGTCGGAGAGGCGGCGCACCTCCTCGTCGCTCAGCGAGGCGTTGGCCGGGAGGACGCGAGCGCTGGTGTAGCGGTTGGCGGCGTAGCTCTCTCCCGCGTTGGAGTGCGTGCGGTACAGGCTGGCGTACCAGCGGGGGAAGGTGGCCTTCAGCTGCTGGACGTCATAGGTCCAGTCCACCAGCTGGTTGCGCCCCACGTTGGTCTGCCCCACGCCGTTGGTCTGGCTCCACCCGCCGTTGAGGTCGATCTGCCCGTCGCCCATGTAGTACGACACCTGTCCGTAGCCGCGGATCAGGTCGCTGTCCCAGTTGAGCCCGGCCGTGTCGCCCACCGAGCGCTCCAGCGGCGCGGTGGCCGCCGCGCTGGCGCGGATGCGGTTCTCGAAGTCGTTGAAGCGGTTGTACTCGCCCGTCAGCTTGTAGCCGAAGCTGCCGAAGACGCCGGCGTGGCGCCCCTGGATGTCGGCGTACTCCCGGTTGCCGCCGGTCACCTCGAGGGTGGTTCCCGGGTACTCGCGCGGGTCCTTGGACTGCAGGAGGAGAACGCCGTTGGAGGCGTCCGCGCCGTACAGCGCCGATCCGGGCCCAATCACCACCTCCACCCCGGCCAGGTCCACCTTGGGGATGGGCGAGAAGCCGCCGACCGGAAGGCCGTTCTCGGGAAGGACGGCGATGCGGCCGTCCTCCAGCATCAGCATGCGGTTGTTGAACGACGAGTTGAAGCCGCGGGCGTTGATCCCCACGCTGGTCATCCCCACCTGCACGTAGTCCAGCCCGGTGGCCTGCTTGAGCGCGCCGGAGAAGGAGTTCCCCGCCACGTTCTCCAGCACCTCGGGCCCGATGCGGGTGACCGTCGCCGGCGCCTCGGAGCGCCGCTCGGCGCGGCGCGAGGCCGAGACCACCATCCCGTCCAGCTCCACCGCCACCTCTTCCAGGCGAACGGCGACCAGCGCCTCCTCGCCGGCGCGCACGGTGACTTCCTGGTCGGCGGCGCGGAAGCCGGCGCGCGAGACGCGCAGGCGGTGCGTGCCGGCCGGGACGCCGGCCAGGGTGAACTGGCCCAGGGTGTTGGTGCTGGTCAGGAGCCGGGTGCCGCTCACAGTCACCTGGGCGGCGCGCACCGCGTCGCCGTCGGGGCCCGAGACCGTCCCGCGGATGGTGCCGTTCGTCTGCGCCGAGGCCATGGCCGGCACCAGCGCCAGCGCCGCCGCGACCAGGAGTGTGCGCCAGGATCGGCGCGGGGTGCCGCTGCTCATGGAAGCTTTCTCCATGTTGTGGGGATGGTTGTGCGCGCAGTGGCGCGCGCACGGTTGGACATCGCTGCGCGGTCGTTCGGGGCGACCGCGGTCCTCCGAGCTGATGAACTGAAGTCCTTAGTCCTTAGTCCTTAGTCCTTAGTCCTTAGTCCTTAGTCCTTAGTCCTTAGTCCTTAGTGCTGCCCGTCACGTACGTCTTCGATCGTTCGACATCTGGTCAAAATGGGCGACGCAGATCCCTGTGTTGCTCCGACGTCCGCTTCCCGCTCCGACCTTCGCCGCAGTCCGCGAACGCGGACTTCGTGCTTCTTCAGCCCCGGATTCATCCGGTTCGGAGATTCATCCGGCTCGGAGAATCACCCCGCCCAGAAATCCATCCGGTTCGCGAGATCGGGATCCGGTGATTCCGTATCCATCCGCCCGATCGTCCTCACGCCGGGAGCATCACCGTCGCTTCGCCGTCGATCACCGTCTCGCCGTGCTGGTTGGCGACGGTGGTGGCGAGGCGGACGCGGCGCTTGGGGGCGATCACCTCGGCCACCTCCACCCGCGCCGTCACCGTGTCGCCGATGCGCACGGGCTTGGTGAAGCGGAGGTTCTGCGAGAGGTAGATGGTGCCGGGGCCGGGGAGCTTCATCGCCAGCACGGTGGAGATGAAGCCGGCCGAGAGCATCCCGTGCGCGATCCGCCCGCCGAACATCCCCGCCTCCGCCTGCACCGCGTCGACGTGCGCGGGGTTGAAGTCGCCCGTGATCCCCGCGAACAGGATCACGTCCGTCTCCGTCACCGTCTTGCTGAACTCCGCCGTCTGCCCGACGGAAATCTCTTCGATCTTCACGCTCTCGCCCGCTCTTCCGCGTTCAGGAATTCCTCAGGACCGCCGTTCCACTTCGCACTTCCGCACTTCCGCACTTCCGCACCTCCGTCACACGCTCATCACCAGCCTGACGTCCGGATCCAGCTGACTCGCCGCGTCGGCCCGGGTCAGCCAGGAGACGCCGAAGAACACCAGGATGGAGAGGACCAGCGAAAGGCCGGAGATGGCCACGCCCGTGGGGAAGGTGTAGGTCCCGAAGTAGGCGAGCGTCTCGAAGACCAGCGTCACCACCAGCCCCGTGGCGATGGAGGCGATGGCCCCGGCGCGCGTGGCGCCCTCCCAGTTGAGGCCGATGGCCAGCGCGGGGACGAGCGTGCAGGCGAACAGCCCCCACCCGAAGATCCCCAGGAACGCCACCATCGACCCCGAGAACTGCGCCAGCAGCGCCGCCGCCACCGCCACCACGGCGGTGGCCGCCCGCCCCCAGAAGAGCTCGTTGTCGAGCGCGCGCCCGAAGGCCACCGGCAGGTCGTGCGTGACCGCCGCCGCGGCGATGTTGATGAACGAGTTGACCGCGCTCATGGTGGCCGCCGCGACCCCCGAGAACACCAGCGCCGCCAGCAGCACCGGGGTGAAGCCCAGGAGGAAGGTGGGGGTGGCCGCGTCCGGCTTGGGCAGCGGCGCCAGCTCGCCGCCGGCCACCAGCGACTTCACGCCCACGCCCACGCCGAAGTACAGGAGGAGCACCAGGATCAGCCCCAGCGTCTTCAGCAGCGGGTACCACTTCAGCTGCAGCGGGTCCTTGAGCATGTAGTACTTGTGCACCCCCTGCGGCTGCCCCAGCGAGCCCAGCCCGAAGACGAAGAAGAACGAGAGCGCGGCCAGCGGCGTCACCTTCCCCCACGGCCCCAGGAAGCCCGGGTCGGCGGCCAGGATCCGCTCCGAGATCCCCCCCAGCCCGCCCCCCACCTTCAGCACGAAGACGAAGACCAGCACCGAGGCGGCCGCCATCAGCGTCCCCTGGAAGACGTCCACGTAGATCCCGGCCAGGATCCCCCCCGCCACCGAGTACGCCAGCGTCACCCCCATCCCGATCCAGATCCCCCAGGCCAGCCCCACGCCGAAGATGGCGTCGATCACCACCCCCATCGCCAGCGCGTTGGTGGCCATGTAGCCGATGATCCCCACCAGGATGGCCACCGCCGACAGCCCCTGCGCGGCGGGCGAGCGGTAGCGCGCTCCGATGGCGTCGGGGACGGTCATCAGGGCGCGCGCCTCGCCCAGCAGGCGCATCCGCTTGGCCAGCACCCACGCGCCCATCACGTTGGTGACCGAGGCGGGGAGCACGATGTACATGGCCCCCAGCCCGATGGAGTAGATCAGCCCGGGCCCGCCGATGAAGGCGAACCCCGACACCGAGGTGGACACCGAGGCCACCGTGAGGGCCACCAGCCCGATCCCGTGCCCCGCGACGAAGAAGTCGCTGGCCGTGCGCGTGCGCCGCGCGGCCCACACGCTGATCAGCACCACCACGGCGAAGTAGGCGAGCGCGACCGCGATGATCAGCGGCTGCCGGACGTTCGGAAGCTCGTTCAACGTGCGGCTCCGGTGTGGATGGCTTCGGCTTCGCCGGCGGGGCGGGGCGCCGTCTCGGCGGAGGGGGCGCCGGCGGCGGCGCGGGCGCGGGCCCACTCCTCGCCAGCCAGGCGGACGCGCTCCAGGTCCCCCGCGTTCAGCGTCTGCTCGGAGAAGGTGAGCGCGTAGGCGATGGGGAGGACCACGATGGGGAAGAGGCCGATCCCGTAGATGATGATGGCGGCGCGCAGCGGGAGCCCCAGGTAGAGCGTCGCGCCCGCGGCCTCGTTCGCCGGGAGACCCAGCGCCAGCGCGAAGCCGGCCGCCAGCACCAGTCCCGAGAAGGCGAATGGGTACACCAGCCGCCCCACGCCCCGCTCTCCGCGCGCGGCCCCCAGCACCATCACCGACACCAGGACGGCGGGAATCCCCAGCGCCATCGCCCACCCGGACCAGCCGGGGGCGCCGCCGGGAAGAAAGGCCGAGGCGTACGCGGCCGCGATCATGAGCGTGCCGGCGAGGAGTGCGAACAGGGCGTAGCGCTTTGCCATCAGGCGGTCTGGTGGTAGAGGGCATCCAGGGCGTGGCGGAACTTCTCCGCGACGACGCCGCGGCGGATCTTGAGCGTGGGGGTGAGATCGCCCGCCTCGGCCGTCAGCTCGCGCGCGACCAGGACGAAGCGGCGGACCCGCTCGGTGCGCGACAGGCTCTCGTTGACGCGGTCCACGGCGGCCTGCACCTGCGCGCGGAGGTCGGGGTGATGGAGGATGGTGGGATCGTCCGCCGCCAGCTTCCGCTCCGCCGCCCACGCCCGCAGCATCGCCGGCCGCACCGCCAGGAGCGCGGAGACGAACTTCCGCCCCTCGCCGTACAGCATCGCCTGCCCGATCCAGGGGTCGTCGGCCAGCCGCGCCTCGATGGGGAGCGGCGCCACCTTCTTCCCCGTGGAGAGCGCGATCAGCTCCTTCTTCCGCCCGGTCACGCGGAGGGAGCCGTCCGCCTCCAGCGCGCCCAGGTCGCCGGTGAGCAGCCACTCGCCGTTCTCGGTGAAGGTGGCGGCGGTCTCCTGGGGGCGGTTGCGGTAGCCGGCGAAGGTCAGCTCGCCGCGGCGGACGCGGATCTCGCCGTCCGGCGCGATGCTCACCTCCGTCCCCGGCATGGCCGGCCCGGCGGCGTCGAAGCGATAGCGGTCCGGGCGGTTGAAGGCGACGCACAGGTGCTCCGTCAGCCCATAGGCTCCCAGGACGGTCAGCCCCAGCGCGTCGAGATATTCCGCTACTTCCCGCGGGAGCGCCGCGCCACCCGACGTCGCCAGCCGCATCCGCCCGCCGAACATCTCGCCGGCCCGCGCGAAGAGCGGGGCGCCGGCCGCGCGCCACTCCGCCTCCAGGTGCGCCGGCACCGCCTCCCCCGCCTGCCGCAGCCGCGAGCGCGTCACGCCCAGCGAGACCGTGCGGTCCCACCGGTCACGCTCGTCCCCGCTCGCCGCCTGGTGCTCCGCGCGGATCGCCTCGAACGCCTTCTCGTAGAACCGCGGCAGCCCGCCGAAGAGCGTCGGCCGGTAGGCGCGCGCCGCCTCCCACAGCCGGGCGGAATCGGGAAAGATCCCCGCCTCCATCCCCGTCACGATCCGCGAGTAGAGCCCGAAGACGCGTTCCGCCGCGTGGCAGAAGGGGAGGAAGGAGAGCGTGGTATCCTCCTCCGTCAGCCCCAGCGAGTCGCGGATCGATTCGGCGGATGCCAGGAGGTAGCGATGCGGGATCTCCGCCCCCTTCGGCTCGCCCGTCGACCCGGAGGTGTAGATCAGGATCGCCGTGTCCTCCGGCTCCGCCGCATCGATCCGCGCCGCGACCGTCTTCCCGATCCCCGTGGACGCCAGCGCCTCCGCCCCGCGCCCCAGCCAGCGATCCCAATCCACCACGCCCGGCGCATCCGCGTCCCGCGCCACGATCGTCCGCAGCGACGGAAGCTGCGCGCGTACCGCCAGCGCCTTCGCCAGCTGCTCCGCGGTGTCGACGATCAGCGTCGTGGCGCCGGAGTCGGCGAGCACCTGCGCCACCTGCGCGGGCGCGCTGGTCGGGTAGAGGCCCACGGAGACGCCGGCCGCCATCAGGACGCCCACGTCGGCGATGGGCCAGAGGAGGTCGCTCCCCGCCAGCACCGCGACGGTTTCCCCCGGCCGGTGCCCGCCCGCGATCAGCGCCGCGGCCACCTTGCGCGAGCAGTCCGCCCAGTCGCCCCAGGTCAGCACGCCGTCGCGCGGGGCGCCGCCGGCGGCCAGGACGCGGTACGCCACCCGCTCCGGGTGCCGCGCCGCGCGCGCCAGGAAGACGGAACCCGCCGTCCGCCCGCTCACCGCGCCGCCCCCCCGGGATTCCAGCGCAGCGCCAGGCACCCCATCGACAACCCGGCGCCCGAGCCCGTCATCAGGACGAGGTCGCCGGCGTTCAGCCGCCCCGCCTTCGCCGCGTCGTCCAGCGCCATCGGGAGGCACGCCGAGCCGGTGTATCCCCACTTCTCCATCACCGTGTGCGCCTTCGACATCGGCTCGCCCAACCGGTCCATCACCACCTCGATCGTCGAGCGGTTGACCTGCGTCCACAGCCAGAGATCCACGTCCTCCGGCGCCTTGCCGACGCGATCGAGGACGGAGCGGGCGATGCGCGGCCACCCCTCCTCGTTGACCTCTTTCGGATACTTGGTGACGAAGCGCAGCCGGTTGCGCGTCCCGTCGCGGAGCACGTCGTCCGTGATGGGCTCCGCCGTCCCGCCCGCGAAGACGCCCATCCCCGCCGCCAGCGACCCGTCCGCGTAGAGCTCGGAGGCCAGGATCCCCGGCTCCTCCGAACGCTCCAGCACCACCGCCCCCGCCCCGTCCGCGAAGATCGTCACCGTCTTCTTGTCGGTGGGATCCAGGAACTTCGACATCGCGTAGACCGCGACCACCAGGACGCGATCGTAGCGCTCGTCCGCGCGGATGTACTTCCACGCCGCGTCCAGCGCCGTCGCGAACCCCGCGCACGCCGAGTTGATGTCGAACGTCCCCGTGCGCCCGGGAAGGCCGAGGCGGCCGTGCAGCACGGACGACGTGGCGGGGGAGACGTACTCCGGCGTGTCGGTGGAGACGACGAGGAGATCGACGTCCTCCGGCGCCAGCCCGGCGTCCGCCAGCGCGGCGCGCGCTGCCTCCTCGGCCAGGTCCGCGGTGGACTCGCCGGGAGCGCACCAGCGCCGCTCGCGGATCCCCAGCGTGCTCGACACGAACGCGTCGATGTCCTCGCCCAGCATCGCCGACAGCTCGGCGTTGGCGAGAACCCGCGCGGGGACGAACGATCCGGTACCGGTGATGGTGGCGTTGCGCATCGACTGCGGTGCGAAGGTGCGAAGTGCGAAAGTGCGAAAGTGCGAAAGTGCGAAAGAGATCAGGCGACTGGATCGCTCGCTGTCCCCTGTTACCTGTCCCCTGTAACCTGCGGTTTCCCCGTCGTCCCGCGGACGATCAGCCGCACGGGGAGCGGCTTCGAGAGGCCCGGCGTGGCCGCCTTCCCCTCCAGCTGGCGGAGGAGGAGGCGGGCGGCGCGGGCGCCCAGCTCGCGGGCCGGGACCGCCACCGTGGTCAGCTCGGGCGTCACCACCCGCGCCATCTCCACGTCGTCGCAGCCCACGATGGACATCGTCCCGGGGACCGCGATCCCGGCGGTGAGGCAGGCCTTGAGCGCGCCCGCCGCCACCAGGTCGTTGGCGCAGAAGACGCCGGTCGGGCGCTCGGCCGAGGCCAGGAGCTGCTTCATCGCCCCCATACCCCCGGCCACCGTGGGCGCCGCGCGCAGGAGCCGCCCCGTGGGGAGCGCGATCCCCGCCGCCGCCAGCGCCCGGAAGAAGCCCCGCTCCCGCATCCGGAACGCGTGCGAGTTCGTCGCGGGGCCCACGAAGGCAAGGAGGCGGTGGCCCAGGCCGATCAGGTGCTCCGCCGCCAGCCGCCCCGCCGCCTGCGCGTCGCTCGCCACCCCCGGCCAGCGCTCCGACGGCTCGTCGACCAGCACCACCTTCATGTCCGCCAGCACGTCGTCCGGGAGGCCGGCGGCGCCCAGGCCGTCGATGACCACGCCGTCCACGAGACGGGCGCGGAGCGCTTCCAGGTGCCGCGCCGGAGTGGTGTCGCGCGTGTCGCCGGGGAGCACGGCGTATCCCGCCTCGGCCGCCACGCGCTGCACGCCGGTCACCACGTCCAGGAAGAAGGGGTTGGACAGGTCCGGCACCACCACGCCGACGGCGTACGACTTTCCGCGGACCAGCCCGCGGGCCAGCATGTTGGGGCGGTACCCCAGCTCGTCCGCCGCCCGCAGCACCCGCTCGCGCGTGGCCGCCGCCACCCGGGCCCGGGGGTTTCCCCCCAGCACCAGCGACACCGTGGCCTGGGAGACCCCGGCCTTGCGGGCGACGTCGTGCGTCGTGATCGATCGGGTCGGGTTCGCTTGGCTCATCCGGGCAGGTTGTTAAGACGTATTAGCTAATACGTATTGGCAAATCGATTGTCAAGGGCCTTGTTATAAAACGCCGGCGCCGGACTTGGGCGCTCAGCGATGGCCTCACGCAAAAGGCGCGGGCAGCGAAGAGAGGTGCATGGAGCGCCGCTCTCCGCTACCCGAGCTACCGGCGTGAGGCAAGACCTTCGATGGGATTGGGCATCGGGCTCGGGACTCGCGGAGCAGGTTCCGAGCCCTTTCGCTCAGCGGCCGCGCTTCTCGGGAAGCGGCGCGGCATCGTGCAGCGGCTCGCCGGGCTGGACCGGGTCGAAACTGGCGCCGAAGCCCATCTGGTTGATGCGGCGCAGCACGCCGTTCTCCATCTCGAAGACCGTCCACACTGTCCCCGCCCCGCTCGGCACCGCGTAAGTAGCCACGATCTGCCCCCGCAGGTACACGGTGACGGTGGCCCCGGATGCCGCCAGCGCGGTGGAGGTGGACGATCCGCCGTTGGTGTAATCGTAGACGGAGTAGCGGTACACGCCGTTAAGTTGCCGCGTGACTGTAATGGTTTCCGGACCGAACGAGGTCACGTCGTCGACATCCAGCGCTGCGTACGGCGACGATGCCAGCGAGCCCTCCGACGCGTAGTAGACGTGGAACCGGCCTCCGCCCTCCAGAGGTCCGGTGAGGTGCGAGTCCAGGTCCGCTGGGGACACTCCCCAGGTGAGCTTGATACGCAGATCCAGATCATCGGGCGACAGCAGCACATCCTGCCCTGCCAGCATCCGCGAGCCGATCACGATCCCCGTACGCGTCTCGGTGACGTACCCGGCCGCCTCCACCGTAAGGGTGTACGTCCCCGCGCGCACCCCGGCGATCTGGTAGGCACCGGTGGCGGAACTGCGCGCGGAGCCCACCACCTCGCCGTCGGTGGCGTTGATCCCGCGGCGCAGCGTGACCAGCGCGCCCGCCACGGCCGCCAGGTTCCGGTTGTTGCGGACGCTCCCCGAGATCCCGCCCGGCACCGAATCGGTTTTCACCAGGGGGATGGCGGCCAGGGTGAGCGTGTCCAGCCGCAGCGGCTCCACCCCGTACAGCGTCACGCTCTCATATCCTGGCGCCGAGACCACGAGGTCCACCGGCCGCGCCTCCATCCGCGTGCTGACGAACGTGCCGGAGGCCGGCGTGGTGGCCACCTGCGTGCCTGCTCCCGCCAACGCCACGCGCGCGCCGGGCAGCGGCGCCATCGTCTCGCCGTCCACCACCCGCCCCGCCAGGTACCCGCCACAGTCCTCGGCCAAGCGCCGGTAGTGTGACCCCATGCGCTCCATGAGCCAGCCGCGCGACTCGGGGGAAGCTAGGTAGCTGTCGCCCAAGCTGTGCAGCGTCACGCCGTCGGCGAGCTCCACCACCGTGCTGGTCACGGGCAGCCGTGCCCACAGTGGCCGGTCGGCGTCCAGGCGCCGCGCCAGGTCGGTGGAGAGCGTGGGTGCTTTGGGGCCGGGGATGCCCATCACAAAGTCGCGCGCGTTCCCGTGCGCGATTACGATCCCCTCCGCGGGCACCGCCCCCGGCGTGGGGGCGAAAAGCGGCGACGCCAGGGATCTACCCAAATCCTGCAATCCGGTTGGCGGACGGCGAAATGGGGTGATTCTCCGAGTGCCTCATGCTGTCGGCGCGGGGGTTTGCCCGTCCGTGCTGCCCGGCTGGCCAGGAAAGCCACGTTTTCGGAGACTCCCCACTACTGCGGCACGACTTCGTACCGC
>Ga0247770_1000022_pt1 | contig 120158 bp, 149 predicted proteins | sample UWRJL136409B6_FD_179943 | JGI IMG/M metagenome (GOLD analysis project Ga0247770, IMG submission 179943) | Plant litter microbial communities from Arlington Agricultural Research Station in Wisconsin, United States - UWRJ-L136-409B-6 | ecosystem: Environmental > Terrestrial > Plant litter >...
TTTCCGGCCTCCCTGGACCCCCCGCGCAATGTGCGGCTGGCAGCATTATCACCATCTGCACCTGCGGCATCTCGTCATCTTGTATTGTCTCGCCTGTCAATGTTGTCGCCCCGCTGGATTTTCGTGGCCAAGTCCAATCCCATCGCTGCGGCGTCGGCATTGTCATTTTCTTGTGCTTGGGAGCTGCTTCCCCTGTCTCAGCCACCTCTCTTGAAAGGAGGAAGCCCCGATGCGCTTGGTACACCCCCGGGAGCTCCGTCTCCCGCGCCGAGCCGCCGCTCCAAGCGCACGCCGATATAAGTGGAGGTCAGAGGCTCAGCCCCGAGAGCCATGAGGGTACACAACGGATAGCGCCGCAATCACCGGAAACAGATGTAGAAGCCTGGTCCTCGACATCCTGAACTGCGTCAGGGCGACTTCCTATCCCGGAGCGCAAGCAATGCCGTGCTGTGATAGTTTCTGCCCGTGCGAGCTACGGCGCAATATCGACACAGATTACCGTCGTATCTGCCGCAGATCGGGAGCCACATTCTTGACACAGATCTCGCAACGGCTCTCATTTTCGCCGGACAGGGACCGCAATCTCGCCATACGAAGGCTCAAAACTTGCCGTTGTAATCCGACATCGCGCGCGAAGCGCCAGACCTGGCCATCACGGCAGCCTTCCCCGCTTCCCCACCTAATGTGCGGCGCATGCACATATGCAGACTCGGGATGAGGAGGAGCGTGTTTGCCTTGGTCAGTCAAATGGCCGCACCGGTCGAGTTCCGTGAGTTGACTTCCATCTTTCGCACCTAATAGCGGCACGCGGATTCTCCAAGAGCGTTGTCTGCTTTGTTGCGCAGGCCGTCCGAAACGGGTAAGTCTAGCTGCATCGCTCATCCCCCAGGGTCCCGATCCCAGCTGCTGAAATCAGATCTCGCCTGGTGGGGAAGCTCTGGCGAGGGAGCCAGCCACCGACCGCGGTGATGAGGGGCCAGCGCCCATCTCATCACCAAACAGGAGCGTGGGGCTAGGGGTGAGGGGCAAATTACTTCCCAACGTGATTATAACATGCGGCGACTCCAATGAGCGAAGCTTGCGAGGAGTGGGAACAAAATGATATCTGATAGCCTGTGATTTCACGCCCAGATCGGTGACAAACAGGGCTCGCGCCGCCGCCGATGGCTGGAGTGTAACCGTCCTGTCAGAATCGCCCCTCTTTGATTGAGTCGATCACCTTCGCAGCAGGATCTTGCATTCAAAATCCGATGAGATGAATGCACGAGGCAATCAGCACTCCAGTAGGGCTGTGGGAGCTCACCTGACCTCACCCAGGTGAGTTGGTGGATGTGGGTGTCCGTGATGTCCACATCCGTCCTGCACAGTCTCGAGACAGTAGTCCGTGCACTGCACCCAACATTGGCAGCTCCAACATCGGCTGTAACCGGCGGAGGGCTCAGCCAATCGTATACGTAGAGCAAAGTTCATGATCCGTCGTGAAGCTGGCTACGGTTTCCAGGACAGGCTTTGATGACCAAGGGACTCGTGGCGGGAAGGTCGAGAGCCGGTGGCTCATGTCCGTCTGTGTCGCAGCGTTCTCATATGTCACGGTGTACATAGTACCGCGTGCATTATCTGGCCCGATTTGACAAAGATCTAGTGTGTGTTACAGTACCCTAGTGTATCCTCGTTGACGTGTCGACCGAAGCCATCGAAGTCTCAGCGAATGAGTGAAGTCGGGAGATGTTGTAGAGTCGCGGACGGTCTGAGCGCCCCCATCAGCCGCAAGATCAGATCTCATGCTGGCGCTCGGTCAATTTTACAGGCTTTTAGAGCATCGTGACTGGCGACTATTTTCGCCGCCTGCAAACAATATTGCCTGCTTTTGGAGCTGTGCGGAAGAATCATCCAGTCAAATCTCGACTCGTCTCCGTCGTAAGCTGAATGGACGGAAGACGGGGAGACGATGGTCTATGCTCTCTGCGGATCGCTCCCATGACTAGCCGCGCTCTGTGCGATCACGACACGAAATCTCGCTTCTGACCCTTGGGGATGGTGGCCAGTGGTGGAAGGTATTCCCGACAGCCTCACAGCCTCCATGGATAGGGATTGTCGCACGCAATTGCGGTTCAACCGTCCGTGTGTTTCATGTCAAAGGTATGCCTGCCTGCGGAAGGACTTGAATGGACATCCTGATAAGACACCAAGCCGCCATCCCGCACTCCCGCCCGCAAAGCCGTCGCCGGTCTAGTCTTGTGCAGAGTAATTCCACGGGCCACAGCCAGGGGTTGACGGACTGGCGGGACCCCCCCTTCACCATTGAATTCGGGAGGCGATTATCTGTAAAAAGCAAAAGCCCATCCGCAGCCCCGAAGGCAATTGCGTGCTGATTTAGGCCCTGGCGTTGCGTAGAAGCTGGTGGCAAGTCTAGGGGCAGGAAGACCAGCCGTCAAAACTCTTTGGTTCAACCAAGGGAATCCCGACACTTGAGAGGAGTGGAATCCACATTCCGAGAGTGCAAACCCCCACGCGCTCGCTGTTAGTCACCAGCAGGATTGGAATGACCAGCAAATATCGCAAATATCGCAGCCACACGCTCTTGAGTAGGTGGGGCAAACGGGGTCAGAGTTATCGAGGCACTGGCTCCATTGCAAGACGTCACCGCCTTCTGATGTGGCTCAAGGCCATTGTGCAACGTACCGGCTCTCGGTCTCGGGGATTCTGTCTGGTTTTCTTGCATAGAGGGTGCAGGATGACGGTGCCAGTCCAAGGTTCGACGCAGGAAACGCAGCAGTGGTGTTGTATTGTCATCTGAGAGCTGTGTCCTGATATGCTCGCCCGAGAGCACGTGCAGTGGTTGCCATATGTACGACACTTATTGGCGTGTGCCAATGCGAGCCTCGGTGGACAGGAGTAGAAAAGAGGCCTGTGAGCCTGTTATCTGATGGGTTGAGAAAGCTTGCGGTTTCCCCGCGATCCCCAAAAGTAAAGGAGGGTGGGCGCTCAGAATGTGCCGCTCAGCTTTTCTTGCGCAGCTTTCTGCCTTCTCTGAGCCGTCGTCCTCCCGCTTCTCTCCCGTGTCGGGCTGTTGATTTTGCGTACCCAATGAACGGGTCCGACCGGGGGATCTGCCCATCAACCAGAACTCTGGGAATGAGTGCCAGCAAGGGTTTCGATGCCGACAAGGGTCTTGTGCGGCGGGTTAATCCCAAAATGGAAATTGGCTTGTTTTGGTCCCAAGCTCCCGTCTGGGGTATGCGTCGGGGTTGACTGTCTGCACTGTGTGCAACAACACCATCTGGCGAAGCGACCTGGGGACGCTGGGTCGGCTCGCCCGCGCTATACGGACTAACGGCCGCTTGTTTGCTTCCCCGGAAACACGAGGGCGGTTCGAGCGGCGGTGTCTCTGATCAAGAATTGATCCGACCGGGACGAGTTGATTGGCACTTTGCAGCAGCGCTGCCGCTAGGTGTTGAGATTTGATCGAGCCTCGCGAGCTTTGAAGTGCGGCCTCTGTGTACAATGAATGCAATCAACTTGTTCGACTTGCACATGCTCGTGTGTTCGGAGGCCGTTACGCAGTCTCACGCAAAGGGTACTAGTTGTCAAGGAAGATGACCTGATCAGTGAGCTGTATGAAGACTCTGGCCAAAAGAAAGAGCCCCTGCTCCGTGCGAAAATGCGAAGAATAAGGTCTCGCAAGCTTATGCTGGAGTAGGAACAGCAAGGCCTCTTTGAAGAGGCGAATGTCAAAACCTTCTCTGCCTTGACAGTAGGAAGGCATCTTCATCGGTGGCTTATCGAGGACCATTTACTTTGAACGAAGTCCTCGTATGTTAGCGAGCCACTGCTCCTAACCTCTGGATGGTGGTTTTTGCGGTTTCTTTCGTCCACACTACCTGCTTTGGTCGTTAAGTTTCCGGGTGCGCCTCGCCTTGGTCCCAGCGACGTGACTTCGAATTGCAACTGATCCGTCGATTTGGGGGAATCTGTGAAAGGTCACGCGCGATAATGGGAAGGATGGGGTGATCTCAGAGCGGACCATCACTATGGATTCGGCGCTGACGTTGCCCAGCAAGGAGGGTTGGGAAATAATCAAGGTTTACTGGGAGTCGGGATCTGAACCGCAGAGCTGGGTCGCCGGCTGAAACACCATCGCAGGCCCAGCGATCCTGTGAGCTCCAGAAAAGACAGTGTCGGGTCTTTCACCACGTCGGGCTAGTGGGAGGCGAAGTGGCTGGCAGGTTTTGACTGTGTAGAGCTAGGGAAGGGGGAGCTGTTCTTGTCCCCCCGCCTTGGAAGGTTAGTTTTCAAATTATCAATACAAGCCGCTGATGAGGGGCTCGTCGCCCCGGTCGTCGCCCTGAGGTGAGGGGGGGCAGGCCGAGCTGAATCCTTCGCCACCACCACCAAATAGCATCACACAGGTATTGTCGAGGTCTCGCTTCGGATTTTCGTACTAGGACTGCAGGAGTTCATTTAGGCCGGGGAAAGGCCCTGACAGACGGTCAGGAAAATTGACAGGTCAGATCATGAGCGTCCCAGGAGATCAAGAGCGGCTGCCGGAGGTAGGCCCGCTGCGCGATCTAAGAACCCATGGGATTGGGGCCAGTGGCCGCCGGCCACTCGCGTCGCTTTCCGCTTGGTTGATTGCCTGCAACGATGCAATTTACACCGCGGGCAAACTCCCGCTAGGCCTCGTCTGCCAGGGCCCCTGTGGTGCAGGATGTCAGCCGGATGGCTGATGAAAATGAGCACGCAGGGACATCGGCCAGTTTGGGCACAAATGAGGGAATGCTGGTTTCCACTGGAGGGGAAGATAAATGGCGTTGATCAGAACATTTTGGCACAAAGATTCCAAGTGAGAACTGTGACTTCTGATACATGAGAGTTGGAGTTCTATGGGGGTTGCAAGTGAGAGTGCAGTGATGACATGGGAGAGATGTGGAGCATTTGTGGGTATTGCATGTCAAAGCTTGGAATCCGGTGTTGACGGGGTCTTTCTACACTGTGTAATTCACTGTCAGCTCAAGATTCAACGCCAGTGGGTTTGCTGGGTCGCCGGGTGCGTTCCGGGCATTCTTGCCAAGAAAGTCCGGCTCCTGTTTGCAGAAATAGGCGGTGGATGCAGACTAGCTGACCCCCACGAAGGCATTGGCAGCTCAAAGGTCAGTACGTACCGCGTCGCTGCTGGATGGATGTCATTGCAAGTGGCCCGTGCCCAATCACGAGACGCCAGCCAAAGTCGTTCCTTCCCAAGGAATTTTTTTTATCTCGACGACGTCCCATCGAAGGCGGAGAGCCCCTTGCGTTAGTCAGAGCTGCACTAGTGCGCCAAGCTTCACAGCGCTTTCCGAATGGGCGGAATGACCTTGATAGCTCCCAGAGGCCAATGTCACACCAGATGCTAATTCATCGCCCTCTTTGGACCCGAGACGCTCGCCATCAGCGAGTCGGCTTCTGTGACAAGCGCGCCTACGGGCGATAATCAATATCTTGACAAGAATATCTCTCCAACTGCCGGATTTGACGTGATATGTGCAGCGGTTTGTGATATTTCTCGACGTTACCTCCAGTCTTGTTTGCCTTAGGCCTTTCTCGCCGCTGATTGAACAAGGCCAATATGCCTGATCCTTGTCGCAGGGCACTCAGATCGTCGGGGCCAATCCCGCCCTGACGTTTGCATCCCCCTGTCTTACTGTGCACACGGCCTCGGAGAATTTCGCAGCTTCCCTCACTTTGCGCTCTCATCTTTCCTACGTCTTCCATGAGTCGGTTGTCAACGGCTTGGCTGGTTACTTCGTGTAACCTTCCTGCTGTGCCTCTCGCTCAGCACGGAGTATACGGATCCGTGCTGCGTACTCGGTGGATGTGATTTATCCCGAATCACCGAGCGCTTCGGGTCGGGGGACTCCTCGTTGTAGTGCTCCAAGCAATGAAGACAGCGGCATGCAAAGGCTGGCTGAACAGTTGAAAACAACGCCGTTTCGGCGTTGAATTGTGGATGCGATTGCAGCCTTCACCTTGAGATCAGCATCCCAACCTTCTGCAACCGGAGTTCGATCGACGCCAAATAGCTTCAAACCAGTCCTCGTGTTTCTCAATTGACCGCGTTCTGCTCCGGAGGCCTGGCTGCCCTGGTCATTCAACGTTCACTGCAACCCTAAACAGGTGATGAAATGAGATAGGGAGCGCATATTGCGTAGGTCGCCAATACCTTGTCACTCGCAACGGTAGTGGTTTTTTATAGCCCCTATAACTGGTTATAGTATGACCGCAGGGCTCGGAAGTGGAAAAATAAGGGAGGAGCCTAGGTTCTGAAACGGGAGATTCTCGCCTGGCACCCGGTAAGCCCACAGCTCCTGAAAACAAACCAAACTGAGGGTCAACTTTGCAACCCGGAAACCCCTGTCACAGCACGGACTCTATCTCTTCCGACGCCGCCCCGAGCCTTCACCTGTCGGATGCCATGGGTTGTAGGTTTGCGAAAACAGTGTGGTTGAGGGTGTTGCTGCGCACGTCGTCATAGACGCAGCATCCGTACAGCCTTGAAGGGGGGAAAGTGAGCGAGGACCAAACCGTTCAAGGTGAGGGGTCCGGGTCCTGGACATGCTCATCGGGCTCATCGGGACTGCACGTCCACCAGATGCGGTGTCTGGCGCCGCCACGCTGCAGCCGCCGACCATGGTATTGGGAATCTTCATTGCTCGGGTGACTGCCTTACCTCGGGTGCAATGCCTTCTTGCCGCTATTGGAGGTGGTTGACAGAGGGCTGCATGTTACGAGAGCCCTGCGAAGGTTTGATGCTTGACGACATTGGCGATGCTGGACAATCAATGACTGCGATCCCAACGGTGCGTGTGGCGCTTCACTCGCATCGACGAGTGTTGGTACAGTGGGCGAACGGTCTTGGAGTGCGGGATCATGGTACTACGTACCAACGGATGGAAGGGAATTGCCGCGCTGGAGGCCAAGTACATCGCAGAAAACTGACCCAACCGAAAGGTATAATGTACTCGTACACTACCCAACCTTGCCAAGCGTGGTGTGGACCAGAAGTGACCCCTCGTTGCCATCTCGCATTGCGCAGGCAAGCGACCGGAAGTGGTGGAATTGGTGCCTCACTGCACCACTGCACTCTCTCCCACCTCACGGTGCACGCAACTGGACAAGTCTTGGAGTGCCTCCACTCTTCGCCGCTGCCCGCCCACTGGGCAAGAGAGAACCATCACTCGAATGTCACTGCCCTGAGCAGCTAGCGTCGCCGGCCCTGGCACTAATACCCTTGTCAATGTGCCGCCCCAGTTGGCACACCTCTTTTTTGGACGTTGTTTCCCTCGCTGGGTCGCAGTTATTTCTCTTCTCACGACACCCGACCCAAGCTCGTTCGTTTGCGAAGGGAAGAACAGAAGCGTCAGCTTGAATTCAGGAAGCGGCCATCGTGCTTGCCGCGGGAAAGCGAAAAAGAAAGGAAATACTCTCGGGTCAAGACCGCCTTCGTTTCACAGTCAGGTATTCGACAGAACGGCGCTTTGTCTGAGCGACGAGCTGTCGAGCTTCTTCCTCCCGAGTAACTGCTGCGCGGACGCCAAGCTCGCTGTTGATTTGCGACTCAGGCGCTGCTTTGTATTCCGCCTCTCCCTTCCGCCTCCCGCTCACCGTCGTTGTCTTACTCTGGGGGTCAGCTCCCGGGGACGTTGACATGCCCCAAGGGCCCAAGGTCATGAGGAAGGGCACGTTCCAGACGCTGTCGCCGTCTGCTCTGGGGCAGACTAGGGTAAAGGCGGACGCTTGCGACGAGAGGGGCACTGACGGCGGGGAATCTCTCCTCCTCCAGTATGTCTCATTATTCCACCAGGTTCCTCGACGAGCAGGCCGGGCCAGCAGCCGCTGCAAGGCGAGACTGGGGCATATCATCGCCCCTCGCAGCGCGGTCGCGGGGACCACAATCGCCCAGGTCCCCCAGACACCCCCTCCCATGTCGTCTTCAAAGCCATGGGCCAAAGCCATGGGCCAAGGCCACAGGTTACACGGCACCCTGGCACTATCCTCGCTACCCTACCTCTCTCTTGTCCACCCCCCTGGCCAAGTTGTCTGGAGGGCACTCCGTTGCGGTGGGGGGCAGATAACTTCAGCAACGGAGGACTCGCAGGGGAGGGGGGCATGTTTCCAGAGCGGTCGAGGTACCTCTGCCACGGTGCGCCCAACTTGGAGGTACCTCGAGACCAGCCCAGCCCGCCCAGAGTCCTGGCTCATCATGGGGAATTAGTGTAGCGGCAGTGTTGACCAGGCCATGTCAACGCCTCTTCGAACAAGATCTCCGAGCAGCTTTGGTATCCCAATCGATTGGCTCTTGAGATCCAGCACGCCGAGTGGCCAGACGCACTCCACCCAGCTCCAGTGAAGCATTGATATATCCGCCTTCCTCCCCCAGATCCCCTCTGCCCGCTCATGTCCACCTGGGAAGCAAACTGACATGACGATTCCCACGCTCTGACCTTATTCACGGCACTATACTGACTTCTGTTTCTTCTATCTGTACTCGGCGGGCTTTTTGTTTTGTATCCCTCCTTGTCACTTCTCATCCGTCCCACGTCTCCCCTCTCCCAACACTCTCGGCTTCGTCGTCTGGTCTGCGCGCTGCGCAAAGACCTTCCAACGGACCGTGATCTCTCACCAGCCACCACGGCACTCCTCTTTCTCTAGGAAGGGTCTTGCTCTCCCGAGCAAGACACCACCGGCAAACTGGCTCTCACAGCCCACCCCGCGGCGCCCGCTAGCTGGGCCCGCTGGCCCCAGCATCATCCCAATGCTGACTATGTTATCATGGAGCCGGGCATGATGCCCTTCGATGTGCGGTCGATGAGTTCAGGACCCCTTCACCGTCCGGTTTCTCAGTATTATACGAGTGCGCCTCTTGCCACGGCCCCGATGGCCAGCATGATGGCGACTCCTGCCTATCAAGCGCCGGTCTCATACGGTGGATACTCTTCGTACACGCCCACGCCCGCCCTGGACACGCATTTCAAACAGGAGCCGGAGCATCACCAGTACTCGGAGAAGTCACACTTGCGCCTTGTCTCTGCTGAGCCCGAATATGAGTCTGAGCATGCCCGGTCTGTCCAAGATCCTAGGAATATCCGGTTGTGCGGGAGTCGAAGCCCTTCAGTGAAGAGTGAAGCTCAGACATACGCATCATCTTCATCACACAGCCGAAGGGGCTCCAGGAGTGTTGCCAGCTTCTCGGTTACCGGAAGTAGCCAGATCGACTTCAACACAAGTGTGGACACACTCATGAAAGCGATCCAAGCCAAGCCGGACAGCGATGCCACGTCGGGGAACACAGAGTTGGGGTCTACTTCGCCCGAGGCCGACATCAAGACGGAGCATGTAGGTAGAAGATCCATGATGGGCACACAGAACCGGATAGCTGACCGCTGCAGAACATCCGGATGTACTCGCCCATAGAACAGCAAGGCGAACGCTTGCAAACCAAGGAACGCAAGGTGTTTTTCTGTGATATCCCGGGGTGCTCCAAGACCTTCTATCAAAAGACTCATCTCGACATTCATCGGAGAGCTCATACAGGAGACAAGCCTTATGTCAGTGCATTAATCTCCATCCTGCACTTCGTTCTCTATCTGACTGTACAGACCTGCAAACTGCCCGGCTGCGGTCATCGATTCTCTCAGCTTGGCAACTTGAAGGTAAGTCTCGGCTTCATTACTACGGGGAAGCAAACTCCTGACCTTTACTAGACACATGAACGGCGCCACACGGGAGAGAAGCCATACCAATGTCCACAGTGTGAGAAGCGCTTCGCGCAAAGAGGGAATGTCAGGGCGCACCTTAAAACACACAACCCAACCAAGCCGTTTGAGTGCAAGTTGGACAACTGCAACAAGGGCTTTACCCAGCTTGGCAACCTGAAGGTGAGAATCCCCTGTGCCCACGCTTTCCATGACACCATATTAAGACCTTCGACACAGTCACACCAGAACAAATTTCACATCGAGACATTGAAGTCGCTCACTTCAAAGTTTGCTTCCATTGCGGACCTCAACGATGTGTCCAAGGCCGACAAGGAGTTGTGGGAGTACTTCGCTACGCTCTACAAGAACAGCAACAAGGGGATCAAGGGCCGTGGAAAGCATCGGAAGGTGGGATGCGTCAAACACTCTTCTCCTCACACGTCGCCTGTGAGGCCGACGGGTACGATGGCTCAATTTCCCACATCGCTCGCCCACGGGCTCCCACATCTCCATACACCACACCCGACTCATCAACCGCTCCCATACCAGGGTTTGAGCCACCCAGCCGCCTACAGCATGAGCAGGCCCCACATACTTGTGAACTCCAACCACAAGTCTCATCACAACTATGATCTTTACGATGCCGAAAATACCAGTGTTTCCAGCAGCGCCCCGTCATCGAGCGCCAGCGGACCTCTCTACGACGAGGACCATGGTCGAGAGTTGGCCTTTGGCGATCGGATGTACTGAGGTTGGGGAGCCGAGATACATTCCGGCAACTGTGAGCCGGTAGGGCCACGAAGTTTTCCTTTTAATGATGCTAATGGAGATGATGAGACCTTTCTTTTTATATCTTTGGGCGGCTTATTGCACTGCATTTTATGGTTTGGCTATCTGAACACTCTTGTGTTGTTGGCTTTTTGCTGTTTCCGGAAAAAGAGTTGCTATTGTGCGATCTATTTTTTTTCACATAATCTCAACGTCTCTTGTCAGAGTCTGGGTATGCCGGGCTATTCGCTCGTTTCTTTTGGTATTGTCAGGGTGGAGGGGCGGGAGATTGCCCCGGTCGAAACCAGCATATTCTAGATGAAAGGTGTGGACGCGTGGGAGAGTGTGGCTATTTGTCTTTGATGTTTTGTTTTGCCTTTGGTTTCATGTTTACGGTTGCTATCTGGTTTTGCGGGCTCTTTCGCTCATTGTACACATACTCTAGTCCCTGGGTTGGGACTGATGAGAAAGGGGTGGGAGAGGGTAGACTGGGCGGGCTGTCGTGGAGGTAAAGAAGAGGGTGTCATGTTAGCGAGCGGAGATTGCAGAGCCACAGACGGGGATTTCAGTCCCTCGTTCACTACGAGAAGCGGTGAAGAGGCATTTGCAAGCCTGGCATCCTTTCTAGAGGGCGTTTTGTAAAGACAGTTAGGGTTGGAGGACATCGGAGATACAACAGCATGTAGAGGAGGATACGTGAAAGCATGGCGGTAGAGGGTGGACGGGGATGACGAACCATGACAGCATAGCGTGTGGAATGACTGGTTAGGGGAAGTCCAGATCGCTAAAGACCAAAAATCACAAAGCCAATATTCTTATGAAAATGATAAATGGAGGGTGTGGTCCGCAACGGCCGGAGATACAACGTGGTGGTCTGACCTAAATCCCGCATTTCGCAAGATCTCAAACAAATCAAGATCTTGTCCAACACACAAAAAAGGGTTGGGCTTTATTTTTCCCTGCTGGGTTTGGATAACCCTATGGTGGGGGGTTGACTGCAATGTCTAGACTCCTTGACTGGTCTCTTGCAGCGACCTGTCTGTCACCGCTGCACTGTACCACCACTTGGGACGTGGCGGCCCACATAATTACCTCATTGCTTTGCTTTGATGTACAATTCATACATACATACAGCATCGACACTCGTTTGAGATCGAACCAACTCGGCTCACGTGGACTCGCCCCCTTCTTGACCTTCCATTGGCATCTTGCCTCGTGGGCTGCGTTGAGCTGGCAGAAACGTCAATTGGGTTTGAAAATGGCCCTACTGCGAAGAGAAGATCGGATCCTTTGGGCTTTCGTTGGGGGTGGTATCTTGTCTTGTTCTCTTTGGCTTGCGCCTAAAGCCCCCACCTGGCCTTGCCTCTTTTCTTGACCGACTGTAGTTCTGGTTCGGGGCCCACATAACCTGGAAAGACACGTGCTTTGCTTCCTTCCCCTGTGATATTTACCAGGGGGGTTGAACAGCAAAATGATGGGAGGGGGAGTGTTTGGCAAGACAGCGTGAGAGGTGGGTGGTGAGAGCAACGATACTTGCTTTGGGCTTTGTGCCCACGTGGATGGTAATGTAGGTGCTATTTGTTTTGCGAATGCCGCCGCTGCCTTGCCGGTTTACCCCAGGGTGACCGGACGAGAGGGAGGGCCCGTGTAACGGAGGACAGAAGAACTGAAGACGGGCCGGGGCGGGTTGCGTGTCACAACAGACTGGGAGAGGTCACATCGGGCCCTCATGGGGGCGGCCAGCGGTGAAATGGGCCATCCTTTATTTGCCGAGTCTCGCGACGAGATAAGTGGGCTGTGAGAGGAAGGCAGTCCGTCTGCGAGGACCGGACCTAACCGCCGTGGAGGGTTGAAACGAAGAGGATGTTGTCGCCGGCTTGGATCTCATATTCCTCCTCACCTTCAAGCTCCCAGTCGGCATCGTTGATGAGCACCAGGATGCCGGGACGGCTAGTGGTTGGTCGTTAGTCGGCATGGAATGAAGGGATGGCAGTGTTTGTTCGGGAAGCGACTTACATGTGGCCGTCTAAGACGAAGAGCTCTGCCCGTGGGTCTTTCATGAGGTTCTTGCAGAGATGGTCGATAAGGAAGGCAATGGTGGACGGGTTGCCGTCATTGTCGTTAGCTGCGATGGAGATAGCATGTCGACGCTGGTTGGAGAAGAGCATCTCGAGTCCTCCACTGGAGTGAGTGGTCCGTCAGTTACTATCCCGGTCCGCGCTGTCCAGTGACGAGGTCCGAGACAGCATGCCTGGCGCCTGACACAATGAAGTCGGCGGAAACTCACGAAAAATCCACGGAGATGGGGATTTGAGGCCCCTGAATTGCCACGGCCATGACGAGGAATGTGCGCGTGTTGAGAGATGAAAAGATAGCTTTTGAGTTGTCAGTGCTTCTGTGGCGGCTGAGAACTGAGTGAAAGTCAAGGGTTGAGTTGAGTAGTTCAGATCATTGATGAGTCGGCCCGCTTTTCTCTCTAACGGTCAGGGTTAGCTGTGCCAAAAATCTTCCCAACTCTGAATTCTGGCCAATCAGGAGTGATGACTCAGTCTGGAGATGCTCTCACCCGTTCCATGCTTCTTTTACGCCCGGACATGAACAGCCACAATCATGACTGAAGTACATATCGACGCCCGCTATCTTTCTGCCGGCGCAAACAGATATGCAGCCGCCTCAGACTGGGGTGACGACGGGCTGGTTGCCTTTGGCGCCGACTCAAATGTCTGTCTTTGGAACCCGAGCGACTCCAAAGGCATCACTCGCATCCTGAGCGGACATGCCGGCCACGTACGGGCTGTGAAATTCCTGCCTAGATCCTCAGATGAAAAGGTTACGTACATTGTCACCGGCGGCGACGACCATAGCTTCAAAATATGGGCACTGGACACGGAAACCGGCGCCGTATCCTGCCTCCACACATTTCAAGAACACACATCGCCAATCAACTGCATAGCCGCTCTCGGGGGCCAATATTCAGTCGGTGGAGACAGAAAGCGCTTCTTTGTCACGGGGGCAGCAGATTCCACCGTCAAGGTTTGGGTGCTCGCATCAACAGGCGAGACTACGCTCCTCCAAACCATCAAGACCACTAAGGGATACTTTCCGCTCGCCGTGGCCCTGAGCCCGCTTGGCGATGCCGGAAGTGCCGTTATCATGGCAGTTGCCGGGACCACCAGCACTGTCCAGATTTTCACGGCCAGTCTGGGAGAGGGCAACAACTACACGCCCGAGTTCTCACTCCAAGCGACGCTTTCTGGGCACGAGAACTGGGTGCGGTCGCTCGATTTTGTGCGTGAGAAGGCCGATACTGCTGGAAGTGATCTTCTTCTTGCATCGGCAAGCCAGGACAAGTACATCCGCATCTGGCGCATCCACCAAGGCACAGTCCTGTCGGCGCTGAGCGCTGTCGGCGTAGATATGGCGGTCGACGCTCTAATGCCCGGAAACAAGATCCACAAACTCAACGCTGGAGGAGAGAGGCACTGTGTTATGTTCGAGGCCCTCCTTCTCGGACACGAGGATTGGATCTACAGTGCCAGGTGGTCTCGTGCGTCCACCGATGGCGGGCTCCAGCTGCTGTCAGCATCTGCAGACAACTCGCTATCAGTCTGGGAGTCAGACGCCGAGTCTGGAATCTGGATCACCGTTGCTCGCCTTGGAGAGATCAGCAGGGAAAAGGGCGCGACAACCGCGACCGGCAGTATCGGCGGATTCTGGACATGTCTCTGGTCTCCAAATGGCGAGACCGTCATCACTCTGGGCCGGACGGGAAGCTGGCGGCGTTGGGACTACGACACCGCAGAGGACCGATGGGAACAGAACTTTGCCGTGTCGGGACACACACGCCCCATCACCGGCATCTCGTGGTCTCGCGACGGCTCTTACCTGCTGTCGACCAGCTCTGACCAGACCACCCGCTTACACGCAGAGTGGGCAGCGGGCGACGGTACCTGGCACGAGATGTCACGCCCGCAGATCCACGGCTACGACCTCAACTGCATCGACTCCCTCGGCCCATCCTCGTTCGTCTCGGGCGCCGACGAGAAGCTCATGCGCGTCTTCACCGAGCCCAAGGCCGTTGCCCACATGCTGCACCGTCTCACCGGCAGCACCGCCCCTCTCGCAACCTCCAACCTCCCCGACGCCGCCAACATGCCCGTCCTCGGTCTCTCCAACAAAGCCATCGACGTCATTGACGACTCCATCCCCCAACAAGACAACGACCCATCCTCCCAAAACCCCTACAACACTGACCGCGATGCCCTCGACCCCGCCAGCATGGTACGCAAATCCGCCCTTGAAATATCCCACCCGCCCTTCGAAGAGTCCCTCAGCCGCCACACCCTCTGGCCCGAAGTCGAAAAGCTCTACGGCCACGGCTACGAGCTCTCCTGCCTCGCCGCCAGCCACGACGGCCGCCTCATCGCCAGCGCCTGTCGCGCCAGCAGTCTCAACCACGCCGTCATCCGCCTCTTTGAGACCGAGCCCCGCTGGACCGAGCTGCGCCCGCCGCTCGCCGCCCACAATTTGACCGTCACGCGATTGCGCTTCGCGCCGGGCGATAAATTCCTTCTAAGCGTCGGTCGCGATCGACAGTGGGCTGTCTATGCGAGAGACGAGGAGGGGCTGGGGTATACACTGCGACAGGCGAACCCGAAAGGTCATACGCGCATGATATTGGATGCCGCGTGGGCGCCGGAAGGTGAGGTGTTTGCGACAGCGGGGAGAGATAAGAATGTCAAGATTTGGGTTGGTGGAAAGGAGGAAGGGGGTGGGTTTGGGCTGGGCCTGGTGGTGCCGCTGGAGCACCCGGTGACGGCGCTAGACTTTTATCCTGCGGTGAGAGCGGATGGGACGATGTTGCTTGCGGTGGGTACTGAGGCCGGGAGACTGTTGGTATTGATTGTTAGGGTTGGGGAGGGCGGGGAGGCGGTTGTGACGGAGACGGTCTATCTGAAGGAGGAACTGTGGCTGCCGAGCGCGGTGATGCAGCTTGCATGGCGGCCGGTGAGGGAGGGGGATGGCGCGAAGGAGCTTGCTGTCGCGGGAGAGGATGGGTCGTTGAGGATATACGCCATCTCACTGTGAGTGGGGGAGTATAAGAATATACATGCACCAAAATAGGGGTAGATAAATATCAGCGGCTCGCCCGCGGAGGTAACGGGTCACAGCCAAACCCAGCATGCACCTTATTAAAAAGCTATTAATTCATCGCCCTGATACGAGGACTCTATGTCTATGCCCTCTCACACCTCCGTGTCATTGCTTTCCCCGAACGCCAGTGCCCAGATGCAGATGTCAACCAACAACCAAGCCATTAACCACCGCCGATTTACAGGTACAATATTCAGTCCACACATGTATGTACTACCCCGATCGTTGTATTTCCCCATGCCCACCCCATGACCCGGGTGGGTGTTTCTCTCTCCAAGTTCCGAGTCCTAAAGCTCCCTCACAACACTTGCTGTCGCCTCTGCGACCTTCTCCGCTACCGCCGTCGCCGTCGCTATTACACTCTGCTGCTTGGCGATCTCGGCGGGCGCGTCGCCGTGCATGTAGAACCACGCGCGGCTGAGAATGAACTGCACATGGTGCGGGAGGTACAGAACGGTCGCGATGAATGTCAAGCCGAAGATGAGGAAGAGGACGGAGTCTATATCATACATGGGGTCAGTCGACATCTCGAGGCGGGGGGTTAGGACTTGGGGGGAAGGGGTTTCGTACAGAAGATGAACTTCTCGATGGGCGTGAAGATGTAGACGCTATACGTCACCTCCAGCTGGTAAATCTTGAGCTGGATCCATTTGCTAAGAGACTCGAGATAGGAAGTCATGTTTGCGGGTTGGGTCGGCGGCCTCGGAATTGGAGCAACAACTTTCAATTTAGAGATCGCGGATGGCTCAGCGGCGCGCGCAGTTCGTTCGAATACCTCGTCTCGTCTTCAAAATTGAATCGATCAACAGTCGTCGTTGCCTTCCTCAGCTGAGCGAAAAGAAAGCCGGTTTACCCTTCGTCGTACCTTGTTGGTCTGAAATTTCCACGCGGCCCCTTTGTCGCTCGCTTCCGCGCCGCGATTGTCCCTGTCCCGCGCCCCATCTCCCGAGATTTGCCAACCCCAACCCCGGAACAGCCGGACCCCCTTCTGATAGGGCAATTTCTCGCCCCACCATCCAACGACCAGCCCGACCGCGCTCTGCATCACGATCACGAACGCTCCAAACCGTTCCGCACAGTCAGCGCACCACAGCGACATGATATGATCAGCAAACTCCTCCCCGCCCTGCGAGGCACCTTCACCAGTGTGGCCCTCGGCAAACATGCCGCACCGCGCGTATTACTCTCCCCCTTGGGGTCCCGTCTCAGGGTCGCACTCTTCACAACGACGTCACCTCTCCCCGTGAAGCAGATGCCCCACCGCCCCAAACCTCCACCGGAAGAGGAAATCGACGAGCGTTTTCTCAAAGGAAGCGGTCCTGGTGGTCAAAAGATTGTATGCTACGATCCTTTCGCTACTATAGCAACAGCTCCAAAACATCGTACTAACTGGCCTGGCCGCTGCTCAGAACAAAACCAGCTCCGCCGTGCAACTCAAACATATACCCACCGGCATCGTTGTCAAATGCCAAGCCACGCGCTCGCGTGAGCAGAATCGAAAGACTGCGCGGGAGCTCCTCGCTGCTAGACTAGACGAGATCGTAAATGGCGATCAAAGCCGTACTGCCATCGTCGGTGGCTTCAAGAAGAAGCGGTCCGATAGCGCTGCCAAAAAGAGCCGCAGGAAGTATCGGAAGCTTGAGGAAGAGAAGGCTGCACAGGATGCAGAACAAATCACAGAGTCTACGTAGTTCATGTCCGGTTGCACTTTGTTACCTACTTGGGGCGGGGGACATAACATCCTTCGTGTTATTCCTGTCAAGCTCTAAAACACACATGACGATTTCATCGTCAACTACGAAAGGGGTGCCAACTCATCCACAAAGGCTGCAGAAAGATGTGTAAAAAGTGTATGATCAACCTCGGCCTACTTGTCCTGCGCCAACCCACGCATCCGCCCGCCTAGGAAACACAAACGGCCCTTGCCTCGTCCGACCCGGAGAGCTGGGCGCCACCAATCCTTGACCAAGGTCAAAACTTTTCGTAAAAATGAGACTCCATCAGGAGATACATGCGCGATGCCAAAGTAGTCCCATGACGTGGCTGATATAGTCGAAGTCGGCATTGGCTCGTGACGATTGCGGGTTTGTCCAATTAAAGCGCTGGAGAACGCCAAGTCAGCCACCATCGCCACCAAATAGACTCGTCAGAGAGAACGCACCTTAGAAGCACTTGCGGTGCACGATGGAGGGGCCGCTCTCGTCGTACTCCTGCTTCGAGATCCACATCTGCTGGAAGGTAGAAAGCGAAGCCAAGATAGAGCCACCGATCCAGACGGAGTACTTTCGCTCTGGGGGAGCAATGATCTTGACCTTCATCGACGAAGGTGCAAGGGCAGTGATCTCCTTCTGCATACGGTCCGAGAGACCGGGGTACATGGTGGTACCACCAGACTGGAAAGTGTATTAGCATGTTTCTTCAGCTGCCCGCCCAACATAACCGCCGACAACATACCATGACAATGTTGCCATAGAGATCCTTCCTGACATCGACGTCGCACTTCATGATGGAGTTGAAAGTGGTGACGTGGATACCGCCGCTCTCGAGGCCGAGAACGGAGGGCTGGAAGAGAGCCTCGGGGGCACGGAAACGCTCGTTTCCGATGGTGATAACCTGACCGTCGGGAAGCTCGTACGACTTCTCCAAGCTGGAGCTCTGGGCCGCGGTCTGGATCTCCTGCTCGAAGTCAAGGGCGACGTAGCAGAGCTTCTCCTTGATGTCACGGACGATTTCACGCTCGGCAGTGGTGGAGAATGTGTAGCCGCGCTCAGCCAGGATCTTCATCAGGTAGTCGGTCAAGTCACGGCCGGCCATATCCACACGGGCAATGGCGTGGGGAAGGGCGAAACCCTCGTAGATGGGGACGACGTGGGTGACACCATCACCGGAGTCGAGGACAATACCAGTGGTACGACCAGAGGCGTACAGCGAAAGGACGGCCTGGATGGAGACGTAGAAGGCAGGGGCGTTGAAGGTCTCGAAGACAATCTGGGTCATCTTCTCACGGTTGCTCTTGGGGTTGATAGGAGCCTCGGTGAGGAGAACGGGGTGCTCCTCGGGAGCCACACGGAGCTCGTTGTAGAAGGTGTGATGCCAGATCTTCTCCATGTCGTCCCAGTTGGTGACGACACCGTGCTCGATGGGGTACCGGAGGGTGAGGATACCACGCTTGGACTGCGCCTCATCACCAACATACGAATCCTTCTGGCCCATACCAATCATGATGCTGGCGAAATTATCAGCCAAAAGTGCCCTCCCATATCGTACGAGAACCCGAAGGCTTCCGCAACTTACCCATGGTGACGGGGGCGACCGACAATAGACGCTATCCCAGATGGTCAGTCGAGGCTCTGTATCTTAGGTAGGCCGGCTCCCTGAGAGCCGGTCGGAGTATGCCCGGGAGACGCCAAGACTTACGGAATACGGCACGGGGAGCATCATCACCGGCGAAACCGGCCTTGCACATGCCGGATCTGGTTATCTTGTCAGTTCCATCGTCCCCAGTATTATTTTTGTTCAAGTGCTAGAGGACATCGCGGGGGAGTCGGAGGACCAGCGTTGGTAGCTTCCGAAGGGGCTCCGCCCGGGAGTCGGTGAGATAGAAGAGGGGGCGCCGGCTTACCCATTGTCGATAACGAGGGCAGCAACTTCCTCTACACGGAACACTCTCGTCAGTCTTCGATCACGAGTTCGCAAGCAGCAGATAGAGAGGCAAAGTGCCCAGTCTCAGGCCGCTAGAGACAAGATCGCAACGTACCCTCCATTGTGAATGATTAGAAGTTTGTTGGGGGACGAGCGTTACAATAGGTCCGTTTCGGCGAGAAGCAAGATCGGGCTCGTGCGATTCCCAGATCGTTAGAGCGAGGAGTGAGACAGAGGGGGAGGGGAAGAAAAAAATTCGGGATTGCTTTTGGCGCGAGGTTGGAAGGGGGAGGTGGATTTAAGGTAGGTCTTTTGGGTCGACGTGGGCTTGAGAGGGGATGGACGGATTGTGCGGAGGAGGAAGGAAGGAAAGGCTGGGTCCCTGCGGCGATGTCACAAGAAGCAGAAGCCAGCCGGTGCTCAGTGAGCGACAGCGGGCAGCAGTTGGGGCGGTGGACATCGGCGGGCTGGTGGGCTTGGTGGGGTTCCCAAGTGGGCAGGCGCAGAACCGCTTAATTTGGCTAGATCTAGGAGAAACAAGGGATCTGCTTGCCGCTTTAACAAATCGGGTCGCCTTTTTCCTCACCAAACTGCACCAAACCCCTAATCTCCTCTCGGGCGAGGTTGGTTTGGCCACAGCTTCGTCACTCAGCGTGGCTGGGGAGTCGCCGACTTGAGTTCCTTGCCCTGAATCCTCGGGCCACCAGTTCGCGAGCGTACGCACCGTTACGCACTCTCGACCCAGGCAGCGAGTATTTCAGACAAATATCTCTTGGCATCCCGGGGAGGGAGCAAGTCGTCTCATTGTGCCCCTCTTTCGCCTTCATCAAAAACACAGGGCAAGGCACCAGCAACAACCCTTCGGGCCGAGCTAGAGCTGACGTATCCCCTTTTTGGATGGATGCTCGCGGGAGCCTCCAAGGCCCTGCTGACGGCACTTTGGGCTGTAGATCGTATCGTCCCTGCCAAGCAGGCATCTTCAACAGCGTCCATGCTCTGATGAAGCTGAAAAGCGTGGTGTACGTATGCACGACAGGGCACGGGACAGGGTGTTTTCTGGCAGCCTCCTCGACAAGAAACCCTATTTCGAAACAGAATCTCAGACAGCGGGACGCCATTAACGGTAGCCTTATTATAGCATGGCAATAGCTATTTCCAGGGAATCCCACTTCCGTCACGGCAAGGAGGGCCCAAAAAGGCCCAGACAATCTCGACTCCCAGTCCACGCCCATCTAACCAGGAGCCAAGCGCTGGGGGATGGAGTCGAGATAGGCGCTCACTAGCGTAGGTACATTGCCGATGTAGGCTGGAAGCTCAAGCCAGTTAACTGTCGACACGCGCCGAAAATGGAGCCTACTGTAAGCTCAGAGCATCCCGTAACTGCCGACGTCAAAGACAACCTTCGGTGCCCCTGATGGTCTCCCAGCAGGCCGGGCGCATTAGATGAAGCTATTCCCTGAACTTCCAAGTTGGTCTGACGAGGGGCAAGGCGGGGCAGAGGAGCTTCCATTTTGGTGGCTGTGGAGGGGTAACGCACAGACCATGTAAAAAGCTGTTGAATCCGTTCATCTCAATCCGACCGGCCGGAAAGAAATGCAAAAGATGTCTCCGACAACGCTCTGTTAGACCGAGGGTGTCTAATCTCTCCGCGGGACTCGCGACGACTCAGTCGGTAATATCATGGATTACAAAATGAAAATAGCACGGGAATAACAGCGTAGTGTAAAGCGCCTGCAGGAAAAAGACCAAGCTGGGATGAAACTTTTGCACTATTCATGGGGTGCGCTTAGCCTAATCGGGATAGAAATTTCTTGAATGGTGAAGAACATCGCAGAACCCCGAAGTTCGATATCGAGAAGCTTGTTACTTTGAACAAGAAGACAAGATATTACCACAAACCTGTTGCATATTCTAACCACGAAACTTACCGTTCCTCTCTCTTCATATCAAACTACACTTTGCGCTACAACTGGACGCATCAAATCCACTCAATTTCTCAACCAGACCAAAAAGACCAGTCAGGCTTCTCACGCGACACGCCAGACCAACCCCGCCATGGACAAGAACCTCAACGGGCTCCTGAGATGGAGCATCGAGAATACCGCCCCTAGCAATCCCACACCTAGCGCAGAAACCACATCATTCCGGGAACTGCCAAACTCCGAAGATGCCCCCGCCCCTCCCAAGAGCGACCTCACGCCCGAGGTGATGGCGGCGCTCTTCGGCGGGCCCTCCGAGGCCGACCTCATGAAGGCGGCTATTGAGCTCATCACCGACACCGACCCCTCCATCACGCTGGAAGACCGGATGACCGCCTTCGACAACTTCGAGCAGCTGATCGAGTCGCTCGACAACGCCAACAACCTCGAGAACCTCTCGCTCTGGACCCCCCTTCTGAGCCTTCTCGAGCACGATGAGCGGGACCTGCGATACATGGCGGCGTGGTGCGTCGGCACGGCGGTTCAAAACAACGTCAAGACGCAGGAGAAGCTGTTCGCGCGGGGCGGAATCCCGCCGCTGGTGCATCTTGCGACGCATGATGATGAGCATGAGAGGGTGCGTCGCAAGGCTGTGTATGCGCTCAGCTCGGCGGTGCGCAACTACCAGCCGGCCATGGACGTGGCGCACGAGGAGCTCAAGAAGAAAGGCCACGGTGTGGAAAAGGATACGGTTGATGCCGCTAATATGGACGCGGTTGACGAGGTCATGAACGGGCTGAAGGAGAAGGTGGCCAAGGGGAAAACGACGGCTTAAGCTGGTTGGTGGTATGGGGCTGAAAATATGTAGGCTAAAAAGGGGGTTTGGGAATACATCTGCATTGGAGGCGTTTGGTTCAGGGATATCATGGATCTGAATGATTCGGTATGGGGACACTAGATCTGGTGGTCCACGAGATAGAGGAAATTGTGACCGACGTTGGAACATATGATTTCCAAATAGTGATACTAAACTGAACACTGAGCATCATGCTCGGGGGCCAATTCTGCATCAATAGCAAAGTTCTCAATCTTAGATCTTTTGTTGCAGTCATCATACTTGATACCTATGCTGTACGCTTCGCCCCAAGCCTCACAAATGCAAAATTATTATCACCACAGGGCCTGAATCTGTCCCTAGATAACGGCTTTTGAGATGGGCAAACATTGTGAAGCATGTACTGCCTAATAGGGCGACGAGTGATTTTGACATGAGAAATACATTCGACCATGGTCAGGAAACAATGCTGGGTCTATATGTTTGATGATACAACAAGAATATACAGCGTGGTATTGTACACGGTTAAACCTTACCCCAAAACGGAATGCCCATAGACTGTAGCAGCAATCTCGCCTGCCTGTCTGAGGTGGCCGTTGTTTTCACGAAGACTCTGCAACCGGGAATCATCTTGGAAGGATACATCTAGTGAAGTTTGTTAGTATTGTCCAATCACTAGTTCACAAATACCAGTTAAACTCACATCGTAGTTGATCTCAACCTCGGGGAACATTGCAACCTCCTGGGAGCTGAAACCGAAGGCCAAATTGCCAGAACCATCACCCGTTGTTGCCTCAATGCCCTTCCAGTCCTTGATGCGCGGGAAGACGATGTTTATGCACCGGTCGAGAAACTCGTAAGCCTCATTGCCGTAGATGGTAGTCTTGACACCGGCACGCTGGTTCTTCGAGATCTGCCACTGAACGACGCTCTGGTGCGTCCGTGTGATCTCGGGCAGGCTACCGGTGAGCGCAAGCATGACCGACCGCGCAACAATCAGGTTATTTGGGTCCTTGATGGCGAGGGGCACGTAAGTTGCAAGTGTGATCTCTTTAATCTCGGGTATGTTTCGGAAGTTGATATCCTTCTCTCTGAGCGGAAGCACGGGGGCTCCACGGGGCGCCCGCTTGGGACGGTTCTTGTGATATGGCGAAGAGTCGTCCCAGGTACGCAACCGCTCGGCGGCTTCGTGCTGGGGGGTTCCCGGCGGGGTGTGGTTGTAGGCGAGCGTCATGATGTCGGAGCTGATGGTAGACTGGTAGGTCTGGCGTAACCTGGGAAGATTGAAGGGGCCCGGCACGAAGTCTCTCGCGATGGGGTCCGACGAGTTGGGCGACTGGATGGGATGCAGCGGACCGCGGTCGTACTTTGGCGGATGGTACTGATACCTGCTACCGGGCAGGGGAAGCTTCCTGTCGGATGCGCGCTTCCATGGCCGGAACTCTTTCTTCTCCTCGGGGCTCAATCGCGGCGTGCCGAGGGTCGAGTCTCCCTCAAGGTCGAGAAGGGCAGGTGACGCCTGTTCGGTCGCCTGTGTTGATGCAGCCCTGCGCAGGCATGTCGGGTATGCTGGGCGAGCTAATTGCTGGGCGGGGAGGCTGCAAGCCGATCTGCAGGCACCTCGGAGCGCGGCCATGGTGGATGCGGACAGTGAAGAAAGTTGAAGCAGCACGCGCGACTCAACCAAAAGCTATCAAATCGTCAATTCACGGTCGTGATGGCTCTCTGGAAATTTTCGGGGTCCGTGCATACAAGCTCTAAAAGGGTTAGGGTTGCTGTCATTTCCCCTGAGCATGTCAACAAGCGATTGACAGGGATCTAAGTCTACCACCTAACATAGGGTAGGTAGGCAACAACTGACGAACAAGAAGCCATCCCCTGCTACTCAAATACACTTCCCCGTCAGAAGATTTTTACTTCTAGGTGGCACTGAAGCTCGATAATCGATTAATATTAAACCTATCAATCCAGGTCATCTGAACACGGGGGCAAAGCTCCTGTCGAAATACCTCGGCAACAGCTCGGCATTTGGGAAGCAAGATGTCAACATGAGAGCGACTCGCATTGCAATCGGACTGAGTATTCTGTGAAATATTAATTATAGCCTTCTGGTCTTTCTCTCCTGTGCTGTTTGTAGTATTTATATCCCGGTGGCGATGCAAACAATAAAGTGGCGGTAACAAAAACGACTACTCCGGCTTGAACTGAACAGAGTGCCTTACTTAGCCACGAAGGCCGAGGTATAACGGCCCAAAAGCTTACCATTCGGCCACGAGCGAATTCCGCCGTGTGTGGGGCCGGGACACAGCGACACGGGCCGCGCGGATCGGACGGAGCTGGACACGGAGCCGCCACTGTGAATGCACCATCATCAAAACCTCCCAGACCAACACCACCAACACATCTTGCAACACTGGATCATGTAATTGTAAAAGCAAAAAAAATAAAATTTCAAATAGGGTAAAAACGGCAAAAGAATCGCGCACCATCACACAGGGAGCTGCAGACCTGAAAGTGATTTGTTTGACCGGAAACTCGGTAGAGCGAACTCCCCTGGTTTCCTGAACAGCCCCACGCAGTTGTCGGTACCCGTCGATACAGAGAACTTGGAGGTCCTTACAGCCCCTGGATCAGGAGGCTGTACTGGTGGTAGGATGGATTTAATTCACACCCATATACCTGCAACCGCCCCCAACACCGATCACGGCAGGCACGACCGAGCAACCTGGAGAAATTGCCACACCCATTCGAGCCTTTCTCATCCACACTTGAAGTTGAAGCCTTTGTTCCCGCTCCAGTACTTCGCATTTCGTATTCATATTCGGCTTAATTTCATGAACCCGCGACGGAGACATTTAAAACTCCAATTTATATTCCCATATTCATTTCGTTCCAACATCCGAGACAGAGGCCGGCCAAATCCTTCATGCCCATACCTATTCCTTGTCCTCGTCGGGGCCAAATGAACCATCAAGGTAGTGTTCCTCCTGCAGATAGTAGGCATAGCTCAGCCCGACCGAGAAGACATTTCCACTGCCATCGACCTGCCCATAGTTTGTGGCCTCCTCAGGGCCCCAAATCTCAGAATAGTACGCGCAGCTAAAGACACCCTCATCGCCGTTCTTGTACAACATGTAAGCGTTGAAGAAGATGCACTGGTCCTTGACCTTGCCGTCGACGGTGCTGTACTGCTTGTCGCACGACAGGGCGCACTTCTCCGGCTCCCAGTCGCTGTTGTCGAATGTCTCCATGCGCAGATAGCCGGAGGGAGCGTGGATGGTGGCGCCGTTGAGGGGGAAGGGCCCGTAGAAGCCGTCCACGAGGGGCGGGTGCCACTTGAAGAAGGCGGTCGATCCCGCGAAGGCGACCTCGAACTCGCCCAGGAACTGGCCGTTGTTGGTGGCGGATGACTTGGTGAGCGGCGCGCTGTAGAAGGCGCACTTGATCAGTGTCGCAGAGGGCGACGTTGCGAGGCCCGGGCAGACATCAGGGTCGGGGATGAGGGTCTTGGGGTTGATGATCAGGGGGACACGCTCGTAAACTAGGGGGCTGGTTAGCAGAGCAGAGCAGAGGGGTGAGGTATGGCGTTTGGGCGTACAGATGTTGAAGGAAACACAGGCGGGCTCGTTATCGCAGTACAGGGCACACTCGACCGGGTCGTAGCTTGCTGGCTCTATCGAGGACAGGTAGCCGGGGTTCTGGGCAGCCGCGTTCAGGTTGACGAAGCCAGGGACAGTGACATAGTCATCCGGGAGGTTATGGTCCGCAGCCCAGACGGTACTGGCGCTGCTGAAGGGAGCGTAGGCCTTGAACGCTCCCGGGGTGTCTGGGTTTGTCACCAGGGGCCCGTTGTATTGGCGAGCCTTGCACTCAGGGCCGTCATCCAGGATGGGGGCTCTGTACTTGGAGCCGGCGGGAGCCAGTGCAACAGCGACACTGGCAGTGAGGGCCGGCAGCAAAATGACAGTCCTCATGGTGGGCTATAACCTGTTATCCAAACGAGCCACTGTGATTTTCAAAAGACTGAATTACGAGCGGCTGATGAGGGGGTATGTCAATATGATGTCGAACCTGAGCGGGGAAAGAAGACAGGTGAGGACCTTGGAGGTCTGGGGAGATAACAAATATATGTTCGCCGTCACAAGACATCCACGATTCCACCTTCGATACGAGTTCGGCGGAACCATCCGACTGTCAAGGTTCTCGGATATTGCGGGAACCCGCAATTAGAGAACACGATGACGCCCAGAAATTAGACGCTAGCTGCTATGCCGGGTACCTAGCAGGTAGAAAATACCGATATATCTTGAAAAACGCTGCGTTGCTGAGCATTGAGTTTTGTTGCCTGTAGCTAGACTGAAACTTCGGCATGTGGGCCAAGACGGACTCCCGACGAAAATATCTCCAGTAAGCCGGCCATCGTGCGCCATGTTTGCACTTGGCGCTTGTGTGGCTTCTGGATTATTTTCCCTCGTGATATCCCGAAAAGACCAGAGCACGTACCAGAGTCTCAGCGAAGATGCTGTTGGCAAGAGCCGGGGGGGGGCACGAGGAAGAAATCATGTGGGAATGTAGACGAGGCTCCGGGCCAGCGGAGCTCTCCACGGGGCGTTCTTGAGGCTTGTATTGTCTGATGCAGGGGGGGAATACGATTGAAGAAAGACCGAAGCCAAAGTGAAAAAGTCTTGTGACAGCATGCATTATTTTGCAGTCTACCTACATTGCAAGGAAACACCCCTCAGTCATCCTCGTCCGGCTTATTTGTGGCCCTGAGTTTCCCTCTCGGCTTCTTGCCTCCTTTGAAGTGCTTCTTCATGGAGCCCAACTCGACTTCCTTTGGGTCAATACCCTGTTCAGCCGCAATCATCATCCTCATCTTCCTGTTGCTAATCGGCTTGCCTGTTCCGATTGTCTCCTTCCCCTGCTCGGAATATTTGTGGTTGAATGGCCTGCTCATATGACCGCCATTCCTTACTGGAGCCTTGAAGAAGGCCTTGTCAATCTTCGTGGACTTGGCCCCCTGGGGAAGCATAGCAGGCCCTGCGAGGGAGAGGGTGTCGTCTTCTTCAGCTTCGGCTTTGGCTTCCTCCAAGGCCAAGGACTCCATTGCCGCAGTGAACGCTTCCTGTCTCTTCTCGGGAAGATGAGATACGTCGTACAGTTCAATGTTGAAGTCCTTGCCTTCAATATCTCCCGGTGGTGGTTCGCAATACAAAAGCTTTCCATTGACGTAGTCCTTGAGGACGTAGCGAGCGGCTCTAGACTGATCGGGTTGACCCAAACCACCACCGGTCCTAAAGCCCCTGTGGCGGGCGTAGGCAGCAAGCACCTCGTCGGCGGTGGGGATACCAGTGCCGCCCTCCTCGGCTGGCCTAGTACGGATCTTGATGCCGTAAACAGCCTCCAGGAAAAGCTGGGGAATTCTGCGAGCCACCAAGCTGGTGGGGCCGGTGTACTCTCGCAGTTGATCAATGGGGAGAATACCGTTGCAAACCAGCTCAGCCTTGGTGTTGGCAAAGTTAGGGAAAACCAAACCTGGGCAATCGCACAGGATGACCTTTTCGCTGAGGTGGATTGTCTGGAAGTGCTTTGTTTTGCCGGGAGTCGATGACACTGACACCTTCTTGGCACCAATGAGTGCGTTGATAGTCGATGACTTTCCTACGTTGGGATAACCAACCAGACCAACCTGAAGTTTGTAGTCCGGGCCTTTAAAAAAAGGAGTTAGAAAGTAGACGACAGGCACTGGACCGCAAATAACATACCTGCATCCTTGGGAGCATAACGCAGGAGGATGCTCTCCAGCTCTTCGCACGTCAGGATTTCCGTGTCAGCCTCCTCCTCGACATCTTCTTCTCCTTGCTCAGACTCCTCATCGGAAGACTCTTCCTCGGACGAGGAGTCAGACTCCTCTGCGTCTTGGACCGAAGTGCCCTCTCCTCTGTTGGCGGCCCTCTCGTCCTCCGCCTGCGCCGCAAGCTCCTCGGCCTCGATCTGTTCCTTCGCCAAATGCGCAGAGAAGAACTTATAAGCAATTCCAGCGCCCTTGAGATAGTTTGCCCAGATCCTTCTTTGATGGTACGTCATCATATCGGCCTTGTTGATGAGCAACAAGTTCTCCTTCTTGGGGTTGACATCCCTGACGTAGACTTCCAGGTCCTCGGACCGGAACAGTAGAGGGTTTCTGGCATCCACAATCTGAACTACGACGTCGGACCGCTCGATAACTCTCCACAGCTGCCGCCACACCTCAAGATTTCTCTCAAAGGGCGTCATGAGCAAGTCCTGTGTCTCCTGGACTTCGGCTAGACCTCTCCTCCAATCCAAGAAGCTCTCGCGCTCAAGACGATCGAGCTCCTCAGGCGTAGTCGTGGAGTCCCAGTGCGGCCGGCGCGGTACCGTCAGCTTCGCCTTGTTTTCCTGCTGCTTTCCAAAGATTGCTCTCTCCTCTGTCGCAGACAAGAGGAAGGGGTTCTTCTGGTCCGTGTGGATGATCTTGACACTGTTCATCTTCTCGGCCGTGAAATCTGTCCCGGCGAGTTCCGCCGTGGCCAGGAACTCGTCGAGAGCGCCCTGCTCCGTCACGGAGCGCATTTTCACCCATGATGCCTCGGCCCTGTCGTTGGTGATATACTCCTCTCCGGTTTCGTGGTTGGTGCGGACAACGCCTGAGCCTTTCTTTCGTTCGCCGCCTTTCCCCTTGCCAAACCGATCGTTCATCAGCGTATTGCCTAGCCCGACGGACTTCTTCGACTTTGGTTGCACCATCGTGGAGGTTTCTTGGCGACCTGTACAGTGATATTTCTTGGAAATGTCGTATGGCGTAAAATGTAGCGCTTGGTGGTGAAGAACGAGCGAAGGCCGTGACCTTCACAGAAATACGCAAGGCGGGGTGTCCCGCGTTCCTTGGATAGTTGGTTGCTGATAAATGGTTGATGGAGGGGCAAATTTGCGTCCCGTAAATCTAGGGCAGTTATGGTACTGCATTACGTGATTACAAGTATGGCGCGGAAAGGATACTTTGGGCTAATCGACACTTGGGATTCATGGGCAAATGATTTGGAAGCAACACAGGCCTACTGGTTTCAAACTAGTAAGGATCTTCTAAACAAATAGGTTTTGAGCTCTTCAGGAAACAGCTAAATCCCAAATGCTATCAAGAGTCCAGAACATGATAGGCAAGTCACATCCCAGTTTGGGCTTTTGTACCACCATGACGGAACTGTGAATTGAGGTACCGATAAGATAAGATTAACCCCGCCAAAAAAATCACACAGCCGGTGCCCGATTTCTTGTCTCCCCCACCAGCCAGGGCATCTCGTCTTCATTCCACCGCTGCCTTGATTGTTTGCGATCAAGAATCACCAGCGTAGACTCGGCTTTGCACACAACCGCCAATATGCCTCGAGGAAAGTGGATGTAAGGATCTCAAATCTCTGCAACGCCTCTCTCCTCCAGTGACTAACACCCTCTCAGCGACAAGAAGACGGCGACGCACTTCACGCTCGTCTACCGCCCGCAAAATGACCCGCTCATCCACGATGAGTCGGCGCCATCCATGGTGCTCCAGCCAACACAACTGCCTAACGCTGCCTCCTCTGCAGCGTCTGTCAAATCTAAGCAGCTCAACGACCTTGCCTCTGAGCTGGGATCCGACGCCCTGAGCATTCGCGACAATGAGGGCGAAGCCGCCAACCACGGCGTTTACTACGACGACACCGAGTATGACTACATGCAGCACATTCGCGACCTCGGCCAGGGCGCAGGGGATGCGGTCTTCATTGAGGCCAACAAACCCAAGACTAAGGGCAAACAGCCATCACTGGAGGATTCGCTGCGGCAGCTCAATCTGAAGAACGCCTCAGAGGACTTGCTAGACGAGGAGATGCTGCCTTCTAAAAACCTGCAACGTCTGACATACCAGGCGCAGCAGAACGTCCCGGATGCTATTGCGGGGTTTCAGCCCGACATGGATCCCCGTTTGCGCGAGGTGCTGGAGGCTCTGGAAGACGAGGCGTATGTTGACGATGACGAGGATATCTTCCAGGAGCTGGCAAAGGATGCAAAAGAGCTCAGCACGCATGAGTTTGAAGACGAATTTGAGGGGGACTATGACGAGGACGATGAGGGTTGGGAGTCAGATCGGACGGCCAAGCCGAGTAAGGAGTTCCGGCAAGGAGGAGACGAGGTCGTACCGCAGCTTGTGGACACCGCCGGGGCCCAGGATGGACCGTCGGATGACTGGATGGAGGACTTCAACAAGTTCAAGAGCGACCAGAAGGGGGAAAAGAAACCAAGGGCGGCAGCGGGACCTGGTGCAGCTTCTGAGATCCAGTCCTCGATATGGACGACGACAACGAACGGAGGTCGCAGAAAGAAGAGAAACGGCGCCATGACTAACCCTTCGGCGTACTCGATGACATCGTCTTCGCTTTTCCGGACAGAGCAGCTGGGTATCCTGGATGCTCGATTCGAGAAGATCGAGGAGGAGTACAACGCCGACATGGACGACCTAGGTTCCATTTCGGGGGTTTCGGGGGTGTCGAGCGTTCAGGGGAACGTACGACAAGATTTCGATGCTTCCCTGGACGAATTCCTCGAAGGCTATTCCCTGCACGGCAAGAAGCGCGTGAAGAAGGGGAAGTGGAAGAACGGGATTGAGCAGCTGGAGGATATCAGAAAAGGGCTCGGTCCAGCTAGAATCCGTCCTCAGTTTCTTTAGGTGTTGGTCCAATCTAGAGAATCCATTCCTGGGTGATCGGGGTTTTCACACGTTTATATACCCCATGGCTAGCGATCCTTTTATTATACACTGAACGCACTGTGGATGTTGGTGGTCAGTAGGACAAGCTCTCCCTCAACTTCACCCTCTTGACCTCATCAAACCCAATGCCGTTCAGGTAACCCTCAATCCCGCCGTACCTGGAATCGAGATGCTGGATCGTGCGAGTGACCAGGATTTTGGATGTCCGCCCCCAGTCATCCGTCAACCCGATCTCCCTGATCTCGGCCAATCTCGAATCCTTCTCAGAGTCGGCGAGAAGTGCCTCATCAGATAAGCGGTAGTCGTAGTCTATCACATCCGCCGGGACGTTAAGGATTAGCAGGACGAGTATCACGATTATGCCAGTGCGGTCTTTTCCTTGGGTGCAGTGTACGAGCGATGGCAGTGCCCCAGCCTCGAGGAGGGAGTTCAGCGTCTGTGCAGGATTAATTGACTTTACTTTTGCTTCGAGGCGTGTAGTAGAGGGTAGGTCATTCAGGGGTGGGGGGAGGACTTATGGGCAACTTACCTGAGCGATCTCAGGTCCAGATTTGTCGAGCGTATCGAGAGCCAGACCTACGAGCCCTCGGGGGAGCATGACCTCCTGACCGAGGATGCGGATGGCGCGCATGCGAAGACCTAGGAGGAAGAGGAAGAGAAATTTGCTGCAAGAAGTAAGCAAATGGTGCTATTGTAGTGAGAGTAAAATGGAGGGTGCTTGCATGAAGTTCCATATCGATAGCTGGCTCAAGAGGAAGAGCTCGAACCGTCGACCGGTCAGTTTGATCTCTTGGTATTGAAGCCCTGGGATTTGAAGGGGCTCGGCCAGTGCGGCATTGGTTTGGCCAAATGTAACGAGGTCGGCTTGCCGCTTCTTCACTGCATTTATGTGCTCAGTTCTGTTTAATGGTTAGCACGATGGACTAGTAGGATCGGGGCCGGTGTGCTGCTTACTTAGTGCGGAGGTCGATGATCGTCTTGATGCCGTAGACATCCTTCAGAAGCAACCTGTCTCTCTGGGTGGCTTCATCTGGCCGGGCAGATCGATAGAAGAGTCCATCTCTTACAAGCTTCTGGCCAGAATACTCATTGATCGTTTTGCCGATGTCGCGAAAGTTTAGGATGTTGTCAAAGACAGCTTCGCCGCTACACGTCTCATGGGCCAAGTGCATGGCTGTTCTTCACACCCGCAGAAAGCAGAACTTCTACAGGTCTACAGATATGTTAGAAGACTGCATTGGTCTAGATACCTTTGTAGGGCTCGCAGTGTACCTTCCTGAGTAAAAATCCCTCAGGCAAGGAGCCCAGCCTAGATTTTGCGTTGATTTTATTGGGCCTATACGAGACAGATTTGTAAAGCGCATAGAACATAAGTTCGCGACTTCGAGTTTTGTATGTGTATAACTCTAGTAAAATAGAGCCAAGATATTCTTTGGTACTTATTGGTGGGAGGGTCTGTTTGTCGCCGGGGACTCGGTGAGCTTCCGGTTCCCGGAAACTGGGGTCGCTCAACCGCCGAACCGCAAACTCAGACGAGCAGGTTGCGCTTACGGCTCCAGCGGCGACCGTACCAGTGATTAGCAGGGGGAGGGGGGCTCCCCCTGTCATAAAGGCTCGATTGATGGGATTACAGCGATGGCTCGAGGGCTTCCAAACAACGCCACAGCGAGAACATCTGCGCTCCGGTCTGTATACAGTAACGGCTACACGGCGCATGTGCCGGTATTGGCCTGCATTTCAGGAGCGAAATGCCAGTTCTCCTCGTTGCAGATTGAGTTGAATGCAAGACCGCGCACCTGCGTCCTCACACCGTTGTGGCTTGCCCAACCGATCGGGTTGTCGGCGACCTTATGTTAAGGTTGCACTGCACTAGCGACGTCGCGCGATCCTCTCCAGGATAATGACGTCGACGCGCCGATGACGAGGTGCGAACTTCGCCCAAACCGTCATTGTACATCCAAAGGTAGTGTTAGTTGTAGGCTCGGCTCGAGCTCAAAGAGCGAGGAGGCCCTTAAGATATAATTTGAAGGCCTGGACTGCTCTTTATTTCCACCCTTGTTCGAAGTCTGGACGTCTGGTTGTCTCCATCGACCCTGCTTCCTCACGTCCATCCAATCCCATCTCCAGCTGCGGTGTCGTCAGCGCTGCGCTCTGCCCTGCTCTCAGCTTGCCCCGCCCCGTGACATTCTAGATCCGCAATCCTGTATTACATGACCTGTTGATCCCAGCGACCCATTTCTTGCACCGTCCTCTGCCACTTATACCTAGGTACCTATGACCATTTTAGTATCCTGTTATCCTCGAAACCTCATTATCGATCAGTATATTTACCGGAGAGGTAGCCCCAGAACTTGCTCTGCATCCTGGCCTAGATCGGGACAGGGGCTCCTTTTGTCAAGGAAACACCCCCAAAATTGCCCCGCTCTTTTGGCCTGGACAATGGGCTCGACTGCACTGACGCAGACGCCTGCTGCACCCTTTCGATTCGATCTAGCCAGTAAGAACACCACTTCTCCCACTGCTTCACTTCATCCTACCTCAAGTGTTTTCCTTCGACACACAGCTCACTTTCCATTTGCTAGATCATTCCGGAAGATTGAAATTCGCAGATGCACGGGACCTGCCGAGTTTCCCGTCATCGGGCCTAAAGAAAGACGGTGCAGCTGCCAGTGCCGCGGCCGCTCTTGGGTGGGCAAACACCAAGCCCGTTCCGCTTTGGACTCCCGACACTTCCGTTGCAGCATCTGCCGCAGCTTTGCTCGCTAGCGACGGCAAGATGGTCTCGGCTACACCGTATCGGCGCACCACGGCGGGCTCTCAGGCGGCAGCCCTTGCCATCGGCTCAGCAAACGCACACCGACGTCAGCAGAGTCAGTCCGCCCCCGAGTCAGCATCATGGGGCAACTCGGCTGCCGTCCTCGCCTTCAACAACAGCATGGCACCTCCACCCACCAACGCCTCCCCGGATCTTGCCCGGCAGGGCTCCATGCGTGCGGCGAAAGGCGCGATGGCCGGTCCCCGCCCGAGGGCAAAATCAACTCCTACTACCAAGGAATCGTACCCTGACCAAGCTAATGCTGCATCAAACGCCTTGAGTGCTGCAACAATCGCCCATCGCCCGTCTATGCGGTCGTCTGATATTCCTATCGAAGACGCTGGCGCTGTCCCTTACACCACCATGAATAGACAGATGTTCACCTCGCGCCCTCCTATCAAGCTTGAAGTTGATGAGAAGAGGCACAATGATGTGATTCATGCCTCCGCAGTCGCGATGGCTAAGAAGATGTATAGCCAGCAACAGACAGTCATCAACACGAAGCGAGCCGATGCCCATGCACGGTCATCTTCTTTCAGCCGCCATGGTTCTGGTAGTGTCGCAGATGAGGATGAAAGGCCCATGGGCTTTGGTAACCTTCAGGAGGCAGCATACAAACTCGCCCAGCAGCGGCTTGCGAAACTCCAGGAGGAACACCAAAAGACCAGGGGTCTTCAGGAGTACTACGGCTCGCCTATTACGCCTCAGCACACCAAACTTGGCGGAATTCGCAATAAGATTACAAGGAGACGGTCGGCGAGTGACGGAGCGCTCGTCGAGGACAAGAAAAGGTCAATGCAGATCCGCAAGCAGATGTCTCTCTTCGACACTAAGTTGGCCGAAGTCGAAGAGAAAAAGCGAACACGGGATCGGGAAGCTCTCCTTGCCGTGGCCCAACGGAATGTCCAGGCCCGTCTGCGATCCATGGATGAACGAATTCAAGAAGAGACAGGCTGGGTGGCGCCGCCTCGGGATGACTGGGAGTGGAAGGCCCGGGCTGCAGCACAGGCAAGGTTCGATGCCTCTAGGGTTGAGGATCATCGTAAAGTCGACCTTGGTGGTGGTAAATTTATGGATAGGGAAGCAGTCGAGGCCATCGCTGCTAAGAGGGTTCAACCCCTTCTCGATGAGATCAACGAGAACGCCGAACGTGAACGGGAGAGGAAAGCGCTTCAGAAGGCAGAAGAAGAGAAGCAGAAGGAGGAGGCAGAGGTGAAGAAGATGAGAGAAAGTGAAATACAGGAAATCCACAAGAAAATCAAAGGTAAGCACCGCCGTCCTAGAATGCCTCCGATTGACTGTATTAACCCTGCAGTAGATCAGCAAAAAGACCAAGATAAGGCTAGAAAGGCTGAGATAAAGCAGGAAGAGAAGGCAAGAAAGGAAGACGAGAAAGCGTCACGGATTGAGCAGAAGCGAATGGCCAAGGATGAGAAGCAAAAAGGAAAAGAAGTCCTCCCGCCTGTGGACGCTCCGGCTGTCGGGATTGCTCAGACACAGCAAACCGAGAAGGCCGTAGAAGTTGAACCCACGTTTGCCAGCAACAGACACTCTCGGGCGATATCCATCAACTTCCCGAAACGTCTTTCGAAACAAAAGTCGAAGGACTTTGGGGACAAGTCGCCAATCTTAGATGACGACCATTCCCATTCCCCAGCGAACAAGGTGAAGTCTTGGCTGAAAACACACTTTCCTCGGCCCCGGTCACACTCCTCGCCCATGGCGGTCACTGAAGGCAACAAGAAGAAGTTCATTGGTGGCGCAGCGCTGGCAAAATTGACAGGGAGAAACGACAGTCCCCCGTCAGTCGATGAACGAGGGAGCGCAAGTATTCGCGAGGTAGCGATGGCTGGCAAGGAGGGCAACGATAAATCCGGCAGCGGAAAGCTCGATGAGCCAAGCGAGGGCAGCAGTTCCGCTGTGCCGAATCTTAACGGCGTTCACATACCAAGTGTGGAAGAAAGGAGGGATGACAGCACCAGCCTGGATACGCAGTCGGTCAGCAGCCTCAGCAGTGTTGATAGGTTCGAGGAAGCGCAGACTACGCTGAGTGATGTTCCTGTTACGCCTCCCAAGTTCGTGAGGGCCGGGGACGATACAGGTCGCGCGAGTCCTGTGAGAGGGTCGAGATTTTCAGAACTTTTAGAGTAAAGGAATATCTGTTTATTTGGATGGAGATTGTACGCGAGCATTCTTGGCGTTTGGGGTTCAATGAGAGTACCTACCTATGATGCATTTGATTCAGGGGAGAAGTGAAGGTACATTTGTACATTCAGCGTCCCGAGATCCTGGGTACCAAGTCGAACACCAGGGCGGAGGTTTTAGAGATATGTTTTATTATGATTACCAGTGACAAAATTGTTTATCCTTTCAAACGCCGCGCGACTAGTGCTATGCAAGAAAACAATGCTACTCCTCCTAATCTATTCATAACTGTTGCCCCCTGCCAGTGTCGGCTATGATAGCGGCAGTGTCTTCTCGCGACGAGGGAATTACCAAGCATTTAACCTAAAAGTTGCTTGGTATTGTATCTCCGTATCTGAATGGTGGAGGATGTGCGGCTGGTGTTGTCACCGGGGTACCGTACTCGCGCTCAATGCGACCGTCCTCGACATCACGCATCGTCGTCATACCTATGCTGTCGTCGGTGTCGACAGGCGGTGTGTATCGCGGTACGCGCTGCTTGTCAGGGCCCACGTCTGCCATATTCTTGGTCTTAACAGCAGGGTACAGGTCGACGTAGAACGAGAATACATAAAATGAGAAGATGAAGGCGATAGTCCACTCAAGTACCGCGCCTGGGTTGTAGTTGCCTGTAAAGGTACATGCGACGAAAGCGATAGCTAGCATAATTTCGACGACGACGAAGACTAGCTTGATCCAGAAGGAGATCCGCAGGACACGGTGATCGCGGTAGCCTGGGCGGGATGGTTAGCTTTTCTAGTGGAGAAAAAAAAAGGGGGGAGGGTAAAGTTACGGTTGCCGAGGCGCTGATATTCCCAGCAGATGAAGATGGCGGAGAGGACATAGCCGGCGATGAAGAAGAGGAGAAAAACGTCGTGCAACTTGGGATGACGAGCCGTATCGAAGATTGAGAGCAGAATCAGGCCAGCGGTACCAATAATGGCGAAGAAGATGGTCAGGCCGGAGAGGACTTTCTCAGTCGTTGAGGCATTCGGTACAAGCCTGCCTTTATGGCGCAGATATCGGTCGGCGCCGAAGGATATGTCAAGGAGGATGGTGGTGAGCACGCAGCCACTTATGAAGAGTGGCTTGAGGCGGTCGGCGCCGACGTCGCTGATGTAGGCGATGTATTGTGTCCCTGACATAGAGGAATACCGCATGCCATGGGTGTCGATTGCCCAGTACAGGAGGAGGCCGAGTAGTGTGCCAAGCCAGACTACGCCGGCGATGATTGGGAAAACCTTGCAGAGAAGTCAGTATGGAAAGGGCTGCGGCAGGAATGGATGGAGAAAACAAACCCAATACGAGAGGCGTAACATTGTGTACGGTGAGTATGCGCGTTTTGGTTTTCTCGCGAAAGCAGTTTTCTTCACCTTGCGGTGTCGTGCGACAAGGGCAGGGGGTACAATACAACGAACGTGGGGAGGTAATAATCTGACCAGGACGCCAGACCCGACGCGGTTGACGATGGAGGGGCAGGTAAAATAAGAATGGAGTGAGCGGTGATGCGATGGGACATGCGATCGGTCAACGGCAGTATGCAAAGCGAAACGAGCGTTGCCCTTCTCCCTCGTCCCACGACGAATCAATCAGTGGATGAACACGATGGACACGCTGGACACGGGAGGGATTCATGCAGGAAGTACAAGCCACGGTGTTGATGCGTAACCTAGCGGGATTGGGACTTTCAACTTTGGACGAAGCCGACTCGGCCGATGTCATGTTGCCCAATGTGCCTGTTTCTTCCTGTTCGGACTGTATCTTGTCCCCGATTGGGGGAAGATGGGGTGGTGTGGTAGTGGGCATTCATGACGTCAGGAAGACGGGGACAGGGGGCGCCGCCAAGCACTCGACCGCTGTCAAATAGGTGGGGCGCCGCTGCGCTTGTTGGAGCTTAGTGGGGCATCGCGCCGATTGGTGCAATCTTCTTTGAGACCCTGTCGCTGATCGGTTTTCAGCCGAACCCTGACGACAAAGCCATCTACCTTCCCACCAGAGGGACCAGAGCACCTAATCAAACCGGAGTCACGGCGGTGCTTCCCTGTGGCATTGGACGAGGCTGTCCGATCATACCCCGCCTCGAGGCTGCAAGGCTGAGGAGAAACGCGGCTGTGGACCAACAGGTTACCGATTGCATTTCGAAGACCCCCGCCTCCTCCCTCCCTTCCGCCTCCCGCCCGTCGTCCAGCTGTCTCCCGTCGACAGCAGACAGACACCATGGCCGTGTCGCCCCTCGTCGCACCCCCGGCCGACGCGCTGCACCCGCACCCGCACCCGCACAAGTCGGCCTCCCCGCTCAAGCGCCAGAACTCGGCGGTTCCCTCGTCAAATGGTACTCCCGCGCTGGTGCGCCCGCCTGGGCAAGACATCCAGACAGGCCTTGATATGTCTTTGGATCGGGTCGAGCAGATGAACGAGCAGGAGAAGCGTAAATACATCAGGGACAAGAAGCTCGGTGAGGGAACATACGCCATTGTCTACCTTGGCAAGGCACGCCTAGACCCAACCCAGAAAGTGGCCATCAAGAAGATCAAGAAGCAAAAGGAATTCAGAGATGGCATGGCGCCAGACGCCGTGCGCGAACTCAAGTACCTCCAGGAGCTCCACCACCCCAACATCATCAATTTACTTTCCACCTTCAGCTCCAAGGACCAGAACCTGAACCTGGTGCTTGAGTTCCTACCCCTGGGCGACCTCGAGGCCCTCATCCGCGACGTCAACAACGTCCGCTACGGCGCCGCCGACATCAAGGCCTGGATGGGCATGCTGAGCCGCGCCATCTGGTTCTGCCACGATAACCGCGTGCTTCACCGCGATATCAAACCCAACAATTTGCTTATCGCCGCTGACGGCGAGGTGAAGCTTGCCGATTTCGGTCTTGCCCGCGGTTTCGCTGACCCAGGTCACCGCATGACAGCCAACGTCATCACGCGCTGGTATCGTCCCCCGGAGCTCCTTTTCGGCGCGCGCCACTACTCCGGCGCCGTCGACATCTGGGCGGTAGGCCTCGTCTTTGCCGAGCTGATTATCCGCGCGCCCTTCCTCCCAGCCGAGAACGAGGTTGAGCAAATCGCCCTAATCTGCAAGCAGATCGGCACGCCAACTGAAGAGAACTGGCCAGGCGTGACCAAGCTGAAGGAGTATATCGTTCCTAGCGAGGTAACCCCCGTGTGGGATCGGTCTGCCTACATGGGCCGCTTCGGCGCTGTTGGCGCAGAGGGTGTGGACCTGCTCGTGCGCACCCTTTCGCTTGACCCTCGGAAGCGCATCACTGCGCACGAAATCCTCGAGCATAAGTGGTGGCGGACCGACCCGAAGCCCACACGCAAGGAGGATCTCCCACGCGGTGGGGGTGGTGAAGAGAAAATGGGGTCTGACTTGAAGAGACGACCTGGAATGGATGAAGAGAGCAACCCGCGCGGCGCGAAAGTGGCGCGAAAATTGGATTTTGGCGGAGCGAAATAGAGGAATTTATATATGCATGCAGTTGTATCATTCTGGCTGGGGAGGGATATTAGATTTTGCGGCGTTGGTAGTAAGGGGTATTAAACAGGGAGGCCACTTGAAGGGTCCAGGCGTTTTTGTTTACAGACCGCCTGCATATGTTAGGGGACAATACTCGGCTACATGGCAAAAGGGGTACTGGTTGAACTGCGGCTCAGTTATTATGAAGATAACTCTTTGAAACACGCTTCATTCGTATCCTCATTATACTACGTAAGTGCATACATGCCCATGGCTCATGAACTGCTTTGTTTACCTCTCCACCTTTTCCCCTTTTCACATGAGCAGACACTCAAGCCCATACATGGCCCGCTCTACCTCTCTCTTGACCTGGTACCAGTCGGCCCTCCGCTCGGCATACTCATACACCTCTTCGGCGCGGAAGATTCCACTGAAGCGGTCCGAGTCGGCAATGATGGTGGCCATCTCCTTTGCGTGATGTTTCGCATCAATCAGGTAGATCTGGCTCAACTCACGCAGCGCCTTGAAGTAAGCCAGTAAGTCCTGGTTCTTCAGGGTGCGGATGTACTCAAAGTAGAGATTCATATCAGCGATGAGCTTGATGGCGCCCTCGGTGCTGACGCGTTGCCGCTTCAAATGTTTGCACACGGCAGTGAACAGACGGAGCCCGACCTCTCCGTTGAAGACGTCGAGCATCGACTTGTCAGTGCTGCCGACCAGCATGCTGGTGTGCGAGGACACGAGATCGCAGATACGCTGCGCCGTGGGCGTCGGGCCAATGTCATAGCTGGCCGGCGGTAGGCTGGGGGTGGGAGGGCCGCCAGTAGATTTCTCTACCGTCAACGTGTCCGTGCCTACCACTGAAGGGTTGTAGTCTGTAGGCAGCTGTGTTGTGGCGCACAGATACTCGACCTCGTCCATGAGCACATCGATGCCCTTATTAAGGCCAGCGGCGACGCTCTCGTCAAGCATCTGTTCAAACTTCTTCTTGGCCAGCCCAGCTGGGTCGAGGAAGTCGTTGCGGTCAACGATCTTGGGCCCTGCCAGTTGTTGCTCGTAGAAGACGTCGATCATCTGCGAGATGAGGTCGCCTACGTTGACGAGCTCGATGAAAGTGACGAGCGGAGCCACGCCCCCCTTGTCGTGCTGGCTGACCTCGCGCGGGTTGTACTGCGACAGGTGTGCTACCGCCTTGTCAAAGCCGGGCTTGACATGCCGCCCGCCAAGGATGCGCAGCAGTGTCACAAAGATGGTCTCGCATTGCTCCCGGGCCTCGCCGCCTGCTTGCCCGCCGAGGGGTATGAAGACGGCGACACGCCCTAGGCTTGCTTTTGCGCTATGCACAAGGCTGAGTGCTACCTCGATGCTGAAGAGAGATTTGATACCTTCTAACCGGGACGTCATTAGGGCCGCCTTAGCTGCGAGCTCGTCCGTCGGAGCCTTGCCAGGCATGGGGCTGGCACTTCGTTCTATGGGGTTGGTTGATGTCAAGCTGGGGGAATGTGGGCGGGATGGCTGCGGGCTCGACGCGTACAGCGAGTTGCCATTTGTGTTTACTGCCGGCTTCGAACTCGCAAATGGCGACCCGATAGGTAAGCTGAGACTCGTAGGCAGCACCGACACGGGCATCATGACGACTTTCTTGAACGATGTCAAAAAGTCCGTCTTGTCGGCCTGCCGGTTGGCGAAATTCGCCATGTAGAAGGATTCGGCACTTGCGTCCTGCGCAGAGAGCTTCTTTTCCCACTCGCCCACCTCTAGCTTAGCCTGCCGTGTGAAGTTATCGAGCTCATCCTGCAAGTAGAGATCAAGATGTGGCTCGAAGACCTTGAGCGCAAACTCCTTTGTCTTCTCTTCTTGCTGTGCCGCAGCCCCTTTCGGCGGCCGCAAGGTCCGGAAGAATTGCATCGTCTGCTCGAAGAGGCCTGAAATGGCCTTTAGGTACGATGGGATGCTCCGCTCATGCGTTTCATCGAATAGCGGCGTGGCGTACTCCATGACGATATCCTCCCGCACCTTGTCTATGAAAGTCCAAAACACAGGTGCCGGGTTCGGGAATATCCGCTCGATGATATCGGCCTGCTCGTTGACCTTTCTCGTAAGCACATCAAAAAACCGCCTTGACGGCTCGAGCGTGACAGTATCCGCGGGGGCCTGGTTGATACAGTCCATCGAGTTGGCCAGCACCTCCTTGTCCGAGAAGATCGGGTGCTTCTGAACGAAGAGCTCAATGCCAGCACCGCCGCCATTCAGCGTACTCAGCACCGTCGCGTACTTCTTCATCCGCCCATCCACATCCCAGAACTCATACCCCTGCTCAAACTCTCGCAGCACCGCGCTCTCAAAGATGCTCACCATCGTCCCCAGCTTCTCCTCCCGCTGCCGCCACCCCTGAGCCCAGTCGCACTTGGCAAACACCACCAAGTTCGCTAGCATCTGCGCCTGTCGCTCGGGGTCGCGAAACACCTTGAACACAATCGGATCGGTATGTGTCCTCGCGCTCGCCAAATCGAAATAAAACGGCGCCAGCGCGCCATATATCCTCCCAAACTCCTGCCTCGCATGCCCCCTCACGCTCTGCGCAGTCTTGAGCACCCCAAGCAGCGCCTCCGGGTCCTTTGACGGATCTTGCAGCGGCAGGGCGGGCCCCCGTTGTTGCTTCGGAGACGACCCCCCCACAGCGAGCGTCTCGAACCCATCCCGCGCCTTAGCCATCTGCAGGCGCTGTTTCCTCTTCTCCTCCTCAGCCGAGGCATCAAAAAGCATAGTGGTTGTGATCACGGGCTTCATTGCGCCTGCTCCACCGCTAGCGCCCGTATTAGCCCCCGCGGCTCGACTCGCCATCTCCCTCCTCCGCTTCATGGCCTCCTCAAAGCGGCGGCGCGCCTCGGCCTCGTCCCAGCAGCCCATGCTCCGCAGCCTCGCGACCCAGCGAGTATCATCGTAGACCATCTCGCGCATGCGGCGCGAGGTACGGGCGAAGCGCATGAGGTCCGCCACGGGGAGGTAGTCGATGATGGCGACGAGGATTTCTGTGATGGAGAAAGAACGTTAGATCGGCGCACACTTATAAGCTAGTGCGCAGGAATGCAAGATATACCGGCTGGAAGTACAGCTTTGGAGTCGATCAGCTCAGTGGCCTGCAGCGTCTTGAGGATGCTGGCGTTGTGCGGGGCTCTCGAGCCCATTCCTGCTCCCGCCGCGGCGCCGGGCAGAGCCCTCTTGAAGTTAGACATGGTGACAATGGCGGCAGCGGTATCTGGGAGCGAAGGGATCGCGGTCGCCTTGTCATGGTTTGGAACGGAAAGCTTGTTGACCCAAGTAAGCCTGAATTTAACTTGGCTCAGGGGGGTCCAATCCAACCAGGTACCGCCGTTTGACAAGGTACGGACGGCTTAATGTACCCGTCCATCGCCAAGAGGCATAAAGAACCCTAACCCTCCCGCCAGAGCACCCCAGTGTCTGAGCCATCAGTCATTCCGGTGATCTCACGCCAGACAGTGAATATCAGAGGTTGGATGTCTCAAGTTACAGCCTATGAATGGGCCAAGTCCCAAAGACATATAGGTAGGTACGGATTCTCATGCTTGACAATGCAAACTACCAACAAGGCTACTACAACCCATCAACCTCATTACCACTAGACACGGCATCTACAGTGCCTTGTCCACTGTTTATCCTCCCTGACCTCATTCTCACCTCATTCCAACACTGCCAGGGGTCTATGCGAAGCCAAGCCCCTTGCTCCCGGCCGCCCAAGAAATGTACAGTAGGGTGCAAACACTGGCTCGAATTTATACGAACCCGTGGACCTTAGTTTGCGGCGACGAAAACAGCAACGTAAACAAATCCCATTTTCGCGAAGGCGGTCTAACTATTCGTCGATAACAGAAGCAAACTTGTCAAGCATTGTCTGCTGAATCGCCTCATACTGTCATTCCGCCACATTAGCATACTGTGCTCGCTGGAAGAGAAAACGGGAGACGGAAATTACTCACCTTCTTGCAAATCTTATCTTGCCCATCAGTCGGGACCTCGAACTTCAACTGGCGCAGCTGCCCTTGCAGCTCCTGCGTTGCCTCGCGAACCTTGGCCCACGATTGACCCTGCGCGATCGCCTTCTGTGCCTCATCATGGAAGCCCATCATCAACTTCATCATCCACTCCGTCTTCCAAATGGGACAGAACTGGTCGTAGTCCGAGTAGCCGTTCTGCTGGAGAAAGTCCTCCTTGAGTAGCGTTGCCATGTCCAAAGTGATCTTGTCGGGATCTGAAAGCGCCGACTTGCCCACCAGCTGCACCACCTGGTCGAGTTCCTCGCTATCCGACAGCAACGATCGAATGCGGTCACGGAGTCGCGGGAATTCGGGGTACTCCTTCTCGTACCACTTGTCCAACGTCATCAAATACTTGCTGTAGCTGACCGACGTATTGATCGATGGGAAATGTTTGCGCTGTGCCAGCTTCTTGTCGAGACCCCAGAACACCTGCACGATACCCAGCGTGGCAGACGTAACCGGATCCGAAAAGTCACCACCCGGCGGTGACACGGCTCCGACGATACTGATACTGCCCTCGCGGTACGGGCTGCCCAGCACCTGCACCTTTCCGGCACGCTCGTAGAACGAGGCCAGCTTGGCCGAGAGATAGGCCGGGAAACCCTGATCGGCAGGCATTTCTCCCAGACGGCCCGAAAGTTCTCGCAGAGCCTCGGCCCAGCGGGACGTCGAGTCAGCCATCATGGCCACGTTCATGCCTTGGTCCCTGAAGTATTCAGCGATCGTAATCCCGGTGTAAATCGAGGCCTCACGAGCAGCTACGGGCATGTTTGAAGTGTTGGCAATGAGGGTTGTGCGCTTCATGATGGGCTCTTTGCGGCCGTCAACTTCAATCTTCAGTTCGGGGAAGTCCTTCAGGACTTCGGCCATCTCGTTTCCGCGCTCGCCGCATCCAACGTAAACAATCACGTCGCTGTTGGAGAACTTGGAGACGGACTGACTAATGACAGTCTTGCCGCAGCCGAAAGCACCGGGGATGGCGACAGTGCCGCCCAGAACTGAAGGATAGAGGGCATCCAGAACACGCTGGCCGACAAGGAAGGGTTGGTTGGCAGAATGCTTCTCAGTCGTCGGCCGTGGCACGCGCACAGGCCAGGTTTGCATCATGCCATACTCGGCCTTCTTCCCGTCGAACTCAACCTCCAGGATCTTCTCATCCACAGTGTACTCACCCTTGCTAGCGATCTTGGTGATGGTGCCGCGGGCGCGGGGAGGGAAGAGGATCTTGTGCACCGTGATGAACGAGTTCTCGTAGACGGTTCCCCATACATCGCCGCCCGAGAGATGGTCACCGACCTTCGCCGTTGGGGTGAACTCCCATTTCCTCTTGCGGTCGAGAGCGGGGACGGAAATACCGCGGGGAATGTAGATGCTCTGCACGATTTCTGCGATGCTCTGAAGAGGTCGCTGGATACCATCGTAGATATTGTTCAGAAGACCGGGACCGAGCTCGACAGCCAGGGGCTTGCCTGTCCGTTCTACGGGGTCGCCAACGGTAACACCGGCTGCGGAGAGGCGGATGTCAGTCCCAAACGATGGTCCCAACGGTAATCCCAACAAAGGAGCGAGAGAAGGGGTGGTGTCCTACCCGTTTCCTCGTATACCTGAACAGTCGCTTGGTCGCCGTTGATCCGAATGACTTCTCCGACGAGCTTGTCATGTCCTACTTTGACCTATTCCTCAGGCTACGTTAGAAACATCTTCCCCTCGTGAGCGCGGCAGCTATCGTCGACAGCTATCGCGGGGGTTCAGGGGCCGTACCAACTCGTACATGGCAACACCAATCATATCCTCGGCGATGACGACGGGACTATAAAGTTATAAGTTATCGGGGCATACCGAAGGTCGGGCGTTAAAAGTTTGGGACGTACCCCGACACCGAGTAGATCTTGCCTGCAATCCGGCATGTCAGTGAGCGAAACAGTTGAGCAGTGAATGGATATCGTACCTAGGTGTGCGGCATCCTTGTCACCATCCGTCTTGGACTACACGGCGTCAGAACTTTGCCAGTCCCCCCGGATCCTTCTTAGAGTGTAGCTTCGAAGGGGGTGGGGTGCAAGCTTACAGGAGCCATGATGGGCGAGGGAATTGACTCAGGAACCGACGCAGGCGGATGTATCGCAGGGCTCGTAGGTGAGGATTCTGAAACTGTAATATGGCTCTGAAGAGAGGCTGCACTGGAGTCTAGAGGCCGAGGAAGGGATGAGAGTAGCAGTGGCGTTAGTGGTAGTGAAGCTGTCGAAGCTGGTGATGATGGAAGCGGGAGGTTTGCAGCTGGCTCAAGCTCCTGGCTGACCAGCGGTGCGGAGAACCGCGCGGGAGCCGGGGGTGGAGAAGGTGGGGGCGATGATGCGCTCGTACTTGCAGACGCGGCCTCCACGTCGTGGCTGCCTTCGTCGCTGTGAAAGTCGACGACCGTTCTGTTGCGTGGACCTTGTACCAAAAGATCAACAAGGGATGGCCGCGCCCTCAATCGCGGTCGCAATCCCACTTGCATGTAAAGCTATTCCTGGGTTTGCTGTCGTGCCCGGGAGTGCTCTTCTCTTGTTGGAGGATGGTGTCCCGGGAGGAAGGGCCACGATACATTAGTCCCCCCGGCTGGCTTGTAGGCAGAGGTCCTGTATGGGTACACAGTAAGGCCTCCCGCCTGATGAAACCGAAGCTGTTGGCTGCCTACCAGGGTTCTTTTATCGACTTTCACTGTCACCCGAGTTCATGTCACCTACAACTTCCATTGACACTGGAGCGTCAAGATATTGGGCAAACTCCCGACTCATCATTGAGCGTCCTCTATTATCCGGTTGCCGGCACCGAGTGGTTAGAGACCCTAACCAAGCCTCCCAGCCCTCATCGCTACCTATTTACACATTTGTCTCCTCCGGGCTGTTGCCACACTCGTGGGCCTGGCATTGAGACTTGCCACCTCGCCCTTTCCGGCCACTACATTGCCTGCCTTTCCCGCTCCGGTGCTCTTTTGACCGTCCCTTCACTTGGCCTCTTGCGGCTCAAATAACCGATGCCCGCTTTGCTTCTCTCGACTAAAACCGAGTTCGAGAGAGTTTGCTAAGCTCCTCCCAGAAAACGCCCCCCTGCCCGCCAAAGTCCCGCCCGAAAACAAGTCAAACCCGGCTGTGCAATTGTTCTGAGAAAAATAACCGAAAGCGCCGAAATAGGTGACCTTTTCATCTCGTTGATAGACCTTTGCCAACCGGCCAATCCGCACCTGTACAATGCAAGAATATATAAAGACCGACCAAGCCTTACTTTCTTCGTAACCGAAAAAAGGCCTGATCCAAGTGAAGGGCATTGAAAATTAGTTCGCTCATAAATGCTTTAAGCCCCGCCGGGGGAAAACCGCCCGTTGTTGCTGTCATGAATTGTGTCGCTGCAGTGTCGCAAACGAAAGACATTAAGGGATTAGTTGAGGAACCCTTTGCACGCCGCAGTTCCGCACAAGCAGGGAATGCGATCTAGACTGCCAATTTCGCGTTCGAACTTGTAGTCGTATGTTAACTCCTCGTCTGTGGCCTGTTGTCAGCTGATTGCTCCCCTGAGCATAAGTTAGAACCAGGCCCACTCACTCTGCGCAATGTCCCTGAGGGCATAAATGACAATTCTCTTGCTCCCCTCCACCTTGATGATCTTGGCGGTACAATTCGGCATGCAGCTATGGTTGATGAAACGAGCAATGCCACCCTTCTTTGTCGCATCAATGACTGTGTTGTCGTCGATGCGGAAAAGATAGCTACTGCCAATACCGCTCTTAAGGTATCGGTTCTCTCGGATTTCAGCGATCTGTTGCCGTACTTCTTCGCCGACATACTCGATAATCATGTCGTCCTTGGGAATGTTTTCCATGGCGTACAGACCCCAGTTGTGAATCGCTGACCGCGCAAACTTGACGGGCTTCTTTCGCTTCTTAAGCTGATTGAAGCGCAGCACATCCGAGTCTTGGCCCAGCGTTTTCCTCTGGTCGTTGAGATCCGCAACAAACCGACGGTTGTTGACGCGATTAGCACGGGAGTTACCCTTAGCCACAAGGCTTTCTGCGGCGAGACGGGCAGCCTCAGCAGCAGATGCCGCTGTGTCTTTGACGCTTTTCCCGGCATTGGCCTGGCGTTCTTCCCTGGCCCTCTTGACCTTGATGTGGTGAGGGAGGTACTTCGACTTCTCCGAGTTGAGGATTTTCTTGACACCCTCGGTCCTGGCGCATCCGGTAGGGTTCGGCACATAATAACCTTCTATGCCCACCGGCTTGTTGGTTGCCCCATCGGCCGAGTTTAGCTGTCGGATGCGGTCCCTCCTCCACAGCCAAAGTTCGGCATCGCCAATCTTGCTAGGACCGAACTTCTTCTTAAGCTTACTGAATTCTGCATAGTCCTGGGGGGTCAAACTCAAACTCTTCAAAGAAGCCACCTCTAGGCTGAAGTCGGGCGGAAGGGCAAGAGCCGGTGCCTTGACGGAGGGGTAGAGATTCTCGTCCAAGTCGGGCTTGGCGTCTCGTGGAGGCTCTGGGACCTCCTCTGGGACCTCCGGCTCCTTGATTTCAGGCTCCAAACTCGGAGGAGGCTCAATGTCGTCAACGTCTTCAACTTCTACCTGTTTTTGTTTCTCGGCCGCCTGCCGCTCCTCAAAGATCTGTTTCTTGGATTTCTTTTTGGCCTTGATGGGCTTCTTCTTGCCCTTGACGCTGGGCGCTGGGGTGGGCATACGGGAGCTATCCGTGTCCTTCTCAACCGGCTCGGCATCAGGGAGAACGATATCCTCGGGCGAAGGCTCTCTCGATGGAAAGACGCTCTCGATGCGATCAATAGTCACACCGAAGAGTTCCTCGTCGGTCTTCTTCTGCCGCTTGGCAGCCGTCTCCGCAGGTGTTTCCAGTTTCCTCTTCTTTGGAAGCAGCGAGGTGTCGTTGAGTGCAAAGCTAGCCTCTGTCATGGAGTCATCCTCAGGCGGACCCCATAAGGGGAAGTCTTCCTTGGCCACATCATCATCCGTGCTCATGCGACTCCTGGGTCGAGACTCCGGTTCTTCTGTGTCTCTGCCCAGAGAGTCCCTATTTTCGGTCTCATCTTCCGAGTCGTCGTCACTATCGGTCCTCAGCCGGTGATGAAGAGAACGGAACGCATTGCGCCTAACTGGCGCACGTTGCCGGGCAAAGGGATCATTGAACCCGTGCTTGCGCGTATTCAACCCAGTATTCTTCACCTTGCGAATACGAGGTAAAGCGGAAACGTCGAGGCGGGCAGTTCGCCTTTCTATGGGATCTGCCCTCGAGTTTGGCGTGCTGACTGGCGACTTTTCTTCCGAGTCCTCAAAGGGGATAGGCGTGAGGGACGAGCCTGGGGGCCCATCAATGTTCAGCCTTCTCCGTTTAGCAGCATGGTTGACAGGGTCGAGGAAGTTAAACAAAACAGGCGCCGCGATTTTGGTTCGCCAATGCCTGATAAGTTGGTCGACCATGTCCCGGCGCACCACTTCGACCGCTTCCAAAACAGGATCAAAGTTCTTGGCCCTCTGCTTCCTCTCCTCCTCTAGATCTGCCTCTTCCTCGCGCCTTCGCCGGTCCTTCTCGTCACGCGGACGGGACTCGATAACCGGTTTTGCCTCAGAGCCGCGACTGGGTAGGCGCGTTTCACTGGATGAGCGAGAACCCTTCCCAACAGTACCATAAAGATGAAGCTCCATCACCATCGTGTAAGTGAAAAACGCTGTGCAGTGAGCTGCCCTGAAGCACCGCTCTGCTTCTAAACGGCCATGGCTGTTGTCACGAAACAAGATGTAGTAGCCCGTGCGATCTGCGCGAATGTCGTCCATTGAGAACGCCTTCAGCCGCTTCCTCATGTGCGCCACTGTCGCATACATGACCGGAACATGGTCATGGGCAACAAAGATGAATGGTTCCTGCTTGATGTTGTTCTTGACAGGCTCGGCCTCAATCAGACTGGAGGTTCTTGGCTTCACCGGGGGCCAGGGGCCGTCTGGGCCAGCTTGTGCGCCTGCTAACCCTCGATGCGCTGCTGGTCCTTTAGGCGCCGTTGGGGGAGGTCCTGGCACAATATCTCTGGACCGAGGCCCAGTGGGAATCTTTGATGCAAGCGCCGGCGTTTGCGACTGTTCCCTGCTGCGATTGAGCACCTCCTCCAGCATGCGCGAACTCTTGCGACAATCGGGATCATATTCCACGCGGACTGTGTTGGCTTCTATCCTCTTTCCGTGCATCGCTCGTATCGCACGCTTCGCGGCGTCATGGGCGCTAATCGGCATCGGCCTCGAATGGCTGGGCCTCGAGTCCCGATAGCGAAAAGTAGCAAAGCCGAGGTAGCTACCTGTCTCGGGGTGCATTTTGTTGCTGCTCTCCGCAATGTCGCCATAGGAGGCAAACACCTGTGTGACTTTGGTGAAGGTAATCAAGGGGTTGAAGCCAATCACAACAATCTGCGTCGGTGGCCCGGGGCCGCATGAGGTCTTGGGGTCATATTTATACGGCCTCAGATTGTAGGGCGCGTCGCGCAACCGAGCACGGGGGTGGTGGAAATCAACATTGATATAGTTGAGTTTCCCTCCCTTAGAGAGGCGGGGGTCCGCGGGGGGGACGTCGTCTTCGCTGGCCTATGCAAACAGTATTAGCCAAATGTTTCACAGCAAGACGACGTCCCCCCTGCCCCCTCCCCCCCTGTGTAAGAGTATTCAGTGTACGTACCAGTCCGAACTCCTTGTATAGCGGTTTCGCCTTCCTTCGTTCGGCGCTGGGAATCTTGAGATCCAGGAGAGGATCATATGTACACTTGATGCACTTGATCGAGCGACGAGGGTCTCGGAAAGGGACGCGTTCGATGCCGTTGGGCAGGGTAGTGGTATCATCATTGTTGAGTCCATTGCGTCTATCGGAATAGTGCGGCGTGGCCGATTGTGTCTTGGCAGGTCCCGTGGAAGGGATATTTGCGGAGGGAGAGTCGATGGTGGTGAGAGGGGTCAGATACGTGCTTGAGCTTCTCACAGCAGCCATGGCGTTCTGCTGCGCCGGCGCACTAAAGAGTGAGGATGAGCTGGTACTCGCATGGGAGCTTGCTGAGCCCACTGTGTTGAGTGTGTCTTCGGTGAGCGACTCGGTATCGTCAGTCTGGGGCGGCGCGGCATCAGCGACGAAGCCATTCGTGTGAGGCTTCGATGTGAGGCCAAGGCCTGGACCGAAGTCGTAGTCACCTTGCGATGGTGAGGATCTTGATGGAGTGCGATGGCCGTTTGTATCAGCAGTCCTCGTAGACGGCGACTCTTGTGCTCTCAATCGTTCCCTATCGCGCTCCACGGCTCGGTCTCTGGCCGCCCGCGGCGCGGCAGGGAAGAACTGCGCGAAACTGGCACCGGGTGGCCGAGTCATTGCGAGGATGGGTGAGGTCTACCGCTCCCTCCGTCCTCCAACCATCATATCTCGTGCTGGAGATGCTCAGAAATACCATGCATGTGTGTTGGGGGGCCTGGTGCGAGGCCAGTGTTGGGCGGCCGGACCTACGCGCGCATGCCCACGCGACAGACCTTCGTCGATCAGGGCGACCGGGGGTGGAATTGGGGCAGCGACGGCTGATCCTCTCGGAGCGCTGATGAGCGTAAAAAAATGCAGTGAGGTGCAAAGTCGGCGGTGGAAGGCAAGCGCAAGCGGCGATGACGCGAAAGGCGCGGCAGAGACGAAGTTGGGCTGCAAAATTTCGGGGGGCGGGTTCGAGCGAGGTTTGAAGGTTTGAAGTGTTGTTCAAGTTCCATCAAGCAGAACATGAATTCGCGAGCAAATGGATTGGCTAGACCAAAACCAGCACTGGTATTCTCGGTTGAGCCAGTGTCCGTGCCCGTGCGCGGTCTCACAGATGGGCTCGTGTCTGTGGCGGGTGTGTGGCTGAACGCACCCATCACCCATCCCTTGGCTCGTCTCATCCGCAGTTCAATTTTGCCAAGAGAGGTCTCAAGATACCTATTTTGTTTTACCAGAAACAGCCATCGGATTCCACATTCTCTCATTCAAAGGACCTCCGTATATGCAAACCAGTGTCATTTTTTTCAGCCGTGTCCAGCTGTGAGCGGGCCTTTGGTGCTATTGTTTCCCCGAATTAATACTTTATTCTACATTCATCAACCAAACAGCCCGTCAATAAACCCATTCCAACACTTTCCCTGTGTATCTAACTAGGACAAAGCCAGCCAGGCCGATAAAAAGGCCTGCAAGCATCAAGTGCCTGTTGTTGTGGTTCCAAGATCAACACGGGTCGACAAAGGCAGTTCGGAATTAGCGGCCATAGGGATGTGTAAACATAAGTCGTTTCCAACGCCATCGCAAAACGCCAACTTGAAAGCTAGTGCAGTTGACTGCCTTGCCAAGTAAATCAGATCATGTCTAAAAGTCCGTGGAGAGTTGGAAGTCATCGTCCAGGTCGAGGGGCTCTGGAATGTTGCCAATATCCTCATCGTCTTCCTCGCCGAGATCGAAAATAGACACAAACTGCGGCTTCTTCCAATCTTTCGACGCCTGTGTCTGGGCAAAACGTGCAGGAGTGATAGTGGAGTCTGATCCAGTAGACGCTGTGCTCGTGGTGCTCGCAGTCCGTGTCAAAGCACGCGGCTTCTTAGCCGGGACTTCTGGCTGGCGGGTGGCCGTTGAAAGCGCTGAGCGGCCTTTGCTGTAGCCTAGGGTGCTCCGGGATGCTACTAGAGCCGTGGCCCGCTCCCGAGGTGCCAGTGTCGGCTGGGCCGCTGGTTGGGCTGGCCTCCGCGGCAACAGGAATGACTGCACTTTTCCTTTGGCTGCAGCAGCAGCGGGCCTGGGAGGCTTGACGTAGGTTGTGTTCACAGGCTTTGTAGACATGGCGAGGGCCGCAACTGCCTTTCTGGAGTTGATAGTGTTAGGCGCCTTGGGAACTGTTCTGGTTGCTCTCTTGGGATCGGTGGATGCGCTGGGCTCCGCGGCGTCTCGTTTAACTTTGAACATATCCTTGCTGCCCGGAACATCACCAACACTCCAATCGAATTCCTCCATGTCTCTCAAGATCTGCTCGTCTCCCCGCTGGAAGTCTCGTTGACGGCGCTCCTCCATATCCCGATCCTGGGCCGACATGCCGTTCTCATCAATCTGGTTGAAGTAGTAGTCATAGTAGCCTTTGAAGAGATTTTCCCGTTTGAGCCCCTCGAGCGTCAGGGCGCCATCGGGGAATACGTCCGACTCGTATGGGATTTCCTTTTGTCGTGGCGGTGCGTACTCGATATCATCGTCATCATCGAGAGGATTCCGGTCTGTGTGCACTTCCAGCTTGGATGACTCAATCTGTGGGGCCGCTTGCTTTGGCCGGGCGGTGGTGTTGGGTTTCAGGGTCGTCTTCTCGAACTCGCGGATAATGTCCTTGACGCCAGCAGCCTGCTGAGTGGCCCTGGCCTTGGCATTAGTGGTCTTGTTTCCTAAAGGTGCTCGAGATGTTCGGGGTTCTGTAACTTCAGTCAGCTCGGAACCCAATCCCAGACGCCCACGGGAGACATGTGAACGCACCAGCCGGGGTCATCATCGCCCTGCCTGCCTTCCCACCCTTGCTGATTGTCGCAAGATTCTCATTGTTTCCCTTAGTGCGCAATGCACTCTTTCCTCCGAAGGCGTGGTTCGCGTTCTCGTCGTTGAGTGGGACCTTCAACGGCGTCTTCGGAAAGCGGGCACCCGGGGTCTTGGCCTGCAGCTGTTGCTTCGAGGCGCCAGCCTGATGGGTGTAGACGTTCTCTTGTTCGTGTTTAGCAGCCAACATGGTCGCTGATGCACGGGAGTGTCTCCTGGATGGGCGATTGCGTGCAAGCAGTGGATGAGGTGATGGTTCGTGATCCTGCACAATTGACCGATGGAATTTGTTGCAGGGGGTTGGCCTAGGAGCAGCTCGTCTCGCGTTTAGCGTCTTTCTAGGGGAAAGAAATGGCGGTTGACACAGCAACGGCGCACAGCTGGCGACGCCCCACATTTAGCCGGCTCTTGGAGATCAGACAAGTGACCGTCACCCGCCGCAGCAAATCGAAACGCCGACGCTTTGGGGGAAGGAGGGGCACCTGTCATTTCCAGCACAACCCACCGCACTATCACTGCCTGCGACCTTTCTGCCTCCTCTCTCCCACCTCCTAAACCCATTCGCGCCCACTACTCTGCCTTCATCCCAGCTGGCTTCTTGAGCCGATACTACGCCTCTCTACCAAGACCCCTCAGTTTTGCAAGCCCGCTGACATCATGGATCGCATCAAGGAGGTGAGTTCACCGTTCTCTAGAGCTGGACCCCTGTTTGTACCCCACCATGCCCGGCGCCCCTCATAAGAGAAGACAACCACCACAACGCAATGTGCAACGCACTGCGGTGTTTTGCGTTCGCTGGGATCGCATCATCGAGGGACATTCACTGTGTATTTCAGCTGGCTAATATGGACATTCCGTCGTGCAGAAAATGAACCAGCTTCGCCTGGAGGCGGACGAGGCGTCCACCCAGGTCGAGGAGCTCAAGACAAAAGTCAAAGCGCTTGAGCAGGAGAACCTCTCCAAGGAGCAGGAAATTACTTCCTTGAGCCACAAGAACGCGGTACTGGAGACCGAGGTCGAGAAGCTGGAGGAAGCCGTCAAGGGCTATAAGGCTTCTGCCGATGAGGGCCAGCAACATGGAACGCAGAACGAAACTCTGACTCGAAGACTCCAGTTGCTCGAGGAAGAAGCTGAAGCAGCCGATAAGACCCTGCGGGAGGCCAACGAGAAGTAAGTCGATGCCTTGTACCTTCGCCACCACACAAACAGCATGCTAACCGCTTGCTTCAACAGGCTGCGACAGACCGACGTCAAGGCCGGCCACTTCGAGCGGAAGGTCCAGGCCCTGGAGGCCGAGCGCGACAATTGGGAGTCCAAGTATGAGGAGATGGCTAAGAAGTACGAGACCGTGCAGAAGGAGTTGAGGGAGTTCCAGGATGAGATCGGTAACATCTAGATCTCCGACAAGGAACCAAGTTTGGACTTCGTTCGCGCGTCTTCTTACAGCAACACCACTGAGATATCGAGCTCAGCTCTAGATTTTATCACCTCGCACAGGCGTATGGAGGGGGTTGAGGATGGGCAGTCTGGGAACACCATGACTTCAATACTTAGTGTTTCTACTTCATGGAGCGCATCGGTCCCGAGTTGGGTTGGCTCTGGGAGCTGTAGCTTTAGTTTCCGGTTGGGCTGTCTATTCTGACTACCGTCTATCCCTCTTAGCCTTTTGTTGCCTCTCTGTCGCCCTCCTCTCGTCCTTGGTCCCATAGCGGAAGGACTTCTTCTTCTTCTTTTTGGGCCATTCCTTTTTGCCTGACCCCTTTTCTGTGTCTTCCTCTTCTGTGGCCTCCTTCGGAGCGGTGTCATCGACCTCCCCATTCGGTTGTGCTCCTGGCTTATGTAATCCCCCCCGATCTACGCTCACTGCCTCAACAGTGACGGTCGTGTAGCGATCCTCGTCGATATATTCCTCCTCCATATCGATAGGCGCTTCCTGTACGTTATCGTCGTCCAGGCCGTTCCACTCCTCGTCGTCAGAGTCGCCAGTTTGGATCTTCCCCTCGGTGCCAACCTTCTCGGCCTCTCTCAGTATTTGATGGACGGCCTGCACATGCTCCTCGATTGCTTGTTTTCGTTCTTCTCGAAGCTGAAGGTAAAATGTCAGCACAGATGAACTGATCCAAATGTAAGGGTACTTCGAATCCCTCACATACCTGTGCTCGTATCTTTATTTTCTCCTCTCTCTCCATCTTTGCTGAGATCTCTTTTGCCTCCTTGATTCGCGCCTGCTTGCGCTTCCGGAAGCCGGAGAGATACTCGGATCGGGCATCTTTGTCAAAAGTGATTTCCTCGATCTTATGGGTGGCTTTTCTTTTCTTTGGCGGCGGCCGTAGCGCGTCCTTCTTGACTCTGGGCGTCACGAACATTTTTGGGGTGTGTCGCGAAAAGGCTGCTGTAAAAGCTGCTGTAACTTTACCAATTGGCCCCTCTGAAGAAGCGGGAATCCGGCGTGGCAATTCTGCCGCCCCACACCGCCTCTTTGGTCGTAGCCCGACCTCCATTCTCGTGAGGGAACGTCCCGCATCTCAGCAGCACGACAGAGCTCAACTTCCAGACGCCATGCAGCTCTCAAGAGCAGCCACCCTCCTAGCCTGCACCGCAGCCGTGCAGGCCTTCTCGGACTCCTCGCCGTTCATCCTCTTCTCTACGGTCAAGTGCGTCCACCCGACGTCCCGTCCTTTCTCGGGCGAGTCCCTCGTAGCTGACACTGTGCTTGCATAGACTCGCGGCCTCCCCTAACCATGAACAGCTCCAAACCAGCAGCAAGGTCATCACAGCCGCCCAGGATATCCTCTCCTCGTGCCCGACGCAGCGATACATCTTTGTCTCTCAGCCCAACATCCATGCCGCCGACATCCGCGGCAGATCTTCCGGCTGCAACATGCCCAACCTTTGCCGCGCCATGGCCAGCGATACAACCCGGGGAAGCTTCAGCGTCGCCGAGGTCATAGGCCTGGTCTCTTCCAAGCCATTGGCCGATTACGTTGAAAATGCATGCACGAAGAAGGGGATTGCCGCTCAGGTCGAAAGGGTAGAGCTGGCACATCTGCCGAGTCTTAAAGAGACCGTGAAACGGGCGGAGGTCCTCAGCGATAATGGTATGCCAGATATCTGTCGATTTACAGCCTTGCGTATTGTTCGCTTTTACTGACACCGTCTCATAGATCATGAGCTGGGACGTCTGCTTGACGCTCTGGATGGGCAATACACAGTCATCATATTCTCGGATCCGAACGAGTTCAAGGCTTACGAACCCGAGTTCATTGAGCCGGCCCACATTCTTGAGGCGACCCACATGGATCTCAAGCGCGAAGAGGGCGGCGCCGGGTTTGCTGCTCGGAGGAAGAACGCGACGGACAACCGGCCGCTGTTTGAGAAGTATCAGTTTTTTACCCCTGGTAAGTCTATCCCATGTGCATAATTGAAAATTCTCAGAGCATCCTGACCAAATCCTACAGGTATCTTCTCGGGTCTTATTGCCCTCATCGTCATCCTCTCCATTCTTACTGTTGGTCTCAGGTCTCTTGCAAGCCTGGAGGTCTCATATGGCGCATTCGACAGGGGGAATGGGCCGGCCGCCCAGAAGAATCAATAGCTTTGAAGTAAGCTTAATTGAAACTGTTGTTATTAGTGCGTCGTGTCGTTTCGAGAACACTGTAACATATTGTTCGGGGGCTGGAGTTTATGGAGGCTTGGGCATATTAATTGGGAGATTACTAGAGTATCGATATCCTCGGGCACTCTGTTTCCTGGAGGCTAGATGTACATGGCACACGTATACGCGCTGTTTTATGATGGTACACGCATCCAGACTCGTCATTCTGTGTCCTGCGTTTGTTTTCGCTCGCTGCCATGAGGAATCAACTGAGAGCTTGATGCTTTGCCATTTTCCATGACTCCTTGCCTGTTTACAAAAACGCCGTGATGATGATAAAAGCAATCCATCCTCCCATTTTCGCTTGCCCGACACACTGAGGGCCACGTGGGGTATTTCTCTCTTTCTCTCTCATACTAGGTGACTAGGCAGCAGGAAGTTGGCGATGCCTTCCCGTATCGCATACTCATGCCCACAGTGACCACAAACCAGCTTTCCCTCCATGATTTGCGTCTCCATCAAGAGTTTGTGCAGCTCCTGCAGCATCTTCTCATCCGCTTCCAACTCTTCCAACGTGGGAGGCTGATCGGGCAATGCGGGGAAGCCCAACTTTTTTTAAGCAGTGTTAGCACCAGGCATGAGCTTCAAGAGTTGGGACATGAGATTATGATATGATGCACGCCTTTCGGTGAATAAAAAAAAAACCACATACCTCTGAAGACGTAGTTCGCAGCGCAGCCCAATCGATGCGGGACAGCACGTTGACTAGCAGCTGGGGGTTGATCTCGATGTCGTCCTTGGCGAGCTCTGCCTCCTTGGGGTGGAGGGGAAACGAGTCGGACGAGGACTTGCACGTCTTGACCGCGCAGGTCAGGAAGTTAAGCGTGAGGACCTTCATATTTACGGGTCGCTATGGTCTTTTTTTCGGGGAATTTGTCTAGAGGCTTTTTTTCCTTCACTGACTGGGTTTCAAGAATCTACAGTTCTTGAGCCTGAGTGGTGGATTTGTGGAGGTTACGATTTTTTGACACTCAAAAACGGGGACCACGTGATGCGCTCGGGAGCGTTCAGATGAGACCAAGGAATAAACCACATATTCCATCCAAACTTCAGCAGGACATGGCCAGAGGCGGTGGTATACATTGTACACTAGGTATTAAAAAAGTAGCTATGGGAATACAAACAGTAGTATGACACATGGTATCGCTCTCTAGACAACGGAAAGTTGGCCACAAGTCGCGAAAGGGGTACCGAAGGTCGATCAGCCAAGAGCCCAAGACGGTTTCATTTAGCCCCGTTCTCTTGGACATTTCTTAGGGCTGTCAGCGGGTGCTGCAGGATACAGCTTGGCCGCATATACAGACGCCCTCAATCGCCTCTTGCACGGACTGCACTGCCTTAGCTGCCAACTTGACACCCACGCACCCAGAAATCAAGGAAATCAAAAGGCGCAACCACATCTTAACACGCCCAGCACACCACCTTAGGCCAGAGACTTGTCCTCGCCGAGAATACCACCGTCACGAGACTGGCGGCGCTTCGAGGCGCGGAGATACAGAGCGACGGCGGCGACGATAACGCAGAAGAAGAAAACCTTCCCCATGACGTACGAGCTCTCCTGGGGACCTGCGTCAACCTCGACAGGCGGCTCGCTCCATCCTGCAGAACCGTGTTCTAAAAATGGGGGAACGAAGACCGAAACGATCAGCACACGGACAACATACGTGAGTTTAAATGGTGAGTAAGCGTCAAAGCGGAACTTCTTCTTCGTCTCCGCCCGAGAAGGGATCTTGAGAGTGCTTATGTTCAGTAATTGGACTCAAATACAACAGACATGATTGCTTTTAGTTTATCCGTGCACCGAGCCAAAGAACGGGTGGTGGAGGGGTATGAACACGCTTGCGGGGAAATAGGAATTTCACAATTCCACGTGAATACCTTCAGCAGGGACCTCCAGCTCGCCACTCTTGGCGATCTTGACCGCCTTGACCGGCTTGTCGCCTCCCGCCGTCGGGTTCTTCTCAATCTTGTCCACGACTTCGTAGCCCTCAAGAACCTCGCCGAAGACGACGTGCTTGCCATCGAGCCAGCTATTTGACAGGCGATCGTCAGCAAGGCAAATTCTGCGCACTCAGACTACTCCAAACTTTCGTGGGCGACTTACCTGGTCACGACGGTGGTGATGAAGAACTGGGAGCCATTGGTGTCCTTGCCGGCGTTGGCCATGGAGAGGAGACCCTTCTTTGTGTGCTTGAGCTTGAAGTTCTCGTCGGCGAACTTCTCACCATAGACTGGACAGCACATGTTAGGGAGCTGCATCTTGATCAATCCTAGGGGGCATGTGTATACGTACTGGACTTGCCACCGGTGCCATCGCCCTTGGTGAAGTCGCCGCCCTGAATCATGAACTGGGGGATGACGCGGTGGAAGCTGGACCCTTCGTAGCCGAAGCCCTTCTCGCCCGTGGCCAAAGCCCGGAAGTTCTCAACCGTCTTGGGGACTGTCTTTCCATAGAGACCAATGACAACGCGACCAGCGGGCTCATCACCAATGGTGATGTCGAAGAAAACCTTGTGGGTGATCTTTGGGCCCTTGACCGCATCCACGCCCTGCGAGAACAGGAGCACGCTGACGCCGAAGAGCAGCGTAGCGGTCAGCAGAAGCCGCCTGAAGTGAAACATGATGACTGATTGGGGCTCTCTATTAGGGGAAGAGATGATCGATTGAGCTGGAGTGTTGATGCCAGATCAATTGAAGGGAGAAAAAGGAGGCGGCTCAAAGAAAACGACAGCGAGGCCACGTTAAATCCGTCGGCCTGTTAAAGCTACGTTTCACCTGCAGCGTGTGAACGGGAGCTTCGATCCCCTCTGTAAATTGACAGGGTTCTGTGGGGGTTTCAGCGGGGTTGGGAATGCCGTAGCAAACCAAGGCCAAAAGCGGACAATGCACACACCCCTCGGCGTGCGCGCACGCTGTCGCAACTTGGACAGATGCTAGGAACCTTTCGGGCCAGTCAACGCCAAAGCTAACGTCATCCTCGGTCGCAAGAACACCAAAGCCTCCATCAACGAACATTGCAGTGGAAGGCCATACGGCTACTCCATGCCGCTATGCCCAGGTCTACCTTCAGTTCTGATGCGAGTGTCTTCTTAATAACATAACATCCGCGACACCAGTTCGTTGCGGGATGATGTCCTCCAATGCCGAGGAGGACCCTTTCCTCCAGGTCCAACAGTGAGCACCAATTCCCCTGCCCCTTTCCTCAACAACCCACCCCGCCGCCACCACAACAGGACGACCTCTAACACCCCGACTAGAGATGTTCTCTCCCAGCTCCAGTCCACCCGTCCGCTATTCACGTCCTACCTACGCATCCGCTCCCTAGCCACAACCGCCAGCTCCCCAGAGCTCGCCTCAGCACGAACCGATCTCGAAGCCGCCCTCTACGCTCTCGGCGAAGATCTCGCCGACCTCGAAGAGTCCGTCAAAGCCGTCGAGTCTAACCCCTCCCAATATGGCCTCTCCGCCGCCGAAGTAACCCGGCGACAACGTCTTGTCCAGGAAGTCGGCGGGGAGGTTGAAGACATGCGCGAGGAGCTCGTGAACAAAGTTGCCTCCAAGAACAGCAACGGAGACCACCTCCCGGACCCCAACTCGTTCTCCATCGCCGATGGCGACACTAACGACGATGACTACGCTGCCGAGTTCGAGCACCAGCAGCAGGAGGTCATGATGCGCGAGCAGGACCAGCACCTGGACGGTGTTTTCCAGACCGTTGGGAACCTACGGCAACAGGCGGCTGATATGGGCCGTGAGCTGGAGGAGCAACGCGAGATGCTCGAGGTGGTGGACACTCTAGCCGACCGTGTGGGCGGGCGGCTGCAGACGGGGATGGAGAAACTGCGCTATGTCATGCGCCGGAATGAAGACCGGTACAGTAGCTGTTGCATCGGCTTGCTGGTTGTTGTCTTGGTAATACTCTTGATTCTGCTCTTAGTTATCTAGCGTCTCGGTGTCGGGTATAAAGTAGTCGGAATGTTTGGTCATCGCATCGCGTTGAGAACTACGTGTGGGAAGCGGTTTATACACGGGGCAATGTTCCCCCTTGAGTCCGGTTTCGGATTGGTTAACTCTCCCCTGACTATGTTGGGTATCGGTCTCAATCAACTACATCTATGATGTCAATCCTATCCTGCAATCCCAAATGTCAACCATGGCTCCGGCCCCAATATCGCCTGACACCATCGGTCGGCTACCATATCCCCCCAAGTGCATTGTGACACCACCCACTCTAACCGAGCACTAAGCCTGAGTCCTTCTTTAGCAGCTGTGCCACGACCACAAGCGACTCGACGGCCGCCGACTTCTTCGCGATCCTCGCCGGGAACTCGATCAGGCACGTCCTCAGCGCCGCCAGAGACGCTGTCCCGTAGAACTCTATAAACTTCTGTTCGTAGTTCTGAATCATCGCCTTGAGCACCAAGCATTGCGTATCGGAAATCTCGGCCGTTGGTGTGTTGACGATCTTCGCCATGGCCGTCCAGTAGTGCCGAGGAGGATACGGATTCTCCTTCTTGGATGTGGCGAACTTGCGTAGCGCTACTGCAGCAAAGCCCGCCCCTAAGCCCTCCATACGGTTGAAGTGCGTTTGCTGGTCTACCCACTTGCCATCCGATTTCCACCAGCCGAGGCGCTGTCGACCCTGTTCCGTGCTTTCGTTGCCCCGATAGCCAAAGAGCACGGGGCAGACGATGCGGAACTTCGCCATCAAAATGTCAATCAAAGATGCGCCGCGCCATTGAAAGTCAGGCTCAGAGAATGTTGCCGCGATACACACCCCAATCGGGTCGGCCGCCTCTGACCGGGCACTTGTTTCGCCAAGAAACTGGTTTATGCTGTATTTCGCGAAAATGTTGAGGAGGTAAATGAATATAGACGGCATCTGAGCGTCGTTATGAAGAGCGCCCTGCACTGGGTTCCTTGGCTCGAGGGTAAACATCCCAGTGTCAATGAGTGGTGACTGCATTTGGTTTGCCAATGCTTCTCGCAACAATGCTGCTATCTTTTGTTGCTAGAGTCGAGACTATCAGCATACGCACTCAATATTGTGAGGGAGTTGTTTCCTTACCTGTACACGATTAACACCGGCGGCGCCAGCGGTGAATTGACCCACGGTCTTCCTGATCTCACGACGCATGTCCCCCATGCGACTCTTAAGTGCGTGGTTTACCTTGACCTGCTCGGCCAAATTTTTGCGCAGCGCTTTCAGGTTACGATGGATCACGGTATACCTATCGACCGTTGGTTGGGTTGGGGGTGCTGAAGGTGCCGGGGCTGCTGGCGCCGGTGTTGGGGCCGGTGTTGACTGAGGAGGAGGGGCGAGTCCATTGGATCCATTGAGCAGGCTGCTGATGCCGAATGGGTTGTTGCGAGGCGTTTCTTGTTTTACTGCCGGAGCGCTTGTTGTTGTTGTTGTTGTTGTTGTTGTTGCTGTTGTCTGGACTGCTGCCTTTGTGCCCGCTAGTAGGCCAGACGTGGATGGCTGTGTGTTGGGTTGGGATTCCGGCTTCAGTCCACCAAAAGCGCTTTGTGTAGACGTCTGGGCCACACCATTTTGCTGTGCCGTAGAGGTCTGTTGACCGACCGGTGGTTTCGATTTTGCTGGTGCCTCGCTAGCGGCATCCTTTGCCTTTGCCTCCTCGGCTCTGGGCGGAGGTGGGATCTCAACCTTCTTCTCTTTCAAGGCCAAGAGCTTCAGTCGCTCGGTTGCGATCTGTTCCTCAAGCTGTATCCTCGTCTCCTCCTTCTTCTTCTCCTCCAGGAGTCGTTGTCGTTCCTCCTTCTTTTGATGCTGCAGTATGACACGCTCGGCCTCCTCTCTGACGCGATCATGCTCCTTTTTGGCGGCCTCGATGAGGTTCCTGTGCCGCGCCTCCGAATTGCGGTTGTCGTCCAGGAGCTCGGAAAGCACTTGGGACCGCTGCGGGCTTGAATACTGATGGCTCCTCCGAGGAGCAGGAGAGGATCCTGCCATGGTGGCGTCAAACTGCTGGGCGCTTGGGGAATTACAATGCCATCTCGCTCGAGACAGTTCGTGGTGGGGTGGTGCCTTGTTTGCAGGCCGTCGACGTTTCGCGACTTCAAAGAAGTTCTGTTACCACTTAGAACCACCCCCTGGGGTGTGCCTTTAGAACTCGCGCCAAAGAACGCGAATGCGCACCGTGCTGGCACCCTGCCACTGGCTCCTGCTTATCGGATAAATCACCTGTCTGGTGTCTGTGCGCCCCTAAGTAGCCGCCGAAATCCACCAGCCCGCGCATCGTCTTCCATAAGCACACCAAGGAGAAACCAAAGCGATGAATCGAGTTGAGAAAATTGACCCAGGGCACGGTGTAGGAATGAATAATCACTCATCAACAGGTCGAAACCCTCTACTCTCTAGACAGGTTTATGTCTTGAAACCCTGTTGGCCCTACCTCCTCAGACTGTCAACGTGATTGCCTGCCCCGTCAGATGCGGTGCACTAACCGTTTGACCAATATTCATGTCGTGTGATTGGCCAAAATAACCCAAAATCAGCGAGATATTTGGTAGCAGGCACGGCAGGGTAGGTAACGGTCTCTTCCCCGACCAGCTACTGCACGCACTTTCTCTCCGCACCTTTACTCCGCAAAGCACGCACATCGTTCCTTCCCGAGGTAGCCTACCTACCGTTTAATATAACAATCCAAGGATGAATCAATAGCGCTACATATCGGGCATTCAGTAGTCCTACATTGCTCCATCCCCTGGCCACTACTTACTTACTCAGGACTCGAGTAGGTGTCGGTGGGAGGATCGCGGATGGCTGCTGGCTTCTAGGCTTTCAAGCTACATCCTGAGGGGAAACGCGCCGGGGCATGATGGCCCATGGGGTGGCTTCAGCCTCGGCGTCAGCGCCCCTGTCCAGGTGGAACGGCGTCGACGGGTCTGTTCTCCACTGGGACAGTAAACTTTGACCACTGACGGAAGTATCACGCCAACCGTGGGGATTGGTGATGTGCAGAACGGCTCGTCGCAGGTGATACTTAGGGGCTGCCCGCGGGTTTGTATATCTCGGTGCGGAAGGGTCCTGGATCATGGAAACACCCTCCTTCCATCTTCCGCGAAATATTTGCCATCGAAGAAGGTCCGCTGCAGGTCGACTTATCCAGCGCGCTGTGTCCTCTCGACGAGGAGCTTGTCAACGCCGAGGGCGCCGTATTGGCCGGAGCCTAGCCAACCCTAGGAGCTTCCCCTCATCCCGCCCCTCATCGCCACTGTCCACAATTGGTGAGCTGCAGAGACAGGCAGTTCCATGGGCAAATATCCGCAAAGCCCGCGTCCTTCCCCGGCTGCACTCCCTCAATTGACAGCGGTCTCACTATCCGCATATTCACCGCGTTCGAGAGTCCATGTCCGAGCAGTACCAAATGCATCTTGATTGATACGGAGCGCGCTGGTCGGTCGCTTGAAGTTATTGATTCAGGGAAGGCAGGGGTAGCTTGCGCGCCTCCTGGGTCGGTCTCAGAGCGAGCCAAGACCATCAACCCTGCCAGGGTGGACGCAACTTCGGTCTGGTTTTGCTGCAGCTTCGGCTCCACTTTTCCTTTTCGGTAGCTGCCCGGCGTTGCTGCGGACCGGGAAGCATTGTGGTCTGTGGCCCCAGTCGCAAGGGCAGCCTTCTTGCCCGACTGCACATCCAGGAGAGCTGCTCATCGTCATCAACAACCCACGACGGGCCTCCTTCCCACTCGCACCCTCCTTACTACACCACACATCATCAGCTCTGAGCTCACAGCTCATCCCATACAGCCGTGCATCTTCGTGTTACACTCCCTCGAAAACCCAAGTTTCCCATCTTTCATTAACCTGTTTGGACTCGAAATCTCTCCGTGAACTGTCCTTAGGCAACGCCTCCGCCTCCCAGCAACCAGCAAACCAGCAACCAGCAAACTAGCAACCACACAAAAAACGACCACAGATCTACTTGACCGCAGCCGCGCATTGCTGTTGATCGCTACTCGGAATCCCGGTATCGCGTAGCTTCTTCGCACCCGACGTGCACTCACCCGTCAGCCTTTTGCCGCCCGCTTTGCCCATCATGGAGCAGCAACAACAGCCTCAACCTGGAGGCGTTCCTGGCCCTACCGGCCGTCGCCTCCATATTGCCCATCGTAGGAGTCCTTCAGAGTTGACTCCGCTGATGAGCATGTTTGCGAACACGGGAAATAGTAAGCGCTTTTATCATGCCCCTTTTTTTTCTGTCCGGTCGAGCCGGAAACTCCATCCGGGCTTTCGGCACACGGTCGTTGTAGCCCCCCACCATCCAGCTTTCATCGAAGATGATATTGAAGTATCAAGATTACTAACACCCGTCTGTCTGTAGTGGAACAGATGGCAATCCAACAGCAGATCGAAATGCTGCAGCAGCAGCAACAGCAGATCCAAGCTACTCACCAGCAATATGTGAATATGGGGATGATAGCGCCTAACCAGGCCATGGCCCCCGGGTTCAGCCCCTTACAACCTACCATGACCAATATGTCGCCGCAGGCCGGTTTCCAGTTTCCCAGCCAGCTACCGCAGCAGAATGTTAACATTGCCCCGCCCACGCAACCGTTATCACATCGCCGTAATCAGTCGGCTATTCCCAACATGGGCATGGGACCCCCTCCCGCTCCCTCTTCCGGGGCTTCTGGATCCGCATTTGGCAACTTTGACAACACCCAGAGCCACGGAAGAGAAAATCAGGGTGCTCGCGGTGGCCGCGGCGGCCCCCCCGGAGGCGGCCATCAAAGGCGGCACTCTTTGGCATTGGCTGATGCCAAGAAAGCGGCCGAGCTCGCCCAGCAGAAGCGTACTACGTCTGGCTTCCAGTTCCCTGCCCCCGGTGCTTCGGGTTCGGCTGAAAAGTCTGAGGATGAAGCAAAGGGTACAGCCACGGCCACGACCCCTACGGACAGCCAGATAGCGCAAGGTTCTTCTTATCGCGGCGGCCGAGGTGGTGGTCACGGTCGGAGCCAGAGCATGGCTGTCGGCGCCAACGGCCGCGGAGGCAGCACTGGCCGCGGAGGCCACTTCTCTACCGATTCAGTCGGCCAGAGTGGTGATTTCAACCGCCGGGGTGGCGGCCACGCGCGCACCGGTTCCCGCAACTTTGACGGCAATTGGCGTAATCAGAGCCAGAACCAGACGCAAGACCAGGCCGGTGGTACCAGCCAGAATCAGGGATTCCAGCCAGGCCACCGCAGTCGCGGCTCGGTCAACCATCAGTCAATCTCTTCGATTGGTGCTTTCCAGTACCCGGGACAGCCCCAGCTCATGCAGCTTCCCGGTCAAATGATGATTCCCGGCATGTTTCCTGGCCAGCAGCTCAGCCCCATGCAGCTCAATCAACTTCAGGCACTCCAAGTTGCCCAGATGAACGGCCAGCATATGGCAGGCCTCCAAGGTAGTCAACATGCCCCTCAGATGGGTGGCCAGCAGCAGCAACAGCAGCAGCGCAAAACCCTGTTCACTCCTTATCTCCCTCAGGCCACACTCCCTGCTCTCTTGGGCGACGGGCAGCTTGTCTCTGGCATTCTTCGAGTCAACAAGAAGAACAGGAGCGACGCTTACGTCTCAACCCAAGACGGCTTGCTTGATGCGGATATTTTCATTTGTGGTAGCAAGGACCGCAATCGCGCTCTCGAAGGCGACCTCGTCGCAGTCGAGCTTCTTGATGTCGATGAGGTTTGGTCCCAGAAGAAAGAGAAAGAGGAAAAGAAGAAGCGCAAGGATATCACCGACACTCGTTCAGGCTCGACAGCTGGAAACAATCAGGGCAACAATGGCGACGACAATGGTACCGGCGAAGGTGGCCTTCGTCGACGCGGCAGTCTCAGACAGCGTCCCACGCAGAAAAAGAACGACGATGTTGAAGTCGAAGGGCAGAGCCTCCTCCTGGTGGAGGAAGAGGAGATCAATGATGAGCAGAAGCCGCTTTACGCTGGTCACATCGTTGCCGTCATCGAGCGCGTCGCGGGCCAGATGTTTTCTGGCACTCTCGGCCTGCTCCGGCCCAGCAGCCAAGCTACCAAGGAGAAACAAGAGGCTGAGCGCGCCGCGAGAGACGGTGGTCGTCAGCAGGACAACCGGTCACAGGAGAAGCCCAAGATCGTTTGGTTCAAGCCAACCGACAAGCGCGTCCCCCTCATTGCCATTCCCACTGAGCAGGCCCCTCGCGACTTTGTTGAGAAGCATCAAGACTATGCTGACCAGATATTTGTTGCTTGCATCAAGCGTTGGCCCATCACTTCTCTTCACCCCTTCGGCACCCTTGTTGAAAAGCTTGGCAGAATGGGAGACCTGAAGATTGAAACGGATGCACTCCTTCGCGACAACAACTTCGCCTCGGACGAGTTCTCGGAAGCGGTGCTACGCAGCGTCGGCCTCCAGGATTGGTCCATTGCGAAGGAAGACGAAGAGGCCATTGCTGCTCGCCGAGACTTCCGCGACGAGAAGGTGTTTACTCTCGATCTCGATGGTGCTAACGAGCTCGGAAACGGAGTGCACATCAAGACTCTGCCAGACGGCAAGGTTGAGATTGGCGTTCATGTGCCTGATGTCGCACACTTCATCAAAGCCAACTCTCTTGTTGATCGTGAGGCAAAGAAGCGCGGTACCTCTGTTCGCCTTGTCAACAGGTTCTGTGCCCTTCTGCCACCGAAGCTCTCCACCGAGCTTTGTGCTATCACCCCTGAACAGGATCGCCTGACCGTCAGCATTATCTTCCACGTCAACCCACATACCGGTGCTGTTGCGGAGGGCGATACCTGGATTGGTAGGGGTATTGTCAAGAGCGGCGCCAAACTCTCCCTGGCACAGATCGACGAAGCTGTTTCCGGCCGCGGCAGCTTCGAACACCCCGTTTTTGGAGCCAGAGATATCCAGATCCTCAATGTAAGCTTCTTAATCATCATCCGAGCGTATGCATGTCACTAATTATCACAGGCCTTGACCCAGAAGTTCCGGGAAGCCCGCCTGGGCGCCGGTGGTGAGCCCATGGCTCCTCTGCGTCTTTTCCAGCAACTTGACGACGAGAATATTCCCGTTAAGCACAACATCTTTGACTCAAGCGCGGCTACCGAGCTTGTTGAGGAGCTCATGCACAAGACCAACAGCTACATTGCTCAGCGTCTTGCAGAGGGCCTCCCTGAAAAGGCCCTGCTGCGTCGCCAGTCCCCTCCCAACTCTCGCCGCCTACAAACCATTGTTGAGCGTATGACTGCCCTTGGGTATGAGATTGACCCCACCAGCAGCGGCACAATCCAGAACAGTCTGTTCAAGGTTGATGATGCTGAGATCAGGAAGGGGATGGAGACGCTCCTCCTCAAGTCGATGCATCGTGCCAAGTACTACATCACAGGCAAGACGCCTCAGCATTTGTGGCCTCATTATGCCCTAAACCAACCCCTTTACACTCATTTCACATGCCCAACCAGACGCTATGCGGACATCATGGTCCATCGTCAGCTCGAGTCTATCCTCTCTGAGGGCAAGGTTGAGTACAATGAGGACTTGGAAATCCTCGTTAAGACCGTCGAATCATGCAACACCAAGAAAGACTCAGCACAGAACGCTCAGGAGCAGAGCATTCACATCGAATCGTGCCGTGCAATGGATAAGAAACGTCAAGAGGCCAACGGTGACCTAATCAGTGAAGGAATCGTGGTGTGCGTCTATGAGTCAGCATTTGACGTTCTTATTCCTGAGTGGGGCTTCGAGAAGCGTGTTCACTGCGATCAGCTTCCGCTGAAGAAGGCCGAATTCAGAAAGGACAAGAGAGTTTTGGAGCTTTACTGGGAGAAGGGCGTGCCCAGCTCCGCGTACGTCCCAGAGGACGAACGTCCCAAGGCGGCAGCGTCCCAGAGAATCTCACACGCCATGGCGGCGGCCCGACAGGCCGAGGAGGCAGAAAGGGCTAGGAAGGAACGGGAGGAGGCTGCGCGCAAGCAGACAGAGACTGGTACCATGTCAACTGATGATGTCGATGCACTCTTTGACGACGATGAAGACAATGCATCCGACATCACAGAGGCGATGGCCGGTGCGTCCCTCGCGGAGCGGCCAACGCAGAGCGTTCCCGGATCGCCTGCTCGGTCCCCATCGAACGCGGCTGGAACTCTCCACCGCACCCGGTCAGACTCCAAGGTCCCGATCGCCGAGGCCCCGGAGACTCGGTTGTCCAACAAGGAAAAGTATTTGAAGCTGTTCAAGTTGAGAGAGGAGGGTGGCGAATACATTCAGGATGTGACAGAGATGACAAGAGTGCCGGTGATCCTGAAGACCGATCTCTCCAAGAGCCCACCGTACGTATTCACTTCGCTTATTTCGCGCACACATCACTGACACATGATTTAGGTGCTTGACTATTCGCTCTTTGAACCCGTATGCTCTCTAGACCGCTTTGCACATTCCTGGGGCGGCTGAGGGATGTGGACCCTCGCCCACTGGATAACTTAAATATACATTGAGCGGCACTGGGCGTAGCAGGTGGAAAAAGAAGGAATGCACAAGAAGGAAGATAGGGAAGATTGACACAGACAGGGTTCCCACATGGATGGAACAGCTGAGGATGGAATATACTTGTCGATAGTCGTGTTGCATTTTGTGCGAGGGGATCATATGTCTAGCAGCAGCATTACAGACGTTGTAAGGTTTCCGCAATGCTGTTTGGTGACGGCGAAGACTAAAAGAGAGTTAGGAGGAGAGAGAAGGGTCGAGGAAGGGTCGAAAGCAACAAGGCCCATCTAATAACCCAAAAGAATTGAATCTGGCTTTTGCGCGCATAATCAGTTGGTTCATTGAGGGACCGTGTTACTTGACAGATCCGGTTTCATGGTCCCATTGAGGCGTACAGGCTAATGGAAATTGTAACACGAGCAACAGAGGATGCCGACAGGCAGCGATCGCTTCGCAGGTCTAGATAAGGCTCAGACACAAGGCGGTCGATCCGGCAATCTTAGATGCGTGCATTGGAGGACGGACGCCATTCTGTCGACGTTCCGGTCCCTCAGAGAGAGTGCGCTGGGGACTCGGAAGCACACTGGTGTCGGATGATCGACGGATCTGAGACTTCTTGGCCTCCTTATTCGGGATGAATTAAGGTAAGGGACGGAATACCTTGTTGGGAGGGCAGGATGGGAGGCTGGGTGTTTCTGCGCGCGAGGAACGGACTTGAAGGTCAAGTCGGATGAAAAGGGAGACTGGGGGTATGATTGTCAAGATTCTTCCGATTCCGAACAACTTGGTAGGTGTCGAATCTTTTGTTGGATTCGGCATATTCTGCCGCTTGTTTCTGTTTTGCGAATAATCACGATGCCAATGAAACCAACAGTACGTTCGGTTTCCATAGATTTCTTCTTACCAATATTGTTGCGTTGCCCCCATTCAAATGATGTGATGGCCACCAGGTGTTGAAAACAAGCAACGCACAGCAGAACATGTCCCCTTGCTGATTCGCTGGTAGCTGCCATTGGGGTCCATCAGACGAGGTTTCATGAAAGCAGGGCGGAGACAGGGCAGAGAAGAGGCGAGGCATGAATCGGATTTTCACACCACCGCCTTAGCGATGGTACCTTAACTGAGGACTAGGCCCGGAAAGCAGGCGACTTTCTGCGTCGACGGCGTGGCTGCCCTGTATAAATCTGAATCGAGGGACCTGCGGGGAAGGATCTGGGTAAACTAAAGTGACCTTCTCAAACAACCCAAGATCTCAGCTGCAACCTTCTAATCTCGTCAGTTGCAGGTCGCAGTCGCGGGCCTTGGCTATTCCTAGACGCAAGGTGCGCGGTTGGATGCCCACAAGGGGTACGCGATTGGGGATCCGCCATGGAAGACACATAGGGCTGGATGGCACAGCAAGCAACCTCCTCGAGGCGCCCGAGTCTCGTAGAAACAAATATAGCTGCTGTGCTGGTGGAGGGATGACCGCAGTAAACGCTCACAAGTGTGACCACTTGGGCCCCTCGCCGTTGTTGAATCATCGAATGCTCGAGTCGCGAGCCCTGGACATGTGTGGCACATGACAAACAAACGCACTGCAGCGAGGATGGGGCCATCTCCAGAGACCCAGACATACTGCGAGTCTCGTCACACTAGAGCAGCTCGAATACCTAGCTCCAACTCAAAGCTAGCTAAGGTTGTGTGGCCGTTGCAAACACATTCCAACCTTATCTCGGTTCGGCAGAGCACGAAACCAGATCCATGAAGTGAGGTTGCAGCAAAGGTACCTAGCTTTGGCCGCGAGGTCGAGGTCGAGGTCGAGCTGGAAAGTGACGAACAAGGCCCCCCCGTCGCCATGAATCTGTCCGTCGCCCGCATTGTTCGGAAGCGAATTGTAGCTGTCGCAGAAGGGCTGCATGGCGGCGGAAAAAGAAGAGTAAAAACCGCATCCGCGGGATTGAAACATGGCTGAGACGGGAACCGTGGGCGCCAACGTCACAGATACCCCTGCAGTGGGGTTCCCGTGCGACTCCTTGGCACTGCACGGGGGTCTTGGCGGGGGGCTCTGCGGCCAACTCCCGCCCGGCGACTCTCCCAGGGACTTCCCACCACCATCCAAAGCGCTACCCGGGACCCGAACAGGGGGCCTACACATTCATCCCAAGTTTAGGTCAGCTCGACTTTTCCCCATTGGCCGCGTCTTGAGCCTCACACCCAGGCGAGCACAGGAGAAGAGAGGCCCGACGACGGGACCCGCAGCACCAGCAGGCAAGGCGCCGGCTCCTCGATGCTGCGCGTCGCAGCCAGGGGTCGAGTAAACGAAACACTCGAGATCTGCCCCCCCAACCATCATCCCCTTCGCTCCTGCCCTCACGGCCATCCATCGCCCAAGGCCGCCCTGCTGCCATCTGAACATCCCGGCAGAACAAACCAGAGAGGCGCTGAGCCCATCTGGGCCATGCTCCGATGTTCAAACGCTCGAACCCTCCCGTGCCCTCGTCCCCCATCCCCCGTCACCCGTACCCCGTAGCCCCGTTCAAGGGTGCTCCCCCTCCCCCTTCCTGCCCTCGCGCACCCGCGCATTGCACGCCCGCGCCCAAGTGAGGATGCGGGCCCGGAACGTTGAGGAGCCGCCAGTCCTGACGGCGAGTCTTGGCGGCGACCTGCTCATCTTTATCCATGCCCGTTTCCCACCTGCATGACTTTTTTCTCCTCTCCTTCTCACAGCCATCGACGCTTGCATTCACTTCGCTTTCCTCCCTCATCCTTCACCCCCAAAGCGCTGGTCTGCTTTCACTCTCCTTCAAAGCAGCTCGGTCTGTCCTGTCTCTCACTTGAACCTCCCTCGTTCTACCACAACGACGACGACTGCTTGCTTTACGTAATACCTTTTAATATCAACACCTTCACTTCAACAACTAAGCTGGTCTTTGCTTCTTTACGGCTTTCGTCTCAGGAACAGAAGAGAAAAAGGAGAAAGAGTTACGGGGAACGAAACAAGGAAAAACTAGGGATCATCAGAAACACCAAGATGCCTTCATTCATCAAGACAGTCGGGACGGTTGTGGCAGGGTTGGCCACTCTGGCGTCGGCAGCACCGGCCGCTCCCAAGTTGACGAGGTCGCAAATGAAGATCCACGACGTGATGAAGCGCCAGAACGCTGCGGCAGCGGCGGCAGGTCTCACAGATATCGACATTCTCCAATTGTAAGTCATGAATCCGTCTGCGGACAAGCCGAGTAACATGACTAACTGAATCCAGCGCCCTGACCCTCGAGCACCTCGAGTCTGAGTTCTACCGACAAGGTTTCGCTCAGTTCCCTGCGGATCAGTTCACGGCTCTTGGCCTCACACAGCAGGAGATCGATGACTTGACCAAGATCGGCAAGACGGAAGAGGCCCACGTGGTTCTCCTTCAGGGCGCCATCGCCCAGGCGGGTGTCCAGCCCGTGCAGGCGTGCCAGTACAACTTTGGCTTCACCGACGCCCTCGGTATGGTCGGCACTGCCGCCGTGCTCGAGAACGTGGGTGTTTCCGCCTATCTCGGCGCCAGCCCCCTCGTGTCGGACCCCGGTATCCTCACGACCGCTGCCACCATCCTGACGGTCGAAGCTCGCCACCAGTCCTTCATCCGCGCCGCCACCAAGATCGTCGCTGTCCCGCAGGCCTTCGACACGCCCCTGTCGGCCAAGCAGGTCTTCTCGCTCGCCGCACCCTTCATCGCCAGCTGCCCCGAGGGTAGCAACCTCATCCTGACCGCCTTCCCCACCCTCACTATGGCCGCTGGTCAGGACGCTGCTGCGCTCCAGGCCGGTGCCACCATCCAGCTCCAGTCCGATGCCTCCGCCCAGGCCACCAGCTGCGCCTTCACCACCGGTGGCATTCCCGGCGGCACCGTCTTCACCGACTTCGTCAACGGCTCCTGCGTCATTCCCCAGGGGCTCGCCGGCTTCACCTATGTCAACCTCGCAAGCGCCGCACCGCTCACTGGTGTTCTCACCGACGACATCATCCTCGCCGGCCCCATGGTCATGCAGGTCTCGTAAGCGGTATTTTAAGGACTAAATGGACTGCGTCCACGCCAATTGGGAAAAAGGAAAGCTGGTCCGGCGTGTGATGACGGAAAGTAGGATATAATATGGTCAGGGAAGAAAAGAGATTCAAAAAAATCATCAATTGCATAGACAAGACAACAAATACTTCAAAAGCGCTCTATCTTCCCTGCCATATTCCTTACCCTACTTATGTTTTCTTTTCTCAAAGGGGCTACTATTATATCCCTCATAGTTTTTTCTTGTTCTCTTTCGTCACCCATCGACTTCCTATCCCCTTGTACTTCACTTCTTCTGGCTCCGGTATCGACTGATCCGTTACTACATAGCCTGTATATAATCTATATATACCTTGTCGAAAACTGTTTGGTGTGATTTGAGCTGCTCTTTTTGTACGTTAGAACTCAAGGGGGGGAAATGCGATGTGGATGAGACACCCGCTGTGGCAGTGCGTCAGATGTTGGTTCTCTCTTATATCTATTTCTCGACTAGTAGCAAAATACAGATATCTGTGGACACAATATGACTTGACCGGATGGCCAGATGACTAACTATGACATGCGGTAAGTAGAGAACGTGGCTTGGGCTCTGATAAGCCCTACCCGCGCCGCCGTCTCGGCATGGCATTTAGGTTATCCGGGGTGCATATGCCGGAACTTCAAAGGGTTGGTTGATCGACGTACGAACTACGGAATACGCAATCCGTATGCGAAATGCGTTATGCGCCGACACTACGCGGGACGTTCTATTCTAGTGGCCTGATGGTCTAGACCTCCGTCCTGAGCTGGCGTACTAATCCTTTGGGGAAAGAGAGGATCGCCAAGTCAAGTGGCGCGAAAGGAGTTGTTATCTTAGGTCATTGCCCTGTTTCTCTCCTAGCCAATGATAGGAATGCGTTGTTACGGTAGGTACCTTGTACTTTCTTAGAACCTATCATGATGTTCGTAACGCTTGTGTTATTTTCTAGAGCATGCCCGATAGAAGGTACCTTCCATTAGGCGATGCTGTAAAGTCCCTCAAGAATACAATATGGCCTATCTGATGTTCCTGGTCAAAAGCCACCGCCTCAAGCTGATGGGGCAGGAAGACGTCTTCTGCATCAACATCAGCAACTTCTCCTTTTTGCTAGGAATTGAAATCTATGATACACCTTATCTTACGCCCCTTGACACTGCATCACATGAGAGTGATGCGATATGTCCACCACACACGGCGTTCTCCCGACGTTACGTACATGTACCGACAACTTAACATCCCAAGCAGAGAATCCCTTACGCTCCCAGGATTACATGTCCTTAGTCCGACATTGGTGTTCTCGCCAAGCTCTCGGGAACGCCAACTTCCTAGATCCCCTAGGTAGGCAGGCACTTCCCCCGAGGTACAATTCCCACCGTGCGAGAGAGAGGGAACTCCATAACCTCCCAGGATTGTATTCTAGCCTCGTCTTGGTGTTTTCACTACCAGGAACGCTAACTCCCTCCCCTCGGTACTTAAAGCAGAGCCAAAATCCCACTGCAACAGAGAAAAGGACCTTGTTCCATGTCCTTTTGGCATGTATTCCCTAGTCTCCGAACCCAGTCCTCGCGGTGTCTGGACTGCCAAGGTATGCTAACTGGAGGCACAACTCCGACCCCAAGAGAGCCAGCCGTCTTTTACAAGTTCCAATCGGGCTCGACCCCAATAGAGAAAACCAAAACTAATTCCTAGGCTTTCTTTTACGGCATTTTAAACACAAGTTGGAGTGGGAAATACCGCAACACCAATTATGAGATCGGTATTCACATCGTGACAAGTTGCCGAACCCGGACGTGACATCAACCCACTCTGAACTCAAGCGGGGCGTAGGACTGGCACAGCGAGGTAGCACCAACAGATACGCGTCCCGGATGACCAGCGCCGAGGAGAAGTGCAATTCATTCCAGTCGACACCAAGCACCCATCCATCTAACCGGGAAAAGGGACCAAAACCCACCTCTAGCCATTTCATTACGACTTTGCTTCTGTACCGGCGATTGCATCGAGTCCGGGAGCGCGAAGCTGCCATTGGTCGGGCCATTCGTCTTACACTCTTGCTTGGCGTCCGTTATATAAACATTTGGTTATGGTAGCCACGGACCAGTAAAAAGCAACGTCAGGTCAAGCCCAAGGAGCTGACCGAGTTAGGCATCCAATGATGGTGTGACCGTCCCAGCCTGCCACTGACCCCCACAACAAGTGCGAGTCGTCAACCAACAGTCGACCGCCGCAAACGCTCACCTCCAATATTGATGCCAGACGATCACCACCAGGAGGGGGCAAAATGAGGGACTTACCTTATTCTCTTACTCTCCAACCTTACACACTGGCAGGCGGCAGGTAGCCTGCGCGACCTCACATCCAATCCCTTCCGCATTGAAGTTGCCACCAAGCCTGAGCGGATACGACAGAACCACAAAATCCCTCGCTCGCACCATGTTTTGATCCCCAAGCCTCTTCTCGGGGCAAGCCATGATACCTTACAATTTACAATCTCGCTGATCGTGGAGGGGTAATGAGGGGTCCCGCCCATCCTGTCGGAGTCTCCATGTCCATCCATGCAGAGAACAAATTAGTGAAGTGGTTCCCCCAACCCATCCAACCCCTAGGACGCTTGCCCAGGGGGGTGTGAGTGGATGCCAGGACTTCAGGAGGGGGGAAAAACAGCGCTGTAAGACGAAGTCCCGAAAATGCCTATCTATGGCTGTCAAGCCCGTCTGGTCCAATCACGTCGCTCCCTCATCCTCTTAGCAGTTTCTATTGATTTTAAGCTGAACGTTTGAGCGGATTCCATGGGTTGCTCGCAGCTGCAGAGAGCAAGGCTGAACCCTTCTCGAAAAATTCCGCACCGTCGAAATCCGGGAGGCGCCGTAGCGAGCGACATCGGACATGCGGCGACACCGCAAAGTCGCTAACAGCCACCCACGGCCACGATAACTTCCCGGAATAAATTGGACCCTCTTCTGGCCTTCGTAATGTCCTTTTTCCTTCTCGGTGCTTTGTTTTAGCCTCCCGCTCCGTGAGTGGGGAGAAGTCCTTCACAGCAGCGTGGATCAACCTAGCCAAAGACTCGGCATTACATCCACACCAGACGTTAACCACGAGGCGGCCAATCGATTCTCGAGGATAAGCTTTTTAGGCCTGACCGGCCCGTCTCTGGATTGGTTCGACCTTGGCCACTGGCAGTGGAAGAAACGCACGCGAGTCGCAGGAAGCGGTGGCCACAAACCGCTCGCAACCAGCGAGGTCGCTCGCAAAGCGGGCAAACCGCCAATGATGGCGGGGCATCTCAGCTGATAAGGCGCCCGAGCACGCGGATCATGACGTGACGTGGGAAGCCATGCTGCAGCTCACCATCACTCAGTTCTGGAAAATATCGCAAGTGAATCTAACTGATGACTGGACGAGTTGGCTGAGTGAAACCCCAGGCGATGAGTGCCGTGTGTGTGCGCATCTGGCAAACCGCGGACACGGCACACGATGCGCTGCGGGGCCACCGAAGACCGGCAGCTCCCCTGCAACATCACATCTGGACATTGTTCCCCCACAGGGGTGCCCCCGTGTACTGGGCTTCATCTGCGACCCCTCCATGTCGGCGCCAGGTCTGGGCATGAGATGTGAGCTTTCCAGATGTTGAGCTTGCGTCGCCCAGATCCCGAGTACCCGCAGTGGCTTCTTGTTGAGCACTGGGGGCGCGGGAGGCCAGGTAACATCTCCCCTCGTCCCATCTCGACGTCGCGTTCAGCCCCTCCCCCCCGCCGCGGTCTTTTCCCATATATACCTGCCTTTGCCATCCACCCCGTCACTGCGCACTCTCTTACCCAGCACCACTTCCACATCCTTCCCAGCCAAGACAACGAGCCAAGCGCGACATTCACGGGATCCTTTTTGCACACACAAGAGACTCCTAGGATTCCTCAATTACCTCGACACAATGTCTCATCTCGCGTCCGAGCCCGAGTTCGAGCAGGCTTATAACGAGCTTGCGAGCACTCTCGAGAACAGCTCCCTCTTTGAGAAGTACCCCGAGTATAGGACCGCTCTCAAGGTCGCTGCCATCCCCGAGCGCGTCATCCAGTTCAGAGTCGTCTGGGAGGACGATGCCGGCAACCTCCAGGTCAATCGGGGATACCGCGTGCAGTTCAACTCCTCCCTTGGCCCCTACAAGGGAGGTCTGAGACTTCACCCCACCGTCAACCTGTCCATGTGAGTGAGAACGATTGACGAGATTGGGTACGATGGTCCCGCTGACGCGACTGAACAGTCTCAAGTTCCTCGGCTTCGAGCAGATCTTCAAGAATGCGCTCACAGGATGTAAGTACAAGAAAGAGAAAATGGCGTGGCGAGTCTCTCACTAGAGCCGACTGCTAACCGTTATGTAATCAGTGATGATGGGTGGCGGCAAGGGTGGATCCGACTTTGACCCTAAGGGCAAGAGTGATAGCGAGATCAGGCGATTCTGCCAGGCCTTCATGGCCGAGCTGTCCAAGCACATTGGTGCCAACATCGACGTTCCGGCCGGCGATATCGGTGTGGGTGGAAGGGAGATTGGCTACCTGTTCGGTGCCTACCGCAAGGCCAAGAACGCGTTTGAGGGTGTTCTTACCGGCAAGGGCCTCGCCTGGGGCGGCAGCTTGATCCGACCCGAGGCGACCGGATATGGCCTCATCTACTATGTCGGGCACATGCTCGAGTACGCCGGCGCCGGCGACTGGACCGGAAAGCGGGTGGCCATCTCGGGCTCCGGAAACGTCGCCCAGTTTGCGGCACTGAAGGCCATCGAGCTTGGCGCCACTGTTGTCTCCCTCTCCGACTCCAAGGGTGCCCTTGTCGGAACCGTCACGGTCGAGGATATCGAGGCGATTGCTGCTCTCAAGGAGGGCCGTGGCTCTCTGATCAGCTACGCCGCCAAGGACAACGTCAAGTTTATCGAGGGTGCTCGCCCCTGGCTCCACGTCGGCCAGGTCGACATTGTCCTGCCTTGCGCGACCCAAAACGAGGTTAGCAAGGAGGAAGCCGAGGGCCTGGTCGCCGCTGGCGCCAAGTTCGTTGCTGAGGGTTCCAACATGGGCTGCACTCAGGAGGCGATTGAGGTCTTTGAGTCCACCCGCAAGGGCAAGCAGGGTGCTGCGGCTTGGTATGCTCCTGGTAGGTCACACTCCATCCCACGCGAGAGGAAACGCGATGGCTAACCCACTTATAGGAAAGGCTGCCAACTGCGGAGGTGTCGCTGTGTCCGGGTTGGAGATGGGCCAGAACAGCCAGCGTCTGGCGTGGACTCGGGAAGAGGTTGACGAGAAGCTCAAGGTCATCATGAAGGGCGCCTTCGAGTTGGGCGTCACCACAGCCAAGGAGTACGTTTCGTCCACCGAGGGCGAGCTTCCCAGTCTGGTGGCTGGCAGCAACATTGCTGGCTTCGTCAAGGTCGCAAGGGCCATGCACGACCAGGGTGATTGGTGGTCGAAGTTGTAGGGAGACAAATGGTAATCCGGAAGATTTTCCACTAGCCGCGTGTAGCCGGTGCTAAGGGCGGCAGACCTGCGAGAAACGGGGGTCACGATATGTGATGGCCGCGGCGTTGGGGGCCTATTGGAACCGAGGTTTGGGAAGAGGACGAGGCGGACTCTCCTGGTTGCTGGTTGTTTTGGCGTTTTGGGGTTCATTGGGGGCCTAGGCATAAGTTAGCGGGTTGCGAGTATATACCATCATAGCATAAATGCCACCTATTCATACAACCTCGTTCGGATTCTCTCGCGTGCACCTCTGGTCAACGGCACAGCAGCAAACGCAGCCGTTGGGTGTGAGGTTGGTCAGTGCTCGATGGACGGTATGGAACGCGCTGTCACCAGCCGTCTGCCCGGTCAGGGCCAAAGGTCAAGATTGTCCAAGCTGGAGCCAGAAGAGTCGGAAGGAAGAAAATACAGTGCCATGCTCGCGTCTCATCGTGTATGGGAGCACTAGGTTCGGATGGCAGGGCAGTTGTCAAAGCGAGAAGTGAAGAGGACATTAGTTCCGAGCCTCTGTCCAGGTGACCGAAAGCCACATGATGACCCCCAGGCAAGCCCCACCAGATCCCAAATAGAGTAAGTCGTTGAAACTTGATGGGCGGGGCGCTTTTTCTTTCACGAGAACTCCATATGTGTTCTACGCCACAAGGTGATGAAACATGTAGCTACACAGTAGACGTCAGAGTTATGATTACAGAGTTATGATTAGACAACGAGTCAAACTAGGTGTGGCTGTCCGAAAAAAAAAAAGCGGTACGGATCACAAGTTACAGTCAGCCGTGCCGCGGAAGACATCCCGTTTCCCGATGGATGCCTGTACACTACGGACTAACACCAACGCCTATTTCAGCCTGAGGCCGTGCGTCGAGGCGCTTGGGGCGGTGCCTGTTGGCTTCTTATCAGTCGAGCTGCACACCACCTCTGCTTATTCCGGTTTGATGGTGTTGACACCATCTCCCGGTGTGATGCGCGACAAGCTGAGGTCCAGACGCCCACCCGCCGGTGAGGGAGCCTGCCTGCGCCCCCCCCCCCCCCACCATAGGGTACGCTGGAAACAAGACCTTGAAGAATAAGGCCGAGATTGTTCGGAGCTTCGGAGACGCTATTGCTCCTGTGCGTTCGGGCAGCGTATCACGACGTTGAATAGTCAAGGTTACACATCGACCCACAGGCAAGGTCCCGGTCAGTTTCCCATTAATAGGGTGCCCAACGATCGCGGCTCCCGGGAGGGAGGATGGATCGAAAGCAGCGCATTGGAAGCCTTGCAATTCCGCAGCTGCGACCTCTTCGGTAGCACACGAACCAACCAAAAACCCGAATCGCACAAGATTCTGAAAATGCCCGAGAAGCACGCTTCCACCCCTTTCACCCCTGAGCTGATGAATCAGACACGTAACACGGTACATACCGCTACCCCGCAAAGGGGTCGAGGTTGTTGGCTTGTGATGACGACCTCAGTTCCCTCACGCTGGACATGGCTGCCTCGGTGGTTGGCCCGACTGGACACCCTTTGGGCTCAACGGGCGGCTAGATAACGAGGAAACGAAACATCCAGGCATCCCGCCTTTCGGGGACGGCGCGATGCTGATGGCATGTTCTGCGGAGGCCGGACGGCTGCATTGCATGGTGCCATTCGGTCGGTCTTCTTTTACCCCTTGTGCATCCCAAAGTTCTTCTTTGTGCAACGCGACGGCACAAAGTTCTTGTCTTGGCTCTTGGGGCGGGCCGCCAGGGCTGAGTGAAGTGGAGCACCGCGGGCAGGCAGGTCTCTTTTTGCCCCTAGGTCGAGAATCCTTCCGTCGCTGCAAGGGTGAATCGCGAATTCCACGGCGAAGGGACCCAATCACGGCTGTGAAGAAGGGCGCTATCTTCTGTCAAACGTCGCGATTCTTCCGAGGCTATTGCGCCTCCGTAGATCTCCTCAGCGCCGGAGCAATGCCTGACCGCGACATCCCTCCTCGGGCCCCTCATTGACGGAGGAAAAGTAAAGGAGAAACCTTGGGGGTTGGAGAGATGATTTACGAGGCTTTTTTGCAGGGTCACTTTGCGCTCCAACGCAGATTGGCTGTTCGTTCGCTATCCAATTATAAACAATAGCGGCGCTCAGCCACCACTACGGTCCACCCCACAGTGTTTCCCACTGTGGTTCCCGAAGCTGCGGTAAACGTATTGCTACGTCCCGCGTTGGGTAGAAACAAACGATGGAGCTCTGACTGCTTGCGATGTTTCTATGCTTCTCTGGGCGATCGCTTTCTACTCGAAGCAATCTAAGAATCCCCACCATCACTGCCAAAGGGTTTAGGCAGTATTTTCGGCTTTGCAGAGGCTCCCTGCTCTGGGTGCTCGGCGAGGAAGGGTCACTGTCGTGAGACACCCTCCCAGACCCCCAGACCCCCAGACCCCCAGACCGGGAGCCCAGATGCCAGTCACCCCGCCCCAGCCAACGCCCGAGTCACCAGCGGGGAGCATTATGGTCGGGTGTTCCTCTCACATGTGGCGTCGTTGCTCAATGCGAGTGCCGCGGCGCTTCCTTCGGCTCTTGGGGAGCACACGGCACTTCGGCGCACCCTCTCTTTTTCGTTCTCGGGCCAGGAAGGAGTTAGGTAACGGCCGTCTGATATCGCGGTTGGCGGCTACACCAACCGCTGGCTGACATGAGCCGGCGGGCACCAATTGGATGTTGCGCAGTGCCCACTGATCGGTTGTTGTCTGCGGTCTGCGGACGGGCGACGACTCGGGCTCGTCGATTGCACGCTACGATCGCGCAAAAGAAATGCTGAATCTGGCCAGGGGGCCCCGTGGCAGCCCGGTCTCTGAAGTCCTGGCCCCCCCCCAGCCCGGGAGCTCTGCCGAGGAGTCGGGCAAGGACCCTTCTTTCGTTGGGGGACCGAAATGGATGCCACATTCCTCTGTATGCTCGACGACGCGGCTGCTTCCTGCTAGAACAAACCTGGGCGCATGTCCGTATCTATTGCCGATATTCGCAGCTTCTCTCTCGGCCAAGATGCAGACGACACCAACGGCCCCCAGTAGCCGGGTTAGGCTATCTCGCTATCAACACACACCTGCTTTGCAGTAGCTAGTGTCGTTGTTGGGAGTCTCGGCCAGTCGAAGTGCTGGAAGATGGTGGAGAGGGCAGCCATAATGCTCCCCCTATCCGCCCTGGGTCGCCTGTCTCGCCTGTATCGTGCGCTATTCCCCCTCGGGGCATCCCACCTGCGCATCCCTGGCAACCACACCATCTGGTGCCTGTCACTTGGCACATTGTCGGGAAACTGGCCAATGGCGGCTCTCTTGTCAGCGATGGATTATTTTTGCACGGCCCAGCCTCAGGGCGGCGGAGACGAATGAGCAAGGGGGGGATGCTGCGCCCTGACCGAGGCAGCAGCCTCTTTGGCTCCCTTTTGCCCTTCCCCCACACAGCGGCCTGCGTCTATCGTTCTTACATGCCTAGCCGCACTCACATCCAGCCCGCCAGCCCGAGGCACACACGGCTCTGTCCATTATCGGGAGCGTCGAGGGCGAGCTAGGTCGAAAAAAGCCACACTACTACCCTATTCTGTACTGTACAAGGGCAATACCGTGGCTTGCCGGAGTAGTAGGTGGACGCCGTGTGGACTGGCGAGGACTGGGCACTGAGGACTAGGACTGAGGGGCCACCACGAACGTTTTATCAAGATGCTGCTCCCCCGTCTCCGCGCCTCATGTCCCTCGTCCCTCTTGGTTTCCATATCCCCTTATCCTTATTTGCTTCGGGACACTGGCCATCTTGTGTCTTTGAGGTTGTAATATTCTGTTCCGTTTCCGGCCCTGTTGCTGTTCTACACCAAGCACTTGTTGAGTCGTCGAAGCTCTCGCACCGTTCTTTGCGCCTTGCCCACCCCCCTTACAGGGAGCACTGTTCTTTTTTGCTTGTGGAAGTGGACACCCGCAAGGCGCTTCAACCACTCCGTGTGAGCTCGGATCGAACCAACACCTCCCGTGCGATCGTGGCGCTCGCCTGCGCAAACACAGTATGATGACTATGGGCGGCTCCTTGCACGCCAACGGCCCTACCGGCCCTATGTCGCCGCCAGCCACTCCCGCTTGTCACAGTGATGTCACAGGGCTTTCTGTCAACGTGGAGAGCCAGGATCCATTCGACAAAAGCGACGTACATCTGACGCCCCTGACACCTCGGCTCCCAGATTCCCCTGATCCTAGCCCGAAGCCCAGCCCGACTCCGAAGGCGGCCTCGACATTCCAGGCCTCGGAAGCTTCCGAGAAGCTCCAGACCCTACCCCCCAACAGCAGTCAGAGGAGTGCGTCGAGCGAACCACAGTCCAAGACCAAGGGGAAACCCAAATCGCGCTCCCCCACAGAAGACGACCATCTCTCGGACTACCCGAGGATATCTAAGCCCGTTGAGCTGCTGCGGGCCTCGTATGATGTCGTCGTCATCGGCTCCGGCTATGGCGGCGGTGTCGCGGCCTCGCGAATGGCCAGGACTGGTCAGAGCGTGTGCTTGCTCGAGCGCGGCCGCGAGAAGTGGCCTGGCGAGTACCCCTCCGACACGGCCGACGCTCTCAAAGAAATGCACGTCTCAGGAACTTTTGCACCCGGCCAGCTGAAGGGCAAGATGGTCAATGGCGGAGACCCGACTGGAATGTACCACTTGATCTTTGGGCGCGGGCAGAACGCTGTTGTCTGCAATGGTAAGTCAAAGTCAGCTCTCTAGGGGAGGTGTTAGTGTGGCGTGTGGGATTAAAGACTGACAGTGGAATAGGCCTGGGTGGAACCAGCCTTATAAACGCCAACGTTTTTATGGAAGCGGATAAGAAAACGCTAGCCATGAAGGCGTGGCCCCCTGAGATTAGGGGGAATGTGGATGTGCTGGACAAGTGTAAGTCGCCTAGCGGCAAATAGATGGGCAGCCTGGGAGATGAGGGCTAACGTGGTACAGACTATAAGAAGGCTGAAGAGGTCCTCCAGCCTGAGGCATACCCGGGGGATGCGCCTCGACTGCCTAAGTTGGATCTGCTGGAGAAGCAGGCAAACATCCTCGGCTATGGGGATAGGTTCAAGAGGGTGCGCCAGACGACGCGCTTCGGCGATGGACCCAACAGCACTGGCGTCGAGATGTCGGCGTCAGACCTGACGGGCCAGGACGTCACGGGCGTCAACGACGGCTCTAAGAACACCACGCTTGTCACGTACCTTGCTGACGCTTGGAACTGGGGTGCCGAGATGTTCTGCGAGGCCGAGGTGCGCTACGTTGAGAAGTGCAAGAACGACGAGGGCTACCTGGTGTTCTTCGCATGGCACGGCCGGAACCGCGGCTGCTTCAAGGCCAATCTTCACGGCGACCTTATGTGGGTGCACGCGAAGAAGGCCGTGTTCCTCGGCGCGGGCGCCATCGCCAGCACCGAGATTCTGCTTCGCAGCAAGGCTATGGGCCTGGAGATGAGCTCCGAGGTTGGCCAGAACATGAGCGGAAATGGTGACATCTTGGCTTTCGGGTAAGTTATTTGACGCTGCTGTTGGTTGGTGTGGAGCATGGGAGCTTCCGCCAACGTCCCGCCAACAAATAGACGTCGCACAAGGATGACTGACATGCAACGGCAGATACAATACCGACGAGAAAGTCAATGCTATCGGCCGGGCCGTCCCGTCGCCATACAACCCTGTGGGGCCCTGTATCACGGGCGTCATTGACTGCAGAGACATCACCGACAACCCCCTGGACGGCTTCGTCATCGAAGAGGGGACTGTTCCTCACGCGCTGGCCCACCTCCTGCAGACCATGCTGGACTGGATGCCCGGGAGCATCGTGCCGAGGCAAGAAAAGGAGAATGTGGTCGACCGAACGCGCGCCGCGATGGCTCGGTACGGTAGTCGCTTCCTCGGACCCTACTATAAAAACGGCGCCATCGAGAAGACGCAGGTCTACCTGATCATGTCTCACGACAGTAAGTACTTACTTGCTAGGTACCCCGGCGATGTCTGGGCTGTAGGGCAGAGCTGACAGTGTCTTGACAGGCAACCAAGCAGTGTTGTCGCTGAAGGATGACAAGCCCGTGCTCGAGTTCCTCGGCGTTGCGCGCAGCAACCATGTCAAGTATCTCAACGGGCTGCTGGCCAAGGCGACCGAGGAGGTCGGTGGCACCTTGGTGCAGAACCCCTTCTTTGCTCTCATGGGCCAGCAGGTGACGGTTCATCCGATTGGGTACGTATCGATCTCTTTCTCCTCTGTCCTACTTCTGTGGTGTCACATCAGGTAAAGCTGCGCACAGCCTTGCTGACTTTGATCCGAATTTGCAGTGGTGCGTGTATGGCCCGCGACAACACCGGTAACACGGGTGTCACCAACCATGTGGGCGCCGTCTTCACTGGAGACGGGGCCGAGACATATGATGGCCTCATCGTCACGGACGCTTCCGTGATCCCTACGGCGTTGGGGGCTAACCCCTTTGCTACGATTACGGCGCTTGCCGAGCGCTCCGTAGAGGCGTATGCGGAGTCTAAGGGACTCACGATCAGCACGGAGAAGAACGGTATCCTCAACCTGTTTGGGGAGCCCCAGCACCCGCCCCTGGTTCGTGAGACGCCTGCAAAAGAGCTCGACGAGGAGGAGACTTTCACCACGGCAAGCCAGGTGATCCAGTCAGCTGGTTCTACCAAGGCGAGCGGCTTCGGCTTCACTGAGGTCATGTCGGGCTTCATTCACTACGACAAGCGGCTGAAGACGGATGATAGGGAGACATACGAGCTCGCCTATCGTACCGCAAGGTCCCTGTGCGAGAGCGCACGCTTCTTCCTCAGCGTGCAATCCTTCGATCTAAACCAGACCCTGAACCACCACCAGCACAGGGGTATGCTGACGGGCACATTTGCCTGCCCGTCGATTCCCGGCTCTCCCTTCATGGTGCAACGAGGCGAGTTCAACCTGTTCATCCTCAACAACAAGGCCCCGGGCACGCGCAATCTCACCTACGATTTCGACATGAGGGGTGTTGACGGGAGGAAGCTGCACTTCCACGGCTATAAGGTGGTCGACTCGTCGGTCGCGCTGTCACCGCGAGGATTCTGGAAGGCGACCACCACGCTGTACATCACCATCAGCGAGTACGAGAAGGGCATCACATCGAATCTCGACGACGAGGACGCGTGGCGCAAGGGCACCGTCCTCGCCAGGGGCATCATGCACATCCAGCCCACCGACTTCCTGTCCGAGATCATGACCATGACGCCGACCGGCAGCGGCCTTCTCAAGAAGACCCTCAGCGCCGCCAGCTTCCTGACCTTCTTCACTCGCAAGTCGCTCGGCCTGCTGATGGCACCCCTCGCTAAGCTGCAATACCCGAGCCAGTCGTATAGCGGCTACGTCAACCCGACATTGCCGGACGAGTCGGTGGCCATCTACGCCGAGGACAAGGTGTGCACGCGCATGCACATCTGGGAGCCCACACATGTCCCGGCCGGGGGCATCAAGAACCTGTTTATGATCCCCGGCGCCGCTGTCGACCACCAGATCTACGCCCTGCCCACCATCCCCTTCAACGCCGTCAACTACTACACGCGCGCAGGCTACCGCGTCTTCGTCACAGTGCACCGCATCGGCCAGCTCATGGTGGCCGAGAACATGCACACCACCTACGACGCTCGCCTCGACCTCCGCGCCTGCCTCGAGTACATCCGCAAGGTCCACGGCCCTGAAAAGGTCTACACCATCGCCCACTGCATGGGCAGCGTGGCCTTCAGCTCCGGCCTGCTCGACGGCAAGATCCCCGCCGACTGGATCCTCGGCGTCACCTGCAGCCAGGTCTTCATGAACCCCATCTGGGGCCCCGCCAACATGGCCAAGGTCCTCGTCGGCCCCATCCCCATGGACAAGCTCTACACCAAGCTCGCCGGCACCTGGTTCAACTGCAGCACCAGCCCCGACGACAGCATCATCCAGCGCGTCGTCAACCAGCTCCTCCGCCTGTACCCCCAGTCCCGCCGCGAGATGTGCAACAACGCCGCCTGCCACCGCTGCTCCCTCGTCTTCGGCCGCTGCTGGAACCACCACAACCTCAACGAAGCCACCCATCGCCAGATCGACCGCTTCTTCGGCGGCGTCAACATGCGCCTGCTCAACCTCCTCATGAAAATGGGCTACGAAGGCCACGTCATGTCCAACGCCCCCGACTACACCCCTCTCGACACGGACGAGAACGTCCAGCGCCTCAAGGGCATTCCCTTCCTTCTGTTCGTCGGTCGCGACAACGCCGTGCTGAGCCCAGAGTCCACGGAGCGCACATACGAGCGCCTGTGCGATACCTTTGGGACTGTTGGACCGAATGGCGGCGAGTACCGCAGGAGAGTCGTGCCAGGCTATGGCCATTTGGATCCCTGGATGGGCCGCAATGCCTGGAAAGATGTGTATCCCTTTGTGAGAGAGGAGGTTGATCGCGTGTGCAGAGGTGAGGGGTATAAATTTGAGGAGCCGGATGATAAGTTCAAGGAAATGGTTGAGGAGGGCTCGATGTTGTTTTAGTCTAGTTGTGCGTGTTTGTGTGCGTGCGCGTGTATGTGTGTCTATCATTGGGGGCAGGCGAGCGGGATTGCATGGAAGGGGAACTTATGGGGTGTCGGGGTGTCGAGGCGTCGAGGCGTTTCTGTTGCCAGGGCTGGTGTTTGGCGATGATTCCCTCCCTGTTCTGTCTGTCTCTTTTTGGGGTATAGGTTGGCTGGATGGCTGGTTGGTTCCTTTTTAGGCAGTTGGATTCTTGGATACCTGACCGAATATTACTGACGGGGCTCTCCTCGCGCTGTACTGGGCGTTTGATAGTTGTACCAGGTCTTTTGACCAGGGTAGCGGGCGATGAGTATCTGATGGATTCTTTGTGTTTCCGTATCTACTGGCAGGGCCAAGACAAACCGCATCAATTCAAGAGCACGAATATGCCAAGCATTCACTCACTCATCTTTTGATTTTCTGGCTCGAAATACCCAGCCGCGGCTCGTTAATCATCTACATCGTATACGTCTCATACCTGCTATAAACAAGCATGCTGCTCGCTCATCACAAATGCTCTGAACCCCTAAATCTACTTAGCTTACAGCGCCTCCTGTGCTCTTTGCCGCTCCTCTGCTGCCTCAGCAGCCATGAATCCGCGCGTGACGGGATTCGCAAGCAGCTGTTCTTCGTGCCCTTGTCTCGCCCTCGCATGTCCAAATAAACAAGTCCACAGATCCTTCTTGTCTACCACCTCACCAGAAATTCCATCTTTGCCCATCAGCTTCGACAACTGTGCCTGCTGCATTTCTATGGCATTTGCAGCGTCCAGATTGGCGTCCAGCAGCTCAGGTGTGGACTCCTTGGACTTCCCTTTGAGAATGTTGCGACCCATGTGCTCCATCCGGCGCTGGACCGAGAGATTGTAGATTGACTCCTCTACCGTGCCGTCAACAATGTAAAGCCAGACTGTTGTTTGAGACAGTTGCCCGATACGGTCGACACGAGCAATCGCCTGGAGTTCGAGGGCCGTGTTGAGTAGAGGCTCGCAGAGAAAGACATGACTGGCGTTGACCAGGTTGAGACCGCTGGCGTGGGCTCTTGCGTGAAGTAAGAAGACTTCAGTCCCGGGGTCTTCCTTAAACTGCGAGATCCCGTTGGCTCTATCGAAAGATGCGTGTCCAATGCGGTACCTCCTGAATGCCTGTGCAAGGACATCCAGGAATTCTTTGTACTGCGAGAAAACGATAGATTTGGCCCCGGGATCAGATTCTCTCAACCACAGGAGATGTCGAACCATTGTATCCACCTTCGTCGTGAAATTCGGCCCTTGCAGGTCAATGTTTTTGATCTCAGCCAGTTTCTCTGGGTTGAACTCCGAATATATGGTAGAGATCTTCTTAGACGGAGTACTCTGTGATTGATTTGGGCTTTCGTTGTTTCCGTCGGAGTGAACCTTGAGCTCTTGTGGTTTGAAAGTGATGTCATGTAAATTTGATTGGTTGAGTTGTCTCTTGCATACGGGGCAATTGTGGTGAGCGCGGAACCAGAGCGTAATGCATTCTTTGCAGAACTGATGACCACACACTGTGAGGACGCCAATTGAGAAGGTACACTGGCAAATAACACATAGCCTCTGGTCTTCGGAGCTGGATTCAGCATCCTTGAGGTGCACCACTGGGAGAGAACAGGTCAGAAACATGGTAGCTGGCTAATGACAATGACAGAACTTACAGTATCGGTGTTTGGATTCCGCTGTGGCCAGTTTTGTTTGCAATGCCTGCTCCGATCGTGTAGCCAACTCAAGAGCGTTGTCATCAACTGGCCCATCGTACTCTCCGACCATGTCTGAGACAGCTTGAAGTTGGCGGTAAAAGTCCAGACGGGCATTGAGCGTATCGGTAAACCGCTCAGTCTCTTGTTCCATGGCTGTGGCAGCCTTGGACTGTTCCGCCTGCTGAGATTGTGCAAGCTTGAGGAGTTTGGTGACAATCGCTAGCTCGGTGACCGCTCGCACACTCCCAGTCGATGCATCGTGCCGCAACCTTACCGATAGGCCTCGTAACTCCGATACCACACCCTTGAGAGAACTGAGGGAATCATTCTCAACAAATGGGGGCTTTATGGCGTCTCGAAGGTCGTACAGGCGGAGAAGCTTCTCAGGAAAGGGGCCGTCGCCGTTGTTTGCAAGCCTAATGGCTACGTTGGTCTCGTGGTCCACGAGGAAGTTTTTCTGCCCAATTATCGTAGCCAATCTGTCTGCAATTGCAGCTCGGAGAACCTGAACAAAGACCATGATTTCATCCTGCTCACGGGTCGACTGCTCGTACTCTTCGCCGGTGAGATCTTCAGTCTCTTCGTCGACCAAGGGCTTTAGAAGCAGTTGAATTACATGCTCGCGCCAGTCGTCAAGCTGGTTTGCCTGTTGATCCAAGGCGCTACCTATCTCTTCAAGGGCATCAACAATATTCCGGCTTTCGATACCCTTCTGTTCGGCTGACTTGGACTCTGGAATGACCGCGAAACTCTGTTTATTAGCAGCGACCACAAGCCGGGCCATCAAAGCCTTTGCTTTGCCATAACTCTTTATGCACGTTAGTGCTGTTTAAACGAGCTGAGTTAGGAGACCATACCTCTTGGAGAATTTCCTTCCTGATGCGTTTCGCAAGATTATAGTGCTCTGTCTCCTTTTCTTCCAGTTGCTTGAACTCTTCGGAATCAGGGACAGTCATCTTCTCGTTTGACTTGATGGAGAAATATCCATTCGCGCAAAAGAACACGGCTCTGTGCTGAATCTCAAGTGCGTGTCGGAGCCGACGTCGAGCTTCTCCCACTTTGGGAGAGATGGTGTCATCCTGGGAGTCCTCTTCGCCATTGTCTGATGATGTTTGAGACCCATCCCCGTCTTTCTTACGAACCTCTTCGATTTCTTTCCCAAGCTGTTCGCGACAGTCAGATACGATAGTCGTGCTCCTCTCCTTCACGTCTTTCCAGAGAGCCATTGCCTCTTTCACATGATCCAGGGCTGCCAGAATTTGCCCCTTTGTTATCCTCAAAGCAAGAAGATTGCGTTCGTCAGTCCTCCTAGCACCATCGCTCTGCTCCAGCATCGCGTCAAGAACCTCTGTCACCGTCCTCATCGGTGCGGCTTTTTGTCCAAGTGCGCGACGGTTGCGGTTTCCAACCTCAGGATGCAGAGCCGTCTGGCGCAGGCGATCAAGAGCGTTCCGCATCGCACTTTGTACCGCAGGATCCTCGAGATCCCAGTTGTCTTGCGCTGGGTTGCCGTAGATATCTAGACCGCAAGAGCCAGCAAGCTCTTTGAAGAGAGTCTGGTAGTGCTGCTCCTCAACGGCGGTGAAAGGCATGGTGATGACATAGCGTCTCTGTGGAGGAATTGATATCTCGCTTCTCACCAGGCTCTTTGTGTGCCGTATTGAGATAGACTCGATGATCTCCCGAAAAAAGTCCCTGTATGTCGTTGCAAATGAACTCCATATCTTAGGATCCGACGCGTATGGCTCGTATCGGAGGAAGTTGAAAAGCCCTCGGAGATCTATAACATCAAATTAGCGCGACCGCAGTTACCTCCGAGGGGGTTCACACATACCTTTTTGAACGTCATCCTTCACCGGTGTACCAGTGATCGCCCAGGCGTTGATCCGAGGAATTCTTCTGGCCAGCTTTGCAGCGTTATTCGTCCAGTTCTCCACCATCTGGGCCTCGTCTATACAGACGCGCCACCAGGATAGCTGGACAAGAGGGGATACTGGCCGCTCATATTGCCTCGAATTTCTCATGGATCGCTCCGGTTGGTCAGTTGCGATCCAAATTTCGGACCGTAAAACCTCATAAGTAGTGATAACCACGTCGTGATCACCCATATACTCGGCAGACATCTCCACATCGTGCTTATTTCTGGCTGCCTTCTTTAACCCCGGATAGTAAAGAACTCTCGCGGTCGGCGCATGTCGGCTAAGTTCGGATAGCCACTGCTCGAGGAGTGTCGACGGTGTTACGATCAATGTGGCCGATGTTGCGAGATTCTCTCGGCCTAGCCATGGGTCGTAGACCATGATTGGTCCTTCAGGGCGCCGATGCAGAAGCATCAGTGCGATTACCTCGAGCGTTTTGCCGAGTCCCATCTCTTCAGCGATGATGCCGCCACGGAGATCCCGAATACCTCGGAAAAGCGATATGTCCCTTACCGCGACCCCGAGAGCAGGACTCATGTAAATTTTCTCCCCATTTGCGTCCTGAAGCTGCTTGAATGAAACGGGGAGTACCTGGTCTGGCAGTGCGAATGGCTCAAACCTGCCTGAGCCACTGTCGGAGTCATAACACCAGTCCACGCCTTCTCGCCGCAAAAGCCATTGGACTGCCCGGCACTGAAACGGATATAGCCTGGCCTCTAACCCTGGGACTTCAAGGGATGAGGCATCTGCAAATTCTTCTTTGTCGGGAATGGAGGCTGCCTCATAGAAGTCCTGGGGGGTCGCCGGGGCCTCTTGCGAGCCAAAGAAACGGGTGTCAACTGCGGGATACCAAGCCCGAAGATGGTTCTGTCGTAACGTTTGCTGGGTAAGAGACTGAGTTGTACCCCAGACACTTATGCTACCGTTCCAGTTGACCTCAATGGCGAGGCTAAAATTGACTGATGCACCATCCTGCTCGATGGTAACTTCAACTGATACCCAGAGACAGCCGTCGTCGCCAGGGTCAAATGCTTGGGCTTCCGCCACTGAGATCGTGGACAACTGTCGGGCCGAGAGAGCACTTCGTTTGAAGGTCTGGGCAACTGAGAATCCGCCGCCGCCCTTTCTGCGAGGAGAGAGGACCAGTTGGTAATCTTGCCCGCGTGGCCCTGCCCTGGTCATCGAAATGGAAAGAATTTCGCCCGCATTTTGGCGAGTTGTGGTGTTGCTCTCGGTGTCTGCTGACTCCCAACTCGGGAACTGGATCCGCTCCCGAGCAATGCAGATTGGATCACGCCCTCCAGCTGCTTTCTTCGTGCGTTTCACCGGTCGCTCCTTTCCAGCGCCCTGGGACGCACCACCAGCGGGTTCCGATGGGATTGACTGCACCAGCTTTACCAGAGCCGCTACACTCTCCTCCTTGGACTTCTGTTCGTTCTGTCGGGCGGCGGGCCTCGCCGCTCCGAACCTTGGCATTACGGGCGAGCAAAGGGGAGAAAAGAAGCATTCACGTGGCGTTCACGTGGAAGTCCAATTCGAGGTGGCGACTGTTATGGGGCCAGGCTGCGGAGGGGCGCCAGGGTTGAGATCGTCAGGGCTGATAAGTGTCAAGGCCGATGCGAAGGCATTGAAGTGATGGAAAACTGGCGTTTTCGTAGTGCAAGAATGGGCGGCCCTTAGGGGCTGTCGGGTGTCATGCAGACGAAAGATGGTGAGTCTGGAGGCGACTAGGAGGAAGGAGAGGGGTGAGGAAGAGGGAAGAGAGCAGCCCGGACTTACACGGGAAGTTGGTTGCGGCCGCCGTGGTCTCCCACAAGCCAGTCAACGGGGGTCTGATGCCTGAAGAGCCCCACAAATCCAACTTCAGGCGCTCGGGCCATTTTAAGATCCCTGCTCGGGCATTGGAGTCCAGCAAAACTTTCCAGGCTCGCATCTCCATCTACGAAACGCGTGCGCAGGAACAGCTAGCCAAAGCTCCTGGAGTCGTCGTGTCTTGTCATGACCACCACCCCCAATCACTTACCCGGGGAAAATTCACAATAGGTGCGATAGCTGCATTGCGAACCTATGCGTCAAAGCTAACGCGAGTCTCAGCGATAATGAAGTCGCTGAGGATACAGTCCGCCTTGGGGCTTCTGTTCCGGCCATGCACCGCCAACCCGATTATCGCCTCCAGCCTTAAAGCGCAGACACGATGGGCACATTCAAATAAATCCACGCAGCCGCCGACAATCCCGGCGACCACTCCCTTCGTACCCGACGTCGAGACCTTTCTCACCCTGATCGGGCGAGATCTGAAGCAACATGCGTCGAAATTCCCAACGTGGGACGCCTTGTTCACTTTGACCACCGATCAATTGAGAGAGCTTGGGCTAGAACCGCCTCGGTCACGGAAATATCTGTTGAGGTGGAGGCAACGGTTCAGGGAGGGCAGGTTTGGCATCGGAGGCGATCTGAAGTACGTGGAGAACGGCGCCGCGAGCCTGAAGGTCCTGGAGACGGAAAAGAATCCTATCTTGACGCTGAGGCACGTCGTCAACCTACCTGCTGGAAAGAGAGTGGAGGATCTCCCACGCGAGGAATTGGCGAGGCCCAGAGGGTTCAAGGTCAAGGGAGTCCGCACCATTGTTGGGCCGTATGCCCTCCCCACAGAGGGCGGCGGCGCTACAATCAAGGTGACGGAGGGGATGTGGGAGGACAAGAGAGGCCACAAGGTTGATGGAGGTGAGCGGAGACAAGCAGAGGTGCGCTTCAAGAGGCGTGTGGCCGAGCGGAAGGCTCTGAGGGAGAAGCAGCACTAATGGCAGCGAGCGTCATACGAATTGGCGGTGCTATTCCGCGCGCTGTAGAGATTAAGCTGCTTGTATGTAAATCTGTATTTTAGAAGGAATTTACCACCAACCTACCTGACCATGCTGAATATCTTGTACATCACACGCCATTTCATGGCTTAAGGTTGTAATGAGTGACCGGGACGAATTCCGAGAAGGCTTTCCTTATAACACCATTCTGCTCACCGGAATCGCGTTGCACTTTTGCGGTCCGTGGCTCGGGACTCCGACCTTTCCTTCGCTCACGACGAAGCATAACTGGACGCCACCTGCGGCCTTCAACGTCGGCATTGACCCCACTAGCCTACCTTCGGTATCCAGACATCACACAACGGCGACCCAACTCCTGTTAATCAGCCTTGACTAATAATGAACCAACTCCGCGGAGTGGGATTGATACCAAACGGAAAGTTCCGTCAGCGAACCCTCTCTCGGAACAAACTTATATTTCATGGGTCCAAACCCCATTCCGTAGCTTGTCGGTTCCGCCTCGTTCAATCAACACAGTCAGCCTCGCCTCGGAAGTTTTGGATTCCGTCACTCGTTTCACGTTTTCATGTCGTAGGGCTGACGGGAGATCCCCGGCACAGGATCGAGTTGGGGCATTTCGCAAGGCGAAATCAATGTTTGGCGAGGAAAGAGCCCGGGAACGGCAGCTGCGATGGCGCAGATGGTGCCATTGCGAGGTGGATAAAATCGCCGATGACCCAGGACCCGGGAGGCAGCCCAACAGACGGGACCTTCCACGCGGCGCACACGAATACTTAACGCAAGCCGCACTCCAACACTGAACATCACACTGGGTTCCCTCATTTGATCAGTTACTTGCTCGGTCATTGCCGCGCCTATTTTGTCTTTCGAAAGGACCGTGGAAGTGCAAGCTGACGTCACCATGGCATGGAACCCGACGAGCGACGCGGACGCGATTTCCCAGAACAGATTCTCACCAAACAATGTGAGTTCCGACGATGCGGCGCTCCCACGTAATACAGTCGCATTGACGCATTACCCCAGAACTGACACAAAAAAGTGTTAGCTTTTTTACGCAATTTCGATGCTGCCGAGGGAGAGTCGTTGTGAGGTCATTGAACTTGGCGATTGGAGCTCAGGGCTTGAGGCACCTGTGGTGACGTGACTCACTGGGCCGAAGATCCCCTCAAAGTTCCCGTAGCTCGACCAGTCGACATCGACGTCCTCGGCTTGCCCGCCTCTTTTCTCGAACCTCCTCTCTTTCGTCGCTATTACGCAGGTCCCAGACACCCGCGTTGCCGGAGTGGATTGGCTGTTTGATTCCTTCGGATCGGGGTGGGTGTTGACCTAATACACTGGTATTGGGCGACGCGCTCCCTGCCGTGGATTTCTCACCGATACAACAGCCACTCGCGACAGCTAGATGGGTCTGTGACAGCCTTTGGGCTCGGCTTCGAGTCCGGCCGGACCGGCTTCGGGGCCCGTCATTTTGATGGGTTCAGTACATGCCTCCAGGTGTGGGGGGGCTCCGTGTGGCAGTTCACATCGGGCAATCATCAACTCTCTTGTGGACCTCGTTTGTCAGAGGAAACACACATGCTCTCCTCAAAACGGGCTGCCCGAGCCTTTCGTCACAATTGTATTAGGTGAGTCACCGCCTCCTAATACCGAGTTACCCTACATGTCCCCCGTGTGTCGCGTTGTTGCTCCCCAGCTCCGGACTCAGCTCTCCAAGTCAAGCTTCTCCAGGCCCCCAGGTTGGATCGCATGTCGGCACAAGCGTCCGAACTCTCGGAGCGATCTGTTTTAGGTTATTTTCGCATCGGACCAGGTAACCCCCAATCCCTTTGCCGGCCAGGTTCCAGATTGGATTCTTGGATCGCGACGGTTTCACTGTGGCTGTGAGCTGGAAAGCTACATCACATCACCACCTCTGCCGGCTGCGGGTAACACAATTGCGCGACGACTTGACACTATGACTTGAAGTCAAACTGTGTGGAACAGGGTATGAAGCTATTCCAAGCCAAATTACCCCTCCTGTCCACAATTGTTTCGATCTGTCATTCCGAGCCGCGGAACACAGCCAGGATTTGGAGCATTCGGCGCGGGAGAACAGCAATGATCGTCTCATTTAAAGTTCCTCCGCTGCTAAACATACTGCGGCTGAAATTCTCCCAGCACTCGGACTACCACAATGAGGGGTATCCAACGTCTAAGCCCCCCAACATGGATTCAACCCGGATCTCGACATGTCAAATCGGATGGATTGAACCCCGATTCTGTAACGCGCTCATTTTCCGAGAATCTACCGGTCACCAACACAACCACCAAAGGTTACATTTGTCATCTGCTCAGTGGTCTTGGCAAGGCAGAGTTGCTCTTCGTCACCACTAACCCGGCAAGACATATTTCCACCTCAACCATGTCACCCGCGGTATCGCTGGCTATGGAAAGCAATGGCTGGTGAGGATATCGCCGCAGCTATCCTGGAATATCGGCCAGCAATATCGGAATCTCATCATGCGACGGGATACCACATCCTGGAACTGTTGAAGTCCTGCTGAGGTCGAGAAGGTTTGAATAACACGCCAACTCTGGTCGTCTTGGAGGTAACTTCTCGAAAAGCGAGAAAAACGCCTTGCCATGCACGTGCTTTACCTGTTCTAGCACCGGTACTTTCGTCCAGAGGAAGAGGGTGCTGGAACTAAGTGGTTTTCTCAGCTCGCCTCAAGTATCTGCCAGCGTTCAGGTGTGTGACACGACAAAACGGCTGCATGCGCGCGCAAATCTGCGGTAGAGAGCTGCGGGATGGCATGATTGCGCGCGGCTCATAAGCCTGCAATAGCCTACCCGGCCAAAGAACATTTCCCGGAACGTCAGCTTTGGGTTGTGGTTGCCCACGCTATGTTCAACCATGGGCCTTTGCCTGCTGTTTCGACAACTGCTGCTTCCCGTTTGATACCGTTGACTACCCGAGGACGAATTGTTGCTCACGGAAAATTCGACCCCAATTTCAGCGTGGGTAGCAGACGAGGGCTAATTCCGGAAGGATCGGTTTGGCAGACACAAATCTCAAGATCCAATTGGCGGGCCGTTGTTCAGCTGAAGGTTAACGGTCTGCATCCTGATGGCCTGCGCTGTAACTCGCCTGTGAGGGTCGGACGGACCAGCGTCTCGGGCCAGGCTCTAAAAAAGGTTGGCATTGGAGGACATGCAACAATGTGAGGCCCGTGTGGCCGTGCAGCTATGCAAGAGAGGGGATCTCAGGTCAGGGGAAAGCTTCCTGGTCAAGAGCCGTGAATAATCCTTGCATACCCAGCTGAAGAGGAACATTGGGGGTCTCTTGGACGAACTGCAGCGGCTCCTAATTTATTCGGTGTCTATATCGCTCTCGTGCGCATCGGCATCATTGTTCGGCGGCGGGGTTGGAATGTGGCGGTGCCCTATTAAGCTTATTGCTCCCCAAGGAGACGGTGAGGAGCAGAGCTTCCGTGTAAACACGTTGGTGCTCGAGCAAACGCCACGGCAATTTCTGTTGCAACGCCGTTGAAACCAGCCTAACGCGGCGCCGATATCAAGCCACCTATAGGGAACTGTTCGTATTGACCTTCTCGACTGGGCTTGGGCCTGCGGTTCTTTCTGCAGCAATTGCAGCGGCTTGCAGGGGGTCTTCGCGCGTTGGCATGTGCCAAGAGCAGTTTTTGGGGAAGCTTTCGGTCGGTGACTCGAGCGTTCGGCTGGCAGCTAGCTAGTGGTTCACGTCACGCCCTTACATGGACACACCTGGCGGGGAAGACCTGGGAACTACGGTCGACCTGCAGATCTCACAGCCTCAAGACTCTTGCATCTCCGCCGGCTGTCGAGTCACAAGGCTGGGGACTGATAACGATACCGATGGTGGTGGGCGCGGAATGCGGAATATTGGCCTCCGCCTCTCATCCCTTCCCTCCTCTCCACAGAGAAGACTCAAACCAGACTGTAGACACACTGCAACCACCAATCACCAGAGCGAGCTTACAGCCTGGCCAACCGGACAGTCTTCAGACCTTGTTGGCCGGGGTAGATGCCAGACCCGAGCACCAAGCACCAGAGCACCACTAGGAACCAGCAATGCGGGATAGTCGACGAAAGCCCTCCTCAATATGGAAATATTGTCCCACCGTCCTGATCCATTGACTGATTATCTGGTGCTCTGTTTGGAGTCCTCCTCGGATCAAACTGAGGCAGCAAGAGCCCTAGAGTCCATGGCATACGCGGCCAGTGTCGTTCGTGGTAAGAACTAATGCCCCACTTGTTGGGCAATAGGGAATTTGGTAGTCGAGGCCGCGACCACTTACACGCCTCAGCGCGCCGGGGCGGGAAAGCAATGACGTGGAGACAGGGCCGGCTCGAGCAAGACGCAAAGTTCCCGCCATGTGGCTCCCATGCGCTCCTGCGTGTCCGGACTCGTCCGCAGATTGCTGTTCTCATGGATCGCGGACCTTGCTCCTGGAGATGAAGTCGAAGCGTGGAACTCTGGAGCCGAAGCAGAGGTCCCAACTTACCTCATCACCCAACGTTACCACGCTGGCTACTGGCTTGGACTGGGGCATAACGTCAGTTGCGGACTACCACAGCAGGGTTCCATTGGATTTCCACCACTTGCCGAAGACAAGGTGATCAGCAGCATCCTCCCGCCCAGCGGCGGCCCCTGCCAGGTGCTGCTCCCCTGCTCCCCTACTGGCCTGTCACCCTTCAGTCGTAGTGTAATTGCCTTGTGCCTGGACCTGAAACAAAAGCCCTCATTTGCTGCCCTGGGAGGCTACGGCAGTGGCCGGTGGGAAGCGAGATGTGTATTTTTATCCCATGGCTCATCACAGCGATGCTGTTTGACGGCGGCCAAGGTGTTGTTTCGCGGGTCGTATTTCTCGCTTTCATCCCTCCACAATACGTCGATGAGTGATCCACAGCAAAGCCAGAGAGGTCTCTTCAGCTGGCTGTCTCGTTTACCTAACATGCTCGCAGATCCCAGCCCGCTGCCCGCCTGCCGCGGCACCACACGGCACAACGTCGAAGACTTACCGGATGATTGACAGTGGGCAGGGTTGCATCTACAGTGAGGCTTAGAGTCGCCCTGACTATATTGCCCTCGGCTCTGAATTCGGTTGTACACCTAGCGGCAATACCAAACAGGTATGCGCCGCCGCTGCACCGTCTCTACATATCCGCCGTTCATAGGTAAGGAACATGCGACCAGCCGTTGAGGGAGGGAGTCGCGCGTGGAGACGGGGGTCCTGTCCCTGGAAGAGAGCCCCCCCTCTCCGCCACCTGCTACCCGTTGTCGAAACACACGTACACCCCCCCTCACACACCGCTGGAGACACGCAGTGCACACCCCCCTTTCCAGCCCACTCCAACACAGTCGCCCCACCCAACCGCCGTGACGGCAACGATATGTCTGTGTGGGTACTTGCTTGCCGGCTGTCGAACATGGTTTTCTGCCCCCGCTGCTCCTTCTGGTCACCCCTGTCCGTCTTCCCATGACCGGCTATCGTCTCCACTAGCCTAAGCCCTGTACCTTATTCGAGTATCGGTATGGGATATGCAGTCAGTGGTACATGTGTACATTCCTCACAAGGCCCGGGTAGACCACCATGGATGGGTACTCCACATACTCAACTGTCCCGCCGTCTACATCTCGTCGGCAGCGGGGGGCCTTGACATCCATACCCATACCCAGACTCATACACTCCTCCCAGACCACGACGCCCGCTTCGGGACAGCCCGTCTTATATGGTTCACTCGCGGCAGCCCTGGCTTGCTGTTCCGGATCACTCCTCGGTCTCTTCTACCGACCTACCGATAACTAGCTCCACAACGACACTGTGCCAGAATAGGCTTCAACTTTCCCATCTTCAGGATCCTTCCGACTTCACCTCGCCCCATCGCCCCCTTACTCGTCGAGTGCCCAACCTTAACCCGTGTCGGTGTCTCGGTCCTCGATGACCGGACGAGGCAGAGCAGCGCAGTCAAAACAACCGCCTACGTCTCCCCACGGGAGCCTTATACTCGACCGACCTTGCTACTATCGTACCTGACCCTTATTTAAAGGAGTCGCCACTTTCTTTGCAGCTCTCGCTGGTGACTGGGAGCCGCTATCAATAGCCTTGTAGGTAGAAGCACCCTCTTACCCGTTCCCTTTCCTTGAATACAGATCCGCTGTGGTTCATCCTCGAGAGCCAGAAGTACAACGAAGAAGACCCAGGCTTTGTGAGCCTTTTCTCCCCTCTGCCCCCTTTCCAGACCCCCTTGTCCCGTACATTTTCCAAACATATTTAAGATGTCCTCATACCAACACCCCGAAGACCAAGAGACAGACCCGACTAGGGATCCCTCAACCTACTATACGCAACAACAGCAAGCCTTGGGGTACTATCAATATTCCGAGGAAGTTCCCGAGATATACATCGAGGGAGACGACTCTGAGCACGGGTACGCCTACAGTTACGCAGGCGAAGAGGAAGACGAAGAACCGCCAACCCCAACAGCAACCAGCTCGCGCCACCACCGCCACAGCAAAAAGTCTTCCAAGGACAAGGGCAAGGGCGTGAGTACTAGCAGTAGCAGCAGTAACAAGAAGCGAAGAGAGGGCAGACCGGGAGCCGTTGACTCGGGCTCTGATACCGAACGGGAAGAGAAATCCTCCAAGAAGATGTCGACGCGATCATCAAGGCACCACCAGTCCTCATCGTCGGGCGGCGCGGGTGGTTCAAGCTCTAGGAAGGATAAAGAGAAGGGCAAGACCAAGTCAGACGACTGGACCGAGATCACCGAGCCCGAGGAGAGGAGGCGCATCCAGAACCGGATTGCGCAGCGCAAGTTCCGTAAGTTTGATAGACTTTTATTCACTAGCATGATCACACAACATACATCAGATCACAGAACTAACCGTATACCCACCTGCTAGGAGAAAAAGCCCGCGAGCAAAAAGACCGCGCTCAGCGGGACGCGCAGAACCAGGAGTTCGCCTCAGGCTCATACCGTATCCCTACGCCGAGCGAACTGCCCCCTGACGGCGAGCTGTCTGGCCTACCTTGGGGCGGTATGGACATGCGCATGGTTTACACGCGCGGTCCTTGGCGTGATGCCCACGCTGCCTCGTCAGCTACCAGCAGTCCGCAAGGCACCGCAAGTCGGCGCGAGTCATCCGGAGTTCATGACGGCAGCGCTGCTGTTGGCGGTAGCAGCAGCAGTGGGAACCCGTATTACCTTAGCCCATATGGTGGCGGCTATGCTGCCCCTACTGCGGGTGTCTCGCCGGGGTACTATACTACGAGTGGGAGCACTGCCGGTGATGGAGGCAGTAGTGGCGATGATCGGTACTACTCTGTCAATGATGGTGGGACTGATGACAGTAGCCCGTACTACTACGATTACGACTTTGATCAGGGGGGCGGTGTATGATTCACTCGGTAAGAGTCTGCCCATTTTCCTTCGTTTTTTTCGTTTTTTCTCTTTCTTGCTTGGGAGGGGGGTGTTACATTTCTTGCACCCGATGGTTTGGTTTTAGTTTTGCGGTTATTTGCTGTCATGCGATCGGACTACTGACAAAAGAGGCAGGTGGTTAGGCACCTGAGGCGACTGGCGGGAAAAAAAGGCGCGGTTGAGACATCAGTCCTGTTGGCTGAGCTGGGGAAGGATCGTCACTCACTATTTTGATGTCCGGCTTGCTCTGACATTCCCCCTGTTTTTCTCTTCTTTCATTATTCACGACTCTGAAATGCATTGATGCGGTTCATGGATTGGGTGGGCACCGGAATTGGGATTGGGGTCGGATTGGACATTGGGAATGGTTTTCCTCTTGGTTGTCACTTTTGGCTTTTCACATGAAATGGATAGAGAGCCTCTCCTTTTTTTGGGACGTCTTCAAATTTTTGCGGTCCCCCCTTTTTTTCCCCCTCTCACCTCACTGTCTTTTGCGTTCCCCTTGCTCCCCACATATTTCTCAACAAGACACCTTCTCTTCGACTGCTGGCTTTGGTCAAAATATTTTTGCATATACCCCCCGCCTTAGGTATTCCGTAAAGTGTGTATGTAACTCTACTTACTCTCTCTGTCTTCAACCAACAAAAGCAAGGGAATGGGTTTCCTTCCAGAATAGCAATCTTTGGCGTGTGGAGCGTGCATCTCTAGCGTGACTGGCAACCTGCAGCGCAGTGCATCGTGTGGCTTGATCAATTAATAATCAGCCTTTGGGCTTGCTGCAAGTGACGAAACATCTCTGTTCTGACGTCTTGGCGCATATAGAGGGTCCTGTCTGTGCAGTTGCTGCCTGACGCGGCATTCATTTCGATTGCGAGCGGGAGACGCGTCGAGGCGTTGAGGGAGACGTGTCGAGTAGTTTTCGACTCGGGGGATTACGTAGTGTGAGTCCCGACCTGTCGTCACTTGTCCCACGGTCGGTAGGTACCCTTCTGTAAGGATTTAGTACGGAGGTACTTCTGGCGTATTTCGTACAATCGGACAAAAGTTCTGTCAAATATCTACGAGGTACGTTGCGAGGCCACGAAAACCCCGATGGGACCAAATTGCGGCTGCCGAAACATGCCTGAAATCCCCTGAATTGGATAAGCCTTCCAGCTTGGTGGATTTGTCACATTGCCAACCTCTAGGTACGCAGGTCTGTAGTCAGAAGGGCGGTCAGGTCTGCCGCAAGATCCCCCCATGAAACAAAGCTACCATATCCAGCTTCAGCTTGGCGGGGAAAGTCCCTCGGCTTCTGAGACGGTAGGCGCAGGCGGACAAGATACAATGTGTACTTAGTACCCAGACGCGAGAAAACGTGAGCGCGTGTCAGCACCTTGACAAGCTGTTGGGACAGCGGAAGGTGGGGAAGGGTGTGTGGGAGAGCGGAGGCTGCCCGCTTTTGCACAGCCGCTTTTGCTGCAAGTTCGCCAAACTCAACGCAGCTGGGCGACACCCAGCAGGTAACGAACGCCTTGCCAGCCTTACCTTGTGTTAGCCGATATTCCCTGACCTGCTTGCTGCCCCGCTGGTGAATAACACCGAGCGCCGGATTTGAACACCGGGGGCCGTGTTAGTGGGTCCTGTACCTGAACCCGAATCATGGCGGGGCTCCCCGGAGACTAGCGCCCTGCCCGATATCAAACCCAAACCACCACAACCTAGCCATTCCAAGATTCCCACCCTTCCACCCCCAGACACCTGCAGCCCGCGCTCCGCATCTCTGCATCCACTACCATCCTTCACTCACCGACCGCACAGATACAACAGAAGCCGTGCAGACGCACCACCATGCCATTTTCTACTCTACAGCGGTATGCAAGGTCGAGTCATTCGGGCGGGAGAATGTTGAAATGGCTACGACTGCCTGAGGCTGCCTGCCTAACTCCGCCCTGGCCATCGGCTCCGACGGACTTTGGCCGATGCGTTTCCAGCCACATCTCCCCCACCGCCATTGCCTTTGCAGCACACATTTGCCATTCCCATCTATCACTCTTATCGTGGATCTTTTTCCGTCTGCCCATTTCATCAATCAACCGTCTCTACTTATTCGATACCCCCACAACCAGTTGTTTATCCTCCCCTCACAATGACTCAAACCACTGTATCTTCTAACTGCAAGATAGATTCAATTTGCCTGGGAGTCCCAGGCCGTCCGTCAGCCAGTGACTGACTGCGGCAGCGCAGCCATGCGATACCACCCCTTTCCTCCGTTGCAGATGTAACCATCAACCGCTTCTGCCCGGTCCGGGCGAGACTCCTCCAGTGGGGAGCGGCTCTGCTACTTTGTGTGATGGCATTGTATCCTATCCGTGTGGCATCGCACCTCCCCAACATGTTCCGTCTTGAGGTGGGCAGCCAGGCAATGGCAGCCATGACGTAGTTGGAACCCTGGAGCTCTACTGGCGGGAGCCGGCATAACAGATGGCCCGTTTGTTGACTGGGGTCTGTGACGTGCAGCTGGGTTTGCCCACTGACATTGTGTTCCCCTGCTCCATTATTCCTTCAGCCCTGTGCGAGGCAGATTTCCCAATGTGTCGTGCCAATGTGCGGCTGCGTTCGTGGAACGGTGGCGAGAGGTTGAGCTTTCTTCCTCTGGTGGGCCGTGGTGTTGGCAGGGTCAGCACAGCACGGCTCGTTCAGGCATCGGTGAGATGATGATGCTCTTGATGTTTCTTCGGGGTGGTTGAGCTTGGCTATGAAGACGGCATGGGGTTTGGTTCTCGGGGTGTGGCGAGGCCGATGTGCTTGTGCATGGGAATCCTTCACGATGCAGAGAAATGGGATCCTTGGGTGGTTGCTGCCGGGCGTTGACATGGTGGCAGGGTGGAGAGACTGATGGGAAGGGAGGGCGCAGTTGGCCCGATGCCCGACCATAAGCTGGCTATCAAGGGATGATGTAGGCTGAGCCTTACCATAGACTTGACTGGGCTGATTTCTTGGTCTCGAGGTCTGCTTTGCGAGGTTCAATGGCTCTTGATCTTGGTGTGCCCGGTCGATGGTGTACGTTCGCACCCAAGCCATCCATCACTTGAGCTCTTCGCTACTGTGACTTTGATCCAAGCATGTGGCATCGGGTGTGGTATCCCGTTTATCTTTTTGTTATTGCGGTGTTGTAGTTTAGTATGCGAAGGCTCTGATGAAGAACAATGGCCACTTTGCTCCATGCGACAGGAAGGTACTATGGAGGTCCTCTTATCCTCAGAAGGCAGGTCCTGCTGGCAGTGAAACGGGCCTAGCTTAAGAGGAAAATAGTGGCAGGCCCTTAACGAGTGTGATTAGGGCTCCCGAGGATGCCTGTAAGCTTGAAGAGGACTCATCTTGGGACTTATGGCCAACAATGGCATCTTCCGCACCGGCTCCGACGTCGGCTTCCTTTCTCCAAGCCTTCGTATATTTCGATTCGGTCTGTCGCAGAATATCCAACTAGCATCCTATCCCATTGACCGCGGATATATCTACTGCTTATGTAACACAAAATATTGAAGGATCATTGAAGCTAGATTCCTGTTTACTCGAACGTCTAACTGAAAGACACCAAAGATGAAAAGTTCATTCTAGAGTTAGGCCTTGAAGTCTCTCCAAATTATTGACCAATTTTTTTCCACCTCATGGGTAATGCACTATTCCGACAGGAATCATCTCATCATGACGTTCATTGCCAGCGACTTATACAGGACGTCCCAATGTGCACAAGTGACTTGCGGCTCCCTGCCGCCCGCCCCCACCGCTATCCCCAATTTGTGGGGATGCTTGGCGAAGTGGCGTCCGCTAAAACACCCCAAACCCCGCGGTTCGGAACGGCTGGTGGAACCCCTGATTGAAGCTGAGGTGGGGGCCGGCGGTGTACCCTCAGCTCCTGGTTGCTAAACGTGTCAGAAACGTTAACCGCCAGACAGCTAGGTGCCACTGAAAAACATCTCCAACCATAAGCTATAAGCTCCCGACACCAACCCCAATACCCCAATCGCAACGGAAATGAAGACGTAACGCACGCAACGTCTGCATCGAAAACGAATATTTTACCAACGCAGCTATGGCGCGCCAAGGGCCGCGATCGAGCTGTGGGCTCGCCGCCTTCCTGACGACCTTGCTGTGCCTCAGCTCCTCGATCGGCAACGGTGTCACAGCCGAAGCTACTGCTGGCGATGAATCAATCCTGATCAGCGAGACCGGCCGCCAAAATAACCAGAGCCTGCTGTGGGGGCCCTACAAGCCGAACCTCTATTTCGGTGTGCGCCCTAGGATACCGCTGAGCTTGTCGGCGGCGTTGATGTGGGGGAAGGTGGACGGCTATGCCGATATTCAGACTTGTGAGTTTCTCCGGGGGGTCTGGCAGCTGTAGTGTGGGATTACGGGTAGGAATAGGGGCTAATGCGGCTGGGTGGTTGTTGTAGCTGTGCGGTACACTTGCGAGCAGAATGCGGGGATGCAGGGCTACGGGTGGGACGAGTTCGACACGCGGAGGGGCGGTGTGCAGTCTATCCACGACATTGAGAACGGGATTGATATCACCACGTCGTTTGTGAAGGTCCCTGGCGGCGCACATGGTGGTAGCTGGGCGGCGAGGATCAAGGGCGAACTTAGGGAGGATGCGCCGGAGGATCGCAAGACGGTGATCTTCTTTTACGTATCCCAGGAAGGGGTTGACTCCGAGTTGGAGGCGGTGCCGAGCGATGAGGAGCTTGGCTATGATGAGGATGTTACGATTAAGGGGTCTTCTCCGGGGCTGGGGAACTACAAGCTGGTCCTCACGAAGGGGGAGGGCAAGCAGCCTACGAGTGATCATCGGCTCTCAGAGACGCGGGGGCCGGGCGGCAAGACGGTCGTGCAGTCTCTGACATATCCGGAGGACCTGCTCTGGCAGGGCAAGCAGATCGTCTTCAAGCAGCTCAAGGAGGGTGTTGACTGGCTGGTGGAGAATGAGTTTGATACCAACGATGCGCCGCCGCCGTGGCAGGTATATCACCTCGCCAACCGACCTGGTGCGGGCAACGTGCAGATTATCCAGAAGGTTTTTGAGGGAAATTTCGAGTTCGATGTGCTCTTCTCCAGCGAATCGGCTGGCAGGGACCTCATATCCTCGGATTTACCAAGGGAGATCCAGGACACTACCGAAGCCTTCGGGGAGCGCTTCTCGGCCGTCTTCAAGCTCAAGGCGCCGTATACCGCTGAGAAGTACAAGAGATTTGGTAGGAGCATGTTTTCTAACCTCATCGGCGGTATCGGGTACTTTTATGGAGGTGCGGTCGCGGACCGGTCTTATGCCTCGGAATACGAAGAGGAGAACGAGGGCTTCTGGGAGGAGACTGCTGAGGCGCGGGCTCGCAATCAGCAGCAGATGGAGGGACCGTACGAGCTCTTCACCAGCATTCCCTCTCGCCCATTCTTCCCCCGTGGCTTCCTGTGGGACGAAGGCTTCCACCTGTTGCCCATCGCGGATTGGGATATCGATCTGGCGATGGAGGTCGTCCGGAGCTGGTTCAACCTCATCGATGACGATGGATGGATCGCTCGCGAGCAGATCCTTGGGCATGAGGCTCGAAGCAAGGTCCCCGAGGAATTCCAGACGCAATACCCTCATTACGCAAACCCCCCTACCCTCTTCTTCGTGCTCAATGCTTTCGTCGAGAAGCTCCAAAAGGCCAACGGGACGCTCCCGGTAGGCAGGGAGCACCTTTCACAAGACCAAATTCTGTCTACCGCCATGATCGACAACCCTGAGATTGGCGTGGAGTACCTTCGGCGCCTCTATCCTCTCCTACGTCGCCAGTTTGACTGGTTCAAGAAGACTCAGGCCGGCGATGTCAAATCATACGACCGTAAGGCCTACTCTACCAAGGAGGCATACCGCTGGCGCGGCCGTACCCTAACGCACCTGCTGACCAGCGGGCTCGACGACTACCCGCGCCCCCAGCCGCCGCACCCCGGCGAGCTGCACGTCGACCTCATGTCGTGGATGGGTGTGATGGCCAAGCTGCTCAGTAACGTTGCTGACGCCCTCAGCATGCCAGAGGAAGTTGCTGAGCTCGCCAAGGTGCGTGACGCAATCGAACACAACCTTGATGACCTGCACTGGTCCGAGAAGGAGGGCTGCTACTGCGATGCCACTATTGATGACTTCGAGGAGAACTCGCTGGTCTGCCACAAGGGGTACATCTCTCTGTTCCCCTTCCTGACGGGGTTGCTGGTGCATGATAACCCCAAGCTCGGTCGCGTGCTGGCCCTGATCGGCGACGAGGAGGAATTGTGGAGCCCACATGGTATCCGCAGTCTGAGCAAGAAGGATGAGTTCTACGGCACCGAAGAGAACTACTGGCGCAGCCCGGTGTGGATCAACATCAACTACCTCGCCATCGTGCAGCTGCATGTAAGTTTCACCATCTCCTCTTAACGGAGAATTGTAGAGAGTTTTACTGACCTCATTGTAGCATGTCGCAACTCAAGACGGTCCCTTCAAGGCTATCGCTCGGGATCTGTACACCAGGTTGCGCAAGAACATCGTCGACACAGTGTACAACAGCTGGGAGGAGACGGGTTTCGCTTGGGAGCAGTACAACCCTGATACTGGCAAGGGCCAGCGCACGCAACACTTCACTGGCTGGACCAGTTTGGTCGTAAAGATTATGGCCATGGACGACTTGGAAAGCCAGGGAGGCAACTCTGGGTTAGCACATGACGAGCTTTAGAGTCCGGTCACAGCCGATATATATCGCATCACCATATATAGAGTTAGTCAAGTCCATTACGTCTAGATAAAATTCGTGGTGTTCTGTGTAGATGTAAGAGTAGGTATATTTTTACGGTACGGCGTTTGCAATTATGAAACGAAACGCATTCATGTCATGATAGTTGCTGTTACGCTGTGTTTGACTCTTTATTCGTTACATAACCCAGGAAGTACCTGTGCTCTCTGCTTGTCGAGTTTGAGGATCGACTGCCTAGTGCTGTCCTAGGACCGATCCCCTGGCGTCGATGTGCTAGAGAGTGCATGCATCCCTGTTCCCTAATGCATCCCCAGTGCCGCCGTTGCCCACTAACCAACCAAAAAAAAAACCAGATCTCAAGCTCATCGCACACCAGCAAAGCTATACCTAACAACAACAATAAAATCACGTGGGGAACCCCTCTGGTTTCTTCGTGGTGTCTTTCTTAGGGACTGTCACCACTTCGCGGCTGAGCAGCTGTCTCAACTCAGGCGTAATCACTTTCACGGGTTCGTCTTTCCCTTTGCCGGCAGCTTTACGCGGCGATGGTAATGTGGCAGTCGTTTTTGTAGTGTTGCTACTGTCGCCACCACTCGAGACCTCCTGCGATGATGATGACGGCGAGGAGAATCCGATACGCAACCTAGGCGCGGGGAAATTCTCTTTTTTGTCGATGGCGTCGACGAGGCGATGGAAGCGCTTGAATAGAGCCTCAGCACGGATGAGGGTAGACTCAAGGTCAATGGTCCCGGAAAGTTCGTTGACTGCGCGACGGTTAGCGGGAAGTGAAAGCTATGGAATGGAAAGTTGCATACTGTATTTCAGCACCTCGTCAAAGTGCTTTAGGTGAGCCATGATGACGTCGCGGTGTTTCTCCATAATCGCGAGGGCAACAAACAGGTGGAAGCTGCTACTCAAATAGTCTGTCCACAGCGTCTCCCACAGACGCAGGGTGTCCATCCACTCGAATTCCCGTTTGTACCATACCAAAAGCATGCGGAAGAAGAAGAAGAAGTTGGTGCTGTCGGCCGACTGCAGGTGTGCATAAAGCTTGGGGTCCATGAACTGCGTAAGGTGGTCGAGCGTCAGCAGTTGGGAGCGCATGCCCGACTGATCTCGCAGGAAGTTGCGCTCCATGCGCTCCATGAAGTGCTGGAAGGCCCAGAAGGCCAAAGCGTCGTCTTGCAGAACGGCATAAACGGGAGCGAGGAGGTCGGACATCCCCTGAACGTAACCGAGGTCTCGGTTGTATTCGTTGTAGGTAAGGAGCATATCTTTCACCTGCTCCATATGAACGTTGGTACCGGTCTCGGCGAACGGCGAGTCCGGGTCTGGGTGAGGGATGTCTTCGCCGGCAAAGATCGGAACATTGCGATCTGTGCGATGGACATCTTTCTCTGTAACTGACTGTTAGCTGGGAATAACCCCTGGTTCGCAAAGGAAGATATTCGTACCTATCCGACCCCTCTGCTCTCTCCACCATTCACCCTCCTCACCTTCTCCGCCCTTATCGATCTGGCGTTCCCACCAAGCGCCCTTGAGCTTTATATACTCGTCCCGCAACGACGCAACTTGCGCCTTGCGCTCGTCCTCCGTGCTGTACCAGTCGTGGACCCCAAGCAGGAACAGCCAGGTCTCCTTTCTCACACCGTCCTCGGGATCCAAGCCGCCATGAAACACACGCTCTTTTACTTCATCTACCGTGACGGATAATCTCCCTGTCCTGGAATCGAAGAACGACTTCCACTCCTTCAAAGTGACCGTCCTTCTGGCCTGCTCCAGAGAAAGTGTACTCGTGCTATCGAGCAACTCGAACTCGCCGACATCGGTATCCTCGAGCTCCATGACGTCCCTAGCGGTCCATATCCTCTGGCTCCTGTCGCGCTCGCTCTGCTCTGCTATGCCCATCGCCCACCTCGCGAGGTATATACGGGCGCTGTCAAACTCCTCCTGGAGTGTTTGAACCTCCGGATTCTTCAGCAGTCTCCTCATCTGCGGAGGCACCCGGGGGTTGTCAAGCACATCCTGTGCGGCTTGACGCGTAAATGTCGTCACCTTGCTGAACTTCTCCATAATATTCCACCCCGTTTCCTTCACGAACTTCATGAACGGATCCATCTCACCACCTGAGCCCTGACCCCCTGAGGGACCAGCCACGCCTCGCCCCTGAGCAGCCCCAACACTGTCCTTCCGCCCAATAGCGCTGACAGTACTCGTCGTCAGCTTCCCACCAAATGCCGCACTATCTTCTGCCGATGGCTCCACGAGATAGATGTTGGGCTCGGCGACACTTCGCTCGATACTCACGTAACGGCGCAGCCACCGCAGCACCTCGTCGCCACCCCAAAACATCTCCCCGGCCTCGCCGAAGGGGTCGAAGGTATCGCGAGCGCGCTTCTTCTTCTGTAATATGGTGCTCTGGCATTCGCTGTCGTGGAAGAAGAGGGCAGGAAAACTGTCACCAGCACGGCTATTGATAATAACACTCCCAAACCACCAACCCAGGCTCGGCGGGCGCACCAGCAAGCTGTAGACGGCACTGACGGGAATGGCGAAGGCATAGTGACCGAGGGAGCCCCGGTGCGTCGTTACAGTCGGCGGTGGAGGGACAAGGTACGACTGCTTCGGAGGAGAGTCTCCCTCGCAGAGGTCGACCTTGACGTATACGCTTGCCGCATCGCCGAGCTGTGACTCCGGTATCCAAGCAAGGAGCAGGTCTGATGAGGCCGGGGATCGGGAGTCTCTGGAAGACGATGATGTTGGGCGTTCATTCAAGCCTTTCTTTTGTTGGAGGAGCGCAATATAGCCAGGAATATTGTCTTTAGCTGACGGTGTCGGATGGATGTAGACCTGCAGAGATAACACAACAAGCTGGTTAGTGTCCTGGTGGCAGCGGTGGCGGCGATTGGGAATAGCACTTGCCTTGCTCTTGGAAAACAGAAGTTTGACCCCGCGCCCGGTTTCGGTGTGGGTAATCGTGTCATAATCGCCCTCTTCGTCGTCGCTCATCGCGTAGAAGCTCCCGGTCGGCGATGATGATCGAGCTGGGACGGGTGCAGTGGAGGTTGTCGAGTGCTGCGACGGCGGATTCGTCGGCGTTGCTTTGGTGACCCGTGTCATCCTGCTCTGGCGCTTCCGATCAATCAGCCAGAGGGGAAGTAACCGTTTCTTGCTCTGTGGACACAGAGGATCCCATGGTTTGAGGGTGGTTGAGGGCCCAGGGTGACGCTAGGACAGTATAAAGCCGCTGAGAAAGCCCCGCGGCGCATGATGCAAGGATAGAGGGGCAAAAGATAAGTACCTGTACTTGGTGACGTAGCCAAAATTACTAGAAGCTGCGGTACCTCTACGGATCCTCCTCCAAGGCGCAGTCACATTCTGTCTCCCCACGCCAGCTCGGGATGATGTCGTCGTCATCCGATCCCCTCAGCATTACGCGGTGATGCACATCTGCGCAGCCGTTTTGTTTTCTTCAGGCGCACTAAGCACAAAAGCCACCGCAAAGTACGCCACTCTTGGGACCTGAGACTCATGATGGAGCCGAGGCATGTGGAAAGTCGTGCATTTTTGCGTATATACATCCATCAATCCTGCGCCTCTGCTGCTTGTGCTGCAATTCGGGAAGAGACATCTTGGACGGGCGCTTTGCTTCCGTCCAAAAATCCAAAGGCTGGTGACTGCGCAGCGTAAAATCCCGCTGAGAGACTAGCTAGCGCTCTGGGGCGGCCGATTCCGCCTGGACTTAGTTCAAGGTGTAGGAGCCTCCAGCTCTGGGACGAATTCAGCCAGGCGCTGCATTCGGCGACTTAACGCCAGGTTTTCGTCCATGATAGATTTGACGATCACCTGGCCCTATCTCATCCGAGGACCGCTCGGTAAGCCTCTCTTCGGCCCGCTCGGCAAGCCCCCGGATCGCTGTCCCCCAGACCCTCCACCTCCACCACCGTATTCAGGACCTCCGGAATAATAATCCATGTCTCCGCCGGCCCATGGCGCATTCGCCGACATTACAGGTTGGTCGTTTCTTCCACCATAGGCGTCCGCCGGGGCAAATCGATCCTCGTAGTTACTCCTCCCACCCCCGCTACCACCGTTCCCCCGTCTGCTCGACTGTTGCGGCGCTGGTGGTTGGAATGGACCCCCGTTAGCCGGGCTTGTCGTCTTCGCGCCGCCCCAGAGCCTCTGCTTCAGCTTATCCTGCGCTGTCCCGCCCGTCGACCCTACGGGCGGCGCTCCGCCATCATTTCGTCCATACGACCCGGACTGCTGCTGCTGATAACTTCCCGACCGCTGGCTCGGCAGCGGGCTAGGTCTCGCCGCCTGTGCAGGTTCCTCTCTTCCGCCGGATCTCCCACCCGCAGGACTTACGCCCCGGTTCGCAAATGGGCTCGGTCTCCCTTGTCGCAACGAAGCTGGCTGGCTCTGCTGATTGTTGTTGCTATTGTCCCACAAGCTTCCTAGTTTCCCACTGCTGGTGGTGCCGCCACCTCCGCCTTGCTGGTAGGTGTTGTTACCCAGCCCACCGTAACGGCTGCCGATTTGGCTCTGTGTTGTGAATACGGGCTGCACCGGCGGCGGGGCCTTGGGATCGGGCGGCAGCCAGCCAGGGAAGGGCTGGCCCTTTTCTGTATAGTAGGATCGCAGCACGCGACACACGTGGGTGTCGTCCTCAGTGTCGCCGTCGTTTTCGCCGCCGAAGTAGTTGCGCTGGAGCTTCGTGATATTAGTGGAAGCGTTTGTGAGCAGGTTGCTGTACCACGACATGGTGGCGGGGTGCCGAGGATGGACCTGTGGGATCGGATAATGTGGGGTTGGCTCAATAGATTAGTTGATAGTCGAGGGGTTTTTGGGTTGGAGTTGTTGTTTCAACTATTGCGAAGCTGGCATAAGTTTTGGTGAGCGATTCTCGAGGACTGAAGGGGCAGAATCATATTCCTGTGTTGTCGAGTTGTGTGTTGGCGAGTGGGAGGCGGCAGCGAGGTGTCTCTAAAGTGCTTAGCCTGCGGTGGGTTTCACACAGCCGAATGGCCCCTGCCAGCCAGCAGGGATGCGCTGCCCGCTTTCTGCCATATGCAAGGGTTAGGGCTCCATCTCTGGCACTCTTGCGGTTCGTCAATTAAAGTCGCGTATCACTCGCGACAGTGGGGCAAAGTCACGTAACAGGGTTAGCCAAAAGGCGCGTCCCTTAGAAATTCGCCCACCCGCGCCTTTGGAACTCCACCTAAACAATCGCCATGCCTTGACACCCAAAAGCTAGTCGATAGCAACCGTCCCTTTCTCATGACTTGAGATATCCATAACAACAAACCCTCCAAAATGCCTGCCCTGACGGTACCGCAAAAGCGGATGTTCGGCGAGGCGTCCAGTGCCCGTCGTAACATTGCGGCGACGCCCTCGACCGCCGTGAAGAAGCGTCGTCTCGACTTGCCATCCTCGCCCGCGATTCGCTTCAACAGCTCCCAAAATGAGGGAAAGGGCAGATTCGCTTCGAGCCAGCCGAAGAGCGCCTTCGAGAGCGAGGTGCTCGAGCGTATGAGTCAAGACATCTCCGACCTCAAGCAGGCCAACTCGGAGAAAGACCAGGCCTGGCACCGCCCACCTGTTCCCAGCGACTTCAACCCGGCCAAAGACAGCCTCACGTTCCAGTCCATCGAAGCCGAAGAAGGCACTCTCGCCGGTGGCGTCCCTGCCGTGAAGCTCTTCGGCGTTACCGAGCACGGGAATTCAGTCCTGCTACATGTCCGGGACTTCAAGCACTACCTCTATGTGGCGGCCCCCATGAATTTCACCAATGAAGATTGCCCCAAGTTCCGGACGTACTTGGAGAGCCAACTCGGCATGAATCAAATGGCGATCCATTCGGTGTCCCTGACGATGCGGGAGAGCATATACGGCTTCCAGGGCAACACGCAGAATCCCTACATCAAGGTCTCGGTCACGGATCCCAAACACATCAACAAAGTCCGGACGACGATCGAGAAGGGCGACGCGAATATGAATGGCATGTGGAAGAGTGCCGACGGAACCATCATGACATTCGACAATCTCCAGTACCTCCTACGGTTCATGGTTGATTGCTCGATTGCAGGTATGTGCTGGGTGGAGGCGCCGGCAAACACGTATTCCCTGGTAAGGGACAAGCAGTCAAACTGCCAAATCGAGGCCGAGATCAGTTATCGCGACCTGATTGCGCACAAGCCCATCGGCGAGTGGTCCAAGATGGCCCCCTTGAGGACTTTGTCGTTCGATATCGAATGTGCTGGCCGCAAGGGAATCTTCCCCGAGGCATCTCAGGACTCCGTCATTCAGATCGCCAACGTTGTCACGAAGTACGGAGATAAGAAGCCGTTTGTTCGCAACGTGTTCTGTCTCGACGACACCAGTCCTATCGTGGCGACCCAGATCATTTCGTTCGACAGGGAGGAGGACATGCTCAAATCATGGAGCGATTTCCTTGAAAAGGTCGACCCCGATATCATCACGGGCTACAATATTTGCAACTTTGATTTCCCCTATCTGCTTGAGCGCGCTAAGCATTTGACGGTCAAAGACTTTGAGTATTGGTCCCGAACCCGCGTCAAGTCTGTTGCAAAAGAAAGCAATTTTTCCAGCAAACAGATGGGTAACCGCGATACCAAGGCCACAAATACCAATGGTCGCCTGCAGCTCGACCTGCTGCAACTAGTCCAGCGCGACCATCAGCTTCGAAGCTATACCCTGAACTCCGTCTGCTCCCACTTTCTAGGTGAGCAGAAAGAGGACGTCCACCATTCAATGATCACGGAGCTTTTCGAAGGCACCCCGGAGTCTAGGCGCAGGCTGGCCCTGTACTGTCTGAAGGATGCGTATCTACCTCAAAGGTTAATGGAAAAGCTGTCTTGCCTCGAAAATTACACCGAGATGGCAAGAGTCACAGGTGTTCCGTTCAACTTTCTACTCTCCAGAGGCCAGCAAGTTAAGTTTCTTAGCCAGCTGTTTCGCAAAGCGCTGGAGCAAAAGCTTGTCATTCCCAACCTCCGAGCCGATTCTTCAGAAGAGCAGTATGAGGGTGCTACCGTCATTGAGCCCACCAGGGGTTATTATGATGTCCCAATCGCCACGCTGGATTTCGCTTCTCTATACCCAAGTATCATGCAAGCACACAACCTTTGCTATACTACACTCATCAAGAAGAGGGATATTGAGAAGTGGGACCTGCAGAAAGATGACGACTACATTGTCACCCCGAACGGCGACATGTTTGTCACTACCAAGAAGAGGAAGGGGTTGCTGGCCCAAATTCTTGAGGAACTTCTATCAGCTCGAAAACAGGCCAAGCGAGAGCTGGCTGTTGAGACGGATCCCTTCAAAAAGGCTGTGTTAAACGGTCGCCAATTGGCCTTGAAGATCAGTGCAAACTCAGTTTACGGTCTGACTGGCGCGACAAATGGCAAGCTCCCTTGCTTGGAAATTGCCAGTAGCACAACAGCCTTTGGCCGACAGATGATTGAAAGGACCAAAATAGAAGTCGAGCAAAGGTATACCATCGCCAACGGCTACTCCCATGATGCCCAAGTCATTTATGGTGACACCGATTCCGTCATGGTGAAGTTCGGCACAAAGGATCTTGCCGAGTCCATGAAGCTTGGCGAGGATGCCGCCCAGTTCGTGTCTGGCAAGTTTGTCAAACCTATCAGGCTTGAGTTCGAGAAGGTTTACTTCCCCTATCTTCTCATCAACAAAAAGCGCTATGCCGGCCTTTACTGGACAAAGCCAGAAAAGTACGACAAGATGGACACCAAGGGTATCGAGACTGTGCGGCGTGACAACTGTCTCTTAGTGCAAACGGTCATTGAGAAAATTCTCAGAATGATTCTCATTGACCGAGACGTACCCGGAGCGCAAGAGTAAGAAGAACACACAAGCCCGAGTCTTGAAATGAACGCTAACTTTTACAACAGGTATGTCAAGGACACCATCTCAGACCTTCTGCAGAACAAAGTCGACATATCCAAGCTAGTGATCACAAAGGCCCTGACCAAGGAGGACTACACTGCCAAGCAAGCCCACGTAGAGCTAGCGGCGAGGATGAAGAAACGTGATGCAGGCTCAGCACCGGCACTCGGTGATCGTGTCGCCTACGTCATGGTGAAGGGCGCGGCGGGCTCCAAGAACTTTGAGCGCTCTGAAGACCCCATCTACGTCCTAGAGCACAACGTGCCCATTGACACGAGGTACTACCTGGATAATCAGCTGGCCAAGCCGCTCGGCCGCATCTTCGAGCCCATTCTTGGCGAGACCAAAGTCAAGTCACTTTTGCATGGCGACCACACACGCGCCATTTCCGTTGCAGCACCAACAGTCGGCGGCCTCATGAAGTTCACCAAGAAGACACAAACATGTATGGGCTGCAAGAAGCCACTGACGGGCAAGGAAGAGGGCCAGGGCGCTGTGTGTGCGGACGATGCGCCACGTGTCGGTGAGCTGTACAAGAAGACACTTGACAAGGTCTCGGACCTGGAGGTACGTTTCGGCAGGTTGTGGACGCAGTGCCAGCGGTGCCAGGGCAGCATGCATTGCGAGGTCATCTGCAGCAGCAAGGATTGCCCAATCTTTTACATGCGGATGAAGGCCAAGAAGGATTTGGAAGACGGTAACAAGGAACTAAAGCGATTTGATTATGATCAAGCTGCGCTTTGGTGATTAGTTTATGGGATGGCGGACGCAAGGGACGATGCCGGCGTTTTGGACGGAAGCCGAGAATTAGCATTGCTTTGGTGAACTTTGAGGGCGGGAAGGGAATCACGGGCGGCCTTATATTTGCTTATATGTAACTGAGGATGTCGTCAAATGGCCGACTGTTTTGGAATGATATTTTAATCTGCATGTGCTGGACTTGTGTTTACCTTACTTGTTCGTTTCTTACCCATGGGCCGGTCAGAAACAAGAAAGCAAAGAGACATACAGGTGTTGGACTTTTGATTTAGCATTGCGTAGGTCAAAGGTACAGAAAACGAGCGGACGATGGGATGTCACCATCCTCATCAGGAACTCCTCGAGAAGTTAACGGGTGACAAATGAGTGCAAGCGATTCCACCTTTTCCTTCCCGAATGGGTCCCTATTATAACCAAACTTTTATCCTCCCTCCCACCAGCACAAACCATCCACCCCTCAGACACACGGCGCATCGCACCGCCCAATATGATCCGCCGACGGATTGAGACACTGATTCCCGCACGAGCACAGCAACTCAATCCGATTCCCCACCACCGGCGTCGTCGAGCACGTCCCGCTCCCAGCGGCCGGCGGGCCCGTGCTAGAGAAGAATGTCGACAGAGGCGAGAACCCCGTCGACACGCCCGACGCCGATCCTGCTGCTGCCTGGCGGTTCTTGAGGAGGTGGTTGTTGTTGTGCATCCTGTTGCTGCCGCCTTTGATGGCGTGGCCGCGCGGCGGCTGGAAGGATGCGCCGGCGGGGGGGAGGCAGACGTAGAGGGCTTGGATGGGGTCGGTTTTGGTCTTGCCATTGGCGCAGTTGTCTTTGTTGCCGGCGCAGTAGGCTTTGACAATGTCTTCTTCGGCGAAGCCTGCGGGGGGAGAGGGGGGTTAGTTGAAGAGGGAAAGGGGAGAATGGTGGTGGTAAGGGGGAGTGCAAGGGGAAGGGGGATAGGGGCCACGAACTTTGATGATCGCGGAGGATGTATCCGCAGTAGGTATATCCCTGGCCGCAGATGGGGGCGCCATTGTTGCCGGTGCCGGCGGGGAGGACGGCCGAAGCGGTCCAGGAGAGAGGTGCTGGCCAGGTCGTGCTTTGGGCAGCGACCAGGGGGAGGAGGAGAACGGGGCCGAGGGTGGGTGTCTTCATGATTGCCTTTCTAATGTCAATGTATGTTTATTCTGCTCGTCTTCTTACTCTATCGTCTATGATAGGAAAGGAAGAAGGAAACAAGGCGAGGCATAAGGTTGGAGAGACCAAGCTGCATTATAAGGGGCTCTATCTCTCCTCTGATCGCAAAACCGGACACTCTGCCCCATCATAAATAGCAGCTAGTATCACGTTGATAGATGATACGTGCCCTAGGGGCTTCGCCTGGGGTGATTCGTGATGCCAGGCCACTCGGCGTAAGCGTCTGACGTAGATGGTCCCCAGCTCTGCCCAACAGACAACTTCTCCAGCCACTGAAATGCGAAGTACTTTGAGGTCGATCTAGACGACGATGATGGCTAGTGTATACATCTATAGCGAGAGAGCAGCACAAAGTGACACGGGGAATACCCAAGACATGCGACACCAGCGTGATTCTTGAGCACAGCCGCCACCTCGGGAACTGCGCTGGCCAGGCACGGAGTGACACTTTGAGACACAAGTGTCGATCGGCACAGGTTCTCGACTGCCATGCTGACCACAAGTCCAACGTGAAGTCTCCAATGATCAAACCTCAGAGAAATCCATCCGTACGGGCTCTCTCTATCCACACTCACAAAACAGGACCAGATCTCGTTGATTAAGACAGGTTGGAATGAATACTCAAACACACAAGATAACGACAAAGCCTTCTGTACCAAGGCATCATGCATCACGCCAAAACTTCCAGTAAAGCAACGACACGACTGAAGTGAGACGTAGAGCTGGAGAGAAAGTCCCAATTTGCCCCCCTTTCCGGCGTGATATTTCCCTTTTCCCTTCCAGCGATCCATTCCATTTGGCCACCGGAAAGACAAGATGGCAAGATGTGTGTGCCTGTGCAATGTATGGGTGAATGATTTGTGCCCTCAAAGATGCAAGCCATGCCCGGTGTCTTCTCTACCCCTCGTATCCCTAACTTCCCGAGTACAGTGGCCCCAACCTGGCCTTCTTCGGTTTGCTCGCTGCTGACAAGAACAAAAGAAAAAGAAAGGAAGAGGCGAGTCTTGTAATAAGTAGTACTAGTAGTATTGTTTCAAGCCCGTCCGGGGGCTGGGTAATGCTTGAGCTGGGAGTGGCTGGCTAGCAACTCTGGTGGCTGCTAGGTGCCAGATCCTTCCCAGGCTGTAGCAGAATCACAAAATCGACCCAACACAGGTGGCCGGATTGTCCTACATTCCTCGAGAAGTCGAGTGTGCGTTGTCGCCACTCCTGGTCGAGTTTGCCGCTGTGAACCCGACTCGAACCCCTTTTTAGAAAGGGCGGTTACTTTTCGGCAACCTTGCGACTCCGCAGGTTGCGTCGCACCGAATGGAACCGACTTAACAGGACTGATACAACAGCAGCGGCTCGCCAACGTTGCTGATTTCTGGGATGGTACATTTCAGGTCAAACGCCTTTGAGAGCACGATCTTGAAAATCTGTAGGACCGCGTTAGACCGGAACATCGACACTCAAGGCCGTAGTATTCAGCATACCTTCTGGACGTTGATGCTATGGCTTGTGCTGCTGAAAATCAGTGCTGCCCGCATCGCTTTTGCGAAGCGCCGAGCCTGTTCCAATGTGGTTAGCTGATTGCTTCTACACTGATGCTATCCATCCGCGTCGTACCTGGTTGGAGATTTCCTCCTGCTCCTCGCGCGACAAATTTACAAAGTGGTCGTACTTTGTCCCCACGAGCACGGGGATTGCCGTTTTGTTGAAACCCCGTCCTTGGCGATACCACTCCTTGATACTGTTGAGCGTGCTCTTCCGTGTCAGGTCGAACATGAACAGGATAGCGACAGCGTCGTTGCACACTAGTGGTAGCATGTTAACGAATTCGCGCTGGCCACCCAGGTCCCAGATGCTGAACGTAATCTCGGTATTGCGGATGCTGATCGTCTTCTCCATGAAATTGACGCCTAGCGTCTGGATGTAATCCTCATCCCAGCTACCCTCAACGTACTTGACCATCAGACTCGTCTTGCCGATCTGCGCATCGCCCACCATACCGACTTTGATTACGACGTGATTGCGCCCGTTGCTCTGTGCTTCGGCTGCCCCATTACTGCCTGCCCGGGACGCATGGTCGGCCCCGTAGGCAGCGGCATTCTGTCCCGAGAGGCCCGATGGGGGCCGTGATATCGACGGATTCAGGATCGGTGGCGTAGTATACCGAGCGTTTGGGTCGCTCTCCGCGCTGTCGTGGTGGTGGTGCGAGCGGGGCGAGCCGTGGTCGAGGGACGTTGACTGCGCGTGACGTCGGTCACGGAAGCCATTGTTCTGATCTGAAGCGAGGTGTGGGGACCCGTCGAGGCCGCCGAGGGTGTCGTCGTGGCCGCCATCGAGGGCCATGTGGTGGTCTTGCTCCATGGTGTCGAGGGCGTCGTGAAACTGGGCCGGAGACCCCGCCGACAGCGTTGAGGAATCCAGGATGACAGACGCAGACTCGTGGGGAGGGAAGCTGGGGGTTGCGGTCGAGGGGAGGTCAGGCCTCAGGGCGCAAG
>Ga0247770_1000023_pt1 | contig 119408 bp, 89 predicted proteins | sample UWRJL136409B6_FD_179943 | JGI IMG/M metagenome (GOLD analysis project Ga0247770, IMG submission 179943) | Plant litter microbial communities from Arlington Agricultural Research Station in Wisconsin, United States - UWRJ-L136-409B-6 | ecosystem: Environmental > Terrestrial > Plant litter >...
GAATAACCATGCTAGCATTGGTAGTCTGTTGGCTGTCATTGTGTTTAAAGATGGTGCTTCAAGTGATCTCGTATTTATCTCTCCTATTTTTACTCATAAGATTTACTCATGTCAAGAGGATAGCCCTGTTTTTTATTCCTGAATAAATGGGAGGGGAAGCTGAAGGAAATCTATGTGTTTATAAGTAGGTAAGGGCAACAAACCAGACTATTTTGTAGGGTTCCGAAAGCGTTAGTCTTAAGATATACAAGCGAGTAGAGTAATGCTCTCACCCGTCCGACCCATGTCATGTTTATTTGTCACCACCTATTTAGCCGTTTTCAGTTAAGTGAAGTACAGATATCGGGTAGGGACACGGTAATGCCTTTCGTCCTGTCAACTTAAGACCCAAACCCATAATAAATGTCGCTTTCCGTCAAGTTTCGATCCGCCTCGCATCCCCCTTAAAAAAGGGGAAGAAAGAGAAGATTCTTGTCCCACCCCCTACTCCCCGGACGCAAAGCAGGCGCCGGGGAGATCGAACCCTAGTCGTCAAACAGCAGACTGATACTACGTTTGTTTGACGTGTTTGTTGACACGAAGAAGGGTAATGGCGTGTCCCTAGTGTATTCAGGCACGGGCGATGAAACTTGGTTTCTCGTTTCCACTTTCACTGCTTCTATAAGGCAATTACCTTAAGAAACCGGGTTTATGCGTCCGGGCCGGGACTTTTGGCGTATGATGCGGAACGCGAGGGTTAGGGGTTTAAAAACTCGGAATATTAGCCAAAAGTACGTAAATATCGATCGCCTGTTTTCCCGCTTGCTTCCGGTGGCAAAAAAACTCGCTCAAATCCCTACTCGCGGCCGCTGCTGTCTTCTACACCGACCGCGAGCAGCTTGCAGCTCGCTTTGAGGAGCGACTGGCCCAACAGCCTAATTTCTATGAGAAACTTTATCAGCTTTAGATAATATTTACCCAAACTTCAGAAAGCGGGAGTTAAATTTTTATTTATTTTTGAAAAAAGCCAATATTTGCAAGTCTTGGACTCAACTTTAGAGGTTACCGAAACGAAGTAAATGTAGTAAATTGGAAGTCTAGGCAGGATAAAAATCTTCCGGTTACAGATTAAAATCTGAGAATTTGCTCTTTATGAAAAATATTGGAAAAAGCACTCATTTACTCAAAAACACACTTATAGTGATCTCGATCTGTAGATTAACTGGTGTGAAGTCTATTCTGTAGGTGTAACGATCGTTCTAAATATCGCAAAAAAGGCGATCGTCCATTCGCGTCACGGCAACATGGGATTTCCCGTCTTACTACCTAAAAATACTGGAGGAATCAGGGTTATGACTACCTTAACGCTACTCAAAAAAACTTCTTTTAAAGTCGCCAGCTTGGCAACCACAATCTTGCTCAGCATCTGCACGCCCGTCCGAGCTTTCATGTTTGGCACCAGCGGCCTCCAGTTCGATCGAGATACCAATATAAACTTTACCTTCAACACATCTCACGGTCGTTACAAGTCGAGCTTGTGGGTAGCCCAAGCTGACCCAGGAAACAATGGCTACAGCAACATCGCCAGACTGTTTTACGAAACCCAACCCTCTGATAACGGCCGCGCCAATGATTGGAAGGGAAGCTTCGGCACGGCTGTCACCTCCGACAACGGCTCCATCACCCAAAACTTCACATTTTTGAAGGATCAAATTTATGCCCTGCTACTGTGGAGCGACAGCGGCACCGGCCAACAATGGGAGCAGTACGCCTCGTCGAACACCTTCATGAATAGCCCCGAATGGTGGGCCGCCGACAGCGACTTCCGGAGAGATGACTGTCTGGTGACGGGCTGTCAGCAAGCCGTGTTTGGCAACTTTATGCTCGACGACAACTCCAACAGCTCATTTACAAGCATGAACGGGGGTAATGACCCAGGGCAATATTCATCCGTCACAATGACCCAACTGGCTCAGGGCATACAAATCTCCTTCGACGATGCCGGATTCAACGACCTTGACTTCCAAGACTTCACCGTGTCGGCTAAGTTAGCCCCCGAAACAACGACCCAACAAGCTCAGAGCACACCAATCTCCTTGGACGATGGCCCAGGAACCGACATTGAATTCCAAGACTCCCCCGTGCCAGGTGAGTCAGCCCCCCTACCAGTCCCCGAACCAGTCCCCGAACCAGTCACGGTGTTCGGCACTATCCTGGGGCTCGGGGTTTTGGCAGGAGCTCGCAGGAAAAAAAAGCGAGGGCAGCAACGAGAAAAATGACTCTTAACCCGCCCCATACAAATCTAAATAGTGAGTCTGTTCAGTGGTACTCTGAGAAATAGCATTTCTAAATGTTAAGACTTTTTCCATAACGGGAAAAATAGCATCCTAACAAAGGCACTATTCATGGTATCGACCGCAGAAAAAACGAACGTAGGCTACATCACCCAAATCATCGGGCCGGTTGTAGACGTAAAATTCCCAGGCGGCAAACTGCCCCAAATCTATAACGCTCTCACGATTTCCGGCAAAAACGAAGCAGGTCAAGACATTGCGGTTACCTGCGAAGTTCAACAACTGCTCGGAGACAGCCAAGTGCGTGCAGTTTCCATGAGTACCACCGACGGCTTGGTGCGCGGCATGGAAGCGGTAGACACCGGAGAATCTATCCAAGTTCCCGTCGGAATCCCAACTCTCGGCCGCATTTTTAACGTCATCGGCCAACCCGTAGACAACCTCGGCCCGGTCAATACTTCCGAAAGTATGCCCATCCACCGCAACCCGCCGGCTTTCACCGAACTCGAAACCAAGCCTTCGGTGTTTGAAACTGGGATCAAGGTGATCGACCTGCTGGCCCCCTACCGTCGCGGCGGCAAAATCGGTTTGTTCGGCGGCGCAGGCGTCGGCAAAACCGTGATTATGATGGAACTCGTGAACAACATCGCCAAGGCTCACGGCGGCGTGTCCGTGTTTGGTGGTGTGGGCGAGCGCACCCGCGAAGGTAATGACCTCTACAAAGAAATGATCGAGTCGGGGGTTATTAACGAAGAAGACCGCAGCAAGTCGAAAATTGCTCTGGTTTACGGTCAAATGAACGAGCCGCCCGGTGCTCGGATGCGCGTAGGCCTGTCGGCTCTGGCGATGGCCGAATACTTCCGCGATGTCAGCAAGCAGGACGTGCTCCTGTTCATTGACAATATCTTCCGGTTCGTGCAAGCGGGCTCTGAGGTATCGGCTCTGTTGGGTCGGATGCCTTCGGCTGTGGGATATCAGCCGACTCTCGGTACGGATATGGGCGACTTGCAGGAACGGATTACTTCGACTACCGAAGGTTCGATTACTTCGGTTCAAGCTGTCTACGTACCTGCAGATGACTTGACTGACCCCGCGCCGGCTACGACTTTTGCTCACTTGGACGCTACAACAGTGTTGTCTCGCGGTTTGGCTGCGAAGGGTATTTATCCGGCTGTTGACCCGCTGGATTCTACGTCTACAATGTTGCAAGTTAGCGTTGTCGGCGAAGAGCACTATGGTGTTGCTCGTCAGGTGCAGTCTACTCTGCAACGCTATAAGGAATTGCAAGACATTATTGCGATTTTGGGATTGGATGAGCTGTCGGAAGATGACCGCTTGACCGTTTCTCGCGCTCGCAAAATTGAACGGTTCTTATCCCAACCGTTCTTTGTGGCGGAAGTGTTTACCGGTTCCCCCGGCAAGTACGTCAAGCTGGCAGACACCATTAAGGGCTTCCAGATGATTTTGGCTGGCGAACTTGACGAATTACCGGAACAAGCTTTCTATTTGGTGGGCGATATCAGCGAGGCGATCGCCAAAGCGGAAAAAATGAAGGCTGACGCTAAGTAATTTTAGTCATTAGTCAGTAGTCAGTAGTCATTAGTCAGTAGTTATTAGTTATTAGTTATTGGTTATTGGTAACAACTGACAACTGACAACTGACAACTGACAATTGACAACTGACAACTGACAACTGACAACTGACAACTGACAACTGACAATTTATGACATTAACTGTGCGCGTAGTTGCCCCAGACAAAACTGTTTGGGATTCTAATGCTGAAGAAGTAATTCTGCCGAGCACCACAGGCCAATTGGGTATCTTGAGTGGTCACGCTCCGATGTTGACAGCTTTGGATACTGGAGTGATGCGCGTCCGTCCCGCCAAGGAATGGGTGTCTATTGCTCTGATGGGCGGCTTTGCAGAAATCCAAGAAAACAAAGTTACTATTCTTGTCAACGGCGCTGAAAAAGGCGAAACCATTGATAAAGAAGCTGCTCGTACTGCTTACACCGAAGCAGAAGCTCGTTTGGAAAAGGCTACTAGCGGCACTTTGCAAGAGCAAATTCAAGCCAAGCAAGCAATCAAACGCGCGAGAGCTCGTTTCCAAGCTGCCGGCGGCACGCTCTAGCTCTTTGAGTAGGAACACGGCTTTTGTATCTCTGGTTTGTATCCAAGTCTAGATCCCCCCTAAACCCCCTTCTTCAGAGGGGGAAGAGTCTTCTCTTTCGTCCCCCTTAACAAGGGGGATGCCAGGGGGATCTAGACTCAGGTAAAAGCGATATTTATCACGGGTTTTAGACGATTGTTGACACTAAGAAGGGAAATTCCCTGTCCCTACTGTTTTGCTAAACTCCCGCCTCGGACAATAGAGATTGCATTGTTTCCCAAGATAACCCCTGCTGAAGATAGCGGGGGTTATTTGGGTTGTAGGGAGTCTGGAGCCGATCGACACTGACAATTTTTGCTTCCTCCGGCAAAACAGGAACCTCTGGATCGCTCGCGGTCGATCGCGTCAGGGAGCTAGAAAAGCCTTTAAAAATGGCAATTTCCTCGAATTCGCCGTCAATTTCGGCCTTGAGGATTAAAACTTCGTGCGATCGTTTTACCGTGTATTGTTCCAAGCGGCGAGCAATAGAGTCAGCCATAGCAAATCTCACTTTCCTGAAATCTGCTATAATATAGCTTAATTTTGCGGCTAATTGCAGGGATAGCCCGCTAAAATTTTATTTTTAATTGAACCTTTTTTAACAGCAGGAAGTAAGCGGACATAATATAAGTCCTGTAAAAAACCTCTGGAAGATTTTCTTCCTGCAAAACCTACTTGTCCGATATTTTATGAGCCACATCAAGACTAGGTTCCAATTATCGTTTTTCAGTCAAAATACTATTAAACGGCGTGTTGCTTGGGGATATACGCTGATCTTCACGCTCGTTTTTTGCTTGAGTTTAGCTGTGGCAAGTTGCCAATCACCAGTAATAAATAACTCTACAGCAAAAACCCAAAATGCACCCTCAAACTTAACAAGAGTGGTAAGAATCGGCCATCAGCGTTTCGGAGCGCTGTTTTATCTAAAAGCTAAAAACTCTTTGGAAAACCGTTTAGCAAAAATGGGGTGGTCTGTAGAATGGACGGAATTTGCCGCAGGGCCGCCAATTTTAGAAGCAATAGGAAAAGGAAAAATCGATCTGGGTTATGCAGGAGTGGCGGCGCCAATTTTTGCCCAATCAGAAGGCGTACCTTTTGTTTATATTGCTAATGATTCAGCTTTACCTGGAAGCATTGGCATCATAGTTCCTCAAGATTCTCCAATTCGGACTCTAGCGGATCTCAAAGGCAAGAAAATAGCAGCCACTCAGAAAACCGCAGGTCACTATTTGTTAATTCGGGCCTTAACTCAAAGCGGCTTGCAGTTAAAAGATGCCCAATTAGTCGATTTGCCTCCACCAAAAGCTCAGGAAGCATTTGTGAGAGGCGAGGTTGATGCTTGGGCGATTTGGCAGCCGTTTCTAGCTCAGTTACAGGAAACTATGCCTGTTAATTTCTTGGCGAACAGCGACGGGCTGATGAATGATAGAAACTTCTATTTGGCAAGTCGCTCTTTTGCTAGCGACTTTCCCGATATTGTTAAAATAGTGATGGGAGAAACGCGACAGATGGCTACTTGGATAACTAAGAATCCCGAGCGAGCAGCGGAATTTATCAGCGCTCGAACGGGAATGAGAATAACCACAGCTATCAAGTTAACGAAAAGCCGCCGCTACGATTTGCTGCCAATTCAGGACAGGGCAGTTGAAGAACAGCAGCGGATTGCTGAAATTTTCTTTCGGTTGGGACTGCTTCCCGATCGCATTTGGATTGAAGATGTTATCTGGAAACAAAAATTAGATTTATAAAACCAGAACTTAGGCAAAGGTAACGATAAATCAACGGTTGCGATTCCGCAAGTATGAAAAAGGTGCAATTTGGTGTATGCTATAGAATGAGTTAAAACTGTTAACTGGCAGAATCAAATGTCATCAATTGCCAATCAACTGCGTTACGGTTTTGTCTCGATTGTTGTGGCAAGCGTTTTGATGGCGGGAAGTACCTTAGCTTACCTCAGCTTTCGGAGACAAATAGAACAGACAAAACAGCTTCAGTACGAGCGATCGCAAGCTGCTGCTGTCCAAATTAGCGCCGAGCTGGATAACTTGCAGCGCCAACTCAATTATTTGTCAGAATTGCGCGGTTTAACAGAATTTAATGCTGAAACTCAGCGCAGCATTCTCGAAGGATTGGTTAACAGCAACAGCGCCTACGAAGTGGTCGGAATTTTTAACAGTAAAGGTCAAGTCGTACAGGCGATGTCGCCTTACGAATCATTCTCGATCTCTAGCTTAAATTTAGCAGGTATTTCGGGAGAAACACCTGTATTTTGGCAGACTTTTGGGCAAAGTCAAAATTATGTGAGTCCAGTAGATGTAGACCTAAAAACAGGGGTTAATTCTGTTAACTTAGCAGTACCTGTTCGGGACAATAAAAATCAAATTTCCGGAGTATTATTTGCCAGAGTTAGTCTCAGTTTTTTAACTCAAATTGCCGCCCGATCGAAAGTTGGAAAAACTGGATACAGCTACGTTCTTGACCATCGCTCGGTGGTGATTTCGGAAACCGGAAGCAAGATTAATCCGTATTTACTGCAAGATTTGAGAGGGCGATCCTTTGTGCGAGAGTTATCCAAATTAGCTTTAGCTTCGGGGATTCAATCTCCGATTGTTTATCGAGGCTTGCGGGGGAAAGAAGTAATGGGCACGGGTGCGATCGTGCGGAGGGTGCAGTGGATGGTGGTTGTAGAGCTACCTACGGCGGAAGCTTACGCTCCGGTGCGTAAGCTCATATACGTCATGGGTGCAGTTACCCTCGCCAGCGCCCTCGTCGCCGTGGGCTTCGGAGTGGCTTTTGCTCGATCGATTACAAATCCTTTGAAATGCCTAACATCTGCAGCTACTAAAATGAGTAGCGGAATGTTTGAAACTCGGGTAAATATTGCGGCATCTAACGAACTCGGAAAATTAGCTAATGCTTTCAACAGCATGGCCAGTCAATTACAAGTATCTTTCACACAATTAGAGGATCAAAATGCCCAATTGCAGCGACTTGACAAACTAAAAGACGAATTTTTAGCCAACACTTCTCACGAACTCCGCACCCCGCTTAACGGCATTATTGGTTTAACTGAATCTTTAATCGACGGTGCTACAGGAAAATTGCCAGAACCGACTATTTCCAATCTGGAAATTATTGCATTTAGCGGCAGAAGACTGTCCAATCTCATCAACGACATTCTCGATTTCTCGAAGCTGAGACACCAAAATATTGAACTACAAATCAAGCCTGTTGGCATCCGAGAAATTGTCGATATCGTAGTGACTCTTTGTCAACCTCTAATTGGGACAAAAAATTTGCAGTTGATTAATTCAGTCAGTCCCGACATTCCCCTCGTGGATGCCGATGAAAATCGGGTGCAACAAGTTCTTTATAACTTAATCGGAAATGCGATTAAATTTACCGAAACTGGCACAGTTGAAATTTCTGCGAATGCGATCAGCTTGGAATCGTCGCAGTTGGCTGACAAAGAAAGTTCAGTAACAAGCCAGCTTCAATCTTTAATTCTTAGGTCAAAACTGCAAATTACGGTATCCGATACTGGTATTGGCATTGCTGAAGATAAATTAGAACGAATTTTTAAATCTTTTGAACAAGCAGACGGTTCCACTGCTAGAGAATACGGAGGAACAGGTTTAGGTTTGGCAGTTACAAAGAAGTTAGTCGAGCTGCACGGCGGCGAAATTCAGGTATCTTCAAAAGTAGGTATTGGTTCGCAGTTTACCTTTAGTTTGCCAATCTCTCAGAATCAGTATGTCGAGCGCAAGCAGTTGTCAGCAACGGTGCGGCAGTCTTTAGTTTCAAGAATCAACGAGCGCCAGTTAATAACTAATGCAATGTTCGCACCAAGTTTTAATAATAACAGTTTGCTAGACGCTCCAGAAAGTCAAGAAAACAGTCGGGTGAAAATATTAATTGTAGATGACGAACCTCTGAATATTCAGGTATTGGCTAACAATTTACTTCTCGAAAACTATGCCCTCGCCAAAGCTAGCAGCGGTAGAGAAGCTTTATCCCTTCTAGAGACAGGCTACAAGCCAGATCTAATCTTGCTCGATCTGATGATGCCGCGGATGACTGGTTACGAAGTTTGCGAGAAAATCCGGGAGAAATTCACGGCTATAGAAGTGCCAATTGTGATGCTAACCGCCAAAAATCAAGTATCTGACTTAGTGCAAGGTTTCAATGCAGGAGCAAATGATTTTTTAACTAAACCGTTTGTCAAAAATGAATTACTAGCCAGAATCAAAACTCACATCCGTCTTGCAAAAATTAATGCAGCTTACGGTAGATTTGTCCCCCACGACTTTCTGCGATTTTTGGGACACGAAAGTATTGTTGATGTCCGACTAGGCGATCAAATTCAGAAAGAAATGACAGTTTTATTTTCTGACATTCGCTCCTTTACGACTATCTCAGAAGCGATGACTCCCCAAGAAAACTTTAATTTTATCAACAGCTACCTCAGCCGAGTAAGTCCGGTAATTCGCGCTAACCAAGGTTTCATCGATAAATATATTGGCGATGCCATTATGGCACTATTTCCTGAGTCTGCAGATGATGCTGTTCGCGCGGCGGTGGAAATGCAAAAACAAGTTATTATTTACAACCAGCACCGACAACTCAGTAATTACCCACCGATTACGATCGGCATCGGTTTGCACGCGGGTACTTTAATGTTGGGTACGATTGGGGAGGAAGAACGGATGGAAAGTACAGTTATTGCTGATGCGGTGAATCTCGCGTCTCGTTTGGAAGGATTGACTAAGGTTTACGGGGCGGGAATTCTAGTTAGTGACTCAATTTTAGAGCGTTTGGGTGAGCGAGAAAAATATATGTGCCGATTTGTAGATCGAGTTACAGTAAAAGGCAAAAAATCTCCCTTGTCAGTGTTTGAAATTTATGATGCAGACACAGAACAAAGCATTGAACTAAAACAGGAAACTGCTACTCAATTTCAACGAGGCCTGGAGCTTTATTTTGAGCAAAAATTTAACGACGCGCAAAGAATATTCAATAAGATTTGCGAAAGAAATCCTCAAGATAAGTTAGCAGAAATTTACCGCAAGCGCTCTCTGAACAATCGAATGTATGGAGTGCCAGAAGGATGGTCGGGAATAGAAGATTTAGATAAAAAATAGTAAAAGTAGCATTAAGCTAACGGCATAAATTTTTATCTGTTTATCCGGTTTTTTGTACCTAGCCTCAGTCCTAATACATTCAGGGTGAAGCATTCGGTCCCAAAATTGGGAGTTTTCCTGAAAGAGATGCCGTCGAGTGCGCTGCTTTTGACTTCAAACTCGAATATACTGCAGAAAGGTATGCGAGAAATAAACTCAGTTTCTCTGAGAAATCTCAGGTTGGACAGCGATGCACGAAGAAACCAAGAATCAGGCTTTTCTTGCGTAAGTTTTGTTTAAGTACAAAATCGTTTAGAATGCTTACCAGCGGTAAATCTTTGCTCCGAGTATTAACTGTGTCTTTCAAGCTAAATTAATGTTATGTCCACTCTTTCTCTCAAGCGCTTGGTGGCCAAACTTTCAGGAAAAACGACGCTCCAAACTGTACTCATAGTTCCGTTTGTATTGCAAGTATTTGCAGCGGTGGGTATTGTGGGATATTTATCATTTAGGAACTCTCAAAGAGCAGTGAATGACCTTGCCGGTCAGTTGATGGGGGAGGTGAGCAATCGCATCGAGCAAAATTTGAGAACTTATCTGCAAACTCCGCACCAAATCAATCAAAGCAAGCTGGATGCAGTGAAACTGGGTTTTGTGAACATGAAAGACTTGTCAGCTTGGGAAAAGTATCTGTGGCGGCAAGTGCAATTATATCCTTATATCAATTTTACGTCGATCGCTAATCCAGATGGAGAATATCGCACCGGCGAAAAGATGTCGAACGGCACTTTATTGATTAACGCATCGGGCCCATCTACAGGTTTTGATTTTTATTCTTACAATACTAATAATAGGGGCGATCGCACGACAGTAGCAGCCTTGGTCAAAAACTTCGACATCCGACAGCACCCTTCCTATACCTATGCGGCTCTAGAAGCCAAACCAACTTGGAGTTCAGTTTATGTATCCTTCCTAGAACCCACCTTGATCCTCAGCGCGCTGCAACCAGTTTACAACAGCCAGAAACAGCTAGAAGGAGTATTAATTGCTGCTTTGCGTCTCGACAGTATCGGTCAATTTTTAAACAGCCTCAAAATAGGCAAATCTGGTCAAACTTTTATTATCGAAAGAAACGGCACGCTGCTGGCAACTTCCACACCCGAAAAACCTTTCCGCACCCAAAACGGTAAAAAAGAACTGTTTAAAGTTACAGAAAGCAGCGATGCAGTAACGCAAACTACAGCTAAATATTTAGAAAGTCACTTTCACAACTTGCACAAAATTACAAAAGCGCAGCAAATAAATGTTGAGATAAACGGCCAGCATAAATTTTTAAAACTCCTGCCATTCCAAGACGGTAAAGGTTTAGATTGGCTGATTGTTGTCGTCGTTCCCGAAGCCGACTTTATGGAACAAATCCATGCCAGCAACCGAACTACAATGTTGCTATGTCTGGCAGCTTTGGGTATGGCAACTGTGCTAGGAATTTTCACTTCTCGCTGGATTATCAAACCTATTTTAAAATTAAAAGATGCAGCAATCGCTTTGTCTGAAGGACAATTTGACAAAACTGTAAAGCTCGCTCGCTCCGACGAGTTGGGCGTACTTGCCGCTGCTTTTAACAGCATGGCAGCACAACTGCAAGCATCTTTTACTGCCTTAGAAACTAAAAATACCGAATTGCAGCGACTGGACAAACTAAAAGACGAATTCTTAGCCAATACTTCCCACGAACTCCGGACTCCCCTCAACGGCATTATTGGGATTGCAGAATCTTTAATAGACGGTGCTACCGGACAACTGCCAGAACCCACAAATTTTAACTTAGCTTTGATTTCATCGTCGGGACAAAGATTGTCTTCTTTAATTAACGATATTCTGGACTTTTCTCAGCTCAAACACAAAACGATACAACTGCAAATTAAGCCCGTCGGTATGCGAGAAATAGCCTCTGTAATTCTCACTTTGTCTCAGCCATTAGTAGGTAAAAAAAACTTGCAGTTGATTAACTCAGTCGCTCCTGAATTGCCACCAATAGCAGCCGACGAGAATCGCTTGCAGCAAATACTTTACAACTTAATCGGCAATGCGATTAAATTTACCGAAAGCGGCAGAGTTGAAATTTCAGCAGAATTGGTAACGGGCAACGCACAATCACCGCCTAATTCCCAATTAGCCATTACTGTATCTGACACTGGTATTGGCATCCCCGAAGATAAATTAGAGCGAATTTTTGAATCCTTTGAACAAGCTGACGGTTCCACTGCTAGAGAATATGGCGGCACGGGTTTAGGGTTAACTGTTGCCCAGCAATTAGTGGAATTGCACGGAGGTAAAATTTGGGTATCTTCAACTGTAGGCGTCGGTTCCCAATTCACTTTTACTTTGCCCGTATCTGAGAGTCAGCCGGAATTTAGCAGCAGACAGCCGCGTTTAACCGAGGGATATCGCATTTTAATCACTCCTGAATTTGCCCCCGAACCATCTATAATAAATTCTCAGGTATTAGCCAAGAGCGAGTTTCGAGAAAGTGAAAGATTAAAAATTTTGGTAGTTGATGATGAGCCGATTAATATTCATGTCATCATCAACAGTCTTTCTCGAGAAAAATACGAGATCACTCAAGCGAGCAACGGCTTAGAAGCTTTAAATCTGATTCAATCAGGATTTAAGCCAGACTTAATTTTACTCGACGTAATGATGCCGCACATGACTGGTTATGAAGTGTGTCGAGAAGTCCGCAAAAAATACTCGCCTTTAGAAATGCCGATTCTGATGCTGACGGCAAAAAATCAAACTACTGACTTGGTAGAAGCTTTTAACTTAGAAGCAAATGATTATGTAACTAAACCTTTTATTAAAAAGGAATTGTTGGCGAGAATTAACACGCAAATTCGCCTTGCCAAACTGAGTGCAGCCTACGGCAGGTTTGTGCCGCACGATTTTATCAGCTTGCTGGAAAAGCCGAGTATTATTGAAGTTAAATTAGGTGAAAATCAGGAAAGAGATATGACAGTGCTGTTTGCTGATATTCGCTCGTTTACGGCGCTTTCCGAAAATATGACACCGCCTGAAAATTTTGCATTTATTAATACCTACTTGGGAAAAATTAGCCCTGCAATCAGAAGAAATAATGGGTTTATTGATAAATACATTGGGGATGCAGTCATGGCACTGTTTCCTAGATCTTCATCTGATGGCGTGCGAGCAGCAATTGATATGCAAAAAGAAGTGAATATCTACAACGAGCAGCGAGAAAAAAATGGTCTGTTTCCGATCGCGATCGGCATTGGTTTGCACGCGGGCAATTTGATGTTGGGTACCATTGGCGAGCGAGAACGGATGGAAAGTACGGTGATTGCTGATGCGGTGAATCTTGCGTCTCGTTTGGAAGGATTGACTAAGGTTTACGGGGCGGGAATTATCGTTAGCGGTGCAATTATTGATCGCCTCGACGATCCCAAAAAATATAATTACAGATTTGTCGATCGAGTAACGGTGAAAGGAAAGAGAAATGCTGTGTCTGTTTTTGAAGTTTACGATACAGAAACAGAGCAGAGCATTGTACTCAAGCAGCAAACTGCGGAGGTTTTTCAAGAAGCTCTCAATTTTTACTACCAGCAAAAATTTGTGGCTGCCCAAAAAGTATTTCAGAATATTTTACAAATCAATCCTGACGATCGGGTAGCAATGCTGTATTTCAAACGCTCTCGCAAGTATCGAATGTACGGAGCGCCGGATGGGTGGTCTGGGGTGGAAACTTCGACGGAGAAATAGGGGGCGCACTCACTCGGCTTACTTTGTTTAAAACATAATTGCACAAACTTTAAAATATAATTGTACAAAAGCCGAATTTATTCCAAGTTTTCGGGCAGACAATACCATCAGCAACGATTTGTGGTTGCTTTTGAAAGTTGATGACTACTTGTTGGCTTTTCGCGCCGAATGAGCCATCAGTATTTAGGGAAGATCCGTTGGCATTTAACAGTCGCTGGAGGTCGCGGATATCCTCATTTTGGGAGACCGCATCGTTGCGTTTCTGTAGGGGAAAATAACGCTCCGTTAGTCAGGGAATTGAAGTTACAAAATCAGCGGGATTTTAAACTGCGTTTAGAACACGATCGCCGTCACGAATTTAAGGCAGCTAAAATCTGTTTTTACAGCGCTTTGCATCTAAATGGGGTACACCCCTCCCACCCTCCCGGAAGTTCGGAGAGGGTGCCCGATAGGGCGGGTGGGGTGAATTTACTTCACTCAGTTGAAATCTCCTGTATCAAGTTTTAGCATCTTTGCCGGAAGCCCCACAGGATACCTGCCCGGCTGTTGGTGGCGGCATGGATAGGCGGATTGACGTAGGTTGGCGAGTAAATCAATCTTGTCGCGGTGTAATGGATCGATCCACTCTTGTTTGACACTCCCCGACTATCAAGGTGCGGGGATTCTTAATTCAGCGACTAACCTTTAAGTGTTGCGTCCTTTCGGCAATACTCCGACTTTTCAACCGTACAATCCTACCAATTAACCAGCCTGATTCGCAGCCACCAAGCGCGGGTCTGTCTCCAAAAGCGTACTAGAATACTTATCTAGAGTTTGGGTATGCCCTACCCTACTTAACAATCCTAAAAATAGTTTGTTTTGACTGGTTTAAGGCTTACTGAATTCAGCCTCTAGCTGTTTAAAGAGTTTTCGCTGCTCTGCGTCCCCCGGTTTATGCCTAAAAGTGTGTCTCATGTCCTGTTTCACGAGGGCATTGCGAATTTGACCTTGAATTTTATACTATACCCCAGATATCGGAACTTAGCGGATTTTTTGAAAAAAGTTTTAAGAAATTAAAGCTGTCCTAGAAGGACAGGGTTTTAAACCCAAATTTTTGATAAGCTGAGTAACGGTCTTTTCTCTAGACGAGGCAACAATACTGTATTTAAAGCGAGTCAACCATTTGAGCGAAAAGGGCGATCGGGAAAATTGGTCTGGGGTTGGGACTTTAACTTAGAAGTGATATCGTAGTATCGGTAGATACTAGATTTGCGGCTGTCAAACAACTTGAGAATTGAATCAATGACAATTTCTGTAACTATCGGGTTAAAGCCGGAAATAAAGTCGTCGGCATTTAGATTTTGTCTAAAAAATTCCTTAGCTCGATCGCACTGATAGCGCATTTCGTCAAAGCCAACAATTTTTACAACAAACGTTGTCAGCGGCGAGATCTCCAAATCGGTATTAGAAGTGCTTTTAGCACGCCCATTTTCTAATAAATTCAATACTTCCGCTTCTAAACTAATTTTAGGTTTGTAAGGTTTCTCTATTTCTGGAAAAAAGCTTTCCAGGCGCACGCAGTTAGCAGTTTGATCCGGAATTCCTCCCATCATCATCGCCAGAGAAACCTCAATCCCCAAATCCGAAGAAAGAGCTTCTAGCAGGGCTAGAGCAGGCAGTTTGCACCCCAAATAAAGCTTCGCAATTTCGAGATTGGACTTAGCAGTAGCTTCCCAGCGCTGATATGTGCGATCGTCTGGATATCCCTCAAACTGCCGGAAAATCATCTCTGGCTTGAGATAATGCAGAAAACCTTCCATCTTCAGCAAAGCAACTCGGTAGTCGCGAATCGTGTAAAAACCGCAGCAGATGAGATTATGATTGGTTTCCGGCAGTAAATTCCAGGTATTTGCCAAAAAATGGGCTGCACTCTGGTGAGCAAAACTCCTCACATCCCGGTTAGAAATTCGCACAGATTTTTTCACCGTTTCCCGCATTTGCTCGTCAGTTAAAGTGAGGTTAAACAGGCTATTTATTGCTTGCAAGCGGTCATAAAGGCGCTGGCTTACCGTTACTCCGGACTCGGCGCCGCGAAACGGAATTGTTGCTTCAATGCAGCCTGCAATTTGAAGCAATTGCTCGCGTTTGAGGAATGGTTCGAGAGCTTTTGCTGCTACCAAAGCGCTGAGAAATTCGTTTTGTCCGGAGAAAGGATTGAGGACTTCGCCCGGTTCAAAATTGAATACCAGCATTACCATCTCGAAGGTAGCATCCGCAGACAGTTCAGATTTATCCCGAATTTGTAGCTGTTTGTTAACCTCTTTTGCAACAGGAGTTATGTAGTAGCTGACGTTAAAGTTAATGCTGCGATCGACTTGCACGTAGACGGTATCGTGAAATAAAGCTGCCAAAACCTCGATCGCGTCTTCATTTCCCCCCACATCAAAAATATGTTCGGGAGTGTGAAAAAACCGCCACGGCCCCATCATCGGCTGAACAATCAGTTCCGCAATCCGAGCGAGTTCACTTGGTTCGACTTTTGCTTCCAGGCGATCGAGCGCCCAAATCAGCTTTTCTAAGCACTGTAAGTAGGCTTGTTTGCTATCCATCACAGTCTTTCCCAATAACATTACTGTCAGTCGATTTTAGATTTTAGATTTTAGATTTTAGATTTACTCCACAGATGAATCTGGAAGCTTGAACCTTAGTCTAAAATTTTTATATCTCCACGACAGGAGTCGGGGGCTTGTATCCGTTTTTGGGCAGGGTGACGTCAGCCACCCTGCTGTTAGTTTGATTCTTTTGTAGATGCGCCCCGGCTTTTTTGAGTTGGAATTTTTGAGCTTTTTGTTGAAGACTTTAGCGGGAATTTAGGAGGCAAATACTTACTTATAATCACTTAATTTCCGGTAGCTGACCTACCCTGTTTTCCCAGTCGAATTAGCACAAAGTATGAAAAGTAAACTACATAAATTGCTAAACCTATCAGACCCAAGAATCCCAAAAATTGAGGGTTGGCCGTAGGGTGAAACATTTGTTTGTACAGCCAAGGTGGGTCTAACCAAACGCGGCAAAAAGGTTCGTCAATTACCTGAATTTGAGATTTAAAGGCACAGCTTAAGAAGGGAAGTTGAGCTAGAGCACCCAAACTGCTGTAAACAGTAATCGCCCACCGCCAAGCTGTAAAAGCCAGTTTCAGGGGCGACTGCGGTCGATCGGCAATTTCTTCGTTTAAATCCTCCCAAAACCACAGACAAGCAGGAATTAAGGCCCTCGCAATCACCGACGACACAAAGCTCACAGGCAGCGCAGCCATCATCAGGTAAAGTGTAATTGCCAGCAAACTCGCCACCCGCCAATAAATAATCGACAAACGGACGATCGCCTCAGCTTTTGCAACTACAGCCCAAATCAGCACTACCAGCGGGATCGAAACTGTTAATAACACAGACAACCGGTAATCCATCCAGACTAGCGGTTGAAACCAAGGCCCGGTGGCTGCCAATAAAAGACTGAACATCTTGGGGAAAATATACTCACTTATTTGTGACAAATTTTACTACACAAATGCTAAAAAATCAGCAACCTGAACACGGTCTTAATGTTTTAGTTACTGCTACATTTTCTAACGTACTTGGCGCGCTTTGAAAGGTACTTGAGACACGATAGGCGGCAATACCCTTGGGTTAAAACTGTTTATTCCTCGGATCTCCCTTGCAGCATCCCCCGAACCAAGGGCGATGCCAGAGCAAATTCTTGTCCCCCAAGGGGGGCTAGGGGAAGCTGGCTGATTTGAAGCGTATTGGGATAGAGGGCAAATCTCGCCATTACCTAAAGGCTCAACCCATAAAATAAAATTCTCCCGCGCCAAAAGTTAGATTTTGGCGCGGGAGGTTCGGCAGAGAGCTAAATGGCTCGTTTATTCCTCGTAGATGCGGCATTCAGCAGCGTCAGGATTGTCGTCGCAATATCTTTCAAAAGAATTCTGAGGTTTGACTTGCTTTTGGTGGGAAGCTTCTGCTTGCAGTTCTTCAACTGCGTCCCACGCGGCCGCGCATTCCCCGGAAGTGGCGCCCTTGAGGTCACAGACGGTACGAGCGCTTTCTAGTTCTTCTTGAATTTTTTCTTGGATGTTGGCGGAGGGTGTTGTTGTCATAAAGCTTGTTGGTATGAAAGTGTAGGAGAATATGGTTGTCCCCGACCTATTTCTAGGTAATGTTAGCACGCGCCTTTGTTTAGTGAGCTTGTTGGGCTAACGGCACATCCTTAACCCAAATAAAGATGTTTAACCGTTAACGACAGAGCAAGAGATTAGCGATCGCATCCGCTTGGTGTCATAACTCAAAAAACGTAGACCTCTAAACTCTTAGGCCGATCAACTGTGGTTTTAGTCAAAGGCTAGAACCTAGCGTGTCTTTAGACCTGGGTCGTTGACCTTATTAAGTAAGAAAGGTTTTCTTTGTGGATGTTAGTTTGGGTTGGATTTGCTGTTTCGGTCTGGCGACCCCAGCTAATAATAGCTTGAGATGCGCTGCTGTTGCAGCAGCCCAGATAGAAACCATCCATAACGGAGCTCGCAGCAGCCGTCTCTACTCCCTGCTTTACTCTAGCCCGTCGGCGGGTTCTAGTCCACAGGCATCAATGTAGGTCGAGCCAACCTTACTTTTGATGAAAACATTACACGAGGTTGGTGTGTCAAACTGTATTGAGCTTTATCTTTTAAGATCTAGCTGAACACGGCATTTAACACTTAACAGATTAAGCAGACTCTCATGTTAACTTATGTTAACACAAGAACGGCGATCGAGGGGGAATCGATCGCCCAAGAATACCGTCCCCCCAGCGGCCAGTTCCGGTTAGCCTAATGTATAGAGATAGTTTTATAGAGAAGTTCGCCTTATGTACACCCAAAACCAAATGCAGTGGGTCAGCGCTTTATCAACGCGTCCGTCTTTGGAATCAGCGCTCAAAGAAGTTGTAGAACAAGCCGATCGCGACCTAGAAGGCCGGGCCGATTTAGCGCTGATATTTATCTCGTCTGCCTTTGCCAGCGAGTATTCTCGGCTGATGCCTTTACTTCGAGAACTGCTGCCAGTGCCCGCGCTCCTGGGCTGTGGCGGAGGAGGAGTCATCGGCACGAACGGGGGCGGCCTCACCGAAGAAGTCGAGGGATTTCCGGCAGTCAGCCTGAGTCTGGCGCGCTTGCCGGGAGTGAATGTCAGAACTTTTCACGTCGGTGCAGAAGAACTGCCGGACTTAGACAGTCCCCCGGATACTTGGGTGGATCTCTTGGGCGTGCCGGCCCAGGAAGAACCGCAGTTCATCATCTTGGCCGACCCCTTTTCCGCAAAAATTAACGATTTGCTGCAAGGGCTCGATTATGCCTATCCGGGTGCGGCGAAGGTAGGGGGGCTCGCCGGCGGGGATGGTGCGGGCAGGGGCGCGGCGCTGTTTTGCGACTATCAGCTTTACCGAGAAGGGACGGTTGGGGTAGCTTTGAGCGGCAATATAGTTTTGGAAACAATCGTCGCTCAAGGCTGCAGGCCGATCGGGCACCCTTATCGGGTGACGGAAGGAGAGCGGAATATTTTGCTGAAGCTAGAAGAACAAACCGACGATAGCAGCAGCGGGGGCATCGAGCGATCGCCCTTAGAGGCCCTGCGAGAGTTAGTTCAAACTTTGAGCGAAGAAGACCGAGAATTAGCCCAGCACTCGTTATTTGTAGGCTTAGTCAGCGATGAATTCAAGCTGACATTAGAGCCGGGAGATTTTTTAATCCGCAATCTGTTGGGAGTAGATCCGAAAGTGGGGGCGATTGCGATCGGCGATCGAGTCCGTCCCGGACAGCGCATCCAATTTCACCTGCGGGACGCGCGCACCTCCGCAGAAGACCTAGAGATGCTGCTCGATCGTTATCAGCGGGCTGCCGAGTACAGCGGTACATCTAGCGCCGGCGCCTTAATGTTCTCTTGTCTGGGGCGCGGCGAAGGGCTTTACGGCCAGTCAAACTTTGACTCCCGACTGTTCGGCCGATACTTCAAAAACATCCCCCTGAGCGGCTTTTTCTGCAACGGCGAAATCGGCCCCGTCGGCGGCAGCACATTTCTGCACGGCTACACCTCCGTATTCGGGATTTGTCGCCAAAATTCATAATTTGTGAACTGTTGACTGTTGACTGTTGACTGATGACTGTTAACTGTTAACAATCTAAAATCTAAAATCTAAAATCTAAAATCTAAAATCGCCAATAGCTAAAAGCGGCAGTCGCCTGCCGCTTTTAGCTGTGAGTAGATATTTGGGAACCTTAGAAACTAAAGGTAGTACGCAGGAGTCCGACCCAGATATCGTCGTTTCTGTTGTTGTGTTCGGGATTCAAAATCACGTAAACGCCCGGTGTCACTGAGACAAAGTCATTGACTTGGAAGCGATAGAAACCCTCTAAGTGATAAGAGGTGTTGCGGTTTCTGGCGACATCACTCTCAGTAACTTTTGGCGGTACACCGAAGACGAAGCCGAGGAGGTTGCCTTGCCGACCAAAATCTGCCAGGGCCAAAGTGATAGCACCATTCTGGATGGTAGCGTCATTGTTGCCGCCCCGCAGTTGCTGAGCCTTCGTATAACCGTACCAACCGCCAATCTGAAAGCTACGGCTGGGTTTGAAGTTAACTTGCACGCCATAGTTATCTGATTCAGTGGGTGCTAGACCGAAGGGCTGGTTCGCCAAAGAACTGCCGGTGCCACCCATGACGTTAACATCGCCTGCCCGATTGTATTTGCGGGTGTAAGTGAAGGCCAAATCAAACGGTCTGCTAAAAAAGCCGACCTGACCCAGAGCGCTGAAAGAACCGTTGAAAACGCCCCTGCCCTCTGCGGGGTTGGGAGCATCGCTGTCGCCGGCGAGATAGCCCGCGGTAGCTCGGAGGCTGCCCAAGTTGAAAGTCAAACTTGCGCCAGCTCCCTGCGGCCCGCGGAATACGGCCGGGTTACGAACTCCAAATCTCGAAAGTGCACCAGTACCCGTAGAGTTAAAGGGTGTTACCGTGTCTGCAATTTCATCCAGGTCCAGTCCTTTAGGACCGACAAATACTGTAGAGCCACCGATCGGGAAACGATAGTACAGCTCGTCTAGTGTGAATTGGCTGTTATCATTCCCATCAAAGGCTAGGCGAGCCATGTTAGTACCAGTGGCTGCACTGTAGTTGGGGACGTTGAGGGCTTGCAAGCGGGTTCTGAGCAAGTCTCGACCGGTGAAGCTGGTGTTGAAGTTCAACCGCACTCGGTAGCCGAGGTTGGTGACCGTGTCGTCTTGGTCGTCGTCAAAGTCGATACCATCTCCGACGAAGGTGTCGCTGAGGGCAAAAATGGCTTCTCCAGCCAATTTGGTTGTGGTGGAGAACTGGTTGGCTTCGAGTTCTGCGGTGCGGGCTTCTAGGCCGTCTACTCGTCCGCGCAGGGTAGCGAGTTCGGCTGCAAATTCTTCTTGCAGGCGTTGCAGGATGGCTAAGTCGTCTCTGGTGACCAAGTTACCTGTTGACCCAATTAGCTGGGTTATTTTGTCTAAGCAAGCGTTGACGCCGGCTGCAAATTCGTAGCGAGTCAGGGCGCGGTTGCCACGGTAGGTGCCGTCGGGATAGCCTACGATACAACCGTAGCGTTCGACTAGGGATTGCAGGGCTTGGAATGCCCAATCTGTCGGCCGCACGTCGGAGAGTTGAGACACCGATGTCACCTGGGACATGGTTCCGGACTGTTGGGCCGGCAGCGCTTGGGGAGCGACAGGGACGATCGGGCCGCCCATTCCAGCAGGGGAAGTCTGAGCAATTTCTACCTTAGTAGCTGGGGTGCTGGCGACTGCTGGCACTTCAATTTTCTCAGCAACTTCTGTCTGGCTGCTTTGCACTGCCTTGTCTGATGCTTGGGGATCCGGTTCGGCTGTGTCTGCTGCTGCCAGGGGTTCAGTCGCTGCTGCTGTGCTGGCGGGAGCGCTTGGGGCTGCTAACTCGATGTCGCTCCCTGTTGTTTGCAGTGCTGCTGCGCTGGTTTCTGGTTCAATTTTTGCCAGTTTTTCAGCGTCTGCGGAGTTGGCGACCGGGGTTTGAGCTGACGGGGCGCTGTTGTTTAAAGCCAGCTTTTCTGGGGTCGCAGGAGCTGCTGCGACTGGTTCTGCAACTGGTTCTCCACCTATTTCTGCAACTATTTCTGCAATTTTCGACTCAGATGACTGAGCTGTAGCTAGCTGGTTTGCTTCAGCGGTTGCTGGAGCTTCTGCGGCGATCGCAGCGGCACTGACGACTGATGATATACCCAGAATTGCCGGGGATACTAGCAGTAAATTCCAAATAGTTCTGTTCATTTTCCTCACACCTTCACACTCTATTCAACTCGACGAGCAGCAATTGCCAACTGCTAATTTTTGTGGTTGCTTGCCTGTTGACAATAACTGCCAAAAAAATAGAACCTATCCATAACTGTTGATTCACAGTTGATTCACAGTAGGCGTGTCTACTTCTGCTTGAACTCCGGGGGCCCAGCCCTTGTACCGCCCAGGCATCAATTCAGGTCAAGCCCACATTACTTTACGGTTGATTATACCATCACCTGCTAATTTCATCTCTCGATCGCCAGATTTGCTTGAGTTGCTCTTCGCGGGCGATCGACAACTGCTTGTACGGGCTCGACCACAATCTGCCTCAAACTGACAACTGCCCAGAGTCCTCGGTTACGCCAGGCTTAACAGACAGTTATAGGTAGGATTGTGGCTGCTTGTCGCATCCCTTATACAGCTTTCCCTCCTCTTATGTCAAGTTTTTTAACCTAACTTTAAACCTCGCGGCCCGTTCGGGGCTATTTCCCGCCAGGAGTCGGGAACTGAGGACTCAAGGCTGGTAAAATTTACCTCGTAAGATCCCAATTTCAGACTTGACCAATTTTGGTTTTCTGATGCCCCCAGCAGTCGGGAGTTGCCTGGGCGATGCCATTTTTGATACCGCCCGTCGGCGGGTTTAATTTGCCGCTACTTTTTTAACACAATTTTTTGTGGTCGGACAGCGGCAGCCGACTGAATGTCTGTTAGCTGAAATTAGAGTTTTGCGGCCTGATTGATTCTGCTGGCGTCCTGGACGCATCAACCGGGTTTGAGGAAGGCAAATACTTGCTTTTAGGCGAGCTATCGAAGTTAAAAAACTCAGTTGATGAGAGTAAGGAGTGCATCCAGGACGGTTCTAATTTGCTAACATCACAAGTAAAAGCCACAAGTTAAGTTATTAGAGCCCGATCGAACAACCTGTAAATTTGGCAATAAACTCGACCTTTATATGGTATGTTAAATTGAGGCGTACCATCTATATTTTTTTTACACCATGTATGACGGTAATGAAAAGTAAACTGCGGCTTTTAGTAGTGGTATTATTGCTATTAGGAGTGTTCTTTCGCTTCGTCAACATCGACAAAAAATATTATTGGTACGATGAAGCATTTACTTCCCTGCGGATTTCTGGATACACGCAAACAGAAGTGCTTCATGAAATAAGCAGCGGTCAGTTAGTAGGGGCAAAAGATTTGATGAAATATCAGCGCCCCAATAGGACAAAAAATTTTGGCGATACTGTTAAAAGTTTAGCAATTGAAGAACCTCAACTGCCTCCACTATATTTTCTGGGAGTCAAGTATTGGGCAAAACTATTCGGTGCTTCTCCCGCAGCGACGAGAAGTTTCTCAGTTTGGATGAGTTTGTTAGCATTTCCTGGCTTGTACTGGCTGTGCCGAGAATTGTTTGCACCGCCGGAAGTGGCGTGGATAGCCCTGGGATTGCTAGCAGTTTCTCCCTTGCACGTGCTTTACGCTCAAGAAGCGCGTCCCTACAGTTTGTGGTCGGCGCTGATTTTGCTTTCTTGTGCGTCTCTGCTACGAGCAATGCGGCTGCAAACAAAGCTGAGTTGGAGCATTTACGCAGTAGCAAATATTCTGGGATTTTATACTCATTTATTTAGCCTGTTAGTTGCGTTCGGACACGGAATTTATGTAGTAGGGACTCAAGGTTTTACGTTGAATAAAAAGGTAATTAGTTACTTGATAGCAAGTGCCGTATCGTTGCTAGCATTTCTGCCTTGGATGGGAATTTTACTGATGAATCAAAGGGCAGCAGGCCGGGCGACAAGTTGGGCTGCTTCAGAAAACAACAGGCTATCTTTAGTTAATAATTGGCTCGGAAATATCGGTCGCGTTTTTTGGGATTTTGGGCTAACTTCTAATGCTAGATCGATATATCTTATTGCTTTAGTGGCAGCTACTTTAATTTTAGTGGCAATCGTAGGGTATGCAGTTTATTTTCTGTGTTCTGAGACGAGCAAACAGGTTTGGCTGTTTGTGGTGACGGTGATGGCGGTGACAGCACTGGCACTAGCGCTGCCGGATGTTATATTGGGAGGAATCCGATCGACTAAAGCTCGCTACCTATTTCCGACTTATTTGGGGGTGCAAATCTCTGTTGCTTACCTGTTAGCGACTAAAATTAGGGCCCTGGGCGTGCCAAGCTGGAAACGGCAAGTGTGGAAAGTTCTGACCGTTGTACTGTTAACGGGCGGGGTGCTGTCGAATGCCGTTAGTTCTCAAGCCGAGACTTGGTGGACTAAGGAATGGGGCCGGGAAAATGTCGCAATTGCTCGCAGGATCGATCGGGCCCCAAAGCCCCTGGTTGTCAGTGATATGTCGGAAGTCAGTCTAGGAAATATACTGTCAATGAGTCATTTGTTAGAACCGAAAGTGCGGCTGCAATTGGTGTTGCTTGACCCGGAAGTGCGCAGTCAGGCTCAATTGTTTGACAGACCAACTATACCCAAAATTCCTAGCGGTTTTAGCGATGTTTTTGTCTACGGGCGATCGCAGAGATTTAGTGCTAAGATGGCGAAAATGCAAAACTCGAAAATAGAGATGCTGTCAGAACAAAAAAGCGAAGGTCTGTGGGTGGGCAAGTTAGTAAAAGAGTGAGGGTTTATGGAAGATTTTGGTATTATTATTGCCTGCTGCGACCAAGATTATCTGTTTGCTAAGGGTTGCTGTGCTAGCATCCGATATTTCTTGGGAGATGTGCCGATTTGTCTGTTGATTGACGGTACGTTTTCTGTAAGTGCTTTGGAAAAGTCCTACGGGGTACGAGTTATCGATCGCACAACCGTTTCTGAAGAGGTTCTCAGGAAAAGAAGTTTTGGTTGGGGAAAAACTAAAATGATTGCTTTCTGGGAAAGTCCTTGGTCAAATTTTATGGTTTTGGATGCCGATACGATCGTCTGGGGCGATGTTCTCAAGTTGGCTAATTTTAAAGACTTTGATTTTATTGTAGACAAGCCTTGTTACGATTACCCGGATGCGGATATTTCGGAATTTTTCTTTGACATTCCGGGCGTTGAAAAGCATTTCCCCAGTTTTAGCTGGTCGAAATATCGAGCAAATTATTTCTGCACAGGTACTTTTTTTGCAAAACGCGACGTTTTTAGCTTGGAAGAATACGTAGAAATTTTAGATTTTACGGCGGCAAATCCGGGGATATTTAAGTACGGAGAAATGGGGTTTTTGAACTTTATGATTTTCCGGGCGGCGCAAGAAAATCGGCTGCGGGTGCAGAGTGTGGATATGCAGTTGTTGGTGCCGGATTTTGACCAGGATTTGCTGAGAAAGCGGTTTCCAGTTGAGTCAAGCGGGCTTGCGGGCGATCGCACTCAGGCGACTGTGATTCACTGGTGCGGCCCGAAGCCAACTTTATCTAGTGGGAAAGTTTACTCGGAACCGATGAATTTTTGCCGCCGCAAGTGTCAGGAGGATGTTTGGAACCGCACGGGTTTGGCGGCCGAGAGGTCGTTGCAAGTTGAGGATTTACAGCGATTGATCTACGTGTATAAGAATAAGTTTAAGAAGAAGTTTCGGCAGTTGGCGGGGAAGTAAGTAGCATTTTTTAACCGCAGATGTCAGCGGATGAACGGGGATGCACGCGGATTTTGGCTTACCCTTCGAGGGGTAAAGTTGGCCCGGCTGGGGGTAAAACTTGGCGGTGAACGCTTATTTTGTGGCTTTCCCGCTGAGTTTGCATTTCGACGGCGATCGCCTCAAATTCGACTTCCATGCAGCCGTAGGGAATCTCTAACTCGACACTTGCTCGCACGCTTCCCAACCCGTTAGCTTTAAATTCGGTAATCCAGCGCGGTCCGTCGAGAATCAGGTAGGTTTGCCGATCGAACACCCAAACTTTCACATAAATCCGGGGCATTAATTCCGGCAGTTGCACTTGCACTTTTACGGGCCCGCCGGCAAGGATTTCGGCGCGCGGCAATTCCAAAACCGGCATCGGTACTAACTCGTCTTCTGGCAAAACGTAGGGTGTTGGGGGAGTTACTTCTGCTGCGACAGTTGCGGTTTTTTGAGCAACTTGTTTCGGCTGCGGGGGATCGTCAAAAACCACAAATTCTCTGGCTTCGGGGCTAGTAGATTTGCGATCGGAAATTGTTTCGCTGGTTTCGGGTTGCTGCTGGGTTGGGCTGCTTTCTTCCACAACGGCAATTTTGTCGCTGCTATTAGCGGCGGCTTTTGGAGTTGGCGACAGGGTGGTTGCTTTGAGCCATTCGGGGGATTCGCCGTTGCTGGCTAAGGAACTCAGTCGCGACCAAAATCTATTTTGGACGTTTAAGGTTTGAAATGCCTGTTTTGTGCGTGCTGGCGGAGTTTCTGGGGCTGTTGTTGCTAAGGGGGGGCTGTTTTCGGGTTTTTGGTCGATCGCTCCGATGGAGGCTGTTTGAGGGGAAGTTGGGGGGTCTAAAGGTTTGGTTTGTGGGTCGATCAACTCTGCTGCCGTTGGAGGCAAATTGGAGATTTCCGAAAGCAATTGCGATCGGCTGCTGTCGGGCAGCTTGTTACCGAATGCGGGCAAATCTAGGCCCAGAGCACTTGGAGTCTGACGGGAATGCAGTTGAGGGGGTAAGGGTACGTTTGTTGGGGATTCGGCGGGGGATGGAGGGTCTAAGGATTTTTCTACTAGCTTGAGGAATGAGAGACTTTTGGCGCTCCCAGGCTGTTTTGATGCTGTTGGGGAGAGTTCGGCTTGATGCTTTTCTTCGATGAAATTGTCTTTAATTGCCTCTAGCAGGTGTTCTAAACGGGCTGTAATTGTGAATACTTTGGTGGCTAGGGTGACGCTGCCGCTACTGAGAATTGCTTCTCCTAATATTAGACGGCTTTTGCACTCGGTTGGGATGTAGGTGACGCAGGCAAAGATGCACGGGGGAACTTGTTCTGGCATCGGCTGCTGGATTTCTGCGAGAATTTTTGAGGTTTGGGGGTCGCGCAGGTAAATTTGCAGTTGTGCTGAACCGATAAGTTGTTTGAGTTCTAGCGCTTCGGATTCGGGGATGAGAGTTGCTGTTTTTCGGGTTTTTTCGGGGGGTTGGGGAATGTCGATTTTGCCGGAAATGATTAAGGGGCGACCGAGTTGGGTGACGAAGGTTTCTCGATCGAGGGCGAGTTCGAGTTTGACGCCCGGTTTTGGTCCGGGGGTTGGGGGAGTGGGGAATTGGTAGATTTTGGTCTGCTGCGGTGCTTCCGCGACTGCTGGGAGTTGGGTTGGTCCGCGCCGAGCGACCGATGCTGCGATTTGTGGGGCTGCGCGATCGACCGGTGCTGCCTTTTCTGAGTGTGAGGGGGAGGTTGCGGGTTCGGTTTGGTCGATCGGCGGTAGGGGTTCGGAGGTTTCGGATTCTGCGGGCAATACTTCCAACTGAACGCCGTACTGCCAAGGTTTTGCTGGTGTTGATTTGGGATCTGGCAAGCAGGAGAGTTCCCACAGGCCGGGTTTGAGCCTGGTGTAGGGAATGATCACGACTAATCCTTCGGGGTTGGTGCGGGCCGATCGGCTTTGGACTTTCCGCTGTGCCGTTTCGTCGAAGGAAGTATGGGTAACGCGAATTTCGATGTCGGTGTTGGGGTGCTGAATGCGAGCAACGACGCGGTATTTGCCTTCTAGAATTTCCACGTCGGGGGTTTCTAGGGGCAACCAGGCGCGATCGCCCTCTTTCTGTAGCAAAAATTCTAATTTTTTCATCTTTCTTTCCCCTTGAAGGCTCCCGCTTGATTCGTCACAGGTTGGCGGCGGGTTGTTTGCCGACAGCTACAGGCATTGAATTACTTTATCTCGTACAGTTTATCACCACTATCGGTCAAGAAAAAGCGCGCAGGATTACAGAACCAGAATTTTAGCTAAACCGCCGAAATCTCCACACTCTAGCTGTAATCAGGTTAGTGTGGGGTCGATCCGGCGGGTCAACGTAGGTACGGAGTTGACCAATCATATTTCTTGGTCCCTGATCAATTTATCAACAAATTCTCTAAGACGTTCCGGCCAGTCTGGGACAGCTTTAAGTCTTTCTCTTTGTCCTTCGTAACCTTTGAATCCAATCGTTTCCTTATCTAGTGGGCGTTTAAGCCGTTTCTTTGCGCCGAACGTATTATTTTTCTGGAATGGCATTGACAGTGAGTTAAACGCAAGTTAACCTACTTATAACATGATTCACGAATCCTAGGGAATGAGAACCTCTTACCAATATCGATTACGCCCAACAAAATTACAAGCTGCTGAGATTGACAGATGGTTGTCAATGATGTGTGCTCAATATAATTTTTTGTTGGCTGATCGCTTTAACTGGTACGAGCAGAATCGTTCTCCCATCAATGCCTGTCCTCTGGTCTGCCATTTGCCCCAACTACGGGACAATCCAGATTACTATTCACAGAAGAAGACGTTACCTCAACTCAAGAAAACTCACCCTTGGTATGGCGAGGTTTATTCTCAAGTTCTCCAAGATGTAGTTAAACGAGTTAAGGTAACTTTCGATCGTTTTCTGAAAGGTGATAGCAACGGAAAGCGTAGCGGTAGACCTCGATTCAAATCACGCAGTCGTTACCGCACTTTTACTTACCCTCAAGTTAAAGACGGGTGCTTACAAAATAACTTAATCAACTTACCGATGCTCGGAAAAGTTAAAGTTATTTTGCACCGTTCTATACCGGATAAATTCAAAATAAAAACCGCTTCTGTTACAAAAAAAGCTGATGGGTATTATGTGGTTTTCAGCTTAGAAGATTCAACAGTGCCTGAGATTAAGCCAGATTTTAATCCAAATAAAATTACTGGAATTGATGTTGGCTTGAAGGAATTCTTGACAACTTCAGAGGGTGAAACAGTTGCAATCCCTCAACATTACCGCAAGGCCGGGAAACACCTACGGATGATGCAGAAGCGAGTCTCACGCCGTAAGAAAGGCAGCAACCGGAGGCAGAAAGCAGTCAAGCAACTAGGGAAGTGTCACAAAAAAGTAGCGGACAACCGTAAAGACTTTCATTTCAAGACTGCTAACAATCTATTGAATAAATATGATGTTGTTGCAGTTGAAGACTTGAATGTTAAGGGGCTTGCCCGCACAAATTTAGCTAAATCTGTGTTGGATGCTGGGTGGTCAAGCTTTCTGTCGATACTAACGAATAAAGCCGTAAATGCTGGTTTGTTGGTAGTCCTAGTAAGTGCCTATAACACTTCACAAGATTGTTCGAGTTGCGGTGAAAAAGTGCCTAAAAAGCTGCATGAAAGATGGCACGATTGTTCTCACTGTGGGTGCAGTATTGATCGCGATCATAATGCAGCAATAAATATAAAGAATAGAGCGGTGGGTCATCCCGTTCTTAAAGCTCAGTCAATGTCCGAAGCAATAGCTGGAGTCCCTGAGAAGCCTACACCATACTGTACTCAGTGGGTGTAGGAGTATGTCACTTTCTTCTGTGCCATCGGTAGATCCCCGCGCCGGACTTAGGCAATGCCGTTTCCCTACGGATCTCGCGCACAATTATCGTTGTGGAACAGGCTAGGGAAGCCTGTTTCTTTCGGGCACTTACCAAGGACTGCCGATAATGCTGAATGCTGCCCAATAATACGGATGGGATAAATCTTTGCTGTCGAGTTTGGGGATGGACGGGGGCAAGGGAGTTTCGCCTCGCGAACTTCGCAGTTGACCGCCTTCGATCGTCACTTTGCCTTCGATCGCACCAATTTGTGCTTGCCTGAGAGCTTCAGCTTTAATGATTGGAGGGTCTTTTGGCCTGCTGATTTTTAACTGCTGGTAAAACTCTGTCATCAGGGCGAGGGTCCCCGCATCGCTGACGTACCACAGGCTGGCGAGAGCTGATTTTGCTCCTGATTGCAGCGCTAAGCCGGCAAATCCGAGTTCTGCTTCTTTGTCTCCCAAGGCGGTTCTACAGGCGCTTAATACTAACAGTTCAAGAGGCGGATTGTTCCATTTTAAATCTCTCATTTGATCGAGGCCCAGTTGCGTGTCCCAAAATTGAATGTAGGAGTTATTTGGGGTTCCGGGTCGGAATTCGGCGTGGGTGGCGAGGTGAATGATTCCGTATTTTTGTTGCCGTCGCTGGGATTGCAAGTTTACTATGGTGAAATCTTGGTTGAGAAAGGATTGACCAGGCCACTGTCGGGCGATCGCGCCTAGTTCTAACGGGACTGCTGGCAGCGGTTGTTTGTTCGCCGTTTCTGGGAAATCTGATGCTCCCATTGCTAGGACTTTGGCGTTTCTGAGGTCGGTGTAATTGCTGTCTGTGAGTTTGAAAGCGGGGATGCGGGCGAGGCTGTATTTTTGGATCAGAAATTTCTGTCCGTCGTGCATTGCTGCTAGGGGTACGGTTCGCAAACCTTCGCCGACGCAGAATAGTAAGGTTTCAATTTTTGCTGTTTGCAAATCTGTTTCTAGGGGTGCAACTATCCATTTGTAGAGTTGTTGGGCTGGTTCTAGATAGCTGGTGGTGTTGAGCTTTACGGGGTTGCTGATTTCACTGGTGAATTCTTTGACTACTGAGAGCAGTTTCTCTTGTTTGGCTGACGGGACGCTGCGGAGAATGGGCGGGCGATCGGGTAATATTAAGATTAATTCTAGTTGGTCGGTGCGCGGGATGGCGTAAATTAAAGCTGGTTTTTTCTTTGTTTGAACTGCTAGGCGGGAGAGAGTTTTTGATATTGCTTCAGCGGTTTTCGCACGTGCCGCAAAGTCTTGTTCAAAGTATTTTTGATAGTCTGCTTCCCAGTTTTGTTCGATTCTGCTTACGGCTTCGGTGAGGTTTCCCCGATCGAGCAAATTTCTCATTTCTTGCCCGCCCAGTCCGCCCTGGCCTGTGTTTTGGGCAATTGCAGCGAGGTTCGCGGTAATCGGACAGAAAAATATTGCTGTCAAACAGTAAAAAATAGCTGTTTTAATTTTTTTCTGAGTCTTGTGTTTTTGAGGGTGCTGCTGAGATTTGTATTGCATGATTTTGGGGCGGTTAATGGCGCAGTTAGCCGCAGCAGTTTGCAAAAGTTTGGATGTGGGTGGGAATATTTGACTCGGCTGGCGATCGTCACACCATTATAGCATTCAAGACAAACCGCAAATATCTGCTGTAGGGTGCGCACACCAGCACCAACAGAGTCCCCGCGCTAAGAAATTCGCAATTTATGTAAATTTTTGTAAATTATGGAGAAGTTGTGCATAAAAATCGCACATTCCGGCTGAGAAAGGAATAAAGGGCTATGCAGGAGGATGTGACCGCACCAGCCGATCTCGATCAGAGAAATAGCTGAACTCCGGCGGGAGGCATCGCAGCTTAGAGAAAATTTTTCTGAGTATCCTTGGAACAAGAGATGCCTACTAACGATGAAATTGACGATCGCCTCAAACAGCTAGCTATAGCTGCTAAAAATCACCAGTCTAGAACTTTAGGGCGACAGCAAGCTATGACCAAATTAATCACGGAGATTGAAAAATATAAAATCATTAGCTGTCCCCAAACTACTAATTTTTTCTCCAAGACTTATCAGTAATTTTGTGCAGAAGCCCAACAGAACTTGATCGGGCGCATTTGTAGGAAAATTCACAACTACCGACCTGAAAAATAAGTTTTCACCGTCAATGTTTTGCGGTTCACCTAGGCCGCAGACGAAGACTTTTAGTTTATGTGGTAGCGGTTGAGGTGCAAAAAATTGGAGGCGCGGCGAAATGGCGATCGCATATTTATCTTCTACTAAATACTTCTCGGCTTTCCCGTTGTAAATCACTCTCATCGGTATATTCCGCAAATTCCCGTCCAGTACAAATACTAATGTTTCAATTTGAGGGTTTTTCTTGAGTTCGGGTTTTATAGGATTTGTGAATTTTTAAAAGCACCAGTCTGCCGCAATACATCGCCTAAAATTATTAAGCCAGATGCAGCGATTTCACTGTTGGCAAAATTTTAAATAATTGCTTTTTCTCGCGGATATATTGGGTTGTTAATTAAGTTCAAACAATCAAAGTTACCCGCTCTCAAACAGGGAGCAAAGTATTGCAACCTTGGCGGTAAACTCCGGCAGATTTTAGATTTTGGGCGGCGACAAGTTGGCGGCGGAATATTTCAGTTTTGCCATTGACTTGAGTTGCAGCAATTTTAGCGAATACACGTACTTGCATGCAGCACAAAAATGCTGTTAACTCTGTCAAAAAATACCAAAATTTCCAGTTTTTCATCTTGATCTATAGCGGTTCTTAAGAAAGTGAGGTATGCCCACGGAGGCCTATGCCCACGGAGGCCTATGCCCACGGAGGCCTATGCACGTCGGAACATGTTACTGAGAAAAGCTATAGATAATTTTACAGTATGCGGTCGATCGCTTATTCCTTCTCTCCTAGATAATTAAAGCCTTCTTGCTTCTGCTATAGATTGTGTGCGATCGAACCGTGCCTAGTACGATCGCGAGCCGAGTGCGGAATGTGTCTTAGTATTTCTTCACATATCGTGATTTCGGTCTATGATATATGCCTTATGGCGTATTTGTGTTTAAAGCCCGTTATCGCGTACCGCTGATGAGTCAATCAACCAATTCACCGCTATCCCAACCAGTTTCTCGACGCACCGCCCTCAAATTCCTCGGAGTCGGTGCCACCGGCGGGCTGCTGGGCTACTCTCGATTTTCCAAGCCAGAGCCCGCCGTTTTTGTGCAAGATTCTATTGACTTGCCACGAATGCTGAATAACCGCAAAACCGTTGCAGTTGTAGGGGCAGGCTTGGCAGGGCTCGCCTGTGCTTACGAGCTCAGTCAGCGCGGTTTCGCCGTGACGCTGCTGGAAAAATCGCCCCTACTCGGCGGTAAAATTGCTAGTTGGCCGATACAAGTCGGCAACGAAAGTTTTATGATGGAACACGGTTTCCACGGCTTTTTTCCGCAATACTACAACCTCAAAAGTGTGGTTGAAGAACTAGAAATTACCGATAACTTTGTATCTTTAGAATCCTACGCCGTTGTGTTTCGAGACGGCAAATACAAACCAGAAGTTTTTCGTCCCAACCATTCAGCTTTCCCCTGGAATATAGTTGACTTGGGGATATCTTCTCCCAACCGGCTCAAGTGGGGAATCGATCTTACAAAACCCGCTCACTGGCAAGTATTTCGGGAAATCGGGGGTTTTCAGACTAAAAAAAGTTTCGATCGCCTCGACAATATATCAGTTGCCAACTGGGTAAAAGGTGAATTTCCGCGCGGGCTTTATGACTTGTATTTTCTGCCTTTTGCCAAGTCCAGCCTCAACGCTCCCGACGAATTGAGCGCGGGAGAATTAATGCAATTTTTCCACTTTTACTTTTTCGGAAATCCAGAGGGTTTGGCCTTCAACGGTACGCGGCAAGATATGGGCACGAGTTTGGTGCAGCCTATCGCCAAAGCCATTGAAAGCAAAGGCGGCAAAGTATTGACAGATGTCGCAGTTAGTGAAATTCGCTGGGAAAACGGTCAGATTGAGTCTCTGAGTTACCAGTCTGGAGACGTGCAAAGTAAAATACCTTTTTGGGTGAAGCGAAACGCGCTATTAACTGACAGCAACTCTACCGAATATTTCGGCGCTGGGGACAGCGTATTTGCCGCAGCACCGTCGGGAAAAGAGGCAATTTCTCTGAGCTGCACTCACCAAGGCTGCACAGTTCAGAAACAGAACGACGGTCAATTTCACTGTCCTTGTCACGGGGCAGTTTTTGATGCCGAAGGGCGAGTTGTCAGCGGACCTGCTCAGCGGGATTTGCCTCGCTTTAAGGTAGTAGATGAAAAAGCAGATGAGGTACAGTTGGCCGCAGCAGTTAACCAATCGCAGCCGCAAAACTTGGGAGAAACATTGAAGGCTGATTACTATGTTTTGGCGGCCGATGTTCCGGGGATGCAGCATTTGTTTAGTTTGAGCCGCGGTGAGGTGAATCCGCAGGTGTACAGCCGGATCGAGAACTTGAAAATAGCCGATCCGTTTGCGGTGGGCCGCTTTTGGTTCGATCGCGAATTTCCCTGGGAACACAGCAATTTCACTTCGCTTTCCGGCTACAAACTGACTGACAGCATTACGCTTTACCACAAAATTCAGGATCAGTTCATCGAGTGGAATCAGGAAACTGGCGGTAGTGTAGTGGAACTGCACGCTTATTGTTACAAGGAGAAGGAATTTCCGAACCAGCAAGTTTTGCTGGCGACTTTTGAGCAAGAATTGTACGAAATTGTACCGGAATTAAAAGAGGCAAATATGCTACACCGGGAATTGGTAAATCAAAAGAATTTTTCGGGATATCCGCCCGGTAGTTATGCAGAAAGACCAGAAACTTGCTGCGCGGTTCCCAATCTTTTGTTTGCGGGAGATTGGGTAAAAATGCCGTTTCCTTGCGGTTTAATGGAAAGGGCAGTGAGCAGCGGTTTGTTGGCAGCTAATGCTATTTTATATCAGGAGGGTTTGCAGAGGCGATCGCTCTTGACGGTGAATCCCGAAGGCGTGTTAAAAATCTAAGGTTTGTAGCGGGGCGGGTTTTATAAATCGTCAATTATCGGCTGCTATTCTCGGTAAAACCCGCCCCTAGCCATACCATTTTAAATTTTAGATTAAAGAATTGAAGAATTGGCAATGACAGATGACCTAAGGATTTGGAGTACGGGCCGACAGTTGCATTGTTTTTTTAAGATGAGTTACGGTTTGCGGGTGTGGTTTCGCTGAGGAGAAAAGGCACAGCTTGCCACCCCAAAAAATATCTGCGTTGAGGGGGGTGGATATGCGGTTAAAATATTATTGAATGAGTATAAAGCAATAATAAATGCTGAAGAGTAACTGCAAAATTCGCAATAAATCTGTAATGTTTGATGCTTTTGCAACAGAATACGATTTCGCCGCCAGCTTGCAAAGCCAGAACGATTTCTTTACTAAAAACCTATCGGCTAGCAAAGGTGCAGTATTAGATATTGGCTGCGGTTCGGGAATTCTTGCTTTTGAATTAGCCCAGTATTACGATAATGTAGTCGCCGTCGATTTATCAGCAAAAATGCTGGCTATCGCCAGTCAAAAACGCTCAGCCCCCAATATCGAATACATCCAAATGGATGCCAATCAATTAGCGCTCGATCGCCAATTTGATTTAATAGTTAGTGCTGCCACTTGTCACCAACTGCTTAACCTCCCCGCCTCCCTCTCAGAATTTAAAAAAATGTTAAAACCGAACGGAAAAATTGTCTTTTTAGATAATATATCAGAAGGCGAAACACCTGCTACAATATGCTACATAATAGGTGCAGCGAGAGATTTTATTCCCGACTGTTCCACCTACGGATTTCGCAATGGTTTAAGATTATTAAGATTTAGACTTTCGCCAAGCTGGTTAAAATATTTAGCTAGCAACAGGTATTTGTCAGAACGGCACTTTAAAAAAATTTACAGTCGTTGCTTTCCCGGCTGTTATTTTGTAAAATTGGGTGGTTTTATGGGCGTAATTTGGGAATATTTGTAATGCAAAACAACTCGATAAAATCGGTATCTGCAAGGGAACAAAAAACTCACATCCGCCAGTTGGGCATTAATCTCAATCGGTGGTATGCAATCGCCCGCAGCACCGAGGTGCAAACTCAGCCACTAGCTGCGAAAATCTGGAATCTGGCGATCGTAATTTTCCGCGACAGTGCAAGCAAAATCAACGCTTTAGAAGATAGATGTCCGCACCGGCAAGTTAAACTCAGCCACGGTCAAGTTAAAGGCGATTTAATCGAATGTGCTTATCACGGATGGCGGTTAAATGCAAGGGGAGAATGCGCCGAAGTCGATTATTTAGCAGAAAATCAAAAGCTACCTAACTGCAAAATTCGCTCCTATCCAGTCAAGGAACAAAACGGTTTTATCTGGCTGTTTCCCGGCGACGAAAGCCAAGCAGAAAAAACTCATTTACTAGATTTGCCAGAGTGGGAACATCTCAATTATATTGCCACTGTTTCAGTCATCGACTGTCAGGCACACTATTCATTTTTAATTGAAAACTTGATGGATATGTACCACGGACACTTGCATAATGATTGGCAAGCTTGGGCAAATCCGGTATTAGATACTTTAGAAGAAAACGAGCATCAAGTAACGGCTCGCTATCAGGCACAAAGTTATTACAAAATAGATAAAATTTGGTCAATTTCTCAGTTGTTTTTTAAATCTTTGCGCCGACTGCACCCGGAACCGCTGGAGGTGAGTTATGTTTACCCGCACTGGGTTTCAACTTTGGGGAGCGACTTTAAGATTTACTGCTTGGTTTGTCCGGTCAGCGAGACAGCAACTCGTGCTTATTTAATTCACTTTACCTCATTAAATGCGTTTTGGCGGCTGCACAAATTGCCGATTTGGTTTCGCAGGTTTATCAAAGATAGTTGTTTCGGCGCGGCTCAAAAGTTATTAGATGGTTTGGTGCGGCAGGATGTGTTAATGATTGAAGAAGAACAGCAGGCTTTTTTGCAGAATTCAGAAAGAAAAAGTTATGAATTAAATCGGGCTTTAGCCAGCGTGCAAAAGTTGATAAGAAGTCAGGGGGAAAATGGGTAATTCAGCCGCAGATTGAAGCCTACAGCGGGACGAATGAAACCAGCCTGCACAAGCTAAGTTGAGAGTTCGCCTTTCCAAGCTTGAGCATGGTATTATAGCAACAAGGAAAATTGACTTTCGGGAAGCAATTACCAACCACACCTAACACAGGAACCAAGCATGAACCGTGTCAGCATCAAGGGTGAGGAACACCCCATTAGGAAAATCTTTAGCGATGACTTTATGTTTACCATTCCCCTCTACCAGCGTCCCTATGCTTGGACAAATGAGCAAGCTGGAGAACTGCTGGAAGACCTGCTAACATTCTTGGGAGATGGTAACGACACGATTGATAAACTCAACCCGTACTTTCTAGGCAGCATTGTTTTGATCAAATCTGGGCCGCCAGATGCTGAAGTTGTAGATGGTCAGCAACGTCTAACAACTCTCACCATACTACTAGCTGCTCTCCGAGCATCATTGCCAACAGAACACGCCAATGACTTGACCACTTATCTATACCAAAAAGGCAGCTTAATCGCGAATATCTCTAATCGTTACCGTCTGACTTTGCGCGAGCGAGATGCAGACTTTTTCAAGACATATATTCAAAATGAAGGTGGTATTAATAAGCTCCAAGAATTAAACAGTGCTGAGCTGATGGATAGTCAGAAGCTTATTAAAGAAAATGCACATTTATTCTTGCAACGTTTGCAGACTATCGCCGAATCCCACCGTATACGTCTTGCCCAGTTCATCATTACCCAGTGCTTCTTAGTAGTGGTTTCTACGCCTGACTTTGACTCTGCGTATCGGATATTTTCTGTGTTGAACAATAGGGGATTGGATCTCTCCATAACTGATATCTTGAAAGCGGACATTATCGGAAAAATACCCGAAAGCCAACAAGAAAAATATACTAAAAAGTGGGAAGATACCGAGGAGAATCTGGGACGCGAATTATTCAAAGATTTGTTTTCTCATATTCGCATGATTAAGGAAAAGAAAAAACTTAGCAAGAGTATCCTTAAAGAGTTTCAGGAAAACATCAATCCTGCGGCTGGGCCTCAGCAATTCATTGATGAAATTTTAGCTCCTTATGCTAAGGCTTTTTCGGAAATTCACAACTCAACCTATGAAAGCGAGGCGCGTGCAGAGGAAATTAATCAACTATTTAAATGGTTAAACAAAATTGAAAATTTTGACTGGATACCGCCTGCCATTCTCTACCTATCTCGCAACCGTAATAAGCCCGATAATTTGGTGCGTTTCTTTATAGCTTTAGACCGCCTTGCCGCAGGTTTAATGATTGTCCGCGCTAATATCAATGAGCGCATTGAACGTTACAGCAGATTGCTTACTGCTATTGAGCAAGAGGAAGATTTATTCAATTTCAATTCACCGCTCCAGTTTACTCCTGAAGAGTCAAACAATATCCTTAGAGTCCTCGATAGTGACCTTTACCTAATTAAAAAAATTCGTAGTTATGTTTTGCTGCGCTTAGATGCTGCTCTGTCAGAAGGTGAAGCATCTTACAACTTCTCCAACATTACTGTCGAGCACGTACTTCCCCAGAATCCAGGTGCTAATAGTGAGTGGGTGAAGTGGTTTCCTAGTCAGGAAGAACGCGATCAATATGTGCATCGTCTTGGCAACTTAGTTTTACTATCTCGTGCGAAAAACAATCAGGCACACAATTATGATTTTGATGTGAAAAAACAGAAGTATTTCACAACTAAAACAGGTGTTTCACCCTTTGCACTTACTACCCAAGTGCTGCGGGAACAGGAATGGACGCCAGAAGTAATGGCTCGACGGCAGAAAGAGCTGATTAATGTTCTCAAGAATCTTTGGCGCTTATAGGATAATTGAATTTGATATCAAATCGCTCTTATCTGTCCATCAGCACAAAACCATCTGCGTCCATCTGCAGTCAAAAAAATCTAAATTCCGCCTGCACAAACTTTACTTTTTAGGTTGCTGCTGCTGGTAAACGCTGATAACTTTATCGGCATAAGTAGCTGTTGCCCCACTTTTACAAGCTGCGGAGTCCCCTGTCATCCACCAGCAAGCGGCGCGGCGTACAGCGGTTAATTCATTGTTGCTGCTAGCTTTGTATTCGTCGCGCAGCAAATCGCCGACGATACAGGTAACAATTGATTTAGCTTTTGTGGCGTCGGCCTCAAATTGTTGCGGTGTTAAATCTTGTTTGGTACAGAATTTTGCCCAGCGGGAAATATTGCCCGGTAAAACTTGCCACTGACTGTACATTCCGTCATTTGCGGTTTGTGGCGGGGCGGCTTGTCGCAGCGCTTCTACGAGGGCGGAAACTTGCGCGTCGGTGACTGATTGCGCTGCTGCTGGAAGTGCTTGCAATCCGAGGCTAATTATCAGGCTGCCGAATAGTAGATTGGTTTTTGCGATCGATTTAAAATTCATTATTCTCTGGATACTCAGAACTTGTGCCCCGTGGCGACACCTGCGGTGAACGTTATGGTTTGTGGGAAAGCATCGCCACACGGTTTTATCGATCGCAAAAAGCCGATATTGGGCAGCAAGTCTTTTATGAAGTCAGTGAATTTGTTCAGGTGAACTCGTGAAAAACAGATGAAGTTTTATATATTTACAGCTTGGAGTGCTATCGGCAGATGACAAGATTGAATTAATCAAAAGATAGGCGACTTGTTTTGAGGGTATCGCCCTAGCCGCCCCAAGCTCACCTCGGCTTGTGAAAGAAAGCAGAGATCGAGCTTAAGACCGAATTCAAGAGGCAATCGAGGTCACGGGCGGACTCAATGAGTCAGTCCAAAGCATTCCTGAAGATAGCAGCGTTAATTTAGGCGGCTCATCACGTGACTCCATCAACCACGTACACATGGAGATTGAACTATGTCATTAATGCCAAATAGCGATCGCACTCCACAATCTACCGCAGCTTCCTCTAGTAATTTCCCACAGGCAGTAGGTACAACCGCCACACCCGCTTTTGAAATCAACGCCTCTCGGCAGTTCACTTCCTGGTTAGCTTCACAAAATCTCAGTTTAGTTTTCACCACCTATCAGGCGGGGAAGGTCTTTTTCATTGGATTACGACAAAACGGGCAACTGTCGATATTTGAACGGACCTTTGAACGGTGTATGGGATTGTATGCCCACAACAGCAGCCTGTATCTGAGTTCGCTGTATCAACTGTGGCGGCTTGAAAATGCCCTAGAACCCGGACAAATAGCGGATGGCTACGATGCCGTTTATGTACCGCAAGTGGGGTATATCACGGGAGATTTAGATATTCATGATGTAGTGCTGGTTGAACCGCCCCAGCCCCCCTTGCTTCGGGGGAACCAACAAGTTGAACCACAAGTTCCCTCCCTTAATAACGGGAGGTTAGGGGGGGTAGTCTTCGTCAATACCCTATTTAGCTGCCTTGCGACAATTAGCGAAACGAAAAGCTTTGTCCCCTTCTGGAAACCGCCGTTTATTTCCAAGTTAGCCGCAGAAGACCGATGCCATCTCAATGGTTTGGCGATGCGAGACGGTCAACCCCGTTACGTCACGGCAGTGAGTCAGTCGGATGTGGCGGATGGCTGGCGGGATAAACGCAAAGATGGCGGCTGCGTGATGGATATTAGCACCAATGAGGCGATCGCCACAGGCTTATCGATGCCTCACTCACCCCGTTGGTACAAGGATAAACTGTGGTTGCTCAATTCAGGTCGTGGGGAATTTGGTTATCTAGACCTGGAACGGGGAGTATTTGAAGCGGTAGCCTTTTGTCCGGGATATCTGCGGGGTTTGAGTTTCTGCGGTGATTTTGCCGTGGTGGGGATATCCAAACCCAGGCACAACAAGACGTTTTCAGGTTTGGCCTTGGATGAGCAGTTACAGGCAAAACAGGCCGTTGCCCGATGTGGACTGCTGGTGATTGACCTCAGAAGTGGGGATATCGTCCACTCGTTACGCATTGAAGGAGTTGTAGAGGAATTATACGACGTGCAAGTTTTGCCCGGAGTGCGGCAACCGATGGCAATTGGGTTGAAAACGGACGAAATTCGCCGCGTGATCTCGATCGGCTAAAGCAAGAAAACCGACTTCTGGAAAGAATTCGGGATGTGAAAACTTTCAACTAACCTAACAACGAAGAACTAACACTATGTTTGAACCAAGCTTCAACCTCTGGGACCTCAACGGCAGCAACGGCTTTGCGATTAACGGCATCGCGGCGTATGACAACTCAGGTCGGTCGGTCAGCAGCGCCGGGGACGTCAACGGCGATGGCATTGATGACCTGATTATCGGGGCAACAAGTGCCAAGCCCAACGGCATCTTTCCTGCAGGGCAAAGTTATGTAGTATTTGGCAGCAACAGTGGCTTTGCTGCGGGCCTGGACCTGTCCACGCTCAACGGCAGCAACGGCTTTGCGATTAACGGCATCGCGGAGGGTGACTACTCAGGCTACTCAGTCAGCAGCGCCGGGGACGTCAACGGCGATGGCTTTGATGACCTGATTATCGGGGCAAAATATGCCGACCCCTACGGCATCAATGAAGAGCACACTAATGAAGGGCAAAGTTATGTAGTATTTGGCAGCAACAGTGGCTTTGGTGCGGGCCTGGACCTCTGGGACCTCAACGGCAGCAACGGCTTTGCGATTAACGGCATCGCGGCCGGTGACTTATCAGGTCGGTCGGTCAGCAGCGCCGGGGATATCAACGGCGATGGCATTGATGACCTGATTATCGGGGCATACCGTGCCTACCCCAACGGCATCCGTTTAGCAGGGCAAAGTTATGTGGTATTTGGCAGCAACAGTGGCTTTGCTGCGGGCCTGGACCTGTCCACGCTCAACGGCAGCAACGGCTTTGCGATTAACGGCATCGCGTCCTATGACTACTCAGGCTTCTCGGTCAGCAGCGCCGGGGACGTCAACGGTGATGGCTTTGATGACCTGATTATCGGGGCACGCTTTGCCGACCCCAACGGCATCTTTCTTGCAGGGCAAAGTTATGTAGTGTTTGGCAGCAACAGTGGCTTTGGTGCGGGCCTGGACCTCTGGGATCTCAACGGCAGCAACGGCTTTGCGATTAACGGCATCGCGGAGCGTGACTACTCAGGGTGGTCGGTCAGCAGCGCCGGGGATGTCAACGGCGATGGCTTTGATGACCTGATTATCGGGGCACAAAGAGCCGACCCCAACGGCATCAGTCAGGCAGGGGAAAGTTATGTGGTGTTTGGCAGCAACAGTGGCTTTGGTGCGGGCCTGGACCTGTCCACGCTCAACGGCAGCAACGGCTTTGCGATTAACGGCATCGCGCAGTTTGACCAATCAGGCTCGTCGGTCAGCAGCGCCGGGGACGTCAACGGCGATGGCTTTGATGACCTGATTATCGGGGCATACCGTGCCGACCCCAACGGCATCTACAGTGCAGGGCAAAGTTATGTAGTGTTTGGCAGCAACAGTGGCTTTGGTGCGGGCCTGGACCTGTCCACGCTCAACGGCAGCAACGGCTTTGCGATTAACGGCATCGGGGCGAGAGACTACTCAGGCTCGTCAGTCAGCAGCGCCGGGGACGTCAACGGCGATGGCTTTGATGACCTGATTATCGGGGCAGCCTTTGCCTCCCCCAACGGCATCCGTTTTGCAGGGCAAAGTTATGTGGTGTTTGGTCAGGGAACGACTCCCACCAATCAACCCCCCGTGGCTAACACCGACAGCGCTACCACGGCTCAAAATACTGCCGTCACCCTGGAGGCTTCAACTCTGTTAGCCAACGACACCGATGCCAATGGCGATAGCCTCAGCCTGACGGGGGTCAGTAATGCTGTCAATGGCAGCGTTACCTTCTCTAATAGCAATGTCATCTTCACCCCCAGCACTAACTTCACGGGTAACGCCAGTTTTGATTACAGCATCAGCGATGGCTTCGGCGGCACCAGCAGCGCGAATGTCAGTGTCGCCGTCGGCGGTACTCAAATCGGTGGCAGCGGCAACGACACTCTCACGGGTACAGAAGGGAACGACTCGCTCAACGGTCGCAGGGGTAACGACAGCCTCATCGGTAATGCCGGAAACGACACCTTGATTGGCGGCAATGGCACTGACACCTTGACGGGTGGACTCGGCAATGACACCTTAACAGGTGGCAACGGCCAGGATATCTTCGTATTTGTTGCTCTTGAGGGCATCGATACGATTACTGACTTCAATTTGGAGAGAGACAAAATCGGTCTGACTGAGGGTTTAACGTTTGGGAATCTGTCGTTCTCGGGGAATGAGATTCTGATTGGTAGTGACGTTTTAGCCGTCCTGACTGGGGTGAATACTAATACTCTGACTGCCTCGAATTTCGTCACGGTTTAGAGAGTCTGTGAAGGCTCAGTAGGGGCTCGAGTGCGGCAACCGATCGCGATCTGGTTGAAAACCGATGAGATTCGTCGCGCGATCGCGATCGGCGGCTAAAGCAAGAAAACCGACTTCTGTACAGAAGTCGGGATGTGAAAGCTTTCAACTAACCTAAAAAGGAAGAACTAACACTATGTTTGAACCAACCTTCAACCTCTGGGACCTCAACGGCAGCAACGGCTTTGCGATTAACGGCATCGCGGCGCGTGACCTCTCAGGCTGGTCGGTCAGCAGCGCTGGGGACGTCAACGGCGATGGCTTTGATGACCTGATTATCGGGGCATACCGTGCCTACCTCAACGGCATCGGTTATGCAGCAGGGCAAAGTTATGTGGTGTTTGGCAGCAACAGTGGCTTTGGTGCGGGCCTGGACCTGTCAACCCTGGACGGCAGCAACGGCTTTGCGATTAACGGCATCGCGGAGGGTGACTACTCAGGCTTCTCGGTCAGCAGCGCCGGGGACGTCAACGGCGATGGCTTTGATGACCTGATTATCGGGGCAATAAGTGCTGACCCCAACGGCATCACCGATGCAGGGCAAAGTTATGTAGTGTTTGGCAGCAACAGTGGCTTTGCTGCGGGCCTCAACCTGTCCACGCTCAACGGCAGCAACGGCTTTGCGATTAACGGCATCGCGGCGTCTGACCGATCAGGTGGGTCTGTCAGCAGCGCCGGGGATGTCAACGGCGATGGCTTTGATGACCTGATTATCGGGGCATACCGTGCCCGCCCCAACGGCATCAGTTATGCAGGGCAGAGTTATGTGGTGTTTGGCAGCAACAGTGGCTTTGGTGTCAGCCTCAACCCCTCCACGCTCAACGGCAGCAACGGCTTTGCGATTAACGGCATCGCGGAGGGTGACTACTCAGGCTTGTCGGTCAGCAGCGCCGGGGACGTCAACGGCGATGGCATTGATGACCTGATTATCGGGGCAACCGGGGCCGACCCCAACGTCACCAGTTCGGGGCAAAGTTATGTGGTGTTTGGCAGCAACAGTGGCTTTGCTGCGGGCCTGGACCTGTCAACCCTCGACGGCAGCAACGGCTTTGTGATTAACGGCATCGCGACGGGTGACTACTCAGGCAGGTCGGTCAGCAGCGCCGGGGACGTCAACGGCGATGGCTTTGATGACCTGATTATCGGGGCAAACGGTGCCTCCCCCAACCGCATCAGTTCTGCAGGGCAAAGTTATGTGCTGTTTGGCAGCAACAGTGGCTTTGGTGCGGGCCTCAACCTGTCAACCCTCGACGGCAGCAACGGCTTTGCGATTAACGGCATCGGGATCTTGGACGAATCAGGCAGGTCGGTCAGCAGCGCCGGGGACGTCAACGGCGATGGCTTTGATGACCTGATTATCGGGGCAGCCTTTGCCGACCCCAACGGCACCAGTTCGGGGCAAAGTTATGTGGTGTTTGGGAGCAACAGTGGCTTTGGTTCCAGCCTCAACCTGTCCACGCTCAACGGCAGCAACGGCTTTGCGATTAACGGCATCGCGGAGGGTGACCAATCAGGCAGGTCGGTCAGCAGCGCCGGGGACGTCAACGGCGATGGCATTGATGACCTGATTATCGGGGCAGCCGGGGCCGACCCCAACGGCATCAGTTCTGCAGGGCAAAGTTATGTGGTGTTTGGTCAGGGAACGACTCCCACCAATCAACCCCCCGTGGCTAACCCCGACAGCGCTACCACCGCTCAAAATACTGCCGTCACCCTGGAGGCTTCAACTCTGTTAGCCAACGACACCGACCCCAATGGCGATAGCCTCAGCCTGACGGGGGTCAGTAATGCTGTCAATGGCAGCGTTACCTTCTCTAATAGCAATGTCATCTTCACCCCCAGCACTAACTTCACGGGTAACGCCAGTTTTGATTACAGCATCAGCGATGGCTTCGGCGGCACCAGCAGCGCGAATGTCAGTGTCGCCGTCGGCGGTACTCAAATCGGTGGCAGCGGCAACGACACTCTCACGGGTACAGAAGGGAACGACTCGCTCAACGGTCGCAGGGGTAACGACAGCCTCATCGGTAATGCCGGAAACGACACCTTGATTGGCGGCAATGGCACTGACACCTTGACGGGTGGACTCGGCAATGACACCTTAACAGGTGGCAACGGCCAGGATATCTTCGTATTTGTTGCTCTTGAGGGCATCGATACGATTACTGACTTCAATTTGGAGAGAGACAAAATCGGTCTGACTGAGGGTTTAACGTTTGGGAATCTGTCGTTCTCGGGGAATGAGATTCTGATTGGTAGTGACGTTTTAGCCGTCCTGACTGGGGTGAATACTAATACTCTGACTGCCTCGAATTTCGTCACGGTTTAGAGAGTCTGTGAAGGCTCAGTAGGGGCTCGAGTGCGGCAACCGATCGCGATCTGGTTGAAAACCGATGAGATTCGTCGCGCGATCGCGATCGGCGGCTAAAGCAAGAAAACCGACTTCTGGAAAGAAGTCGGGATGTGAAAACTTTCAACTAACCTAACAAGGAAGAACTAACACTATGTTTGGACCAACCTTCAACCTCTGGGACCTGGACGGCAGCAACGGCTTTGCCCTTAACGGCATCGCGGCCTATAACCAATCAGGCTCGTCGGTCAGCAGCGCCGGAGACGTCAACGGCGATGGCTTTGATGACCTGATTATCGGGGCAACAAATACCGACCCCAACGGCATCAGTGGTGCAGGGCAAAGTTATGTAGTATTTGGCAGCAACAGTGGCTTTGGTGCGGGCCTGGACCTGTCAACCCTCGACGGCAGCAACGGCTTTGCGATTAACGGCATCGCGGTGAATGACCGATCGGGCGAGTCGGTCAGCAGCGCCGGGGACGTCAACGGCGATGGCTTTGATGACCTGATTATCGGGGCACAGGATGCCGACCCCAACGGCATCAGTTATGCAGGGCAAAGTTATGTAGTGTTTGGCAGCAACAGTGGCTTTGGTGCGGGCCTGGACCTGTCAACCCTCGACGGCAGCAACGGCTTTGCGATTAACGGCATCGCGGCCTTGGACAAGTCAGGCTACTCGGTCAGCAGCGCCGGGGACGTCAACGGCGATGGCTTTGATGACCTGATTATCGGGGCAAACGGTGCCAACCCCAACGGCATCATTTATGCAGGGCAAAGTTATGTAGTATTTGGCAGCAACAGTGGCTTTGGTGCGGGCCTGGACCTGTCAACCCTCGACGGCAGCAACGGCTTTGCGATTAACGGCATCGCGGCGTCTGACCGATCAGGCAGGTCTGTCAGCAGCGCCGGGGACGTCAACGGCGATGGCTTTGATGACCTGATTATCGGGGCAAGTAATGCCGACCCCAACGGCATCACCAATGCAGGGCAAAGTTATGTGGTGTTTGGCAGCAACAGTGGCTTTGGTGCGGGCCTGGACCTGTCAACCCTCGACGGCAGCAACGGCTTTGCGATTAACGGCATCGCGGTGAGAGACCAATCAGGCTCGTCGGTCAGCAGCGCCGGGGACGTCAACGGCGATGGCTTTGATGACCTGATTATCGGGGCAAACGGTGCCAACCCCAACGGCATCATTTATGCAGGGCAAAGTTATGTAGTATTTGGTAGCAACAGTGGCTTTGGTGCCAGTTTCAACCTCTGGGACCTCAACGGCAGCAACGGCTTTGCGATTAACGGCATCGGGGCCTATGACCGATCGGGCTCGTCGGTCAGCAGCGCTGGGGACGTCAACGGCGATGGCTTTGATGACCTGATTATCGGGGTACGCTTAGCCTCCCCCAACGGCATCTTTTATGCAGGGCAAAGTTATGTAGTATTTGGCAGCAACAGTGGCTTTGGTGCGGGCCTGGACCTGTCAACCCTCGACGGCAGCAACGGCTTTGCGATTAACGGCATCGCGGCCTTGGACTTGTCAGGCGTGTCGGTCAGCAGCGCCGGGGACGTCAACGGCGATGGCATTGATGACCTGATTATCGGGGCATATCGTGCCGACCCCAACGGCATCAGTTCTGCAGGGCAAAGTTATGTGGTGTTTGGTCAGGGAACGACTCCCACCAATCAACCCCCCGTGGCTAACCCCGACAGCGCTACCACTGCTCAAAATACAGCCGTCACCCTGGAGGCTTCAACTCTGTTAGCCAACGACACCGATGCCAATGGCGATAGCCTCAGCCTGACGGGGGTCAGTAATCCTGTCAATGGCAGCGTTACCTTCTCTAATAGCAATGTCATCTTCACCCCCAGCACTAACTTCACGGGTAACGCCAGTTTTGATTACAGCATCAGCGATGGCTTCGGTGGCACCAGCAGCGCGAATGTCAGTGTCGCCGTCGGCGGTACTCAAACCGGTGGCAGGGGCAACGACACTCTCACGGGTACAGCAGGGAACGACTCGCTCAACGGCCTCCGGGGTAACGACAGCCTCATCGGTAATGCCGGAAACGACACCTTGATTGGCGGCAATGGCACTGACACCTTGACGGGTGGACTAGGCAACGACACCTTGACCGGTGGCAACGGCCAGGATATCTTCGTGTTTGCCCCCGGCGAGGGCATCGATACGATTACTGACTTCAATTTGGAGAGAGACAAAATCGGTCTGACTGAGGGTTTAACGTTTGGGAATCTGTCGTTCTCCGGGAATGAGATTCTTATTGGTAGTGACGTTTTAGCCGTCCTGACTGGGGTGAATACTAATACTCTGACTGCCTCGAATTTCGTCGCAGTCTAGAACCGCGCACCGGCTGAGTGCGACGGGTCAGCAGCGCTTGTGGCTGACCCGTCCCCGCGCTACTTTTTGCCTCGACTAAAGAGTCGCTCAATTCAAGGCAAAACATCTCTCATGAAAAGCTCAAATCCCGCTACGAATCAAACCAGGTTTTGTGAGATGAAATCAAGGCAGCTCAGGCGAACCCAGAGCTTGCCTTTTCCTCGGATAGGCTGCCTTAAACCTCATACCGGAATCGCCGGAATCAAGCCATTTTAACAATCCTTTCTCATCGATATAGCAATCCTATATGAGTCGTAAATTTTTTACCCCACCCCAGCCCTCCCCTTAGTAAGGTCCGGGAGTAAGAAATTCACAAATGATTGAGGAGCGCTATATATACCTAGTGGCGATCGCGCCCTTGAGAAGAGGTCAGAGCATCTCAAAACACGTCCACTAATACAACCAAAGTGCATCAAATGACAACTCTATTCAATCAATCAGCCGTGCATCAAAATAACGCTTGAGAATGCACGGATGCTACATTTTGTCAGCCGTCATTTGCGCTTGTATTTAACTTATTGCTCCGAGTCCCGGTATTCCCTAAAACCTAGGGCAGCAGTCAAAAAAATCTAAATTCCGCCTGCACAAACTTTACTTTTTAGGTTGCTGCTGCTGGTAAACGCTGATAACTTTATCGGCATAAGTAGCTGTTGCGCCACTTTTACAAGCTGCGGAGTCCCCTGTCATCCACCAGCAAGCGGCGCGGCGTACAGCGGTTAATTCATTGTTGCTGCTAGCTTTGTATTCGTCGCGCAGCAAATCGCCGACGATACAGGTAACAATTGATTTGGCTTTTGTGGCGTCGGCCTCAAATTGTTGCGGTGTTAAATCTTGTTTGGTACAGAATTTTGCCCAGCGGGAAATATTGTTGGGTAAAACTTGCCACTGACTGTACATTCCGTCATTTGCGGTTTGTGGCGGGGCGGCTTGTCGCAGCGCTTCTACGAGGGCGGAAACTTGTGCGTCGGTGACTGATTGCGCTGCTGCTGGAAGTGCTTGCAATCCGAGGCTAATTATCAGGCTGCCGAATAGTAGATTGGTTTTTGCGATCGATTTAAAATTCATTCACAATCCCCTGTTAGATTTAAACTGTGTTTCCTCAAACAAGGTTTACTATTTTGTCGATCGAATACGTCTGTCTTAAGTATGATTTATTTGCCCACTTAATGCACTGTCGTCGCACTTACGATAGAAATTGTTCATCAAGTACGATAAAATTATGGAAATACAACCCAGGGAAATTCGACGTTACGCTACAGCATAGGGTAGAGTACCATTCGGCGAGTGGCTGGATTCGCTCCGCGATCGAAATGTTAGAGTTAGAATCAAGTCTAGGCTTGACCGAGTTGAGCAAGGCAATCTCGGAGATTTCAAGTCAGTGGGACAAGGAGTTTTTGAACTCAGAATTAATTATGGCCCTGGCTACCGCCTCTACTTCGGACAAGTCGGCTTGACAATTGTGGTAATCCTCATAGCTGGGGATAAAAGCACCCAAGAACAGGACATTCGACAAGCTATAGAATACTGGACAGATTATGAAAAACGTGAAAATGCCTACGAGTGATAGCTACCGCGAGTACCTAATTGAATCTCTCAAAGATCCTGAAGAAGCTGGTGGTTTTATCGGGGCTATCTTGGAAGAAAAAGACCCTGAACCCGCACTTTTGAGAAATGCCATCAGAAAGGTAATCGAGGCTCGAATCAGGATGAATGCTCTTTCGGAGTCAGCAAAAGAACATCACGAAAAACTCGATAAGATGCTGACTGAAAGCGGCGGTTCGGAAATTTACAGTTTGGTAGAATTGCTCGAAGCATTAGGATTTAAACTAGGAATTACTGTTGCAGATACTGAGTTGCCCGCTGACTCGGAATCAACGGAGATTGGGGAATCAGAATTATCGCCCGAACCAGAAGAAAGCAAGTTAAGAAGTAAATCGCGCCCTCACCTCTCCATCACAAAATCTAACAACCGATGAGCCATTTCTAGCTTGCTGCAAGGTGCGATTTCTACTTGCTTCCCGGCGGCATTAATTAATATTGCTTGATTGGTATTGCTGCCGAAACCTGCACCTATTTGATCGATCGGGTTTGCGGCAATTACATCCAATTTCTTCGCCCGCAATTTCTCCAAAGCCGGCTTGACAATATCCCCAGTTTGTGCTGCAAAGCCGATTAATTTTTGGTGCGGCTGTTTCAATTTTCCCAACTCTGCCACAATATCCGCTACCGGTGCCAAAGGCAAACTATTCGGGAGCGATCGCTTCGGCAATTTCTCACTACTGTACTCGGCAGGTTTCACATCCGCTACCGCCGCAGCCATCACCGTCAAATCCGCATCGTGAAAGCATTGCAGCATCGCCTGCCGCATTTCTTGAGCACTGGCAACTGCGATCGCCCGCACACCTGAGAGCGGCAATTCGCCAGTTATACTGTGTACCAGCGTCACAGTCGCGCCGCGGTGCCCTGCTGCTTGCGCCAAAGCTATACCCATTTTGCCAGTGGAAGGATTGCCGATAAACCGCACCGGATCGAGGTGTTCCCGCGTTCCTCCCGCACTGATCAACACCCGAAGGCCCGCTAAATCTCGATCGCCCTTCGCATACAACAGCGATTCAATATGAGGCAAAAGCTCACAAGGTTCTGCCATGCGGCCGACACCCGCGCGATCGCACGCCAGCATTCCCGCCCCCGGATTCGCAGCATGATAGCGCCGATAAGTCAACACTTCCCGCCAATTCCGCTGCACCGCCGGCTGTTCCCACATATCCGTATTCATCGCCGGTGCCAGCAAAATTGGGCAATTAGAAGCTAAGACAGTATTAGTCAGCAAATTATCAGCAAAACCCCCCGCCAACTTAGCCAAAGTATTAGCCGTCAGGGGAGCAATAACAAAAACTTCCGCCCATTCTCCCAGTTGAATATGTAGGGGGCGCCCGTGACAAGCTTGCCAAAAATCTTTGTCAGTAAAAGCAGGATGGCGAGAGAGAGTAGCAAAAGTCAAAGGCGTCACAAACTCTTGAGTTGCATCAGTAAGAATAGCTTTAACTTCAGCTCCAGCTTTCGCTAAAGTGGAAACTACTTCGCAAACTTTGTAAGCCGCAATCCCGCCACTAACGCCGATTAAAATTCGTCTGCCCTTCATGTCATAGGATTTTAGAATTGAAGAATTGAGGATGACCCATCGCTACCAGGCTTTGGAGCACGAGCCTACAGTTGCATTCTTTTTTGCAAGTGGTATCATTTTTTTATAAAAAAGAATCAAGAAAGAAGTTGAGATGAAAACAGACAAAAATCCATAACTTATCTGTTCAATCCGCAACAAAATATGCTGCTAACTTCTTCCTCAATTCCGTCGAAATTTTTAAGCTAGATTTTTAAGCCTATGCTTCGTCGTAGGCTTCCATATCCAGAAGGTGGAGATAAGGTTCAACCATCTCCGGCCGCTGAAAGGCAAGCGAGCGCAGCAAATGCCAATCATTCAATCCCTCAAAAGGATCTGTATAATCGTCCACTTCCAAACGGACAGCCAATTCTGCCACGTCCTGTGAAGTAAGTACAGCAATATCGCGCGATGCTTTGGTTAAAGTTTTCATTTTTTTCCCCTGCCCGAGACTTCCGCCATACTATATCCTAAGCCTTTAATCGGATTTCGACAAAGTTTCTACAACAAAACTTCGCATTACATCTATAACTTCGGGTCGAATCTCGTGTCCCATGATAAATTCTCGATACTGCACCGCAGCTCCCCAAGCAGTCAAACTGTCGCGCGATCGCACAGCAGCAGTAAGGGGGACAATAGTATCTTGAGTACCGTGCACGATTAAAACAGGTGGCAAAGCACTCCCAGCTACTGGCGACATCGGGTGTAAATAACCGCTCAGACAAATTAAACCGGCTACAGGCAAAGTCAATCCCACATCTAGAGTCATCGCTCCGCCTTGAGAAAAGCCGCCTAAAATCGTGCGAGACAAAGGCACGCCCGTGCTGCTTTCCAAAGACAGCAAAAATTCCCTCAGCAATTGTCGGCTTTTTATCAATCCCTGAGGGTCTTTGCTTTGAAGGTCATACCACGCTTTGCCGCCCATTACCTGGGAATGGGGAAACGGAGCCTCGGCAAACACAAACTGATAATCCGGCAAATTGAAAGCCGGTGCTAAAGAAGTCAAATCCCGAGCATTAGCACCCCATCCGTGCAAAGCGACAATCAAAGCGACAGGTTTGCGATCGGTTGTTGGCGCAATGCTAATAAATTGTAAAGACATCGTAATTAGTAATTGGTAATCTGGCATTGCTACAATTATAAAATGTCGCGACGAGTAAAACCCAAGATATTTGTTTTGGGCGATATTTTACTCGAAATTAGCACTTGCCAAGCCAATAAATCTAACTGTTAACTGCTGACTCTTAACTGTTAACAGTAGCGTGCGCAATCCGCATTTTCCCCAAATAGGGTGCCGATTGCACACTTTACCTAAATAGTAATGCACACCTTTGCTAAATTAATTAAAAAAAGAGAGAACAGCCGCGCTCTTGCGTTCCCATTAGAAAGGGAGAGGCTAGGGGGAGCGAGACTGAGCTAGAAGCGAGATTTGTGCAGCGAATTCAACTTGACACCTACCGCAGGTAAAACCTTAGAAACAGATTGCTCGGACTGTTGCCGAATCGGCACCTCAATCCAGAATTCAGTTCCCTCTCCCGGAGCCGATACGCACCTGATGGCACCTTGATGTTTCTCTACTATTCGATAGCCGATCGCCAATCCCAAGCCAGTATTTTTGCCTACAGGTTTGGTAGTAAAAAACGGCTCAAACAAACGTTTTTTTACATTCTCCGTCATGCCCATTCCATTGTCAGCAATCCGCACGCATACACAATTAGAATTTTTAAGTTCAGTGCGAATCTGAATCCTAGGTAAAAATGCCAAATTTGAGGAAGTTTTTCCGAGCAGCATTTTTTGATTTTGTGCTTCAGATAAAACATCAATAGCATTTATCAAAACATTCATAAATACCTGATTTAATTGTCCCGCCCAGCACTCGACTAAGGGCAAGTTTCCGTATTCTTTGATGAGTTGAATGCCAGGAAAATCAGCTTTGGGTTTCAGCCGATTATCCAAAATCATCAAGGTGCTGTCAATCCCTTGGTGAATGTCCACCGACTTCATTTCAGCTTCACCCAAGCGCGAAAAATTCCGCAGAGAAACCACTATCTGGCGGATGCGTTCAGCTCCAAGATTCATAGATTTTAGGATACTAGGCAAGTCTTCAGTGATAAACTCCAAATCGATCTCTTGTAGTTTCGCTTGCACTTCTGACGTTGGGTTCGGATATTGCTGCTGGTATATTTCCACAAGTTCCAGCAAGTTTTGAGTATATTCGCCTGTATGGATCAGGTTGCCAGAGATGAAGTTGACAGGATTGTTAATTTCGTGGGCAACTCCAGCCACCAACTGCCCCAAGCTGGACATTTTTTCAGTTTGGATTAGTTGAAATTGAGTTTCCTGCAAATTTTTTAGTGCTGTTTCTAGTTCAGCGGTACGCTCTTTTAGTTGAATTGTGCGATCGTACACTTGCTGTTCTACTTTGGCAGTACGTTCTACAGACATCAACAGGTAAATCGTCAAGCTGCCAGTTATCAGCAGCCCGATCGCACAAATTGCCAGCGAACCCTGATGTGTCCTCAGACCGTTGTACCCCTTCCCTGGCAAAACTAGCAGCATCCACTGGCGGTCTGCTACGTTAAATAAGCGAGTGCAAGCACTAGGATTTTGACAGATTTTTCCCCCGAGATTAGTTAACTCTGGCTTGGACAGTTTTGGGTTATCTATCAACTGTTTAGCTTGTGAGTCGTAGCGCACCAGAAAGCGTTCTTTCCCTGTAGCGGAGTTGTCGTAGAGGTAAAAATTAATGCTGTCTAAATTTAGGGATTCTAAAGAGAAATCGACCATACTGGTGATCTGAAACAGACCCGCAATAACTCCGCTGAGGTCTTGGCGACCGTTGACCGAGTTATCTAGAGAAGTTGTGCGGCGGGGTACTGGCAGAAATACTTGCAATCCCGGTCGATCGTTGCTGACTAATCTAATCCGCCCGGAAGCAGCTATTTTCCCGGTACTCACCGACTTCTTTAAAGCCCAAGAGCGATCGGGGCTGGAGGCAACATCAAAACCGATCACTTTGCGATCTTCTTCTAGTGCTTCTCTGTAGGCAATTGGAAAATATTCCGATCGCACTTTTACTTTGACCTGCTTTTTGTCAGGAGTTCGCTCGTAAATTTGAAATGCCGGAAAACCTTGGGATCGTATAGCGGCTTCGTAAGCTGCTTTTTGGGCAGCAGGAACGCGCAGAATCCAGTTAAGAGAATGGATGGCAGAATTACGGGAAAGTGTAGGCCCAACGAATTGCTTAAAATCTTGTTTGCTAACTTCAGTAGATGCGTTGTAGAATGCTTGAAGTGAGTAAAGAACTTCTATATTGTTATTGATGCTTTGCTGCAATGTCACATTCAGGCGATCGGCTTGCTCATGAAATTGAACTTCCATTCGTTGGTTTTCCGAATGCCACACAAGGGCGGAGGCTGCCAAGGACAAGCTCGTACCGATCCAAAAAGTCAGCGCTGCAGGAATGTAGCGACGGTGCGACAGTAAACTTTCCGTCAGCGAATTAAACCAATTGCTCCCAACATTCATATTCCCACACCTTCTGCCACCGGAGTGCAATTAGTTTAAAGACTTGTGAAATTCCTTGATAACACAAGGAACAGCCCAGAAACTAAATTGTTTAAAAACTTACGATTGCAGGAATAGAACTTACCGCGAGCGACCCAATTTCTACGAAAATTTTAGTGTGGTAACGATAAATCTCAGGAGAAATCGGGTTTCTTAGGAATAGTGCATCCACGACTGAGGGATTGCCACCAATTGTAACTAAGTGTAACGAAGCGAGTTCAAATCTGGGCGATCGCCAAGTTACTTCCCCGGAAGTACCCGGGAACAAGAAAAAGCCTTTATCTGGTGGGGCAGGTACTCAATACCCGCCCTATAAAGCCAAGTTAAACGTGGAAAAGCTTACAAAACAGTCCCTATTTCCTTCAAATAAACCCGTGTAAACGGTTCATCATCCCCCAGAGTATACTGTTCGATCAACCCTTGGCGGCGAATAGAAATACTATTTCCTTCTCTCACCACAACAGTATCGTCATCAGTGCTTTCTCTGACCAACAGCATCTCAGTTTCCCCCGGATTGTCCAGCACCACCATATTGCTTCCCTGATAAAACATTCCCTCAGCTTCCAGAATATTTCCGGGATATTCAGCAATTAACAAATCGAGCTTGGGATTCCGCAGCAAACTTTGCACGTTAAGATTGTAATTGTTATTCAAAACTTTCTCAGAACGGTTGACAAAAAGTCCACCGCGACAAACAGCACCGATCGTCCAATCGGGATGTTGCAACAGAATGTGGTCGATTGTTTCTTGCAGATCGTGCACCGAAATTCGGTTGAAAGTAATAATCGGAATTCTGGCGGATTTTCCCGAGTCAAAGAAAGTTTCGATAATATGCGAAGGCACATCAACACCTTCTCCGACAGCCGGGTTGAGGTGCATAAAAATTCCCGGCGCGGCATTGATTTCGAGAATCCCAAAATTGCCTGTTTTCCAAGATTTGGCGAGAGTTTCTGTTACTACATCAACCCCCAAACAAGCTAACCGAAAATGTAGGGCGATATCTTGAGCCAAAACAATGTTATCCGGGTGAACATTGCGGGTAGCGTCGATGCTGACGCCGCCTGCGGAAAGATTGGCGACTTTGCGTAGATACACAATGCGATCGCGCTCTACGACACTATCCAATGACAGCCCTTGTTCTGCCAGATACATTTCCATAGCTTCGTCGGACTGAATTTTGCTCAGGGCCGAAGTTGGCGTATCCAAACGTTGGGGTTTGCGGTTTTCACGGCGGATCAATTCGCGAATTGTTGAGTCGCCATCTCCTGTTACCCAAGCGGGTCGGCGTTCAGTTGCCGAAACAAATTTGCCGTTAACGCACAACAGCCTAAAATCCGATCCTTTGATGCTGTTTTCCACAATTACTCGCACCGGTTCTGTTTCCGGAATTGCCTTAACAGCTCTTTTAAAAGCGGCCTGCAATTCCTCACCATCTCGGATATCTGCTGTGACGCCAATTCCTTTATGACCGACTACTGGTTTGACAGCAACTGGATAGCCAATGTCTCTAGCAACTGCCAGAGCTCCGCTTTCTGTGGAGACGATATCGCCTTTGGGGACAGGAAATCCTAATGTAGCGAGAAAAGCTTTACAATCGTCTTTGCGCGTGGTAAAATCTGAGTCTAAATGGCTGTCAGAATCAAAAGTAGTTGCAGAGCCGCGAACAAGTTTTTTGCCGTACCCGTATTGCATCAATCCTTCATCCCACAAATAAAATACGGGAATGCCTTTTTGGGATGCCGATCGCATTAACGAATAAACTGTCGGGCCTCCGTAAACAGACTGCCGGAACATATTTTGCAGCGCGTCTATTTGGGCTTCCAAGGGAAAATCTTGATTTTGATTGATGGCTTCAAACCAATCCCAAACAGCGTAAACTACCGATCGCGCGCTGCGGGCGTGAATTGCTTCTAGGCTAATTCTGTTAAACTGAGAAAATGGCTTGACGTTCCAGTGTTGGAAGTGCAAACCCATGTCGAGTTTTCCTACTTCTGAGGCGGTACGGCCGAACAGTTGGGCGTGGTTGGAGAAAGTTTCGTGCAGGAGTTGCGGGTAGCGATCGCCAATAATTTCCTGGTAATGTGCGATCGGCAAAGGTTCGCTCGCGCCCGTCAGTGCCAAATCAAAAACTAAAGCCGCTGTTCCTAAATAAGGGTTTGGCCCCATATAGTGTTTGAAGTTGAAAACATCAAAAACATCGGTTTTTCGAGCATTGACGCGGGCTGTTTCGGTGCTTTTTTCTTGCAGCATTTTCTAACCTCCTTTTCGTTAATTTTTAACCTTAACTCTCTTGTCGATCCATTAGATACTACCTGTAGGCATAGATAGTGTCGCAGTTGATACAAACACTCCCAGCAATTCGGCTTTCCGCATCGCAGCAGTGGGATGGTGGTCGCCCAGTCGCCAGTGGCATAGTGGGGAGATGGCCAGATATCGAAAGTGGGAAAAGATTTCTTCTTCCTTCAAATTCTAACTAAGCACTGATGGCTAAGCACTTATAACTAAGCATTGATAGCTAAGCACTTATTACTAATTACTACTTCCTTGCCCCCTCCCGAAAAAAACCTATAACTTTTGAGAGGTGCACAGCGCACTTATAATTGTTTATGACTGTGAAAGAGAATTTAAGAGGCAGCAAATTATGAAGCTCGCACAAACTACTCTCAGGGATAAAGTTCACGAATTAGCTGAGGAAGCATTTCACCGGAAGCTAATTTCTGGCTACGGTGACGGTCAAAACCGCAACGAATATCAGATTGTCTGGAACGGCAAACCCAGACACCTACCTTTAGAACGGGCGTGTACAGTGTTGAGCAATTTGATCGAGCGATCGCACTAACGGGCGATCGGACTAATTTAGGACTTACGCTCATCAATCCGATTTCTATGAGCAATAAGAGGAGGATTAGCGAATAATCGAATCAGAAACCGGATCGATCACCGCGCGCGCGTGGGCCCTGTAATTTAAGCTCATTTCTTGACCCCTCCTATATCCTGTTAGGGGGGGTAGGCTTTTGTGGTCGATCGTCGAGGATGGGCTACAGAGATAGTCCTAGACGCAGACACCGGGTTTTTTTTACCAGTCCCGGGCGCAAAAGCACTCTCAGAAACCCCGGTTTCTGAGTTAAGTTTTTCCGTTCAAACAACGCAGAATTTTCGTTCCTCTTCCCGGTTTCTTGAGTCTAGTGCCTCCAGGACTGTTCACCAAACCATCGTTACAGCCCAGATCAAGAGTAAAAAGCAACCAGAAGGCTTGAGTTGTGTGCGCCCTAGAGTGGTAGAAGCCTGAAATTTTTTTGTATCTATATATACCTTTGGGCCGTTTTCGGAAAAAGGTATTTTGTGTTTTAGTGAAATTTAATAAATTAAAAGTGGAGATAATATGGCGAGCAGCGAAAACCAGGGGAAGTTGCTAATTATTGGCGGCGCGGAAGACAAAGAGGGAGACTGCAAAATTCTGCGGGAATTCTTGCGCTGTGCCGGAGGCACTAAAGCCCACATTGTGATCATGACGGCTGCGACAAGCCTACCGGGAGAAGTAGGAGATAATTACATCCGAGTGTTTGAGCGACTCGGCGCTGAAGATGTGCGAGTGGTAGACACCCAGACACCCGATGATGCCAACAATCCAGATTATTTAGAAGCGATCCAACAAGCGACTGGCATATTCTTTACCGGAGGAGATCAAGCGCGGATTATTAGCTGCTTGAAAGACACCAAACTCGACGCAGCTATGCACAAACGCTACTCTGAAGGGATTATCATTGGCGGCACCAGTGCCGGCGCGGCGATGATGCCAGACATGATGATTATTGAAGGAGACTCGGAGACAAATCCCCGCGTTGATGCGGTAGCAATGGGCCCGGGAATGGGTTTCCTTCCCAATGTTGTCATCGACCAGCATTTCGCCCAGCGAGGTCGTCTGGGACGCTTAGTTACCGCACTCTTGCTGCAACCGGCCGTCTTGGGATTTGGTATTGACGAAAATACAGCTATTTTAGTCAGCGGTGACGAGTTGGAAGTTATTGGCGAAAGCGCTGTAACTGTCATCGACGAGTCGGAAAAACTCCACGACAATATAGATGGACGGTTGAAGGATGAGGGTTTGGCGATTTGCGGCGCCAAGTTGCACATCCTCCCCCACGGATACCGGTTTAACTTGAAAACTCGCCACCCGGTGTTCAATAACGTACCGCTTACACCAGACATGGAAACGGCGATCGCCTAACTGAGATGTTGCACCATTCTCAATAAGCTTTTTATGAACAGGCAAGATGCCTGTTCCACAAGAAAATTCACTCTTTGTGGAACAGGCATCTTGCCTGTTAAGCGAGAATGGTGCAAGATGTGAGCTAATTTGCTTACAACTGGGGAACATCTCAAAATTATGTAGGGTGCTCCGCGCGCACCTTACCGCTTCAACGAAGTATGAGGATGAAAAACCCTGTTCCTGCGTCCTAAACTAATAAAAAGAAGAGGATTTTACCTCTTCTTTTATTCCTGGGGTTTCTGGTTTTTTAAGCACTTTTCTGTTCGTCAAACATCGACTGCTCCCCTTCTTCAGTCGAAATTAAATTCCACCCTTTAGTTATCAGCTTCTGAAATGTTGCCCATCCCTTAGAACCGCCCGGTTCCCGGTAGTCGGATACAGCAAACTGCGGAAAAGCTGTATAAGGCCGCCACGCTTGACGGGCTTCGGTGCGCAAGTGCAATATCTTTTCTCCATTGCCTCCGAGGCGGGGTAACCAACACATTTGTTTTAGCATTTTTAGCACTCCAGAGTTTTACAGTAAAGGTAATTCGTCAACATCCCACATTAAACTTTTAGAGCCTTAGAGCCACTGCTCGGAATATCTAACTGGTAACAGGGACGGATGAGATTTTCACCGATTACCAATTACTGAGGTAGCAGCAGTCGTTAAAGCTGATGAAAGGTTCTACAAAGTTTGCTAGTCAAAAACTAGAAGACAAGAGCTGCCAAGGCCTAAGCAAAGATAATCATTGCTCTTCTCGGCTGAAGCTTAAGTGAAAGTCGATCGCGGGAAAATCCAGGTGAATAAAGCATTCATTTTTCTGGTTCCCTTGCCTTTTAATTACAAGCCCAGCCTCCCTCTTTCCGCATAAAATGACATCATTCTACAGTATTAGCTCTGTTAGCTAAAAAATGTTCCTTTAGTTACAAATGTTAAACTCTGATCACGATTTATTTACTTATCAAAAGTTAAATTACTTTTCATAAACAGCGCTTAATAGTTTTTAGTTACTTTAACTACATTTTTGATTGATTTAAATCTGGCCTCCGGGTGCCCAGCGGCGCACCTTACTCAATCCGTAGGATGTGTACTACTACATCCTCCCGGCGTGCACGGAGCACCTGACAACATAAGAGTCAAAGGTTTAACTCTTAAGAAGGATGGCGACTGATTTGCAAAATTGTAAAAATCAATACTAATCACAGTTCTTACTTCTGCAAATAAGGTATTCATGGTGGCTGCCATTGAATTTAAACTCTTTGCTCCCAACAACAAAGCAGCTACGCTGCTTGGCTCCTTTTCGGTATGGGAAGAAATTGCCTTAGAAAAAGATGAGAGACGTTATTTCCGCACTAAAATTCAGTTAGAAGATCGACCGAAAGCATCCAGGATACAAGCCCCCGGATTCATCCGTGGAGAAATAAAAAACCTGTATCCTATAAACAAGCCCCCGAATTTATCCGTGGGGTCAATGCTTCAATCTAAAATCTAAAATCTAAAATCTAAAATCGATTGACCTCTACTTTGATTGGAGTGATTCAGTCTAAGCAAGTTGGCTCATAGATCAAAGAATCCCAGTGCCTGATTGTCGGGGAGTATCAAAACATAGCAGAACACATTCCCGAACTTCCTGAATTCGTAGCTGCGGACGGGCCGAGGGACGGCTGCTGGCACGAAAGTTTTCGCATTTTCCCCGCGAGAAAATCTCGCGGGGAATACTTTCGATATGGAAAAGCTCAAGCAAGTTCTGGATGCCAAACAACAAGGCTATCAACAAACAACTAATGTTATCAATTATTTAGCCAGTCACGACCGCCACCACTTGCTGGCGACAGCAAGCTTTCGGACTCTCGACCGAGAAGCTACTTTTAAACGCGCTAAATTCGGAGCGCTTTTGTTAGTAACAGTAGTAAAAATACCGATGCTGTGGATGGGCGAAGAGTTTGGAGAGTCCACTCGGCAAACTCCCAACCAGCCGAATAAACTGCAATGGTCTTTGTTGAAAAATCAGCCAAATCATGAGTTGTTGGCATACTACAAACACATGATTCTGCTGTGGGAAAAAGTTCCGGCACTTTACACGAAAATATTGAATTTTTCCACGAAAATGCCGGAACCAAAGTGCTGGCTTACTACCGCTGGAGCGATGAGGGAACGCGAGTAGTAGTGGTCGCTAATTTTTTGGATACTTATCTATCTGGTAACAGCATTCCTCACTTTCCGGCGGGAACTTAGCAGGAGTTGATGTACAACAAAATTCTATAAGTTGGGGAAGAAGGGTTTAGGTTTGATTTGCCGAAATGGCCAGGACAGGTATTTGTTTGAGCGCCGGAGAATTTATGTCCCCAGGCAGATGAGCAACGAAGTTGTACAACAGTAAATTGTAGTAAGGACGGGCGCACCAAACTCAACAAACCGGTTTTTTTTACCGGGGCGGGTGGCTGGAACGATAGTTTTTTGTAGAAAAATCCGGTTTCTGCGTCAACGCTGTGCGATCGTAATTCCTGGTATTGAGAATAACAATTGCACGGCGACGTGGCTACAGTCAATTAACTCGTCAATTAACTCGTCAATTAACTCGTCAATTAACTCGTCAATTAACTCGTCAATTAACACATCAATTAACACAAACTTTGTGGGAGGACAAACTCTATGGGTTGGCTAAAAAGATTGTTTGGTTTAGAAAAACTTGAAAATCAAGAAACTGTTGACGCTCCTGCTTACCAAGCACCTGTAGCTGAAGCTCAATCTCAAGCTCAATCTCAGCCTGCTGCGAACACTCAGACAATCCCGCCGGAACGCATGGGATTGAATGGAGAATACGATCAAAGCGGTTTAGCTAAACGGGTGGCTCAAGCTTTCGATGCAAATCCAGATGTTGCGGATATTGAGACTGTTTATGTCGCTCAACTGGGTTCTACGGTGGTTCTCAAAGGTACAGTTCCCAGTCAGGAAATTGTCAACAGGTTGGTAACAATTGCTAAAGGTGTTAAGGGTGCAACTGGGGTGGAAACTAATCAAGTTTCTGTCGGCTAGCGCGGCGGTTATTTCTAACAGTTAACTGTTAACAGTTAACTGTTAATTGTTAACTGTTATAAGTTGTTGGGAATCTTGCGTTGTATTTTTCGGGCGGGCTCCCTGGCCCACCCCACCATAATTTCATCTTACTTGACTGTAACATTTAGATGGGGCTGGGCTTAGGAATCGCTCTGAGGATGATGACGTTCTTAAGCGTTGAAACATGAGTTCTTATATTGCGTTCTGACTTCTTATCCGTTACATCCCGTACCTTGCCCGTTGCCTTCCTTCCTTTTTCTATAAGTGTTTTTTTCAGTTATCTTGCTTTTACTAAAAAATATGACCGGGGAAACCTTAGAACCTACTCGCGGGAAATTAGAACGGAGTCTTTCGCAGGGGATTCAAGCTTTGTACCGTTCTCAACTCGGACAACAAACGAGTCATGCGGTATGTCATCTTTTGGATAACAAATTGATAATTGTTATCGAAAATGGGCTTACTCAACCAGAAAAACTCCTGGCCCAGAACGGTCAGCAAGATTTGGCTTTGCAGGTGCGATCGCAACTAGAATCAGTCCTAGAATTGCAACTGAAAGACTTAATCAAAGAGGTTTTGGGTGTGGGAGTAACTGATTTGCTCAGGGATGCGACTTTGGAGACGGGTCGCACCGGAACGATCGCAATTTTGGAGTCTGCACCTAAAGTTCGCGATTCTAGTTCTAAGTCTAAAACTCAACCAGAAGCATCTGAGAGTTGAGGTGCTGGCGGACAATTGTTTCTAAATCCTTGATGTTAAACGGTTTAGAAATGTATTCAACGCAGCCGGCTTTGAGAATCCGCTCGCGGTCTTCTGCTTTTGCTAGTGCTGTGACCGCCACAATCGGAATATGTCTGAGCTCGGCGTTTTCTTGGATGCGCTTTACTACTTCTATACCGTCTATATCGGGCAGGCAAATGTCGAGTACGATTAGGTCGGGAGGTCGATCGACTGCTGCTGAAAGAGCTGCGTACCCGTCTACGGCTCCCATGCACTCGCAGCCGAATAAATCGAGTATTTGTGTCAGCAGCTCTAAGTTGTCGTGATTGTCGTCTACAGCCAACACTAAAGGACGCTTGTCAACCTCCGATTGACCGCTATTTAAAGATGAGGATTCCAAATTATTCTTCCAAGTAGGGTAGTTCATAAATACCGAGCGAACAACGATCGAACAACGAGCGAACAAGGATCAAACAATCAGCGAACAACGATCGAAAAAAAAATTACCGAGGCATTCCTCAAGTGGCGCTCGGGCACTTGAAACAGATTGGCTCGTTTCTGTAGCTCTCAGATCGCTAGTCTTCAGTCTAGCCCGATTGTACAATATCGTTGCTAGCTGGGCAAAGACGACCGCAGTCCATCGATCCCATAGCATCTGCTTAATTGTACCTATCCAAGCACAAATTACCAACTTAGGCGCTATCGGTGCGTCTGCCTTGGTAACCACACGCAATTAATACGGCAACTATTACCAATAAAGCATCCTCGCTTAATAGCAATTGAAGAGTGACGGCAGCTTTTCAGGATAGTCACTAGATTAGAGGTTGGTTCCCATACATGGATCTACCTAAAGGAAGATTCTAAGAGACACATAAGTTTCACAACTTCCACCTGCTGAGAGATACTTGTTACTCGGGTTTATACTTCAATGTTTTTAAGTAGTAATCATCACAATTTAACCCAGTAAAAAGCTTCAGTTTTACTTAAGCTTTACCGGATATTAACCTAGGAGGTTTTGATGACAATTCCAATCAGAGACGACCTGACTTACATTTTGCTCAAAAAGATAGGCAGCGGCAACGGCAAGGGAGAGTCGGAAATTAGGAACGCAGCCGAAGAATATGTCGGTCACGCGGTGGCGGAAGCGGAATTGCTCGGTCATTTGGACTACCTCAACCAAAGGGAATTTATCAAAGCGGATTTTAGTGGGCAGCCTTACGGAGGAGCTGAGTTAGTGCCGCCTTTAGTCGCATTTCAAGAAGCCGAGTTAACAGAAAAAGGCCGCAAACTGTTACAGAAAATGGAGACGAATCCTCCGAAGTCCCTCCACCACGAAGGATCTGCAGTTCCTATCGCTTCAAAGGATATGCCGTTTTTGGAAAAAGTGCTGGTAAAAGGTCACTTGGAGGATATTTTTGATGCCCGCGACATTACCGAAGTAGTGTACCGGGTCATGCGCGATGTGATGACAAAAGAAGCCATCGAGCACGTAGAATCTGAATTGCACAAAGAAGTTTTGCCTACGGATGACAAAACCCTGCAACAAGAAATAGCAGACCTCTGGAAAGATACCAATCCGCTGGTGGGATTGCTCAGCCGGATACGTCAGCCTTTGACCGGCGAGCCTGCACCTTTGGGGATCGATGGCAATTTGTTTGCACGGAGGGTGGAACTAGAAGGCTCACTTCCTTCAGGAGTAAAACCGGAAACTGCGATCGCCGCTGTATTTTCGGCAACGAAGGATGAGCTGTCCCAGGAGCGAATTCAGGAAATAGCGGGCTTTTTGCCCGATCGAATTCGGGAAATTTGGGCGTCGGCTTAACGCAATATTTCCGGGTATAAATACTTAGAAGCCGGGTTGATGAACCAGCATTCTGCGCTCTTGAGCCAGAATCCTCGTTCGTTAACCCGGCTTCTCTATATCTCTTGCCTTGTAACTCTGCAATTGTTTTTTAGTAAGAACTTGAGCTGCGATCGAACTCGATCAAACTTGAGTCCTCCCTACTTGTCGGATCGCTCGTTCCTTGCCTTCTAACTGCTGTGAGAAACCGGGTTTCTGAGCGAAATTTGTCGGGAAACCAGAAATATCCCCAGAAACCGAGTTTCTCGCTCGCGAGTTGCGTGAGTCCAATAGATGTGGCGAAAGTGTTGTAATGTATAATACAGGGCGAGTTAAGACTGTGGCTCGCAAAAATGCTGTCAACAGCCTGAGAGATCAACAGGGATGCCCCGCACAAAAGTTAGACAAATGTCACAATCGACTTTAGAACAAGAAATTTTACTCAATCGAATTACCAATCGCATCCGCAACTCTTTAGAACTGCAAGAGATTTTGACGACAACTACGCGAGAAATCCGCAGTTTTTTAGGGAGCGATCGCGTAAAAGTTTATCGTTTTGAGGCCGACGGTAGCGGCGAGGTGATTGCGGAGTCCACCAACGGCGACAACTTGCCATCTTTGCTTGGTTTGCGCTTTCCACCAGGCGACATTCCCAATAGTGCCCGGGAAATGTTTCTCAAAGCGCGGCAGCGAGTGATTGTAGATGTGGAATTGAAGCATCAAACAATTAATCGCTTAGATTGTGTCGAAACCGGCAAAACTTTAGCAGTTGAAGATATTAGCTATGGTCCTGTAGACCCCTGTCACGCTGAATATCTGAAGGCTATGGGGGCCCGTTCTTCTCTGACGATGCCGATTTTGCATCAAAATCAGCTTTGGGGGCTGTTGGCCTGTCACCACAGCCAACCGAAACGGTTTAGCGCCAGAGAATTGAAAATGGTGCAGTTGCTTGTGGATCAACTTTCAATTGCGATCGCCCAATCCTTTCTCCTCAGTCAAGCTCGACAGCAAGCGCGCGACGAAGCCGTTGTCAACCAAATTACCAGTTTGCTGCATTCTCCTCTGGAAGTAAGCGAAATTCGGCAAGCAGTTCTCCAACAAACTGTCAAGCATTTGGATGGTTCGGGAGGGCGACTGTACATTGCAGCCGAGTTTGGCGATATGCCGGCTTTACTTTATACCTGCGGTCAGCAGCCCGCGGATCTCGACCTTGAACTCAGCCCGTTTTGGAAGCAGATCATGGGGTTGGCCAACCAAGACGATCGAGCAAAAACTCCTGATCCGAGCCAATTAGGTGTTTATGAAAATGTATATTCCCAGCATTACAGTTCACTTGACAAAAATATTTCCAGTTTAATCGTACCCCACTTGTACGCGATTTCCGATATTTCTAAAGAACCTCAACTCAAATCTTTATCTGCAAATTTTCTGGAAGCTTCCATTCGATCATTTTTGGCAATACCGCTGCAATACGGCCAACAGTGCATCGGCTGTCTCACCATTTTTCGCAGCCCTATAGAAACCGAAATTGTGTGGGCGGGCCGTTGCAGTTCCGACACCCGGAGCGATCGTCCCCGCAAGTCCTTTGCAGCTTGGAAAGAAATCAAAACCGGCGAAACAAAAAAGTGGAGCAGCGAGGAACAGAAGCTAGCAAAATCTTTAGGAACTCACCTGTACATGGCTGCAATGCAGAGGCGTGTCGAGGCGATGATCCGACATCAAGCTTCTCACGACCAATTAACTGGTTTAGCTAATAAATTGCTGTTTAATGAAAGGCTGTCTTTAGCTTTAGCTCGCGCTCACCAAAACGCAGAAATGCTGGCGGTGATATTTCTAGATTTAGATAGATTTAAAAATGTTAACGATACTCTCGGACACGCAATGGGCGATTTGTTGCTGCAAGGTGTATCTCGGCGTTTAACTAAGTGTTTGCGCGCGGGGGATTCGATCGCCCGTTGGGGCGGGGATGAATTTACTGTGCTGCTGTACAATATCAACAGCCCTGATGAAGCAGCTAAGATTTGCCAGCAAATTATCCAGAGTTTAAGCACTCCTTTTGATTTTGATAGTCGAGAACTTTATACTAAGGCGAGCTTGGGAATTGCTTTGGCTCCTTACGACGGAGAAGATGCAGAAACTTTGCTGAAAAATGCTGATGCTGCGATGTACAAAGCTAAACAGAAAGGTCGGAATAATTATCAGTTTTATACCCGGGCGATCGGCAGTAAAGTCTCCGAGGATCTTAACTTAGAAAATCATCTTTACAAAGCTCTGAAAAAATCCGAGTTTGTGCTGCACTATCAACCGCAAATAAACTTAAATACCAGCCAAATAGTCGGCATGGAAGCTCTGATTCGCTGGCAGCATCCCGAACGCGGTTTGATTTCTCCCGATCGATTTATTCCCTTAGCTGAGGAAACAGGATTAATCTGCCAAATGGACGAATGGGTGATGCGGACTGCTTGCTTGCAAAATCGAGCGTGGCAGTTACTGGGATTGCCGCCGATGCGGATATCTGTGAATTTATCAGCCCGGCAGTTTCTGCAACCTAACATGGTACAAACCATCGCTGAAATTTTATCAGAAACCAAGTTACATCCCGAGTATTTAGAAATAGAAATTACCGAGAGCCTTGCTATGACAGATGTGAGTTTTACGGTGTCGGTATTGCAGCAGTTGCAGGAAATGGGAATTAAAATTTCTCTGGACGATTTTGGCACCGGTTATTCTTCACTGTGGTCTCTGAAAAGCTTTCCACTCAATAATTTAAAAATAGACAAATCCTTCGTGGGCGATTTGGTGAACGGCAGCAGCGGTGCTACTATTGTGAAACTGGCGATCGCCTTGGGACAGGGCCTGAATTTACAGGTGATTGCTGAGGGAGTGGAAACAGCAGAACAGTTGGGCTTTTTGCAGTCGCATCAGTGCGATATGGGTCAGGGTTACTTGTTTAGCAAACCAATACCGGCGGCGGCTATAACCAAATTGTGCCTAGAAAATCAACCCGGGAAAATAAGTATTTTAAATTAACAATCAGGAAGCGGAAGTCATTAGTCATTAGTCATTAGTCATTAGTCATTAGTCATTAGTCATTAGTCATTAGTCATTAGTCATTAGTCAACAGTCAACAGTCAACAATGACAGACGGTGCAACCCGAATCGATATGAGGACATCCGTTCTCGGAGTTTAGGCGCATTAAGGAAAAACTCAAGTCCTTACTACAAACAGTTTTTTTTTTTCGGTAGCGAGGACTTAAGTTCTCATATTTTTGAATGGCAAATCAGGGCTTTCGAGGCCCGATATCAATTCCGGCATTCAGGCCGGAATGATATCAAATCCGCGCTTCGAAAGTCGGGCGTAAAGTCGAATCCCGAGGCCAATAAATAATTCGCGCAATTTTCATTTTTTCGACTCACAGTCAACAGTCATTAGTCATTAGTCAACAGTCAACAGTCAACAGTCAACAGTCAACTATGCGGACGGTGTAACCGGAATTGATATGACAGCTTACTGCCAAACAAACACTTTTGCTTCGTATTCCGGCAAGTCAATCATAATATTGTTATCGCCAGATTCAATATCATAATTCCCCGTCCATTCGTGCCAAGTTCCGTTTTCCGGGAAGTGGGGAACGCTGTAACCAGCTAGATAATTTTCCGACCAATTCACCACTACTACAACTCTTGAACCTTCATCGTTCCAGCGAGTGTAAGCAAAAACTTTCGAGTCGGGGTCTTCGTGGAAAAACTCGATGTTTTCTGTGTAAAGTGCTTGGTTATTTTTGCGCAGGTGAATTAAGCCTTTGTAGTATTCCCACAAACCTTTATTCAGGTCATTTCCTAGCAGCGTCCAGTCAATTTTAGCTTGTTCGATTGTTTTGGCTTTGTATTCGCCAAATTCTTCGCCCATCCAAATCAGCGGCACGCCAACTGCTGTCATTAACACCACCGTTCCCAACTTGGCTCGCTTGAATGCTGCTTCATCCAAAATCCCGCACGAACCCAATTCGGCAAAAAGACGATCGTGGTCGTGATTGGTCAGATAATTCACTACATTCGTAGCACCCAAGTAACCTTGCCGCTTGCAGTCAATCACATCTTTGAGTTGTTCTAAATCAAAAAAGTCGCCGCAGAGTTGTGGAATGATGCAGTGATAGAAACTGTCGTGCCAGCAGCCGTCCATCGGCCCGTCTAGATTCGTGATGCTGGGATCGTCGGGAATGAATTCGGCAACGGTGTAAAACGGTTTGGGGCCGGCGGCATTTTTGGCTTCTTGAACGATCCAGTGCAGGAAATCGTAGTTGGCAATTTGTCGCGCCGCGTCGAAACGAATGCCGTCGAGATGATATTCTTGAATCCAGAAGCGGACTGTATCGCCAGCAAATCTGCGTGCGGGGAAAGTTCCTAACTTTTCGTCGTAGAATTCGTAGTTAAATTCCGGGCCCCAATTGTTGTCTGGATCGCGGGGTTCGTGGTGATACCAATAATCGTGATCGATTTGAGTGAGGGGGCTTGATGCTTCCGAGTGGTTGTAAATCCCGTCCATGATGACGCGAATGCCGCGCCCGTGACACTCGTCTATCAGGTTTTTGAGTTCTTCTGAGGTTCCGTAGCTGGACTCGGCAGCGAAGAAGTAGCGGGGGTTGTAGCCCCAACTGTAGTCGCCTGGGTATTCTTTGACGGGCATGAGTTCGATCGCGTTGATGCCGAGTTCGACTAGGTAATCGAGTTTTTCCACGACGTGCTTGTACTGACCGCGGGCCAGCGGGTCTGCTTCGCCACCGGAAAAGTCGGCAACGTGCATTTCATAAATCACTAATTCTCGATCGGCCGGCAGCGGTTTGTCGTCGTGTTTCCACACGTAGGTATCGACAATGCGATCGCCGTCTTTGATGCGAACAATGCCGTTTTGAGTGGGATTGTCGATGTCAGTGGCGTAGGGATCGACCACATCTACCCACTGATCGGCTTCTACAAACCAGCTTTTCGACTGAACGCGGAATTTGTATTGATAAACGCCATCCTCCAACTCAACTTGCGTGCGAAAATAACCTTCTTCGTCTTTTTCCATCGGGATGTCTTCCCAATTAGAAAAAGAGCCAATCAAGGCAGCTCCTTTGTTGTAGGGAGCAAATAACTTAAATTCAATTGGAGCGGCCATAATACCTCTTTCTAGGATATTCCTGTAGCAGTTGATACTTCTAATCTCGCAGATTTAAGCGAACTCAGGCATCACTCTGCGGATATAAGTTCTTTAACTGCTTCAATATTCCTAAAAGTAGGAGTATCTGGCCCGGGCCGCTGCATTTTATGAAGTGAAATGGCGCAAGATGGCAGTGCGATCGAAATTTATCTAACTTGTTATTGCTCAACCCTAACTCTCCGTAACCTGACAAGTATTTGGCATCTATCTTAAGGTTGATTTACTTCTTAAATAATTATTTAAAACGTCTGCACTGGGATAGATGCAAGCTTAAACTCTAGCCTTTTTTTACATAAAACAATTCGCCTACGGGTGATCCCTGGGCACCCTAGATGAGCAGCAACAATTAGTCAGCCCGTAATCCCTGCGTACCCTACATGAGTGGCGGTAAGGTGCGCAGGGATCACCCTACTTTTAACTTGATTTTGCCTGATGATAACGCTTCATCCAACCAAGCCAGAACGCAGGGCGAGAACGGCCGCCTGAGTGCGGTCATCAGCGCACAGCTTGTTGAGAATATTGCGGACGTGAGTCTTGACTGTACCGACAGTAATATACAGCTTTTCGGCGATTGCAGCATTGCTGTAACCCTGCACTATCAGTTCCAAAACCTCTAATTCCCGCTCGGTTAAAGGGTAAGTCTCAATGATGTGACTGAACTCGGGTTCGGCAGCCTTAATTGTGACTCTTTTGCCCTCAGCCTTCGGTTCTTCCGGTGCCGACTCTTTAGTGCGAGCTTGTTTAAGGACGATGCGGGCGATCGCGGGATCGATCCAAGAGTTACCTTCGTGAGTTACTTTTACAACATCCAATAACTGATCGAAGCTGATATCTTTCATGCAGTAAGAGTCAGCTCCGGCGGCAAAAGCTGCCAGAACTTCTTCTTCATTGTCCTGAAAAGTCAAAATCAAAATTTTGGTATCCGGATCGGACTCCGGTACCACCGATTTTTTGAACTTTTGTGTCAGTTCAATGCCGTCAAAATCCGGCAAGCCAATGTCTACAATTGCCACGTCAGGTTTTGAAGACTGAAGCAGTTTCAATCCCTCTGTAGCGTTAGCGGCATCGCCGACAACTTCTATCGTGTCACGCTGTTGTAAAGCTGTGCGGATACCGACTCTTGTTAGGTCGTGGTCTTCTATCAAAGCAACGCGAATTTTACTCATCTTTTTTCCAATAGTCCAGTAAACTTTAAAAATATCGTCAATTGACTCAGCCTAACTGAGTAAATTTGAGAAGGTGTCCTGATTTAGGGTTTGACAGCCCGCACATCATTTTTAAGCATACTCATGCAGCCGCCAAGAGTGCAAGTTAATTTTCAAGTTATTTTGCGGCGATCGCCTGCACCAGCCCTGCTCGGGACAGGTAAGATCTCAATGTTTTAACAGTTTAACTGAATTATGCCATTGTCCGCCCCTTGATAGAGGTAAAGATACCACTACTCAGATAGATTTAAAGTATAAAAAATTTTGATGCGCTTGGGCCGTCAAAATCAATAAAGCTAGCAGCATGAGTCTTTAGCCGTTGTTAGGGCTCAAGTTCGATGCTTATTGATAAAACTTGTTATGACTCACTATCACGGCAACAACTCTTTTCGCTCGGAGTTTTCCGGCGCGGAAATATTACACAAAGTATGTGAAATAACATCCCCCCTACAGCAAGTTGGCGACCGCGAAACTCAGGACGATCGCCTGTGGTCGGCAATTCCTGACATAGTTTGGAAAGCAAATGCCGACGGCTGGGCGACTTATTTATGTAAGCGTTGGGAGGAGTACACCGGGGTACCAGCAACAGCAGCTTTGGGTTTCGGCTATCTGGCGCGCGTCCACCCAGAAGACCGCGCTCGTCTTTTGGCGCCATCGCGCACTTCTGAGTTCCCGCCGGAAAGTTACGAAATTCTATTTCGTCTGCAGACGCGAGAGGGCACTTACCGCTGGAACCTGGCCAGAGGAGCGCCCGCTAACCCCGACAGTCACGAAGTTTTGGAGTGGGTGGGAACCTACATAGATATGGACACGATCAAACAAACTCAAACCTCGCCCCAAGCAGAACCAGAATTTTGGCGCCATCAAGGGCGCTCGGAAGCTAACTTCAGAGCCGAAAATTTGTGCCAAGCCCGCACGGTAATGCACGCTGGGCAGGATTTGCAGGCGATCGAGCGATTTATAAATGTGTTGAGCCAGCGCGCGGGTAACTTGTGCGAGGTGTTACAAGCGATCGCGGACGCGACTGTGGAGGCGATCGCAGGAGCTGAATTTTGCCTGGTTGCGCTCCCGGAGAGCGATAGCAGCGGTCTCAAACTCACCGCTGTCGGGGGCGCGGAAAACTTTGCTGCGGGCAAAACCCCGCACGTGCAAAACAAGCTGCTGTGGAAAGCCTTTGCGACGGGAGAGCCTCTACTGTTGCGGTCGGAGTCCGGTGACGGCCCGCTGCCGGCGGCGGCCTGTGCTGCGGCGATCGAGTCGGGGGAAAGCGGGCGTTTGGGCGTGTTGGCGATCGGCAACGGGAAAGACAGCACTGCTATTGACGCAGAAACTCAGCAACTGCTGGCGGTGATGGGAAAACAAGCTGCGATCGCGATTAACAGCGCGCGGGCGATCGAAAAATTAAAAAAGCAGGAACAGCTTTTAGACTTGCAAAACGAGCTGCTAATTCGCCAGCAGGAAGAACTGGAAAATCAGGGCCGGCGCATTCAACAGCAAAAATTGCAACTGCTAGAAGCAGCCAAGTTAAAATCGCAATTTTTGGACACCATGTCCCACGAATTGCTAACTCCCATGAATGGGATTATCGGCTTTTCCCAATTGCTGCTGCGCCAGCACAAACAACTGCTGACCGGCCAGCAAACAGAGATGGTGGGGCGCATTTTACGTAACGGCAAAAACCTGCTAGTGCTGATTAAGGATATCCTCGACCTCTCCAAAATCGAGAACGGCCGCACAGAATTAGAAACTGAAGAATTTGATTTAGGGCATTTAGTAATGGATGTCGCCCTGGAATTCGGAAATCAAGCCACCGACAAGAATGTGGCAATGCTTGTGGGCGTGTGCTTGGAGAATCAGCTTATAGTTAATGACAAGTTGCGCCTGCGGCAAGTTTTGGTCAATCTCATTTCCAACGCGGTTAAATTCACGCATCGGGGCAGCATTTCCATTGAGGCGCGGGAATTAAATGCCGATCGGCTATTTATCACCGTTCGGGATACAGGAATCGGCATCTGTCCAACCCAACAGCACCACATTTTCGACAAATTCCATCAAGCCGACCAAAGCATAACCCGCCAATATCCAGGCACCGGTTTAGGACTAGCGATTAGTGCCTCTTTAGTCAAAATGATGAACGGCACAATTACGGTCGAAAGTCAACCCAAAAAAGGTTCGACATTTCGGATAGAATTCCCTCGAAAAATTAACCCTGAAAAACTCCAGTCCTGACTGCAAATATTTTTTATAAAATTTATGAAAAATAGGGATATATATAGATTTTACGGGAGCTTCTGTAGGGAAACGGCAAGCCTTAAGTCCGGCGCGGGGTTCTGCGACTTTTAATAATTGGTATAAGATTGATGCTTAGACCAAGACTTTTTTAAACTGGTATTATATTTACAGCAGATTGCTGACCTCAAGAGTGATGTAATTGCTGCGAGCGATAGCGGTTGCTTTGCTATGGCTGGCAATGACATACTCTAGCCATGCAAATAAAAAAAGCAAGTATTAAAACCGGATTTAGTATACATAGCTGCGGACATAATGAGGTTTATTTATGTCCGCTAATTATAGAAAATCTGGTTTTAATCCCTCCTTTATTCTTCAGTCTGCGGAGGACGTTCGGCGAAGCGAGGGTCGAGCCGCAGGCTGCGTTTGACTCTATGCAGCGATTTGAACCGCCGAGTCTTATCTAAAGACTAGAAGTTTTCCCTACTTCGTCCTGAGTAGCAATTGGTTTAACATCGGTGTAGCCCATATTATTAGCTACGTCGCGCAGCACCGAAATTTGCTGTTCAAACTCAAGACCTTCAATTTGACCCAACACGCCATTGACAGCCTCAGTTGCCTCATATCCTTCGGGGATATCGACAATTTTTTTTCCCATATCAATAGCCCAAGCATACCAAACCAGCAACTGATTGTTAGCAGTTAAAGCTCCGTAAGCGTGAGAATACGGCGTGTCGTCGCCGTTGACAATACCTCGCATTATATTCAGTTGTTCGTCATGGGTAAGCTCGTAAAAATCACCGAGCAGCATGGGAGCTAATTCTGGTTGGGCGGCGACGGGAGCGGCTGGTGTAATTGAATCTCCCATTTTTTCATAAACAAAGTAGAGCAGCGCCAGTTTTTCATCTGTACCCAACCCGTTGATTGTCTGAAGGATGTTTTGAGTCTCGTTGGAGAGAGAGTGAGGATTGGTGGCGGCGGGTGAGTTCATAAATTAAATTCCTTAAAAATGCTTCCAGAATATATAAATATCAAGATTTGTAAGTGCAAGTCACCATCCCCGAGAGGTAATACGATTTGAGATTTAAGATTTGAGATTTGAGATTAAACAATAGGGAATGGCTGAATATGTATGGGTTTGGAGCTTGCCTAAAGTTGCATTATTTTAAGAAACTCGTGTAATGTTGAGCCGCCACCCTATAATAAATCATCCTTAAGATAGAAGCCAAAGATACATCTGCGGGTAGATGAAAAAGCCTGGAATTTAAGTAAAGATTGAGAAAGTGAATTGTTAAATAAAACTAGCAAGGAGTCGGCTATGTCGGAAATAAATACAGAACCAAAAGACACTCAAAGCTTTGACGCGGATCGGATCACTGAAAGCGCGGAAGCTGGAGAACAAAAGTTGCCGACCGTTAATGTATCAGCAGACTACGAAGCTTCAAAAGAATTCAGCGTTAGTGATATCGATCGCACGGGTGCCGGCGCCGAAGCTGCCGCCGCTGCAACTGCACCTAAATTTCCTATTCCCGCTCCTACAGAGACCGCAAAGCCGGCAGATACAAGCGGCAATCCCGATGATTTTCGTTCGATGGCTCAGGATCTTAACCCCGCAGGTACGCCGGGCGAAGTTACCGACGATTTGGTTCAGAGAGCGATCGATCTTGGTACTCCGGGCACTTAATTTAGAAATTCTCCCTCCTCAATGCACAACCTCTTTATTGTAGGGTGTTGATGGCGAACCTTACCCCTATAATTCGCGCGTCAAACGAGTTTTTGCATAAGTCCTGAATTCTCAATTGAGTGTACGATAAGCTGCAATACAGTAGGGACACAACAATGTTGTGTCCTTAAAGGCTGCAATACGGTAGGGACACAACGTTGTTGTGTCCTTAAAGCGTTAATTTTAAGTGTCCCTAATCGCTTAATTTTAAGTCGATCGCCCGACAAATTTTGCCGACAGTGCGATCGCTCATGATTTCAATTACTAAATCCACCCGATCGCCCTCCAGCATCGACTTAATAAATAACTCGGGATGCAGCGCTTTCCAGAAATATTCGACAAACCGATTAATTTCGGCCTCTGACATTCCCGACTTCCCCGCGGCCATCATTTCCTGTTCCGCCTGATTGCGCCAGACTTGAGAAATGCGATAATCTTGGGGATACAAAACCATCAACCGATCTAACCGGTTCCACAGCGGCAGATAGTCGTGCAGCTTCGCATTCATATCGCGCGCAAACCGACAGTCCTCCTCTGTGGAAATCGGAAACGGTGCACCCGCCAAAAACTCGTTCAATTTGGCATCAACCACCGGATTCACGCCGACAAACCAACCTTCAAAAAGTACAATATCCGCACCGGAAATAATTTCGGGTTGACTTCTATCTCCTGCACCTCCGTAGGCAGATTTGTCAAACCTGGGAATTTCTATATTTTTAATTATATCCGGCTTTAGGGCATCAGATTGGGGACTGTCAACTGCTGCTAATTCGCGAGTTTGAGAACGGCGCAAATTGTCTAAAACTGCGATTCCCAAGTCTATATCGTGAGTGCCGGGGGGACCTCGCCAAATTAAACGCGGGTCGGCTTTTTGGAGTTGTTGGCGATCGGCATAAGTCTTGTAAAGATCGTCTAAAGAAAGGCTGACAGTAGAATATCCCAATTTTCCCAGAATCAGCCTCAAAACTTGGCATAAAGTAGTTTTTCCCGTTCCTTGTCCTCCTAAAATTCCTTGAATTAAAGGACGGTTTAAACTTTGTTTTTCAGTCGATAATTGCATGGCCAGCGGCAGCCAAAGATTCCACAAAGTTTCGAGAAAAACAGTTGATCTTAGCGACAAAGTAGGCAGTTCGTCAAGAATAGAAAAGAATAAATCGGTTTTGCAGCGGACAACATGGGCTACATTGTCGGGAGTAATGCCAAAAGCGCCCGATCGCAAATCATCGGCAAGTTCCCAAAAAGCCAGGTGCTCGAGGTCGCGAGCGATCGTCTTCGAGGGCTTTGCTTCGGATCGCAACGCTTTCGCTAACGGGCGATCGTCTTCGAGGGCAACGCTTACGCCCGCTTGCCAACGGTGTAAAATGTCAACAGGGGTTAAAGTCGATCGATTCATCAGCTCAAAACTCTCGCTAGCGGGGGCTGGTTTTGTACAAATACTATCCGCAACTGACAAATATTTCACCCTAAACCCGCGCCGATTCAAAAAGTTTTTAAGAGCCTAGTTTAAAAGCCTCCACAAATAAATTGTAAGTCAGGCCAATTTTCAGAGCATTGAGCATCTCCACCCACAAAGAACGGGCAGCAGGCCGCGGGCCGCCGTAAACCAGCCAGTTCACGAATTCTGTCAACAACACCAACAGCCCGGCGGCGATAATATCCCAATCAGCAGATTGTCCGGCGATCGTCGAAATAGCTGTTCCCAAAAAAGTGCCGAATAGCAGACTAATTAGCAAAAGCGAAATCCGCCGCCAAGGATTGCTCAGCCAGCCTCGGAATCGCTCGCCCAGAACATCAATCAATCTGTTAATTCGGGTATTCTGCATAAAAGTTATACAATTTGAGATTCGAGATTTGAGATTTGAGATTGCGAATGACTGATGACTGTTGGGTTTTGGATCATCTGCCTATAGTTGCATTGTTTTTTTAAAGGGGTATTAAAAGTTATACCGATGAGTCAAAAAATGCCGCTCCAGACAAACTCCAAATCCTTACCGGGCTCAGTATGTAGCAATCTAAAATCTCAAATTTAACATCTAAAATGGTATTGAACGATCGCCGACTTATCGCCGAGAACGGTCAAGTAATTAAGTGTAACTGTATCTTGTGGCACAGCAGCCCCGGGTTCTACATTAAAAATAGTTAAGACTAATTGGGCGTGCAGTCTATCCTTTAAGCGTAAAATTTATGAAACTTAAAATTTACCAGCTCGTAATTGGAGTGTCGATAGTCCTAATTACAGGAATGTTTTTAGGACGTTTTGAAATCACTATCTCTAACGGTTCAAATCTGCCAAGCGATTTGCCCTCCCCAGCCACCGCACTCCCCCCAACACTCCCCGTTTCCCCAGTCGCGACAGCTTCGGCAGACACCGCCAACGAGCCCAAACCCGACTCAATAGCAACCCCCCCAGAGTCAGAGGAGGAATTGCTTTCCTCAATCCCTGCAAATACTAAAGCCACCGGCAGTCTGCGCGTCAGCAACCGCAGCGAACACCCAGTGCGAGTGGCCCTGCTGCCGAAACGGCAAGCCGAGAAATCCTACGGCAAACCGGCACACTGGGATTTTGCGCCGGGGGAAGGTGGTGGTAAGGGACTGATGCTATCGCTGCCGGAGGGCAAGTTACAAGTCCAACAGGGAGACATTTTGGTTGTTTTTGCTCAGGATGGTTCTCGCCGCTACTGGGGGCCTTACGTGGCTGGAGAGACAGCCTCGCCCGCTTGGAACAGCACAGCCAGAGAATGGCAATTAATTTTGCAGCCTTGAACCCTTACCTGCCGGTGCCGAGATTTTGGTCGAGAAACCCGGTTGATCCGGTCTTGTTGAGAATGGTGCCGTTATGGGAGGTTAAACTCACATAGCGGCACCCTTATAAAGAACAGGCAAGATGCCTGTTCCACAAAGAGTGAAATTTCTTGTGGGGATTAAAGAACAGGCAAGATGCCTGTTCCACAAAGAGTTGGGCAGGAGAGCCCGCCCATGAAATGCTTGTTGAGAAGGGTGCAACATCTCAGTTGAACCGGATTCGATCGAATGCCGAGTGTCGAGAATGCGAATCTTTCGGTAGACTCTCTATGCGAGCTAAAATTTAAAATCTAAAATCGCAGGAAGTTTGGGTGAAGGAAGTTATTAAAAATTTGTCAGAGTTTAGGAAGCGCCCGTTAGCGTTAGCGAAGCGATCCGAAGGAAAGCCCTCGAAGAGGATCGCGCCAAAGCTGCTGTCGCTGTTGTGGCTGTGCGCGATCGCCTGGGTAGGTTTCTTGTGGAATCTCGGCAACATCGGTTTAGTTGACGAAACCGAACCGTTGTTTGCCGAAGCGGCCCGTCAAATGACGCTGACAGGGGATTGGATCACTCCTTATTTCAACGGCGAAACCAGGTTTGACAAGCCGCCGTTGATTTACTGGCTGATGGCGGTGGCTTACCGCACTCTGGGTGTTAACGAATGGGCCGTGCGTCTTCCCTCGGCTTTGTGTGCGATCGGTCTGACTTGCCTCGGATTTTATACCCTCTCGAAGGAAGAAGGAAGAAGGAAGGAGGAAGAAGGAAGAGGGGAGGAAGAAGAAGGAAAATTCTTCCCCACTCAAAACTCAAAACTCAAAACTCCCCGTCTCCAACTCTTTCTTTCTACTCCTTGGATTGGGGCGGCCCTAATAGCTTTAAATCCCCAAACTATTGCCTGGGGACGGACTGGCGTTTCAGATATGCTATTAGTCGGCTGTATGTGTTCGGCACTGCTGGCATTTTTTCTCGGTTACACTCTAGAAGAACAGAGAGAACAAGCAGAATTTTCCACTATTTCCGCTTCCCGATTTCCCAATAAGTGGTATCTCACTTTTTACCTACTAATTGCCTTAGCAATTCTGGCTAAGGGGCCTGTGGGAATTGTCGTGCCAGCGCTGATTGTTGGCTGCTTCGGGCTTTATTTGGGAAATTTTCGGCAACTTTGGCGCGAAATGCGTCCGGTGTCGGGAATCTTGATTATTCTGGCGATCGCCCTGCCGTGGTACATTTTCGTTATTTTAGCCAACGGTCAAACTTATATTGACAGTTTTTTTGGCTATCACAATTTCCAGCGTTTTACTGGAGTAGTCAACAAGCACTCGGCGCCTTGGTATTTTTACTTTTTTGTAGTGCTAGTTGGTTTTGCACCTTGGTCGATTTATTTGCCGGTGGCGATCGCCCGCACCCGTTTTTGGCAGCGCAGTTATTGGCGCCGTCAACCGCGATCGGCTCAGTTGAGTTTATTTGCTTTATTTTGGTTCGGCTGCATCTTTGGCTTTTTTACGATCGCCGTGACCAAATTGCCGAGTTATGTATTGCCTTTAATCCCCGCCGCTGCGATTTTGGTAACGCTGCTGTGGAGCGATATTATTGCAGGCAATGAGCCCGAAAACAGGCGGGCAAAGTTAGAAAAAAAACCTCATTCTTTACCGCGAGGGCTATTAGTTACATACATTTTTAATGCGATATTTTTATTAATTGTAGCCGGAGCAACTTTCTACAGCTACAACTGGCTGGGAGATGACCCGGCAATGCCCAATTTTCCCCAAGCAATTCAGCAGTCGGGATTGCTGATTGTCGGCGGTGCGATTTGGATAAGTACAGCGGTGGCGATCGCACTTTTACTTTGGAAGCGGCAACAGCGCTGGATTTTGGTTGCTAACCTGATCGGGTTAGTAGCATTTATCATCTTTGGTCTTACTCCAGCCTACAAAGTGGTCGATATCAACCGCCAGTTACCTCTGAGACAGTTAGCGCAGGTTGCGGTTCAACAAAAACTGCCGGGGGAAGAGTTGCTGATGGTTGGTTTCTGGAAGCCCAGTCTGGTTTTTTATACCCAAGGGCCGGTGACTTACTACCGAGCTGTCCAAAAGGCGATCGACTACATTAAGGAATCTAAAAACCCAACTACTCCCTCTATTTTGGTGCTGGGATATCCAGACAAATTTGAGCAATTAGGATTGCAGCCAAATCAATATCAATTGGTGGACAGTCGGGGCGCTTACCAACTCGCCAGGGTTCCGAGAACAGCGTTTCGATAGTGTCTATAGTGTTATTTCATAATGGGTTAAACAAGGTAGGAAAATGATTAAAACTAACAATCTTCAACTACTTCCCGTCGAAAGGATTCACGTAGAAGCTTTATTGCGCAATAAAAGCGAGCTTGCAGCAATTTTAAATGTCATAGTGCCTGATAGCTGGCCTCATTTCCCGGAAGCATTTTCCCTCCCTGCTGACGAATCTTGCGAATCCAATCCGCCTCCAACTGACTGGGGCAACTACTTCTTTATTCATCCAAAAAATGAATGGCTGGTCGGCAACGGAGGTTTCACAGGCTCACCTGATGAGTCGGGGACTATAGAGATAGGTTATGAAATTGCTTCCGAATATTGGAATCGCGGATTTGCAACTGAGGTGGCACAGGGAATGATCGATTATGCTTTCGCTCACGAGGAGGTTAAAGCAGTCATCGCCCACACTTTAGCTGAAAAAAATGCCTCGAATAGGGTGTTGCAAAAAGTGGGAATGAAGTTCATTGCAGAGGTGGACGATCCTGAAGAAGGCAAGATATGGCGATGGCAAATAAGCAGGGATGAATATCATCCGACTTGAACTGTAACGCCCTTTGGCTGTTTAAGTCATTGGTTTTGGCGGTAATATGAAGGTTCTCGGTTGGAGCATTAAATCTGCCAGATTGAATAAAAGCTATAATCTAGTCACTACCTAAAACCCGAAGCTCGGAGCCTACAATGGTTTCAATTCTCAACAAACCCTCCTCGTTGATCCATGAGATTTGCATTGAAAAAGTTGATCGGTGGAAGTTGTTCAAATTTAGTGAAACGCTGCAACAGCGTATGGAAAATTTGTTAGAGAAGAAGAAGGCAGACCAACTAATAGCAGAAGAGGCAGCGGAACTCGACGCCATTGGGGAATTAGATCGTATCTTTACCCATATCAATGCTATGATGGTGGCTCAAGATGTCAATCAGCGATCCGACGAGACAGGCGGTTCGAGAAATAGCGAGCTATTTATGTAAATACTGTCATTCTCCAGAACGTCTAAAGTATAATGTTGAAGTTGCGGTACGCTCTACTCAACTTAGAAACATAATTTTGGCGCTCGGGCGGTATGATATTTCAATGATAGTGTTATACAGCAGTTGCGGTCTAATTCTAGGAGAGAGAAGCAGACCTGACTTACCGGAGTGCTTTGCATGGTTTCATCAGAACTAATCTCAACGTTACAAAGGCTTAGCCGCGCAGATCAATTCTATATGATGGAAGTTTTAATCTCGGAACTAGCTCAACAAGAAACGGAGTAGGATATGATTTGGGAGTCAGGTGACTGGAAAGACGATCTATTGAAGACAGCCTTAAAGTTGTCTAGGCGCATTCATCAAAAGCGATGGTCAGAGCGGTCTTTTTTTCTGTTTGAGAAAGAGATATTTTTTGCGTTCTACTCAATACGAAAACTCATTGAAGCCAAAAAGTTATCAGACTATGTAGTTGAGGCAAAAATACCGCTTCAGTCTTTCAAGACTAAGGGGCTACCTGTGACGCGATTTAATCTAGACCGGCTCGATGAACTTTATAATCTTCAAGATAGGTTAAGCGAGTCTATTAAGCTTAAAGATATTTGTAACCAATTTATTCATAGCTATATCTTTGTGCCATCTTTCGGTGAACTTAATGAACTAGATTCGATATTTTTTTGTTCAGATAATACCCGAACACACAAAGTATTCAAACTTGCAATTGTTGACTTAATTGCAGCACTTAAGATGGTTGGTTCAGACTATCCTTCAGCAAGGTACGCTAAATTCGATGAAAAGCTAGGTGATTATAAAGTTGTAAATTTATCTAAAGATGACCCTGACTTTGAGGCTAAGGTTCGCACATTCTTCGGTTAAGAAATTCGTGAACATCAAGAGTAAGCGGTCTAACCATTCGCTGGGAGCGGACTGATGAAAAATCTGGGTATATTGCGAAGGTTGCTTGCCACCGCTGCGTTTTGCCGTTAGCCTGCTTAGGGTGCAGGTTTGGACGTAATTTGAAGGCTATTTGTGAAACGACTAAAGCAATAGAAGTCAGAAAGGGAACGATCGCTCATAATTAAGGGAGTGTCTACAGCCACCCAGCATCATCGAGAAAAGCGTATTTAGAAAAGTGGAAGATTATGATTCCAATCAATGAAGCCCAAAAGCAGTTGCAGCAGTCGATCGCTCCCATGAGTCAGTCGCATCAACCGATCGCGATCGCAGGACAGACTAGCAATGCAGTGTTATTATCTGAATCTGACTGGGCATCTGTGCAGGAGACACTGTATCTTCTATCAGTGCCAGGGATGCGGGAATGGATTAGGAAAGGAATGGCAACGCCGATCGATGATTGCGATCGCCCTTTGGAGTGGTGAGGAGGGCCGACCATACGTGCCATAATCAGCCATATTATCTGGTACGCTATTGACCAAACAGTGGACAAGACTAGACAGCTAGTTCATAAACTGGACAAATAGCCAGCCTAAGTATCTTGAATACTACGTTTTGATGGTGATGACACCTACAGGTGCTTTCCAGCCTGTAGCTCTGTCGTTAGAGATTAAATAGATGTATTTGGTTAAGTCAGTGTCTCTAGCTCAACAAGCCATCAAAACATTGGCGAGGAAAACATAACCTGAGCAATCAGAGGACAAAATGTCTAACTTTGTATTTGTTTTAGACACCAACAAACAACCACTTGAGCCAGTAGAACCAGGACAAGCAAGACGATTGCTTAAACTGGGTCAAGCTGCTGTGTATGTCCGTTATCCGTTTACAATTATTCTCAAATATGCGGTTTCCCACCCCGAAAAGCAACCCACTCAATTAAAAATTGATCCAGGCTCTAAAACTACTGGGTTGGCTTTAGTACAGGGCGATAAAGTTCTCTGGGGTGCTGAGTTGACCCATCGCGGGCAACAAATAAAAAATGACTTAGAGTCACGTTGCGCCCTTCGTCGCAATCGTCGCAACCGCAAAACTCGTTACCGCAAACCACGTTTTCTTAACCGCACTCGAAAGCCCGGATGGTTACCACCAAGCTTAGAATCTAGGGTGAAAAACATCGTGACTTGGGTCAACCGCATTTGTCGATATGTCCCAATTACAGGCATATCCCAAGAGTTAGTTAAGTTCGATCTACTCGCAATGCAGAATCCTGAAATATCCGGCAAGGAGTATCAGCAAGGGGAACTTGCGGGTTATGAGGTTCGAGAATACTTGTTAGCGAAGTGGGGGAGAAAATGTGCCTATTGCGGTGTTGAAAACTTACCTTTTGAGGTAGAACATATCCACCCAAAATCAAAAGGGGGAAGCGATCGCGTTTCCAATCTTACCCTTGCCTGTCGTGGGTGCAACCAAGCCAAAGGCAATCAAGATATTCGGGATTTCTTGTCCAAAAAGCCTGACATCCTGTCCCGTATTTTGAAACAGACCTCACAACCTTTGAAAGATGCGACTGCTGTAAATTCAACCCGCTGGGCATTGTTCCAACAACTTAAACAAACAGGATTGCCAAGAGAAGCTTCAACAGGAGGTAAAACAAAGTACAACCGCACTCGTTTAGGACTACCTAAAACTCATTGGCTGGATGCAGCTTGTGTAGGAAATGTAGAAGTGCTGCAAGTTTTCACGAAGCAACCGTTGTTAATTGCAGCTAAAGGATGGGGCAGCCGTCAAATGTGTACAACCAATAAATACGGATTTCCTGTCAAGCACAGAACGCGGTGCAAAACGTTTTTTGGGTTTGGGACAGGTGACATGGTAAGTGCAATTCTTCCCAAAGGGAAGTTTGCCGGCACTCACGTCGGCAGGCTGACGGTTAGAGAAAGCGGAGTTTTTTCCATGAGAACGCCACTCGGCAAGGTTAGCCCAGTGCGTCATAAATACTGTAAATCAATCCACCGCAACGATGGGTATATGTATGCGTTTTCCACTTTTGTCCAATGAATCAGCAATTAGAGGCGTAGCGATCGCCTGAATATATGGATGCGCTAATCGGCAAAACTTTACAGGGTGGAAAGTACACCCTCGAACAAGAATTGGGAAGAGGTGGCTTTGGAATAACTTTCAGGGCAAATCACCGCTATTTAGGACAGCCTGTAGTCATAAAAACCCTCAACGAATCTCTGCGGCAGCAACCTAATTTTGCTGAGTTCGATCGCAAATTTCAAGACGAAGCGAGGCGGTTGGCTTCCTGCGTCCATCCGAATATTGTCCGCGTCAGCGATTTCTTTGTCGAAGACGGGCAGCCTTACATGGTGATGGACTACATAGCCGGTCAGAATTTGGGCGATGTAGTCGGTTCAAATAATCCGCTGCCAGAAAATCTCGCAATTCTCTACATCACTCAAATAGGGGCTGCTTTAAAAGTTGTTCATCAAAAGGGTTTGCTGCATCGAGATGTCAAGCCACAAAACATTATTTTGCGCCAAGGTACTCACGAAGTCGTGCTGATTGATTTTGGCATTGCCCGCGAGTTTACTCCTGGTGCAACCCAAAGTCACACTAATATGGTGTCCGATGGCTACGCGCCCCCCGAACAGTATTTTGCCCAAGGAAAATATACGCCCGCAACAGATGTTTACGGTCTGGCGGCGACGCTTTACACTTTACTGACAGCACAGGTGCCGGTGGCTGCAATTTTGCGCACCAGCCAGCCGATGCCTTCACCCCGCGACTTGCAGCCTCAGCTAAGTGCGGCTGTCAGTTCTGCGGTGATGCGGGGGATGACGGTAGAAGCTCAAAATCGCCCTGCTAGCGTCGATGAGTGGTTGTCGCTGCTGCACGGGCAGCCTCATGGTGCAGCGTCGCCGAGCACCGGGCCGACGGTGGCCGTGATTCCGGGACACGGGCCTCAGTCGCCTGGGGGCTCGAGAACAGCGCCTGCTGCGGTGTCTTCTGGGTCGGGCAACCGCAAGGTTTGGTCGATTTTGGGGCTCGCGGCGATCGCACTTATTGTTGCAGGTTTGGTCGGGATTGCTAGGGTTTTCCTCAATCGGCCGTCTTCGGAACCCGCACCGGTGGCCCAGGACGATCGCACTTCGGCCCCAGCAGATCCAGACGCGCGATCAATCCCCGCACCAATTCCCGCGCCCACACCAACGCCTTTCTCGCCGACTCGCAGAGAAACTCCGCCGCCTGCTGCTGAAACTCCAACCCCAACACCGGCCCCAACCCCAACCCCAACACCGGCCCCAACCCCAACACCAGCCCCAACGGGGGCGGAAACGGGGACACCGCCCCTAGAAGAGCCGACGGAAAAACTTGTTGACAAAGAGTTGCCGCCCGATCGATCGCCCGCACCCAGCGAACAACCGGGAACCAATTATCAGAAGACTCCCACAATCCCTGGGTATGCGGTTGGTACGGCGGAAAGTCAGATTTTATCCCAATTGGGAGAACCCACAGACTCTCAAGCCCAGGGCTATTGGCCGAATACTCGCACCGCACTTTACGAAATATTGCCCAATCGGATTACTCTCGGCTACATTTACGATCGCGATTCGGGCGATCTAGTACAAACAGAGGGTTCTTTTGCCCCGTCGGTGGACGATTTGGTAGTGCGAACCGCGTTAAACGGGATGGTGGGCGGCGCCAGTCGGGAGATTTTGCAAGGCTTGGGCGACGTGCAGCAGCGCCGGACTAATCGGTTTACGTTTAGGAAGGGTTCGCTGGAAGGGACGATCGAACGCAATGAGCGCGATCGGATTTACATCGGCGTCTGGGACGACAACTTGCATTAAACTTGGCAGCGGTGACATCCTGCACCCTTGTCAATAAACCTGGGCGGGCTCTTCGGGCCACCCCACAGGAAAACTCAACTCTTGTGGAACAGGCATCTTGCCTGTTCAAGAAAATGGTGCCAGATGTAAATATTCTTGACTCAGCTTTGTGCCAAAATCAAAAATCCAAAATCTAAAATCTAAAATCTAGTTGACGCAACACGAAATATTGTCTATGATAAAAGAACACACGAGGGGCTGTAATGGTTTCGACAGGGTGGCGAAAGCTGCTCCGTGATGCAGGTCGAGAGTGAGTCTCCTCTCGCTAATACCGGCTCAAACAAAAAAGTAAATGCGAACAACATCGTTCCTTTCGCTCGCAAAGCCGTCGCTGTAGCCTAAAAACTTCTTAAGCCCGGTTTAGAGTGTATGCCACCTAACTCCGTTAACGGTAGCATAACAACCCCCAACGGATGCCCTAGCTAAACGTTTCTAGTCGGCTAGCTAGGAAAGCAATCACTAGAAAATCCCCCCATTTGGGATAAAGATGGTTCCCGCCCTGAGGATGAGAAGGGATAAACCTGTGAACGATCGGAAGGTAAATACCCGCTTTGGACGGCAGTTCGATTCTGCCCAGTTCCATAAAAAAAGTAACGTAAAATCAATGGTTTAAGCCATTTGAAAGTTATTTTAAAGCATTAAAAGGGCCCAGATTTAACTCTGGGCCCTTTTGTTTGGCATTCCATGTTCATTCAATCTCAAATCTAAAATCGATCGAGCCGATCGATCGGCAAAGTAAAAATACATAAGTTGCAAACCCATTAGGTAGGCTGTGGGCTCATATAATTATAACTTCACCCTGTCTGTGCGTTCTTGGAGCCTGTCGGGCGATATACTATTAGGCGGTAAAGCATTAAAATTCTTTACAAAAACCCCGATTTCCAAGCCTACTCCTACGAAGGACGGGTGAAAAATTATATGCAGAGCGCTCAAAAGCTGGAAAAATGAACCCAGGAATTGACTTACAAGGAAGTTTCGTAGAAGCCCTAATCAATTGGGGCTTGCCGGCGGACATCGCCCAAGTGCTTTGGCTACCGCTGCCAATGGTGCTGATGATTGTCGGTGCTGTATTCGGGGTACTTACTAGCGTCTGGCTAGAGCGGAAAATTTCCGCAGCCGCTCAACAGCGGGTAGGCCCAGAATTTATCGGCCCTCTGGGAGTGCTAGCCCCCGTTGCTGACGGTCTGAAGTTGGTATTCAAAGAAGACATTGTACCGGCAAAAGCTGACGCGCTGCTGTTCACGCTGGGCCCGGTAATTGTGGTGATTCCAGTTTTTCTGTCTTACTTAATCGTGCCCTTCGGAGAGCATATGCTGATCGCCGATATCGGGACAGCGATATTTCTGTGGATTGCTCTTTCTAGCATTCAGCCGATCGGCTTGCTGATGTCCGGCTATGCTTCAAACAACAAATACGCCCTCCTCGGCGGACTCAGAGCAGCCGCTCAATCCCTCAGCTACGAAATTCCCCTAGCTTTGGCAGTATTGGCAGTTGTGATGATGTCCAACAGCCTCAGTACGATCGACATCGTACACCAGCAAGCCGGCTACGGCATTCTCGGCTGGAATATCTGGCGGCAACCCGCAGGTTTCCTGATTTTCTGGATCGCAGCACTAGCAGAATGCGAACGGTTGCCCTTTGACCTCCCGGAAGCAGAAGAAGAATTGGTAGCAGGATATCAGACTGAGTACTCGGGCATGAAATTTGCTTTGTACTACATCGCTTCCTACGTTAACCTCGTCCTTTCTTGCCTGCTAGTAGCAGTTTTGTACCTCGGCGGCTGGGAATCTCCGATTCCGGTCGGAGTCATCACAAATGCCCTGGGATTGAGCGAGACGACTCCTTGGTTGCAGGTAATTACTGGCACGCTCGGCATTACGATGACCATGCTGAAAGCCTACTTTTTCCTGTTTCTGGCAGTTCTGCTCCGCTGGACTCTGCCACGAGTTCGGATCGACCAATTGCTAGATTTGGGATGGAAGTTTTTGCTGCCCGTTGCTTTAGTTAATTTGCTATTGACCGCAGCTTTGAAGCTTGCCTTTCCTTTTGCTTTTGGCGGTTAATTCATAATAGGTAAATGGCAACAGGTAAAAAAAATAGCTGTTAACCAATTACCTATTATCAATTAGCAATGACCAAAAACTCAAGTACAGAGAGAGAACACCATGCTAAAATTCCTCAATCAAGTAGGCGAATACGCCAAAGAAAGTTTTCAAGCTGCTAAGTATATCGGTCAAGGTCTAGCTGTTACTTTTGACCACATGAGACGCCGCCCGATTACGGTGCAGTATCCTTACGAAAAATTAATTCCTTCCGAACGTTTTCGGGGCAGAATTCACTTTGAATTTGACAAGTGCATCTCCTGCGAAGTTTGCGTTCGGGTATGTCCGATCAACTTACCTGTGGTGGATTGGGAATTTAACAAAGAAAGTAAGAAGAAACAACTCAAGCACTACAGTATCGATTTCGGTGTTTGTATCTTCTGCGGCAACTGCGTAGAATATTGTCCGACTAATTGTTTGTCGATGACAGAAGAATACGAGTTAGGCGTTTACGAGCGCCACGAATTGAATTTTGACAACGTGGCCCTGGGACGTTTGCCCTACAAGGTTACAGATGACGCGATGGTGACACCGCTGCGAGAATTCGCTTACTTGCCGAAAGGTGCGATCGACCCTCATGAAGTTCCCAGCAGCGATCGGCGCGCAGGTGTCCCTTCAGAGGAAATTCTCGAAAAATAGGTAATGGGGCATGGGGCATGGGGCATGGGGCATGGGGCATAGTTAGTAGTTAGTGGTTAATGGTTAATGATTACTTGTTAGTAGTTTTTCTAATAACAAATAACAAATTTCCAATGCCCAATGCCCTGTTTGCCCTGTTTGCCCAATGCCCCATGCCCCATGCCCAATGCCCAATTAACAGAGGATTAAAAATTGTGAATCTAGCCGAAGGGGTTCAAATTGTTTCGTTTGGCATACTGTCCGTAATGATGATTGCAGGAGCATTAGGAGTAGTGCTGTTCTCCAACATCGTTTACTCAGCTTTTTTGCTGTGTGGCGTATTTACCAGCATTGCCGGTTTGTACCTGTTGCTGAATGCCGACTTTGTAGCAGCAGCGCAGGTATTGATTTATGTTGGCGCTGTTAACGTCTTGATTTTGTTTGCGATTATGTTGGTGAACAAGCGCGAAGATTTCCGCACTATTCCCAACGCTTGGGTGCGTCAAGTAGCCACAGCAGTGGTTTGTGCTGGTTTATTTGCGCTTTTGGGTACGATGGTGGTGTCTACTCCTTGGGCTATTGTGGCGACGACAGGAGCACCTGCAGAAAGTTCGATCGTGACCATCGCCAAACATTTCTTCACTGACTTTTTGCTACCTTTCGAGTTAGCATCAGTGTTTTTGTTGATGGCAATGGTAGGAGCAATTGTGCTCGCACGCCGCGATTTCTTGCCCGATCAATTGTCGTCGAACAAGCTATCTGAAACACCAGCTTTTAGTTTGCAAGAAAGACCTCGGGAATTAGTTTCTGCCGGAGATGTTTCTGCGCCGGAATCTAAGTAACATTAGGGTGCGCGCTGCGCACCTATCTGTCTGTTTGGTAGTAATATTGATTGAGAGAAAATCGCAAAATTTATGCAACTGCAACTCCAGTATTTTCTGTTATTAGCCGCCGCACTTTTCTGCATTGGTGTTTATGGTTTGATTACTAGCCGAAATGCAGTGCGGGTGTTAATGTCGATCGAGTTGATGCTGAATGCTGTCAATCTCAATTTGATGGGTTTCTCCAATTATCTTGACCCCGTACAGATTAAAGGTCAAGTGTTTACGGTGTTTGTAGTTACCGTAGCCGCTGCTGAGGCTGCCGTAGGTTTGGCAATTGTTTTGGCGATTTATCGCAACCGCAATACAGTAGACATGGAAGAGTTTAATTTGCTGAAGTGGTAATTAGTCAATAGTCATCAGTCATCAGTCCTCATTCATTAGTGAAAAACTAATGCAGATTAAAGACTGATGACTAAGAACTAAGAACTAAGGACTAAGGACTAAGGACTAATGACTTCTAGTAATTTCTAGAGTAATTCTGCCACCGAAATCAGGGATGGGGGCAGCAGGTTTCGAGAGTTGTAGTTTAACTTTCTCGACTAAGGGTAGTTGTAAAAGCGCTTGGGCAATAGTATCGGCTAGGCGTTCGATTAATAAAAACTTCGAGTCTTTGACTAGCTTTTGAATCAGAGTAATTGCGCTGCGGTAATCAAGAGTGTGTTGAATATCATCACTTTTTCCAGCTTGCGATAAATCCAGCCAGAGAGTAACATCCACTTCAAACCACTGCCCCAAAACTTGCTCTTCCGGCAGATAACCCGTATATCCGTAGCAGCGAATTCCTGTAAGTTGAATAGAATCCATTTTGTAATAAACTAAAAGTGCGTTGCCTATACCAATTTGTATTAAACCAGATAAAGTTATCTTTCTCTTCCCTCTCTTTTTGTGATCCCTTGTCCACTTCCCTCTGCGCCCTCTGCGGTTAAATCAGTCTTATTCTCTCTTAAATTTTACAACTGTCCTCCTTTCTCCAACTTGTCCAGTAAATCCTCAGCAACTTCATACCATTTCCGCCTAATTTCAGCATCTTCTGGCTTTTCTGTCAAGGTACGACCTTGGAATTCTGGATATTTATTGTAATATAATTCATCCACTTTTTGATAGAAGATATTTTGATTAATATTGAGAATTTTGCGCCGTTTACCAATCTTTTCTTGACGAATTATTTCAGCTTCCTCTAAGGATGTATCGGGAGGTTGCTGGCGCGAAGAAAATTTAGGTAAATCCGGCAACTTGGGCAACGTGAAACCAGATTTGACTACACTAAAAGCTAACATTCCCGGCAACAAAACCACGCTTAAACTGCCTAGGGTTTTCCAAGGTATTAACTTGAAAATGTTGTTTTTAACAAGTTGAGGGTTTGGGTTAACAGGAGTATGATTGCTGGTAGCAGTTTGAGTGGTGTTTTTGAAAGGGCGGCCGACAAAGTTCATTGTCACCATTTGAGAAATTATACTGCTAATTTGAGATTGTTTTGGATCTTTGAGTGCTTCGCGGACTGCTTTTGCAGATTGGTAGCGATCGCCCGGTTGGTCTGCTAGCATCTTATCCAATACCGTGGCTAAATTTGGGCTGACACTGACGTGCGATCGCCAATCCCAAGTTTTGCCGTTAATATCGTACAATTTTTGAGGCTTTTTGCCCGTTAGCAAGACTAAAGCCGTGACTGCTAAAGCATATAAATCGCTAGCCGGAGATACTTTACCCTGCCGCATTTGTTCCGTGGGCGAATAACCCTGTTTGCCGATCGCCGTATCCGATTGTCGGTTAAACTGATGTACGGCATTGGCTGCGATTTGTTTGACTGAACCGAAATCAATTAAAAATGGTAGTTTGTCAGCCTCATGCTGAATAATATTATCCGGGGAAATATCGCGGTGAATTAAATTTTTTGAGTGGATGTATTCTAAAACTGGTAAAAGCTGAAATAGCAGTTGAGTAACTTCGGCTTCGGTAAAATTTTTACCTTGTTGCTGACGCGATATCAGTATTTGTTCGTAGGTTTGACCCGGGATATAATCTTGCACTAAAAATAAAGATTGATTGCCGCCGATATCGGTTCGCAGGAGTTCTCGAAACCGAGGGATTTGCGGGTGTTGGAGGTTGTAAAGCATACTCGATTCGCGATCGAACAATTCGGCTGCTTTCGGCCTATGAACCACCGGAGAAAACTCTTTGAGTACGCAATATTCGTTGTAGCGGTTGATGTCTTCGGCGAGGTAAGTGCGGCCGAAGCCACCGCGGCCTAATTCGCGAAGGATGCGGTAGCGTTTTTCGAGAGTTGAACCGGGGGCGAGGAGGGAGGAGTTAGACATAAACAACGGAAAATTGTTCGAGTTGGGGAGTCGCCGAGCACAGTATAGCTTATTGTAGCTAAGTTTGTTTGAATGCGAGGGCGATTCCCTTCGGGATAGCTTCGCTTCACGCTTTTTTTTGGGATGGATGAAGGAGAAGAGACATTTTGGTTAAGATTCAGTATCTACAGGATATCGTAGGGGCAGGTTTTACCAACCATGTATGTTAGAAACCAACAATATAATAAACCCGCCCCCGCCCAACGACAAATCCAAATCTACATTTTTGGCATTCGATCGAACATCAGGTTAATCTAGATTATCGGCTGTCTAGGGGCGGGTTTATATAAATTGTTCGTGAACATCAAATATTGTTGGTAAAACCCGCCCCTACAGGCTTTTTTATTGTCGGGTTTGATCGGCTATCTAGGATTTACCAATCTCGATGTGTAAATTCCTTAGCATCTTTCCCTACATAACTCGCGGCAACATGGCCATCTCCAACAACTCGATACTTATAGGTAATCAACCCCTCTAAACCAACAGGTCCGCGAGGCGGCATTTGCTGCGTGCTAATCCCCACTTCTGCACCGAAACCGTAGCGGAAACCGTCGGCAAATCGAGTCGAACAATTGTGATAAACTCCGGCCGCATCTACTCCATTTAAAAATGTTTCTGCGGTTTCGCTATCTTCGGTGACAATGACATCTGTATGTCTGGAACCATATGTATTGATATGGTTAATTGCCTCTTCCACAGAATCTACTATTTTGATTGACAAAATTAAATCGCTGTATTCTGTAGACCAATCCGCTTCATTTGCTTCAGCAATATTTTCGAGGATGGCGCGAGTTTTTTCGTCTCCCCGCAATTTGACTTTTTTATGCTGCAAAGCTTCGGCAACTGCGGGCAGAAATTTGGGGGCGATCGCACTGTGAACTAACAAGGTTTCAATGGCATTGCAGGCGGCTGGATACTGAGTTTTTGCATCGATCGAAATCTCTACTGCTTTCTGAATATCCGCCGCTTTATCTGCGTACAAATGACAAATTCCGTCGGCGTGTCCTAAGACGGGAATCCGCGTGTTTTCCTGCACGAACCGCACGAAGGAATTAGAACCTCTGGGAATAATCAAATCTACATATTCATCCATTTTGAGCAGTTCGATTGTTTCTTCCCGCGTGGTAAGCAACTGCACGACTTCGGGATTAACCGCAGTTTCTGCTAATGCTTGATGTATCACTTTTGTCAATATTTCGCAGGAACGTACTGCTTCTTTGCCGCCTTTGAGAATGACGCCGTTTCCTGATTTGATTGCCAAGGATACTATCTGAATTAAAGCTTCGGGGCGCGCTTCAAAAATAATGCCTAAAACGCCCAAAGGACAGGTGACGCGCTTGAGAATTAATCCTGTATCCAATTCGCGGTGAATTTGCACGGAACCTACGGGATCTGGGAGTTTCGCAACATCTCGCACGCCCGCGATCGCACTTTTCAACTTGCTTTCATCCAACTTGAGGCGATCGTACAGCGGTTTCGCAATTCCATCCGCCTCAGCGGCCTTGCAGTCAGCCGCATTCGCCGCCACAATATCCGGCGCAGCAGCTTCTAAAGCTTTAGCCATAGCCTCAATAGCTTGATTTTTGGCATCAGCGGACAAAACTGCCAACTTTCTAGCAGATACGCGCGTTTTTTGGGCAATTTCAATAATAGACATGGCAGTAAATTTTAAATAGTTTTGGGTTTTGGGTTTTGGGTTTTGAGTTTTGAGTTTTGAATTGAATCCGCAAAAATAAATTTCGGGGCCGTTTTCAGTCTTAACAATTCTTAAGGAAATTCTATATTTTTGTTGAGTCCCCTTACAGTAATCCGCATTCACAGGTTAAAACAGTGAAGTATAGATAAAATCCCACGAGCATTACCATTTGTCAATAACCTTCGGAGAGTATTATGTCATCTCAGGCCCCTTTACGCAAGGCAGGGCGATCACCCAAAGCTGGCGTTAAACTGATACAGAAAACTGGCTCAAATCTCGTTTTAGCTTCCGGCGTCACCATCACCATGCTATTTGGTATGGTTTTAGCGCTATCCTTAGCCTCAGTTTTGATTCTCAACAGTCCCGATCCAGTCGTCGGATTGTCTATCGCACTTCCCATAACTCTGATTTTTAACATCGCTGCTTTTTTCCTATCGCCTTACTTGATGGACTTAACCCAAAATTGGCTCTACCATACTCGCTGGGTTTCCCTAGCAGAAATTGAAAGCCTAAGTCCCGAAACAGCGAAAGTTATTAAGAAGGTTTGCAAGCAGAAAAAACTCCAGCAGCCGCGTTTAGGAATTATCGACGACCAAAACCCTACTGCTTTTACTTACGGTTCATTTCCCAACAGCGCTCGCTTAGTCGTCAGTCAAGGTCTTTTCACCTATTTAGACGACGATGAAATTGCCACTGTTTACGCCCACGAACTCGGTCACATCGTCCACTGGGACTTTGCAGTAATGACTTTAGCTTCGACTTTGGTGCAGATTACTTATTTAATTTATACTACAGCTCAAAGGATGGGTCGAAGTGGTGGTGACAAAGTTAAAGATGCGGCGGGTACTGTAGCTGCTGTGGCTTATTTGTTTTACATCGCTGGTACTTATTTATTGCTGTATTTGTCGCGAACACGAGAATATTTTGCCGACCATTTTGCGGCCGAAACTACTGGCAACCCCAATGCTTTATCCCGCGCTTTGGTAAAAATTGCTTACGGTATTTTGGAAGAAGGACAAAGAGCAACAGAACCCAGCCGCTTATTAGAAGGAACTCGCGCTTTAGGCATTTACGATGCCAAAGCTGCCACATCTACTGGGACTGCTTACAGGATTTCTTCGGAACCAGAAAAGATTGGGCGAGTGTTTTTGTGGGATATGTTTAATCCGTGGGGTTGGTGGATGGAGTTGAACTCTACTCACCCGCTGACTGGTAAACGAGTTCGCGCTTTGAGCAATTATGCCGAACAATTAGGCTTGGATGTTGAGTTTGACATGGGCCGGATTGTCGGCGAAGGCAACCTTTTGAGCAAGCGGAGATTGTACGGAAATTTTGTGTTCGATTTGCTGCTGTACAGTGCAGAAACTCTGGGCTTAGCCGTGGGTTTGGCGATCGGCATTGCGCTGTATGCTGTAAATCCGATGATGATGGTTACTTGTCCTTTAATCGCTTTGGGCGTGGGAATTTTGATCAAGGCTTTGGTGATGTTCCCGAATTACGAACAAGCAGAACATTTGGATGTTTTAACCTTAATGTCTGACCCTTATGCAAGTCCTTTGCGGGGTCAACCTGCGAAACTGCAAGGCGAATTAATTGGTCGCGGCGATGCGGGTTATACCTTCGGTTCTGATTTGAAATTGCAAGACAGAACGGGAATGATTTATCTGCGCTATGCTTCTCGTTTTGGGCCAATTGGTAATTTTCTGTTTGGCATGAAACGGGTTAAAAGTTTGATTGGAATGGATGTTAGCGCTTTGGGTTGGTTCCGCCGGGGTGTTGCACCTTGGATGGATTTAATCCAGCTTGAAACCGATAGCGGTACGGTGGTTAACAGTTATCACCGCTTCTGGTCTTTTGTGATGGGTATATGTGCGATCGCGATCGGTATTGCACTTCTCTTCGTGTCATTTCCAGCTTAACACTTGACAGGTGAAACCTTTTAAGTTAAATATAATTAAGCTCGCATTTTCGAGCTTATTTTTTTTATTACATATGGTACTATCGAATTTAATACCCCTCTCAATTATCTTTTTTTTATTAAAATAGTGAGTTGACGAAGCGCTTTCGACGTGTTGTCGCAGGGGGGCGATAGCGCTTTTGTCGCACAGAAAGAAGAAAGGAAGAAGTAAAGAAGGAGATAGGTAATCTTATGGTGGGAAGGAAGTAATTCAGTTACGAGCAAACATGACAATCAAAATTGCTACAATTAGTTTGTTGTTGATAGTATTAAGTGTAGCAGTCAGCAACCCTAGCAAAAAACTCAGGGGTAACTTAACAAAGTTGACCGCCAACACGGAAAACAGGGAGAAAAAAAACACCGTGCAAGATATTCTTGATGACAGTACGAAATTAGAAAAAGTAGCTGGCGATTTCCAATTTATAGAAGGCCCGATTTGGCATCCAGACGGCTTTTTGCTGTTCAGCGATATTCCCGCCAATATTATCTATAAACTCACATCAAATCAGCAAGTTGAGGTATTTCGCCGCCCTTCGGGAAAAGCCAACGGGAATACTTTAGACAAAGAAAACCGCTTACTTACTGCCGAACACGAAAATCGCCGCGTATCCCGCACAGAAAAGGACGGCAAAGTTATCACATTGGCGGATAGATATGAGGGCAAGCGGCTCAACAGTCCGAACGATTTGGTTGTTAAATCCGACGGCAGCATTTATTTTACCGACCCGTCCTACGGTGTTAGTAAAGATCAGGAAGAATTGGGTTTTTACGGTGTTTACAGGCTGGCATCCGACGGAAAATTAACTCTGCTGGTTAAGGATTTGGTGCTGCCGAACGGCATCGCTTTTTCACCAGACGAGCAAAAACTTTATGTTAACAATTCGGAAGCGAGATACATTGCTGTTTACGATGTAAAACCGGACGGAACTGTTACAAATGAGCGGCTTTTTGCGGATTTAAAAGACGCCGGTCAAGGCGGAGCTCCCGACGGTCTAAAAGTTGATTTAGAGGGGAATGTTTACAGCACCGGGCCGGGGGGTGTGTGGATTTTATCGCCGGATGGCAAGGTTTTGGGGAAGATTTCTGTGCCTGAGACGGCGACTAATGTGGCTTGGGGAGAAAGCGATCGCAAAACGCTTTACATTACGGCAAATACCAGTCTGTATCGGATTCGCCTTAAAATTGCGGGTGTGCGGCCTGGAAAATAATCTAAAATAGACCGAATTTGAAAGTAAAGCGGTTTGTCGTGAGGACTTTAGTTGTCACGACAAACTCTTTTTATTAGGGGTAATTGAGCGGGCATGATATAATCGTACTTTTGAAAATCTGTCATTCTCAAATCTCAAATCTCAAATCTCAAATCTCAAATGGTATTCATAGCTCGGTTGCACAAATTTCTGACTGCTACAGTCGATCGCAAATCCCGATCGCACACAATATTTTGGTTGGCTCTGAGCTTGACATTTGCCACAGTTTATGCTATTTTAGGACTCAAGCAAGTCTTTAGCGCCGAGTATATGGTGCAAGACGATGCGAGGCAGCACGTTTTCTGGATGATGCGGTTTGTCGATCCTGAATTATTCCCCAACGATTTCATTGCTAATTATTTTCAATCAGTCGCCCCCGCAGGATACAGCACGCTCTACAAATTAGCCGCAACAATTGGCATTCACCCGCTATTTTTTCACAAAATATTGCCGCTATTTCTCGGCTTAATCTCCACTTATTACTGTTTTGGCCTTTGCCTAGAAATGCTGCCAGTACCGATGACTGGATTTATTGCATCTTTGCTGCTAAATCAGCATATGTGGATGACCGACGATTTGGCTTCCACAACGCCAAGAGCTTTTATCTATCCGATATTTCTTGGTTTTTTATATTATTTATCGCGCAGTTCCTTGCTGCCTTGTTTGGGAGCGATCGCCCTGATCGGACTATTCTATCCTCCTTACGCCTTGGTTGCTGCTGGAATTTTAGTTTTGCGGCTGCTATGCTGGGAAAAGGGCGGTTTGCGCTTGTCGGGCGATCGAACTAATTACCTATTTTGCACTACAGGTTTGGGAGTAATATTTTTAGTAATGCTGCCCTATGCCTTAGATAACTCTGAATTTGGCCCAACTTATACCGCCGCAGAAGCGAAGCAAATGGGCGAATTTGCACCAGACGGCAGAAATGCTTTTTTTCGTCCAAACCCGGTAGATTATTGGCTGACAGGGCGGGGCAGCGGGATGTTCCCCAAGTCGCTGTTTACGCCTGTAACTCACTGTGTCGGATTGTTATTTCCGCTACTGCTGTTTTTGCGATCGGCTTTTCCCTTAGCAAATCAGATTCAACGCCAAATCTGGCTTTTGCTTCAGCTATTTTTAGCATCCTCGGCGATGTTTTTTGCTGCTCATGCTACCATTTTTAAGCTGTATCAACCAGGTCGCTATACAGCCTACAGCTTGCGATTTATTGTTGTTTTGATAACCGCGATCGCCCTAACTTTAATTATCGATGGAGTCGGTCATTGGGCATCGAAAACCGCAACAACATTTCATTTTAAAAATCTAGTGGCACTAATTACGACAGCGATTATCGCTGTCGCAGTGGTGCTTTACCCCTGCTTTGCCAAAAAATTTCCCACAGTCGGGTATGTAGAAGGTAAAATGCCGGCTTTGTACAAATTTTTTGAGCAACAACCTAAAGATATCCTGATTGCTTCGATCGCGACAGATACGGATTTTTTGCCAACATTTAGTCAGCGTTCGGTTCTGGTGGCAAAGGAATATGCAGTGCCTTATCAGAAAGGCTACTACACCAGATATCGGCAGCGACTTAACGATTTAATTCGCGCTCAATACACTCCCGAGCGAGCTGTATTGCAAAGTTTCATTAATAGCTATGGAGTTGATTTTTGGATGCTCGATCGCAATGCTTTGACTCTTGAGTATGTAAAGGATGATCGCTGGCTAAATCAATTTGATTCTATACCGGAGGCGAGGCTTTCTATCGAACAAGGGAAAATTCCCGCCTTAGCTTCAGCAATGACAAGTTGTGCTGTTTTTCAGAATGAAATTGTAGTGGTTTTGGATGCGTCTTGTATTGTGAAATTTACCGGGAATTAAGGCGAGGCCCAGCCTCGGGATCTGCGTTCCCAGGAAGAGCCTGGGAACTAGAAAGAACGGTTCGGATTCCTCAGCTACATTTGCTGCACGGATCTTCTGTAGGAGCGATCGCCCAATGCGTTATAATGCCGATAAGAGATAATGGTGTAGCTCAATGACACAAGTTCTCGATCGCGAAACTCTCGATGGGCGAGTGGTACTCAACGGCACTTGGGAGCAATTCAAGGGGTCTTTCATTAAGCTTTCTTGTTTATAGTCAAGACATTGATAGAAGACAATCACACTTAGCTAGGCACTGTAAACAAAGTCAAACTCCCGAATAACAGTAATTATTTTACCAAGCACTTGCCTTCCAGCAAATTTTATATCTTTCCATTCTGGCTGACCATAGATCTCAGTAACAGGTTGCATTAAGAGAGAGTTATCATGAGTAACCATCTCATTGCTCCATTTTTCAATTTCATCATCTAGCATCATTTCAAAACTGCTAGCAACTTGAGCAAGCATATCAAGTTCTTGAGTCATCGCTTTTATTGTAAATTCTACTTTAACTGATTGGATGTGCTGTTTTTGTCCCTTGTGTATTCTCCTTATAAATTTTTGAGTTCTTTCTGAGTTATATTCATCTTCGGCAATTTCAAATTGGCTAAATTCAAAGTGCGGATTTTCTCGAAAGCTTTGTTCTATTCTGGGACGGAACTCATTGAGAAGGTGTTGATCTATCTGAGATAGTAAATTGCGAGATGTAGACATTGGAGTTATAAAAGACTATAGGTATAGGTGTATTGTCAGTTTAGCACTAACCTTCACGTTAATGCGATCGAGCGACCGGACATAATACAATTGTGATTCGTACTGGCTCTGATAAAACGAGAAAAACTGTTCGGATTCCTCAGCTACAATTGCTGCACGGATATTCTGTAGGAGCGATCGCCCAATGCGTTATAATCCCAATAGGAGATAATGGTGCGGGTCAATGACACAAGTTCTCGATAGGGAAACTCTCGATGGGCGAGTGGTGCTCAACGGCACGTGGGAGCAATTCAAGTTAATCCAGAAGGTTTCGGAAGCTTCCCCTGGCATAAAGTTGTCTTTTTTTGCAGGGGCGATCGAGATTCTGATGCCGGGATTCCAACACGAAAATTTTTCGGAAATCATTGGTTACTTGGTGACCACTTTTCTGCTGCAACAAGCTATTAAGTTTTACCCTTCGGGTTCAATGACGCAGGAGAAGACGCCAGAAGCTTCTACTCAAGCAGACAAATCGTTTTGTTTGGGAGAACCTAAGTTGATTCCCGATTTGTCGATCGAGGTGGTTTATACTAGCGGTGGACTGAGCAAGTTGCCAAAATATCGAGCTTTGGGCGTGCCTGAAATCTGGTTTTGGGAAGATGGCACGCTGCGGTTGTATCATCTCCGCGAAGATGGCTACGAGCAAGTAATTCAGAGTCAACTGTCAGGATTGGAAACGCTGGATATCGATTTGCTAAGACGCTGCATTTTAATGGGTGAAACTGATTTGGCTGAAGCGGTTAAGGTTTTTGGCCAGGGAATCTCGATCGATCGTACATGACGATAGTTTAACTAGGGCTCAGGATGCGGCTTTGCTGGCGAAGGCGTTTGAATTGGTGCCGCGTCGTGAGGCGGCGGATTTTTGGGCCCACCGGAACGAGCGCCCGGGCTAATCTAGCTGGGTTTTTGGCTGGATATCCAGACAGCACGTTTCGCCCGCAGCAGAATTTGAGTATAGCTGAGACGATCGAATCTTTAGTAAACGGCTTGCAGTTTGTCGGCGGCAATCCCAATTCTTTGAGCGTTTATGTCGATCGAGCTCAGATTCCCAGTTTTGCCACCGACGAGATAGCAACCGCCACAGAGGGCAAAATCGCGGTCAACTATCCCGCGGGCGAAAAGCTTTCCCCCGCCCGCGACATCACCCGCGACGAGATATCCGCCCTCATCTACCAAACTCTGGTAGCCACAAACCGGGCCTAGCCAATTAACTCTCCCTACATCGTCTCAGGGAATTGGGAGACAAGGGACAGGAGAACTTGGGGTATCAACAACCAACCCATCTCTCCTCGCCCTTGTCTGGGATTCCCTCACTCTGGCCCACTCTCACGCACTCTCGCCCACTTCCACCCTCCCAAGTCTTGATTTGCGAGTACCCGAATCGTTTTATGATTGAACATTAAGAAATTAAGCAATCCTTAAGGTTCCACTGTCAGATTATGGCTAAAATTCAATTCTCTCGGGGTATAGACGAAGATGTTGTGCCCGAAGTGCGCCTAACCCGTTCTAAAAGCGGAGAGCAAGGCACTGCCACGTTTATCTTTGAAAATCCCAAAGCTCTCAGCAGCACCAGTACCGAAGACATTACTGGAATGTACTTGATCGACGACGAAGGCGAACTCCTCACTCGCGAGGTTAAGGCTAAGTTCATCAACGGTCAGCCTGCGGGTTTGGAAGCTCTTTATATAATGAAAAGTTCCGCAGAATGGGATCGATTTATTCGTTTCATGGAACGCTACTCGGAAGCAAACGGCTTAGGATTTAGCAAGGCATAATGGGTAGTTGGTAATTGGCAATTGGTAATTAGCCGATCGCCGGTTGCCGGTTGCCGATTACTTAGAAGAAGAAACTATGAAGCAAATTCCTCACCCCGACTTATCTAAAATAACCGTAAATTGCGCTATCATTACGGTTAGCGACACGCGCTCGCGTGACACAGACAATAGTGGCTTGTTAACTAATAACCTGCTAAAAGATGCCGGTCACTATGTGGTAGCTTACACTGTTGTTAAAGATGATGCGGCAAAAATTTTATTGCAAATGCAGACGTTTTCCCAGCGTGAAGATGTGGATGCAATCATTGTTAACGGCGGGACGGGCATCGCTCCCCGAGATACGACTTACGATGTCCTGGAAAGTTTGCTAGACAGGATTTTACCGGGATTTGGGGAGATATTTCGGTTTTTGAGCTATCAAGAAATTGGTTCGAGGGCGATCGCCTCTCGCGCCGTTGCAGGCGTGTATAAAGGCAAGTTAGTCTTTTCTCTTCCTGGCTCTAGCAATGCCGTGAAACTAGCTGTGGAAAAGCTAATTTTACCGGAATTAGTTCACTTGGTGACGCAGTTGCGCGGTGGGTGATATCAATTCCGGTTACACCGTTCGGGATGGGGAGTGATCCGTGATCCGTGGTCCGTGGGGGAATGTGGAATTATTGACCTTGACTTTATCATTCCCATCCAACCGGAAACGATATGAGGTCGCTTTCTTCAATCTCTTCAATCTCTTCAATCTAAAATCTAAAATCTAAAATCTAAAATCGACTGGCTGCATTCACCGCAAGAAACGGGTGGCTTTGAGCCTACTCTATGGCTAAAGTGAGGAAACATCAAAATTCCATTGACTTAGAGTAGATGATTTCGATGCAGAATGCGAGTGTCTATGCTAGCGAAGATTATCACCGGATTGTGAGGGCGATCGCCTTTATGCGACAACACCACCTAAACCAGCCCAATCTGGCAACTGTGGCCCAGCACATAGGACTTAGTGAATATCATTTTCAACGGCTATTTACTCAATGGGCCGGCATTAGCCCCAAGCGGTTTTTGCAATATCTGACAGTTGAATATGCCAAGTCAAAAATCACTGAGACTAAAAGCCTTCTAGACCTAACATTGGACGTGAGACTATCTAGTCCCGGACGATTACACGATTTATTTGTCACCTTGGAAGCAATGTCACCAGGGGAGTTCAAAGCAGGCGGAGCAGGTTTGCAAATTCGCTATGGTATTCATGATACCCCGTTTGGCACATCTCTAATTGCTACAACTACCCGTGGTATTTGTAATCTTTATTTCTTGGAGACAACAGACGAACAAACCGCCGCACAAAGACTGCGATTGGCATGGAAAAACGCTGAAATCATTCGTGATGAGCAAGCCACTCAATCATTGCGCGACCTGATTTTCAATTCAGAAACTCTCAGCGAGCAAAAACCACTAACGCTGTTGGTAAAAGGCACTAACTTTCAGATTCAAGTTTGGCGAGCACTTTTGAAATTGCCCTTTGGTGCGATCGCCACCTATCAGACTATAGCTCAACTGGTAGCTCGCCCAACTGCTGCTAGAGCTGTAGGAAATGCGATCGGTAACAATCCTATCGGCTATCTAATTCCATGTCACCGTGTGATTCGAGAATCTGGAGAACTCGGTGGCTATGGCTGGGGAGTAGAGCGTAAAACAGTCATGTTAGGTTGGGAAGCTAGCCGTACAATCTGCGATCGATCGGGAAGAAAAGCTTAAGTTACATGGCTACACGATCGACGCGAATACACCGGGGGAATCCATAGGGGGTGAGAGATACAACCCCTTGAATCTGCTGCAAATTGCCATTGCTAGCTGCTTGTTTCAATCTTTCTCCGAGCGAATGTTCCAGAGAATTTCCTGGCTGCATCGGTACCGCGTTAACAGGTTGAGTGAAATACTCCCCCGACCTTCTTACCTTGTTGCATTAAATTGTTGAAAAGGTCTACAGCCAATTTGGTAGACCCAATATAATACTCAATACCTCTTTGATTCAGCAGTTCTTCAGTTTCGGGACAGGTATGTAGCATGAGTTGCATACCACGTGTCAAAACCATAAATTCTATACCTTGCTCTAAAATTTCTTCGATATCAGCAGGTTGAATACCTGGTTGGTGACGAGTACCTGTGAGTCTCCAATCCCATTCCTTAGCACCTCCCGACCATACTTTACAATCTTTGAATTGACAAGTTTGGCCGTCAGTGGTTACCTTAATACGTCCCCAAGAGATATGACTAATCAGGCTTTGCTGAGAATTGCTCATGATATTGTTTTTTCTCTTATAAAAAGATGGACAAGAGAGATTTAGGCAATGAAGATAGGAGCGCCCAACGGCTAAATAGAGCGGCAGCGAGTAACTTGAGCTTAACTGAAATTATCTCTGTTGAGTCAATCAAGGCTCGTTTACAAACATCACGTCCTTGAGTTAAGCATTGCTGTGGCCACTTTCGAGATATGGGTGCAAACATTTCTACCAACTGGTGTTTTGTCCATTCATAGTTCTGGTGTAGCTTACGCTCAGAAACCCGGTTTCTACCCAATGTCGATCGATCGCAGATAAATTTCAGGGTGCAAGGTCGATCGATATACACTAGAAAGATTGTGTATCGCCTGTTTTTCAATGACGCTGCCTACCGGATCTCGTTCTCCTGCTTTGTTCCAAACGCTTTCGCTGGTAGCTGACCCGATCGCATTTTTCGATCGCTACTCGGCCAAATACGGCGATACATTTACCGCCCGCGTGTTGGGGCCCTCTTCGCCCCCCGTGGTGTTTCTGGGCAGTCCAGAAGCGATTCAGGCGGTGTTTACGACCTTAGCCGATGCCTTTGAGTTTGGCAAAGTGACCAACGTATTTCGCCCGCTGGTCGGAAATGAATCCATAATTATGAATGAAGGGTCGCGACATCTGCGACAGCGACAGCTATTAATGCCCGCGCTGCATCGGGAACAGTTGCACAGTCAAGGACATTTGATTGTGGATTTGACGCAAAAGCGGACGATCGACTGGAAAGCCCCAGATGCGATCGCAGTCCGCGAAGAAATGTTAGAAATTTCGCTGCAAGTAATCTTGCAAGTCGTGTTTGGATTAGTGCCGGGAGAGCGCTACGAACGCCTGAAACAATTGCTCAGCAACCTTTTAGAGGCGATTACCTCTGAGCTGTATTCGATACAATTTTTCTTTGAACCGTTGCAGCAAAATTTGGGGCCTTGGAGTCCGTGGGGGCAGTTTTTGCAGCAGATGGCGCAGATTGACTCGCTGATTTATGCGGAAATTGCCGAGAGGCGATCGCATTCTCTCGATTCGTCTCGCACGGATATTCTGTCAGTCTTGATGATGGCCCGCGACGACACCGGCGAATCCATCGGCGATCGAGAATTGCGCGATCAGTTGATGACGCTGTTGTTATTGGGACATGAAACGACTGGATCGGCGTTGACTTGGGCGTTTTACTGGCTGCATCAGTTTCCCGAATGCCTTGGTCGGTTGCGGAAGGAATTGGATGAATTGGGCGAGAATCCCGATCCGATCGCGCTTTCGCAGTCGCCCTACTTAACAGCAGTCTGCAAGGAAGCGCTGCGGGTTTATCCAATTGCCTTAATTTCGCAGCCGCGCAAGGTGAAACGGACGATCGAACTCGAAGGCTATACATATCAACCGGGAACGATTTTAATCCCCTGTGTCTATTTGGCGCACCGTCGGCCTGAAACCTACGAAAATCCCGCCGGGTTCAATCCCGATCGCTTTTTAGGGCGCAAGTTTTCCGCCTCTGAATTTTTACCGTTTGGAGGCGGGAGTCGAAGCTGCATCGGGATGGCGTTATCGATGTTTGAAATGAAGCTCGTTTTAGCAACGGTGCTGTCTTCGCGTGAGTTTGTATCGAATCTCGATCGGCCAATTCGTCCGGTGCGCCGGGGAATCACCTTTGTGCCGCCCGATCGCTTTCGATTAACGGTTGTGGGCGATCGGCGTTAGATTCAGTGAAATGGCGTGTCAATCGATTTTAGATTTGAGATTTTAGATTTTAGATTGAAGCATTGAGCCCACGGATAAATTCGGGGGGCAAGTTTCATCGGATACAGGTTTTTTATTTCTGGACGGATGAATCCGGGGGCTTGTATCCTGGATGCTTTCGGTCAAGCAAGATATGTTATTCGATGAAAATCCCAGCAACTTTGTCTCCATTCATCGTCATGTGTGCCACAAATTCATCTCCACCATCTTCAAAACTCAGCTTCCACAAATAAATCGGAGAATTACCTTGTTTTATCTCACCAAAATAAGTAATTGAATATCCCTGTTGCAGGCGTGAAGCGAGCTGCTCGCTAACATCGTCAAACATTTGTTGTGTAATGCTCGCTTTGTAGCCTGCATCGCCCACTGTGGTAAAAAGCTCGTAATTTTTCGATGCAGTGGCATCCAAAATAACCTGTAAACAATCGATGACGTTTTGAGAGGGGGCTGTCGAGTTCATGATGATTTCCTTCTTTTAGGGTTTTAGCAAAATGTGTAACAAATGGCGCGGTGAATAGCTCCTACGGCTGTCTCATCTCAAATCCGGTAGCATCGGAATTATTTATCTGTAGGGGGCGCGATCGCATAAATTTTAAAATCCACAGATTAGACTATTTACACTCACGCACCGCCCCAAGGATTGAATAATATCGATGCAACTTTACTATTTATAGCAGTTTTCAACCGGATGAAATAAATACAGCGTTAGACAAGGCACTCTCGTGTTCTACCCGACATCTGTACTTCACTCTACTGAAAACCCCTATATTGCCTCAGCAACAATAGTTCGGTGTCGGACTGTATTGCAAGTGATTGTCGGCTGTGCAAAACCAGAATCTACTAATGCTTGCTCGATATCAAACCCAAAATACTGATCCAAATAAGGCTCCGTACTCTTGAGCAAAGTCAAAATATAAGGAGGCATTTTGGCATAAACTTCCGACTGAGGATTCATATCCATAATTGTCAAATGTCCGCCAACACGCAGCAAACGCCTCGCTTCCCGGAATATTTCTCTAGTAGCTTTCTGCGGCAATTCGTGACAAACTAAACACATAGAAACTAAATCAAAAGCAGCCGCAGGCAAACCAGTAGATTCAGCAGCAGCGTGAACCCAAGTCGGAGATTTTTGATTTAAAGATTGGGATTCTCGCTGTTGGGAACGGTATTTAGCAACGGCTAAGAAATAAGGCGACAACTCCACCCCAGTCATCTTCGCTTCCGGGTAAACATCCCCAAGAGCAAAGGTACTCATTCCCACGCTGCATCCCAAATCAACAATATCTTGCGGTGAAGAAGGAATTTGAGATTTGATGACTTCGTGATAGCTGGCGCGGAGTTTTGCATCGCCTTCTGCACCCGCTTCCGGCCAAATTCCCGCGTGAACTGTACGGGCGGCAACTTCTACTTCTGTAGCAGCTTCCCAGCTCATATTACCTTGTTCGTAAGCGTGAAATGAAGTTAGATAATATTTCGGGTAAACAAGATCGGGATTTTGGACGCTGAGCAATTCTGCATCCCAATTCCGAGCTAAAAGTGCTTGGGATTCTTGTCGCCAATGCACTCCAATTTTTTCGGCTCTTGTTATCATCATTTCCCGCGCTTGGTGCTTGGCTAGATTAGCCAAAGGCTTGATGGAGAGTACGCCATTTACTAAACGCGAGGCTAATCCGGGAGTTTTGTTAACTGCAACAGTCATCTTTTAGCTTTTTCTATTTTGCGCCATCTATTTTAACACGTTTGGGCGATTTTGAGTTGGTCAATATAATGCAACTTAATTTGGTGCTGGCGAGTGAAATGCAAATGTTTGGTGAAAAAGATTTTTTATGAACCGCAGAGGGCGCAGAGAACGCAGAGTTAGAAAGGAGAGAAAAGATCGGAGTAGGGCAAAAGTGGCTCGGGTGGTATAATATTTATTTGTGCTTGCCTACTTAGTGCTGGGGAATTTGCCCGCAATCGGGAATCGGATTTGCCGAAGTTGGAGTATTTGGAAGAACACTTTAAATCTGGCTATTCAGGAGTTTGTGATGAGCAAATCTATTGTGGAATTGGTTGACAATTTGCCGTCTGGTGGCGTCACTGTGATGATGTTAAAATCTCTTGATTTTGTGGTTCCGGGGGAGTGGAACAATGTAACGGGTTTTGATAATACTATTCAAGCGCTGACGGGGGAAACAAAGCGCAAATTAGTTGGAAAAATTCGCGATCGCGCGATCGAGCTTTACGCTAACCCCAATGAGCCATATCAAGGCGTACTCAGGCTTTACCAGTTAGCAGACAGCGCCGACAGTGCGTTAGGTGCAACGGCTATGGCGAATAAAATCGGCGAAAACATCGGCTTTCTTTCCTTTCTCAACCGCCTCACTCCCAAAGCTGACACCACTCAAACGATCGACTTGTGCGTCAAAGTGGCGATCGAGCTAATTGCCTTCTGCAAACTTAACAATATTTCCCTTGACAATGTGGGAAGCTTTGGTAATTATTTATCTCATTACAAAGGCGAATCTCTGATGCGGATGGCTGCTTTAGTTTGTGCTGACGGTTTAATTCCCCTTGGCCCGGACTTCATTAGAGTAGCACAAAATACTCTAGGCGGATTGAATCCTTCAACCTTGCAGCAAAACTCAACATTCCAAAATATCAGCAACCTAATTCCCGGCGCCAATAATTCACAAAAGTTCGGATTTGTGACAGCAACTTTCGCCTCAGCCCAAGGTTGGATGAACAATTTAGTACAGTCTCGCGGCTTAACTCCCGCCATAGTTTTGGGCCATCTCAAGCAATACGTTGATGTTACTGATGACAAATTGGATTATGTGGCGGCGTTTTTAGACATGACTACCAATTATTACGAACATACGGGAATTCAGACGGTTGCTCGCCGATTGATCGATCGAGCTTATGCTGAAATAGCCTCTGGCAGATCCTAGAAAACTCGTCGCTCATCATTCTCAAGAACAGGCAAGATGCCTGTTCCACAAAAATTAAATTTTATTGTGGGGCGTTGCTCCTAGCCCGCCCTGAAGGACCTTATTGCAAATGATCCAAGATATAAAGGGAACAAACCTCGTCGCTCATCATTTTAAAGAACAGGCATCTTGCCTGTTCTACAAAAATTAAATTTATTGTGGGCCGTTGCTCCTAGCCCGCCCAGAAGGCGGGAGTGCATTATTCATTGCTGAAACCATTGCTTACTTTGCCTTCTTCCTTCTTCCTTCTTCCTTCTTCCTTCGGCTGTGAGTTAAAATAAGCTGATTATGTTAGCAAAGCTCTTTTAATCCCATTGTGAAAAACAAATCGCTTCCTTCATCCGTAACAGTCAAGCTAGGCAAATTTGTCTGGACATCAATGTGGCAATTAATGATGTCAAAACTAGCGCCTCCCGATCGCACCGGAGCATACATTCGCCCCAGCAGCAGTTTCCGCAACTTTGTCAGCACTGCACCAGACAACCCTCACGGGCCCGCTGCGGGACGGTATCGCCTCTTCGTGGGTACGGGATGCCCTTGGGCGCACCGCACTCTGGTGACGAGGGCGCTCAAAGGGCTTGAAGATGCGATATCCGTGTCTGTTGTCTATCCCTCGGAAGGGGGAATGTGGGTGATGGAGTCGGAGACTTTTGGCTGCAACACGATGCCGGAACTTTACCAGTTGGCTTTACCGGGCTATCAGGGGCGGTGTACGGTGCCGGTGCTGTGGGATGAGTCGAAAAAGACGATCGTCAATAACGAGAGTTCGGAAATTATTGTGATGCTAAACTCGGAGTTTAACGAGTTTGCTAGCAATCCTCAAATGGATCTTTATCCTCTGGATTTGCGATCGCAAATTGACGAGTGGAATGAGAAGATTTACCAATCGGTGAATAACGGCGTTTATCGCTGCGGTTTCGCCCAATCTCAAGCTGCTTATGACTCGGCTTGCAGTGAATTGTTTGCTGTTTTAGACGAGATCGATCGATCGCTCTTGAGGAGTCGTTATCTTTGTGGCGATCGGGTGACTTTAGCAGACGTGCGGCTTTTTACAACACTATTCCGTTTTGATGCCGTTTACTACAGCTTGTTCAAATGCAATCTGCGCCGCATTCAAGATTACGAGCATTTGGGAGCTTATCTGCGCGATTTGTACCAGTTACCGGGAGTTGCTGGCACTTGCGATTTGGAGGCTGTGAAGCGCGATTATTACGGCAATTTGTTCCCGCTGAATCCCGGCTGCATTATCCCCGCTGGGCCCGATCCGAGGAGTTTGCTCAAAGCTCACGATCGCGCAGGGATCACAAACCGGGTTTCTTAACAAAATCTCGGTGAGGATGCCAGAATTATCGCAGAAACCCGGTTTCTTGGATGGTCGCGCAGGGACTCAGAAACCGGGTTTAGCTCGTTCCCAGGCTCTGCCTGGTAACGCATTCCACTCTTGCTCTGCCTCGCCTTAACCCTCTAACAAACGCTCCATTATCTCCTTTACTAAAACCTCACGATCTACAAAATATTGATGTTATTTTGAAGTGAGATTAAGCAATATTCAAAATCAAATCATGTCTGGCGATCGCCCGAGTCATCTCAAAAGGCGATCGTACTTATATAAAAAAATCCAAACAAGGAATTGGCAATGTTAGAAACTGAGGGCGATCGGAAAGTACATGAGCGCATTGAACAGGCACGGCGAGAGGGAGCAAGAATACTCGATCTTAGCAACATGAAACTGAGGGAACTGCCAGAGGCGATCGCATCCCTCACCCAGTTCCAACGGCTTTACCTCAACAACAATCAACTGACGAAACTGCCAGAGGCGCTCACCTCCCTCACCCAGTTGCGACGGCTTGAGCTCAGCAACAACCAACTGACGGAACTGCCAGAGGCGATCGCCTCCCTCACCCAGTTGCAAGTGCTTGACCTCCAAAAGAACCAACTGAGAGAACTGCCAGAGGCGCTCGCCTCCCTCACTCAGTTGGAAAAGCTTAAAATCTCCGACAACAAACTGACGGAACTGCCAGAGGCGATCGCATCCCTCACCCACTTGCGACAGCTTTACCTCCACAACAACCAACTGAGGGAACTGCCAGAGGCAATCACATCTCTCACTCGGTTGCAACGGCTTTACCTCAGCAACAATCCACTGACGGAACTGCCAGAGGCGATCACATCTCTCACTCGGTTGCAACGGCTTAACCTCAGCAACAATCAACTGACGGAACTGCCAGAGGTGATCACATCTCTCACTCGGTTGAAACGGCTTAACCTCAGCAACAATCAACTGACGGAACTGCCAGAGGCGATCGCATCCCTCACGCAGTTGCAATGGCTTAACCTCAAAAACAACTGCGTGAGGGAACTGCCAGATACGATCGCATATCTCACCCGGTTGCAAGTGCTTAACCTCGACAACAACCAACTGACGGAAATGCCAGAGGCGATCGCATCCCTCACGCAGTTGCCAGTGCTTTACTTATCCAACAACCAACTGACGGAACTGCCAGAGGCGATCGCCTCCCTCACCCAGTTGCAAGAGCTTTACCTCAACAACAACCAACTGACGGAACTGCCAGAGGCGCTCACCTCCCTCACACAGTTGCAACGGCTTCACCTCAGCAACAACCAACTGAGGGAACTGCCAGAGGCGATCGCCTCCCTCACCCAGTTGCAAACGCTTTACCTCAACAACAACCCTCTCAATCCTGACCTCGCTGCTGCCTATGAGCAACGCACTGAAGCCGTTTTGCAATACCTGCGGGCAAAGGCAGAAGCAAAGATCACCCTGAATGAAGCCAAGCTGATTTTGATCGGTGAAGGCGAGGTGGGCAAAAGTTGTCTGTTGGGGGCCTTGCGGGAAGATGAATGGCTAGAAAGTCGTCCCACCACTCACGGCATTGAAATTAAGCCTGTTATTGTCACCCATCCCGACAGCCGCACAGAGATATCACTCAATGGTTGGGATTTTGGCGGTCAACCGGTTTATCGATCAACACACCAGTTGTTTTTCAGTGCACCAGCCGTGTATCTGGTGGTGTGGAAGCCGCGAGAAGGCCCCCAGCAGGGCTTTGTCAAAGAGTGGATTACCTTGATTAAGCATCGCGCACCGGATGCCAAGGTGCTAGTAGTCGCCACCCACGGCGGCCCCGGACAGCGACAACCCGACATTGACAGACAGGAAATTCAGGATCGATTCGGCAGCGATACGGTGCTTGACTTCTTCCATATAGACAGCAAACCTGACCTTCAGAACTCCTGCACCGGGCTGGCAGAATTAAAAGCAAAGATTGCTAGTGTCGCCGCATCTCTTCCCGAAATGGGACGTTCTGTTCCCGCCAAGTGGCAGCGAGTGCGGGAAATCTTGCAGACAAACGACAAAGCCTATCTGCCCTACGAAGATGTCCTTGCCATCTGCGCTCAACACGGAATCGATAAAGAGCAAGCAGAACTTTTCCTTGGCATTTCCCATACCTTGGGGCATATCATCCATTACCATTACGACCCAATACTGCGGGATATCGTCATCCTCAAACCCGACTGGCTAGCAAAGGCAATCAGCTTCGTACTCGATGATGAAACAACTCGCGGCCGCAACGGTTTAGTAGACTTTGACCATCTGGGGGAATTATGGAGCAATCCCCCGGTTCCAGGCGAGGACGGCTACCCGCAAGAACTACATCCCATCTTTCTCAAGCTGATGGAACGCTTCGATTTGTCCTACCAGGTGGTACTCGACCCAGCTAAACCCAGCAATACCAGCTTGATTGCTCAACTTGTACGCGATACACGCCCGGAATTGCCCAATTGGGGAGAGCAACCGGAAGCGGGAGACAGACAACAAGTGCAAATCTGCCGGATTGTGGACGATCGAGGACAACTTGCAGTAGCAGAAGGATTGTTTTACCAGTTAATTGTGCGCTTGCACAAATACTCACTGGGGCGCTGCAATTACGAAAAAAGTATCCATTGGCAACGGGGTTTGATGCTTGACAACGACTACAACGGTCGGGCATTGCTGGAATATGTTGACACGGATGTAAAAATCACGGTGCGGGCAGCTTATCCAGAACGGTTCTTGTCTTATCTCACGGAAGAGATTAAATGGCTAGTCGAGAATTTCTGGGAAGGATTGCGATGTAATGTGATGGTTCCCTGCATTGCGCCTTGCGCTATGAATGCGCCGGGAAACGGGCTATTTGAAGTAGAGAAACTAATTGAGAGCAAAAAGAAAAATCGTGATGAGTATCCCTGTCCCATTTCAGGCTGTGGTGAATGGCAAAACATCGATCGTCTGCTGAGTAACGCGCCGACAGCTCAACCCCCATCCCAAGGAATCGACATTCAGCTCCGAAATATTGTCAAAGACGAGCTAAAAATCATCCGCGAAGATTTAGTGATTGTCGATCGTCGAGGTGAAGAACGCTTTCAGTCATTGTCTCAGGATCAGCGGATCATTCTCAGCAAAGCCGATGAGAAATTTGCGTCGCTAATGCAAATGCTCACCGATGAAGCGAAAGATGGCCCGCGCCTGTTCAGTTTCAAGCCCGTCGATCCCAAGTTTTTCGATCGCCCAAAATCGATAAGTACAAAATTGCAAATTACCCTCTGGTGCGAACACTCTCGTCAACCGCTTCCCGCCTTAAATCCTAACGACAAGAAGAAGGGAGTTTATGAAGTGGAAGTGCCGCGCGAATGGTTTACCAAAGCAGCCCCCTATCTCAAAATTTTGACCGGAACCCTTAGTCTAGTCTTACCTGTCGCAGCCTCGGCACCCAAGCTAATGCTAGATGAAGCGACCTACAAAGGCATTCAAGAGGAACTCGATTTCGGACAAAAAAGCATCGAATCTATCTTGAAAGGAAGCGATTTAGCGACTAATTTGTCTACCGAAACAGATGCCCCTGATTGGCAACAGGGCGAAGCAGCCATCCGCGCCCAAGGCTCGATTTTGCGAGAATTACACGCGCTGCTAAAAGCAAAAGATCCTGGTTTTGGTGGCTTGGTGCGGGTGCAGAACAGACGCCGCGAATTTCTGTGGGTTCATCCTCAGTTTGTAGATGAGTATTAATATTTTTATCTTGACACCATTATTACGATCGTGTGAGAATTTAAACAGCACATCCCTCGTTCCCAGGCTCTGCCTGGTAACGCAGATCCAGAGGCTCCGCCTCGCCCCAACCCACCAACAAACCCTCGATCGCCCCAATGGGAAGAAGCCGATACAAAGTAATATATTCCGACAACCAACCGCAGTTTGTCACCTCTACAATTATCAACTGGATTCCTGTATTCTGTCAAGCAGAAATAGCACAAATAGTCTTAGATTCCTTAAGTTTTATGCAACGGGAGAAGCGTTTAGCCTTACACGGTTACGTCCTGATGGAAAATCACTTGCACTTAATCGTAACTTCTTCTGAATTGTCAACGCAAATGAGAAATTTTAAATCATTTACAGCTCGCTCCATAATTGACTTGCTTGAAAAAAATCAAGTTACCAACATCCTCGATCAACTCGCATTCTATAAAAAGCTACACAAAAAAGACCAAAAATATCAGCTATGGCAAGAAGGGTTTCACCCGCAAGCTATTTTGGATGAGGCAATGCTGTTGCAAAAATTGGAGTATATCCACCATAATCCTGTTAGGCGCGGCTATGTTGACGATCCGGCTTGTTGGAGATATTCTAGTTATCGAAATTATATGGGTCAGGATGGATTGTTGCCAGTTGATTTGATTGATTTTTGAGTCGGATGATTTGTTTGAAGGATCGAGGCAGAGCCTCTGGATATGCGTTACCAGGCAGAGCCTGGGAACGAGGGAAGGGGAAAAGTCGAATCAAGCTGCCAACAAATAATTCGCGCAATTTTAATTTTTTTGACCCCTCTTTCTACAGTCAACAATCATCAGTCAACAGTCAACAGTCATCAGTCATCAGTCAACAGTCAACAGTCAACAATGATTCCGGAGAAGTCTATTGATACTGACGTTTATAAGTTTTAATACAAGGTATCCTGAAAAATTTTGATTTTTATGCAAATTTAGCCTAAATTCGGCTGGATACAGTACAGATGGGGGATGAAGTTAACTGGACTGAGATTTTGAGATAGATTGAGATGAGAAATAGCGAGTAAAGCTGATGTCACATTCACCGCCCAATCCCCGATCGCATCCACAGCAAAATCCACAATCTTGGGCAACCAAAATGACGCTGTTGTTAGCCAGCAGTCTCACAGTGATGGCCGGTGCCACGGTTTCTCCCGCACTGCCGGCAATGAAACAACATTTTGAAAGCGCGATCGCCGATGTCGATACTCGCACCACATTAGTTAAACTAATCATCACCCTGCCCGCCCTATTTATTGTGATTGGTTCGCCCATTGCCGGGTTAATTGTCGATCGCTTTGGCCGCAAACGCTTGTTACTGATCGCTACCCTGTTATATGGATTAGCAGGCAGTTCGGGACTGTTTTTCGATAGCTTGACTGCAATTCTGGCGGGGCGTGCGATTCTGGGTTTGGCAGTAGCAGGCGTTATGGTGACAGCCACCACCTTAATTGCCGACTACTATAGTGGCCCCGCCCGTGCGGCATTTATGGGATTGCAAGCGGGATTTATGGGCTTGGGCGGCGTGCTGTTTCTGACATTGGGGGGAATACTCGCACAGCAAAACTGGCGCTATCCTTTTGTGATTTACCTATTTGCCTGGTTGATTGTGCCACTTATCCTGGTGTTTATTTTAGAACCAAATCGGACTGATGCTAGTATCCCTGGAGTAGAAGCGCCTACTGCAGAGGCACCGCCGAAGTCCATGCCTGTAGGGGTTCTGGGGATTGTTTATGGGTTGACGACGCTGAGTCAAGTTGCCTTTTATATGATTCCCGTTCAATTGCCCTTTTTCTTGGAAACTTTGGTCCAGGCTTCCCCCTCACAAAGTGGGATGGCGATCGCACTTTGTACGCTATTGAGTGCGATCGCATCCCTCACCTATGGCAAATTCAAACAGCGCATGGAGTTTGTCACGTTTCTGCCCTTAATTTTTGGGTTGATGGGCATCGGCTATCTGTTAATCGGTCAGTCCGCCAACTGGCCGCAGGTATTGACTGGGTTGGCTATTTCCGGGATGGGACTGGGAATTTTGATGCCTAACATGACGGTTTGGCTGAGTGCCGCTGTGCCCGAAGCCGTGAGAGGACGTGCGCTGGGAGGTTTGTCAACGGCGATGTTTCTGGGACAATTTTTATCTCCCATCGTGACTGCGCCGTTGACAAAGGCAGTAGGTTTGGGTGCAGTCTATGCCATCACCGGAGGGTTTTTGGCGATCGTGGCGATCGGATTTGCCGTATTTAAGGCCCAAATCCGTCACCTGACTCGTAGCAGTGCGATCTAGTGCAGGGAGAGTACATAAAAGGGTTTTCTCTGAAGCTGATTCAACGATTCTCAGCGGGACAGCTATACCTTACCCGCCAGCACGCGCCTTAGCATTATGCACCGGTCAGTTTCGTCTGGAAATTGACGGCTGATTAATCAACATCATTTATAGTCTCGCTAAATGTCCTGACTGTTATTTCCCGGCCTAAATCCTGAGCTAGTAAATCGATACCGTTAATAACTTTATTTGGCTCTGCGATACTCAAAACCTCATAGCATTTTTCCCGATAATCGGGACGATCTTGGAAATACTGAATCGCTCGATCAAGCGGTTCCATAACTTGATAAGCTGCTTCCGCTTTGTCGATCGCCCTTTGGGGAATCGGAGTGGCTAACCTTTGCATAGCCAAGTCGATTAAATCTCTAGAATTTACCCGATCGCTCGGCCATCGATCCGCATTTGCCAACAACTTTTCTGCTATACTATCAATTTGATTCAAACAAGGAACAGGCGACCAATTTGGATAATTTGGTTCGCCAAACTCAATTCGCCCTTCACAAACCATCTCGAACTTAATAGTAGTGCCGTCAACAATAACAGGAAATCTTATCCCATACTGGTTGGCTTGAATATCGTTCGGGAGAACAATGCGTGAAGCCAAGCTATGCCCAAGGGAATCGCGACTAGCAAAAATCGCATCATAGCCTTCTTCGGCAACTTTTCGGCGCAGAAGACGGTAGCCATCATCCATCGGACACATAAAGTCAATATCCTGGCTCAACCGATATTCTCCGTGTTCCATACTTACCAACGTTCCGCCGCCAAAATACGCCCGACATTCCTGTAGAAATTCGACATTCAAGTGGCTGAGTACAGTTAATATCTTTTGATGAATTTCGCGTTTAAACATTCCTTGAGAACTTACCCTATTTTCGGGATTTTTTGGCGAGCAACTGCTTCCCAGTTCCGCTATTAACCAAGATTGATGCTGTTGGCTAATTGCTTGAATAAAAGCCAGTTCCTCCGAGCTAGGTGTTCCCAACACTCCCCAATAATGCCAGCCGGATTCGTAGCGGCATAGCATTTCCTTGAAACTCAATTTTTTGACATCAGCAATTTGCCAGCATATAGCTTGAAGAAATGGGAGTTCTGCAGGAACTTTAAATGCGGTTGCTATTTCTTGATTGTTCATCTGCTTTCAGCAAAAGCGAGGCACAGCAAGAGTGAAATGCTCTGCCAGGCAGCCGGTTTCTTGGATGGTTGGGCGATCGCGTGGCAGCTCAGAAACCGGGTTTCTTAGCAAAATCGGCCGTCAGGATGTGGAAATTATCGCAGAAACCGGGTTTCTTCGATGGTTGGCAGTGCCTCAGAAAGCGGGTTTCTTCACCAAATCGGGCGTGAAGATGCCAAAATTATCGCAGAAACCCGCTTTCTTGGACAACGAGAATTCGACTTCTAACTTCTCGATAAAATATCTTCGAGTGCTAACTTCAGCGTCGGATATTGATATTGAAAACCGCTAGCTAAAGTTTGTTTCGGCAACACTTTCTGCCCTTCCAAAACAACTTTTGCCCCGTCTCCCAACAGCAATTCTAAAGCAAAACTTGGCACCGGCAACCAAGAAGGTCGCTTTAAAACTTCCCCTAAAGTTTGACACAATTCATTCATCCGCACCGGATTCGGTGCTGTCGCATTCAAAACGCCTTGAACTTGCGAATTTTGCAAAGCATACAGAATTAAATCAACCACATCCTCGCGATGAACCCAAGAAAACCACTGTTTCCCAGTACCCAGTGGCCCGCCTGCAAATAGTTTAAAAGCTGGCAGCATTTTTCCCAACGCGCCTCCCATTCCCAAAACTATCCCCAGTCGCAAAATTGCTAGCCGCGTTCCCGCATTTTTTGCAGGTTGGGCTGCTGCTTCCCACTCTTTGCAAACTGCTGCTAAAAAATCATCCCCAGCAGAGCTAGTTTCGTCAAACTCAGCGGTTTCGCTGGTTCCGTAATAGCCGATCGCCGATCCGCTAACAAACACCGATGGTCTAGGATTAGCATTGACGATCGCCTCCACCAATTTTGCCGTCGTCACTCTGCGACTGTCCAGAATTGCTTGCTGGCGCGCCTGGGTCCACCTTTCCTCCGCAATCGGCACCCCGGCTAAATTTACAACACCATCGCAGCCCGCGATCGACTTTTGCCAATCACCAGACTCCGCAGGAGTATAGGCAACAACTTCCAAATTCGGATAAGCTGAAGCCGGAAAAACTCGCCGAGCCCTCGCCGCATCCCTGCTCAAAACCACCACTTGATGTCCCGCAGCTTGCAGCTTCTCCACCAGCCGGCTACCTACAAATCCTGTTGCTCCCGCGATCGCTACTTTCATCTTTTACCAATAATGCACAGTTCTAGCAGTTTAGACGATCGTCCAAACTTGTTTTGAATTATACAAAAATAAACAGCAGCCTCGATCGCCTCCCCACAAGCCAAGTGTATTTTCATTAAACTGATAAAGGACGCGAGGAACACAAACCATGCCTGCAAAAAAATCAAAGCTTCTAATTGCTGCCTCCATCGTCGCAGCAGGTAGCGCTGCGGTCTACTTTTACTTCCAGGGTTTGAGCCAAAAAGTATCCAACCCTCAAGACAGCGCCAAAGTTGTACCCGACGAAGCAATGATGGCCGCCTTCATCTCCCCCAATCCCCAAGCGCTGGCCGAGTTGCAGCGATTTGGCACGCCAGGGGCTCAAAAGTTGGTCGGCATGGGTTTGAAGACCTTTCAAGAACAAAGCTTGGCAGGCACTCAAATCGACTTTGACAGGGACTTAAAGCCTTGGCTGGGGGGGGTGATGGTCGCTTTGTTGCCCCCTGATGCTGCTGCGAAAACCGAGCCTCCTAAGCTGCTGGTTGTAGTCAGCGTCAAAAATAAAATTAGCGCTTGGAATTTTGCGAATAAATTAAAATCTCAGCCTGGTGCAACTACTCAAGAAACCGAGTATAAAGGAGTTAAAATTTCTGAGATTGCAGAGCCAACCGGCAAGCGCTACAGTGTGGCTTTGCTGAACGACCAATTAGTGATGGCTCCTTTGAGAAAGCCTCTGGAATTGGCGATCGATACTTTTAAAGGAGAACCCTCCCTCGCTACGCAGCAGAGCACAACTAAGTTTTTTGCAGAGAGTGCTGGTGTCAAGAATCCGATCGCAACTGTTTATATTGCTGACTATCCTGCTGCAATTGAGCAATTGAAAGCTAATTTACCCGCAGATATCCAGTTGCCTTGGACAGTGTTTTCCCAATTCAAACAAGTCAAGTCAATGGTAGCGGGAATTGGGGCGGACAGTGCGGGATTGAGGGTAAAAACTATCGCTCAGTTAGACCCTAAATTCGTGCAGCAAAATCCCCAAGTCGCATCCAAATTGTTACCCAGATTTCCCGGCGAAACCATTGCTTTAGTCGGCGGCAAGGGCATCGATCAAATTTGGTCGCAGGCGACGGCCCAGGCAAAAGATAGCCCGGAGGTTGACAGGGGAGTTCAGCAGGTGAGGAGTAGTTTTAAACGGTTGGATTTGGATGCGGATCGTGAGGTTTTTGGTTGGATGAATGGGGAATTTGCGATCGGGGCGATCGGTTCGGATCAAGGTATTTTGTCTCAGTTGGGGATGGGGGCGGCGATGATTTTTGAAACCAGCGATCGCCCTGCTGCAGAAGCAACTCTGAAAAAACTCGATGCGATCGCCAAAAGCAATCCTACAGTCAGCGTCGCCCCCAGACAAGTTCAAGGCAAAGAAGTTACCGAGTGGCAAATACCCCAGCAAGGCACTTTATTCGGGCACGGTTGGCTGAATGAAAATTCTGTGTTTGTAGCTTTCGGTGGCCCTTTAGTCGATGTGATTACTTCGACGCCGCCCCAGCCTTTGAGCAGCAGTCCGAGTTTTCAGGCCATCGCCACTTCTTTACCGCAAGTCAACCAAGGTTACTTTTACATAGATATGGAAAAAACCATGTCTTGGGCTAACCAATATTTGCTCGCAGTACAGCCAAATTTAGTTTCGCCGCCCGTGGCTGAATTGCTCAATTCTCTCCGAGGAATTAGCGTAGCCACAGCTTCTACAGAACCGACAACTGCTCAGCTTGAGATGCTTTTTGCCTTAAAATCTAATTAACTAATTGGGAATCTATTAGTCCGGGCAGGCGGACGAGAGATTGTGTAGAAGCGGTTTCAACCGCCGAATGAAACCGCCTCATATTCCTCTCTTGAATTTAGCTAGAATATTCTTGAAATTGGCGATCGACAAAATCCGAAACCACACCGCAACCCCCGCACCGAGATGTCAAGACTTATTTGATTTAATGTATCCTGGTAATTTTGGGCATTAATGGCGATCGTATTTTAACGATCCTTGTTCCAACTCAAAACTACCGTAGCTAATGAAATCAGCAATTTCCCCATCTAAACCAATCGGAAAACCTAAATCCATCGTGTCGATGCGTTCAACTTGCCCACCGTTACGCACTACTAGAGCGCCAGTCCAGTAAAAGAGGTTGACAAAAAACATAAAGTATGGTATTAAGCGAAAAAAACCACTCTGTGCTGTAAAATGCGCCCACCAACCTGGACCCCCCCAATCGAGTTGTCTGCT